>ERZ791603.2690-NODE-2690-length-10867-cov-2.301609_pt1 | contig 10867 bp, 9 predicted proteins | sample MGYA00509966_ERZ791603 | MGnify/ENA primary metagenome ERZ791603 (study PRJEB30046, sample SAMN00791931) | human gut metagenome | study: EMG produced TPA metagenomics assembly of the A metagenome-wide association study of gut microbiota in type 2...
CTTCAAAGAGTGAAGTCCTATACTTGGGAGTCCGGAAAAAAAAGATTGTCAACCCAAATCTGAAAAAAACATTGGACATACCAAAGGGGGTAGTCGTGTTGACTACAATCGGATTCAATATTCGTATCAAGGGATTCGATATACTTGTCAAAAGTATTCAGAGTCTGATGGACTCCAACAGACTTAAAAACGATATAATAGTGCTTGTCATCGGAATTAGCGAAAATTCTGAAGACAGTAATAGCTTGAGGCAATTGATTGCCGAGGCCGGATTGAATAGAAAGATTATGTCTTTGGGAATACGAAATGACATTAATGATATTTTGAATATTTCTGATATTTACTTGCAGCCTTCCCGTACAGAAGGACTTTCTCTTAGTATTATGGAGGCCCTAAACTATTCGTTGCCTGTTATTGGTACACGAGTTGGGGGCATTCCTGAAATCGTACATGAGGGAGAAAACGGATATCTTTTTGAAAAAGAGAATGTTGAAGAGCTTGCTGACAGGATTGAGATACTTGTCAATAATCGTGAAGTCCGAGAAATGATGGGTAGAAAATCAAAAGTAATATCCAGTCGGTTCACGCTTGCAGACGGTGTGGAAAAGTTAGCTTCGATATACCATCAGACCAATTGATTTGCCGCTGACACTCTATTGTCATTCAGGTTGCAATTGAGATTAAAAAATGTAGGATAGTTATAAATGCAGTCATCAAACAAACGCATAGCACGCAACACGTTAATGCTTTATATACGGACATTCGTAATGATGCCCGTATCTCTATATACTTCCAGGATTATATTGGAAGTGTTGGGAGAGAACGATTTTGGAGTATACAATGTTGTTGGCGGCTTTATCGCACTTCTGTCTTTTATTAATTCCGCAATGACAAAGGCCACCCAACGTTTTCTGAACGTGGAATTGGGAAAAGGCAATCATGACAGAGTCTCGAGGGTTTATTCCATGAGTCTTCTGATACATTTTGCAATAGCGGTATTTATCGGCTTCGTATTGGAAACAGTGGGGCTCTACTTCTTTGAAACAAAATTGAATATTCCTCTGGAAACACAAGATGCAGCACGGATTGTGTACCATATTTCTGTAGTGACCGCTTGTCTTCATTTTATCAGGATTCCTGATGAGTCGAGCATTATTGCATATGAGAGGATGTCTTTTTTCGCTTATGTCAGCATCATTGAGGTAATGGCAAAATTGGGAACAGTATTTCTCCTTTTTTGGGCTGAAGACAATCGTCTGGTGTTGTACGCCGTTGCCCTTATGACCGTTGGGATATTGTTGAATATCATTTATGCCATTTATTGCAAGCGTAATTTCACGACTTGCAGATTCCGGTTCTATTTTGACATAAAGCTGCTGAAAGAAATGCTTTTCTTTTCTTCATGGAGCCTTTTCGGCGGTATAGCCCATGTCGCATCCATACAAGGCATATCAATACTTTTGAATATTTTTTTCAAATTTCTCTTTACAATCCACATCAACAGTCATATAATAAAGTCACAAACAACAAGAAACCATATTAAAACAATGTCAATACTTTGGTTACAAACTTTCAGAAAGCGGTGCAGCCACAGATTGTCCAGTCCTATTTTTCAGGGGATAAATCCAGATTTCTGGAACTTGTTTTCCGCTCGTCAAAATTGTCGTATTTCCTGCTCTTTTTCGTCGCTTATCCGTTGATTTTGATTTGTCGGCCTGTCGTCGAGTTATGGCTTGTCTGTGTCCCCCAATATACAGTACAGTTCATTCACCTTTATCTCATCTTCCTGCTTATTGATGCATTATCCGGAAGTCTTTGGGTGTCATCTGAAACAATAGGCAATATAGCCAAGTATCAGTTTACCGTTTCTTCGATGATAATTATGAATATTCCGATTATATATGTATTGTTCAAGTTCGGTTGCAGTCCCGTCTATGCGGTGATTGTCAGAATTGCCATCAATTTCATTACTCACTGTTACAGAATATTCTATCTCAAACACAAAGTGAATTTCCCGGTTAGGAGGTATGTCGTGGAAGTGATGTTTAGGTGTCTTTGGGTGTCGGTCTGCATCATTCCGGTCCCATTCTTTTTGCATAAATTTCTAACCTCAAGCTGGGGTAGCCATATACTTGTCGTATTGACCAGTCTTATCATTTCCGGACTTGTTATCTATAAATTCGGACTTGATGCTAAAGAAAGAGGGTTTGTAATCAGTACGGTAACAAATAAATTCATGTTCTTAAAAAAACAATAAAATGTAGGGAATAAAGGTGGTGGCAACAGTATACAATACACTCCGTTGCGGTTTGTATCCTTTTAAACATCAGCTTGTTACGGGACTTTTGAAATTCCTTAATTTGGTCAAATTGCAATGTTTGTTACCAGCGGTTCGTTTCATGCGCTTGTTTTTTCGTATGCCGTTCTTTGCTGTCTATGGAGATAAGGACAACTGCATGATTACTTTTCTCGATAATATCGGTTTGCAGAAACGTACTATCAGTGAAACAGATAAAGAGGAAAAATACAAAGAAGTTCTTTGGGCAGATTATAAGTGTGCGGATGTATTTCTTGCAGAAGAAAGGAAGAGGAACTTAAACTTTTGAAATAATGGAAAGGGACATTCGTATAGACATACTTAAAGGCATCGGCATACTCCTTGTCGTTTGGGGACATGCCACCGCAATCCTTATAAAGGAAATTTGTATTTTCCATATGCCTTTGTTTTTCTTTTTGGCCGGTATGTTTTATCATCCCAAACAAGGATTTATTCAATCAAGAGCAAAACGGTTGCTTATTCCCTTTGGGGAATATTCTCTGATATTCGCTGTATTTTATTTTAGCATGGGGTTGCAGGGAATACCGCTTGATAAACTGAGCATCCATCATATCGCCGCATTTGATGGTCCGTTGTGGTTCTTGGTCGCTCTTTTTTATATATGTGTCATGTATTATTTTTTGGACAAAACCGTTAAGAAAAAAAACGTTATTCTTATCGTTTCTTTTGTAATTGGGCTGGCTGTCGCATATTCCAAGATCAATTTGCCGTTTTATATCGGGCAGGGGCTGTTCTCTTTGCCATTCTATGCTGTCGGCAAATGGATGAACGACAAAGGGCTGACACAAGCAGAGGGGGCAATTAAAAAAGCAACCGTTATTGCTATAGCCGGATATATCATAGCCATAGCATTCTGCCGTTTGGCACATTATCAATTTGATATTTCGCAACTGAAATTTTCCAGTTTCCCGTTTATATTCTATGCCGGAGCTTTCTGCGCCATATATCTTTTGTTGAATTTCAAGCCTTTCAACAAGATAACAACTCCAAACAGAATATTGGCTTCTTTGGGAGCTAATTCACTCACGATAATGGCTATACACGCTCCTTTTCTGTGGTTGTTCAGGGATTTTATCAGAACAAACAGTAGCTTTTATGACACAAAACTGGGGGGGGGTAATTTCAAACTTAATCACTTTTGTTATCTTCATAACATTGAGTTATTTAATTGCCCTTGGAATAGAACAATTAAAAAAACTGACAGCTAAAAATCATGGATAATCCGAAAGTATCAATCATTGTACCGATTTATAGAGTAGAGGAATATATTGAGCGGTGCGCTGAATCGTTGTTCGCCCAAACGTTTGATGACATTGAATACATCTTTGTGGATGATTGTTCTCCAGACAAGTCGGTGGAGATCTTGCAGAGAACTCTGGAAAAATATCCGCATCGAAAGAGGCTGACACGAATTGAGAGGTTGTCGTCGAACAGCGGCCTGCCCGCTGTTCGACGACAAGGGATTCAATTGGCCTCTGGTGATTACACGGTTCATTGCGATAGCGATGACTGGATGGATGTGCATGCCATAAAGGAACTATATACTTTTGCCCTATCCGGCCATTACGATATGGTCTTTTATGATTTCTATCGTAGCGATGGTGTTTCTACATATGCTTCCGCCCCGCGCAAGGTTTCTACCAATAATAAAGACTTCCTGATGTCATCATTGCTTTGCGGGCGGTTGATGGGGAGCTTGTGTGGTGCTTTGATCAAACGTAGTCTTTACGATGGGATAACATTTCCAAGGCAAAATATGAACGAGGATCTGGCGACGATAATCCAATTGGTTTGGAATAGCCGGAATGTAGGATACTTGATGAAACCATTTTATTACTATTTTTTTAATCCTGCGTCAATTACAAGTTATGGCAGTGCTGAGATCCAGATTAATAAACTCAATCAGCGTAAGGAGAATCTTGATCTGATTTTCACCTTTCTTCGCTCCAAAGGTATTTATGAAAAGTATACAGACGAGATAAATGCGCTGAAAGTTGGTTCAAGAATGTATCTTGATAGATATATGCTGATGCCACGAATCCGTCGGATTTGGCACAATACATATCCGGAAATCAACAGTATTACAGTCATTCGTCACAGCAGGATGCGTACTCTCAGTAAAATCGAGTATTTCGGTTCTTTGCTTGGTGTATATCCCATATTCAAATACATTAAAAATATATGGAAAGACATAAGGAAATAGATATTATCAGGACGTTCGTAATCATTCTGCTCGTGCTCTATCATGCTCTTGCGCCCTATTGCGGTGGTTGGGATATGCCTTCCTACGCCCAACCCAATGAAGGATTTTACTGGGGAGGAAAACTGGCATACAGTGGGATGCTGGAGACTTTTGTCCTGATTTCCGGGTATGTATTCGCCTTTTCGCTCCAAAAGAAAGTCATTTCTTTCCGATTATTACTAGCCGGTAAGCTGAAACGGCTGTTTGTGCCGTGTATGTGTTGGGGTATTATCATGACATTGATATTCTTTGGTCCGTCAAAACTTCTTAATCTGGAACATTTTTGGAAAATTATTGGGGGATACGGACATCTTTGGTTTCTTCCGATGCTCTTTTGGTGCTTTTTAATGGAATATGGCATACAGCACTGTTTCAAGGGACGTAACTTGATGTTAGTACTCATGATTATTGCTATTCTGCCTTGGCCGGGAATTCCGTTCCGTTTTAATCAATCGCTTTATTATCTGCTTTTTTTCCATCTTGGTGGAATTTTCTTTAGAAATCGTGAGCGGCTGAGAACTGTCAATTGGTCAACAATATGCATTTTATCGGCTGTTTATATGGGGTTATTCATTGCGGTAACATTGGTTTTGGGAATGGACGGGATGCGTCCGGAACTGGCATCGGACTTGAAAGTAAAAGTTTTAATCCTGTTTGTCCACCATACTCTTAAAATGGTAAGCTATGGATTAGTCACAATTATCTATGTCGCTGTATTTATAAAACTGGAAGACAGATGCAATGGAAAACTATACACTGTATGCCGAAGTATCGCAATGAATTCGATGGGAATATATGTGATGCAAGAAATAGTTCTGAGACTTATCTATTATAGAATGGGGGGGGGTATTTTTGTATACCAAAGAGTTAACTCCGTTGGTCGCCTTCGTGGGCACTTTCGTCGTCTGCTATGTATCAAGTGTGATTATAGCCGGATGCAAATACACCAAATTCCTGTGTTAGTATGAATGTGTCCTATTTTATTTACCTAATAAATTACAACGATGAAATATCATTACGAGGCAGTTCCGGTACTGTTCAATATACTTCTGTTTTTTCTTATGCTGTATCCGTTTCCGAATGTGTATAGATATGGCTGTGAATTTAGAAAACGATATACAGACATCTTGGATTATGCAGTATACGGTATCCTGCTGATACTGTTTTGCACTTTCGGCTATGCGGACAACGATTTCTATCACTACGAGGGGCTTTTCAAACGTATCTGTTCAACCGGATTAAACGTGCATCTTGAACCCGTTTACTATTGGTTGATACGGAATGTCACTTCAAACTATCTGGTATGGCGGTTTATAGTGTGGAGCGGAACGGTGATTTTGTCGTTATGGACAATAAAACGGCTCAAACTTGATGTGAGGATAGGATTGCTGATATTTGTGCTGTTTTATATCAACATTATTTCAGTAATGCGCGGAAATTTGGGAATTGCCATACTGTTTTTTGGCTTTTCATTCATTATCAGGCCCTCTCATAATAGGTTATTGTCATTCCTATTCGGTTGTTTGTTGATTTTCTGTTCATTCTTCTTTCACAAAAGTATGTTGTTTTCGATTGCTGCACTTTCGGTAACACCTTTTTATCTGAATAGGAAAACGGTAAAAATCAGTCTTGTCATATTCCCTTTCCTGACCGTTGTGACTACTTTACTGCTGGATTATATTATTATGAACGGACTCATCGGTTTTGATATAGCAGACATGAATATAGGGAGCTCGATGACGGGATATGCGAGCGGCACAATGCGGCAGTCGAATATTTTTGGTAAACTGAACCAAATGATAACCTATATGCCGGTATACGCATCTTTGGCTCTTATGACTAAGAAGATAGTTTTTGAAGAAATTGATGTTCCACGGTATATAAAGGCATTGTTCATCTATTGGTATGCAATAACTTATGTTGCCAGTCTGTTTTTCTTCCAAGAAACTTCGGTATGGCTCTTTATACGTTTCATAATGATGAGCTATTTTCCTCTTTGTATTGTTGTGGGGTATTATTATTCTAATTTCAAGATGACACGCGAGAAAAGAATCTTGATGCTTTTGGCAATCCTTCCTATCTGTTATAAACTTTTCTATGCCTTCTATAAGAGGTTGGTATGGGAAGGGTACGTCTTTTTCTGACATGTTTCGTTAGTTTACACGTATTAGGATCACAATAAAAAAATTAAAAAACAATCTGAATGAAAATCTTAGAAATAATTCCTCAACTTAGCAGTGGCGGCGGAGAGCGGTTTGTGGTTGACTTGTGCAATGAGCTGTCGAAAGAACATGATGTGACATTGATGGTTTTGCACTCACTTGACAAGGTGGATTTCTATTTGAAAGAGGTATCGAATAATGTAAGGGTGGTATCGATGAACAAACGGATGGGACTTGACATCGGTTTGTTATTTAGAGTATATAGATATATCCGTAGAGAAAAGCCTGATGTGGTGCACACGCATTTGCGTGCTATTATGTATATTGCTTTCGCAATCATGCGAAAGAATGGCGTTATGTACTGTCATACAGTGCATAACGCTGCTGATAAAGAAGCCGGAGGCTCCTTTATCAGCAGCGGAATGCGGAAGTTCTGTTTTCATCGTGGGTGGATTACCCCCATTACCATTTCCGCCGAATCACTACATAGCTTCCGAAAATATTATGGAATGGATGCTCCTATGATTTTCAATGGGCGCAATGTGGATGCTGGCATGCTTGTTTCAGACGAGGTCAAGGAACAATTTAAACAGTATAGACATACAAATAAGACGCGAGTACTGATAAGTCTCGCACGTATCGACCCTGTGAAACGACAAACTCTCTTGGCACGTGTGGTAATGCGGTTAAAACGGGAAGGATACGACCTCACTGTATTGTTTATCGGAGGTGAACGTGATGCACAGATGACCGCGGAATTGCGTTCGTACAACGATGAAGCAATACAATTACTTGGAGAACTGCACAATCCGCTTGAATACCTTAAAATGGGAGATGCTTATGCACTTTGTTCCTCGTATGAGGGGATGCCTATTTCGTTGATAGAGGCTATTGGTGTTGGCTGTATACCGGTATGCACACCTGTGGGCGGTATAGTAGATGTGGTACACAACGGTGAAAACGGTTTTCTGAGTGACGGTATCGGTGAAGAATCTTATTACAAAACGGTAAAGAGATTTCTATCCCTCACCGATGTACAGCTTAAAGACATGAAGCAAAAAGCTCTTGCCACTTATGGTCCATTCAGTATGTACGAATGTGCTCGCAACTACGTAAGACTTTTCGAGAAAGGAATAAAGAAATGAAACGGAAAAAATTACTCGTTGTAGGCTCAATTCCCGATGAGAATAACTTATTGAATTATGGAGGTGCGACGGTGTTGATGAAAAACTATCTTGACTATCTTGCCTCTCAGTCTGAATATGAATATAGGTTTGTACAAAATAATCGGTATTCAAATCTTCGCACTCGCCAGCGTAGTATGTGGCGCAATTATTCATACTTTTTTCCGGCATTTTTGTGGAGACTGTTTGGGTGCGATATTGTAATGTTCAATTTTTCTGATCATGGTACAATTTATTATTTCCCATTATTGAGTAAAATAGCTCGTTTGGCACACAAAAAAGTCGTACTACGTAAATTCGGAGGTTCATTTGAGTTCTACATAAAGAAAATTGGTCAAACCCAATTACAACGGGCACTTGATGCTATCAGACAAACAGACTTGATATTCTTTGAAACCCAACAGGGTATTACGCACCTACAACAGTTAATAGGAAAAAGTGACAATATACATTGGTTCCCTAATGTGCGTAAAGCTTCAACAATACGAAAGAACTCCTCAGACTTTCGTGGCAGATGTGTTTTCATGTCGCATATCAACAAAGAAAAAGGGATAGAAGATCTTATAGCGGTATCCAAACTTTTACCTTCGAATTATACCCTTGATATATATGGTGAGATAAAAGAGGATAAATATCGCAATATCAACTTCAACGAAAGCGGAATAACATACCATGGGGTTGTCTCTTCCGAACAGGTTTTAAAAACTTTAGTAGAATATGATTTACTGCTATTACCTTCTTATCGCGAGGGCTACCCGGGCATTCTCATCGAAGCTATGTCTGTAGGCATTCCTTGCGTATCAACCTATGCAGGTGGAATACCTGAAATCGTAGAAGACGGTTACAATGGTCGTTTAGTAATTCCCGGTGATGTAGATGCGATAAAACAAGCTATCTTATCGATTAACGCAACAAACTATTCTCAATATTCAGAGAATGCCTTGAAGAAATTTGAAGAAGAGTTTGAATCTGATAAGACGAATAAACGCATACTTGAAATTATAATGCACTAAATCAAATGGCTAATAATATTCTTATTGTCAATACAATTAAACATCTTCGGTTAAAACAAATCTATTATCAATTATATTATAGACTATTTTCTCATAAGTTGATGGAATATAATGTTCCCCGGCAATCTTCATTGCGGATGGTCTCAGTTATCGCAAAGTGGTATTGTTACAATGTACCCAAGACATTTACATTCCTAAATCTTATAGGGGATTTTAAGTCATGGAATGATGTTAGTCATGGGATGCTTTGGGCATACAATCTGAATTATATGGATTGGTTGTTGCAACCTGACATGACTTTTGAACAAGGTTCAGAATGGGTTGAACGGTTTATAACTGATTTGCCAACAAACAGGATCGGTCTTGATCCTTATCCTATCGCACTGCGAAGCATCAACTGGATCAAGTTTATCGGCAGATATCATAAAAAAGTGGAGAGCAATCGGTTGCAACGGTGGAACGATTCCCTTTATGCGCAATGTAAATTGCTCGAACGGAAACTGGAATACCAACTGCTTGGCAACCATCTTTTAGAAGATGCTTACGCTTTGTTTATCGCTTCAATTTATTTTTCCGATAAAAAAATGTATGACAAGGCATCCTGTCTGTTGTATAAAGAGCTTGATGAACAGATTTTGCCCGATGGCTCACATTACGAGCAATCACCGATGTATCACTGCATTTTGCTCGATAGGTTATTGGATTGCTATAATGCCTCGATTAATAGAGGTCATGAGAAAATGTGTGAGCTTTTGAAACTGTATGTGGTAAGGATGTTGGGGCATTTGGAGAGCATCGTGTGGAAAGACGATACGATTCCCTTACTTAATGATTCGGCATATGGGATAGCACCGACAGTTTCCGAATTGAGAGCATACGCCAAAAGATTGAAGTTGGAATGGACCCCTTTGCCTATGAAAGAATGTGGCTATAGGAAGCTTTGTTCAACACATTTGGAGGCAGTTGTGGATGTGGGTAATATTACTGCGACCTATCAGCCGGGGCATAGTCATGCCGATACGTTTAATTATGAATTGCGAATTGATTGCAGACCGTTTGTTGTTGATACTGGTATTTCTACCTACAACAAGACTGCAAGAAGGCAGTACGAACGAAGTACGTCAGCTCATAACACCGTAACTGTCGGCAACAAGGATTCTAGCGAGGTGTGGGGAGGTTTCCGTATGGGTAAAAGAGCTAAAGTAAGAGTACTATCCGATACCGAAAATGAAATTATGGCAGAGCACGATGGCTTTAAAGGATGTATACATCAACGGAAATTCACTATTAACGATGATGTGTTTACAATAAATGATAAGATTGTCGGCAATAATATGACAGAATGTATCAGCTATATTCATTTCGCACCCGATATTGAGGTCCTTGCCATATCGTCAACTGAAATAAGAACCAACAGGGCTAATATCGCTGTATCTGGTGCAAATTCCATAGAAATTATAAACGATTTTGTATCAGTAGAATACAATCGCCTAGAACCTTCTAAGACGATAAAAATAGTATTTTGCAGAAATTTAACGTATCAAATATTTCAGGCATAAAATATGAAGATTTTAATTGTGTCGTTCTACTATTCTCCCGAGCTTGGGGCTGCTCCTTCCCGTATAACCAATATGGCTGAAGGGCTGAAAAGTCAGGGAGCGGAAGTGGATGTGTTAACTTGTTTGCCGAATTACCCTCAAGGACAAATATTCGAGGGTTATAGAGGCCGTTTGTCAAAAAAAGAAAAGATTAATGGCATAAACGTGTATAGATATTGGACTTATGCAACCGTGTCCAAGAATCCTTTTAAGCGAGCGGTAAGTATGATGTCATTTGCGACCATGTTATGGTTGTTTGCTTTTAAGATAAAGAAGATCCAGGGTTACGATAGGGTGATCATCCAAAGCCCTCCACTACCAGTGGCTGGG
>ERZ791603.2698-NODE-2698-length-10843-cov-8.830645_pt1 | contig 10843 bp, 6 predicted proteins | sample MGYA00509966_ERZ791603 | MGnify/ENA primary metagenome ERZ791603 (study PRJEB30046, sample SAMN00791931) | human gut metagenome | study: EMG produced TPA metagenomics assembly of the A metagenome-wide association study of gut microbiota in type 2...
TTAGTAATAATAATTTTCTGTTTGATTTAGTAGTATTAATATTCTTTTATACATTATATAATTATGTAATGGATATAAGTATAAAAGTTACCAGTAGTAAAATAAATAAAATATCCTTATTAAGTGGATTAATAATTAAACTAGTATTTGAAATACCACTTATTAATGCCAGTTATCGTATGGGTAGTAGTCTATATTTTGGTAGTGTATTATCTATAATAATAGGTATGGCTACTAGTACAATTATTAGTATTATATTTATAAATAAAAAGTTAAAAATAAGCATTTTAAATAATTTTAGTAATATTTTAAATATTATTTACGAAAATATAATATTATGCTTAATATTAGTATTATTAACCTTAATAGTAAGAGTAGAAAATACCAGTATAATAGGAAGTATCTTAGTAATAATATTCTATACATTTATTACAATATTATTTTACATAATCAAAAAAATACTCAAGAAAAAAGTGTGAGTTTATTGCACTTTTTTTTATATTATGATATCATTGTATTAGTAGAAAAGTAAGGTGAATATAGTGAAAAAGAGTAAACTATTTATGATAATTTCTTTAAGTGTATTAGTGATAACAATAATAGTAAGTGGTACTTATGCTTTATATAAAGCTCAGTTATCTAAAAATATTGGAGTAAATACAACAACACATGGACTAGCATATTATATTAATTATGTTAAAGGTACCGATATAACTGCCGCTACTTTAAATCCTAGTACTTCTTATGAAAGCGGAGCAAGTAGCGATATTGAATTTTGGAAGAAAGACGACTCTTATGATATATACGGTAAAATAGATTTAACTGTTAATACTATAGGTACTAATTTAAAAAATAGTGCTGCGCTTAAATATGCTGTAGTAAATAATGGTAATGTACTAAAGGAGGGATCTTTAAAAGGTACTACATCCGGTTCAAAAGTAACAATATTAAAAAATCTATATCTAGAACAAACTAAGCAAATATATACAGTATATGTATGGCTTGATAATAGTGAAGAACTAGGTAATATATCTAATGAATCTCTTAGTATATCAGTAGATTGCACTGCTAGTCTTCAAAAAGAACCAACAGCAGCAGACACTATTATTAGTTTATATACTAGTGCAGCAAAGGTAACAGCAACAAATAATAGTATTACATATAATACAGCACCATCAGTATCATTAATGAATGATAGACTGGGTGGTACTACAACTAGTCTAGATGGTGGCAATATAAGATATTATGGAGCAAGTCCAAATAACTATATATACTTTAATTGTTCTGACTATAGTAATCAAACATCTAGTACATGTGAAACATGGCGTATAATAGGAGTATTTGATGGTAAGTTAAAACTAATAAGAGGTAGTCAAATAGGAAAATATTCTTGGGATAACAAGAATATTAGTACTGGAGCAGAAAATAATTCTGGTAAAAATGACTGGACTACAGCAAGATTAATGAAACTACTTAATCCAAGAGATTATTATAAAGTAGACTCTAACGACAACAATCTAGGGCAGAGTTTATATTACAATAGTGCGTCAGGAAAATGTTATAGTGGTCAAAATAATGCCACAGTAGATTGTGATTTTACAAGTACAGGAATAAAAAATGATGAAACAAGAAATATGATTGCAGAGACAACATATTATTTAGGAGGCTGGAATAGTTATTCAGTATATCCAAATGAAATATATGAATATGAAAGAGGAACAACAGTATATACAGGAAGACCACCAACATGGCCAGGAAAAATAGCGCTAGCATATCCAAGTGATTATGGCTATGCGGCGGATTTAAATCAGTGTAAAGATAAAACACTATACGATTACGATAATAGTACTTGTACTTCAAACAACTGGATGAAAGCAATTTTAGGTACTTCTAGTCATGGATGGTTATTAACCCCTCGTTCCGGCGGTTCGTACAATGCGTGGAATGTGTATTCGGGCGGCTATGTGGGCAGCACCTACCTTGCGTATTATGCGATTGGGGCCGTGCCAGTCCTTTCTCTAAGTTCTAAACTGGGAATAGAGTCAGGAGATGGCTCAAGTAGTAATCCGTACAAATTAAGTGCGTAAGCAGTTAAATTGTGATAACTTTGGTAGGAAGAACTTGGTAAGGGACCCCTCAAACAGGTGAAGTCTGTTAGGGGCAAGGGCGGCGAAAGTCGCCAAGAGAAGATAAGTATTCATGGAAAGGCGAAAAATGAAAAATAAATTTTGGTATTAACACTAGTTTGGTGCCTTATAAAGTAAAATAGATATGTAGATAAAAAGAATAGAAAGGAAAGGATATTATGACTAATGTAAGTAATTACTATATAGATAGTAAAAATAAATTAATTAGTGATAAAGAATCTTATATTATAGGTAATAAATATAGATTTACAATATTAACTCCTAGAATGATAAGATTAGAATATAGTATTAATGGTGTATTTGAAGATAGACCAACTTCTTTAGTAATAAATAGAGCTTTTCCTAAAGTACCATATTCTATTACTGAAAGTAGTACTCTTATTCAAATAGATACTGGTATATTTACTTTATCTTATGTAAAAGATAGTGATTTTAAATCAACTACTTTTGGTAGTAATATAAAAGCAGTAATAAATGGTACCAATAAAGAATGGCAGGCAGGTAGTAAAGAAATAAGAAATATGCGAGCCATTAATTATTCAATAGATAGTATCAAGGATAAAATAATATTAGATAAAGGATTATATTCCTTAGACGGAATATGTCTAATAGATGATTCTGGGTCTCTAGTATTAGATGAAAACGATAATTTCATAGAAAGACCTAAGGATATAAAAGATTTATATCTAATTATGTATAATAATGATTTTGAAGGATGTCTAACAGATTATTTCACTTTAACAGGTTATCCTAATCTAATACCAAGATATGCTCTTGGAGCTATATGGTATAAGAACGATAACTATAGTACTAGTGATATAGTTAATTTAGTAAATAAATTCAATATAAATAATATTCCAATATCAGTATTTCTACTTGGAGACTATTGGCATAATGGAAGTACATTAATACCAAGTATAGATTTAAAATATATAAGTAGTTATTTAAATAACAATAATATAAAACTAGGAGTAACAATAAATCCTACTAATTATATAAATAAAGGTACTAATGAATATAACTATATAAGTAATTATACTAATCTAGATAAAGTAAACTTTATTCCTTTATCTAATGATAAGATAGGTATGTATCTAAATATATTCATAAATAACTTAAATAATCTTGGAGTATCAGTATATAGTATTGATTATAATAATCCCTTAGATAGAATAAATTTATGGAAGATAGACCACTATCACCATGGACTAAGTAATATAAAAAATATAAGAGGATTAACACTATCTAGAAATGCTAATATAGCTATGCATAGATATCCCATTATCTGGAGTGGTAAAACCTTAGTAAACTGGACAACATTAAATTTATTACCAAGATATAATTCTCAAGGATATAACATGGGCTTATCCTTTATAGCCCATCCCATTGGGGGTTACCACGGTGGTATTGAAGAAGACGAATTATACTTAAGGTATATTGAGTTCTCTTGTTTCTCACCAATATTTCTCTTAGCTAGTGAAGGCGGAGTATACTATAAAAGAGAACCATGGAAATGGAATAGTATCATTAGAAATAATATAATATACTATATGAATTTAAGATATAAACTAATACCATATCTATATAGTGAAAGTTATAACTATCATAAAACTGGGCATGGACTAGTAAAACCATTCTATATAGATTATCCTAAGATAATAGATGAACCACTATATAAGAATGAATACTTCTTCTGTAGAAACTTCTTTATAGCCCCAATTACTGAAAGAAAAAATAGTGTTATTAAAAGATCAATAAAGAAAATATATGTACCAAATGGTATATGGTTTGATTACCTAAATGGTAAAAAATATACTGGTAATAAATACTATAATAACTTCTATCGTGATGAAGACTATCCTGTATTTGTTAAAGCCGGTTCTATCATACCAACAAGTATAAATATTAAAGAAGATATACCAAGTATATTAGAACTAAATATATATCCACTAGATAATGGTGAGTATTCCTTCTACGAAGATGATGGCTATTCTAATAACTATAAAAAAGGCTTATACATGATAACTAAGTTTAATTATCAGTATGAATTAGATAATTATACATTTATTATCTCAAGAGAAGAAGGTAAGAACTTATTATCCAGAAGAACATACTTACTTAGATTTAAAAATACTAGAAATATAACTGAAGTAAATATTGAAGATAAAACAATAAGTTATAGCACTTATTATGATAGAGATGACTTTATCATAAAAATAGATAATGCTATCGTAGGTAGAGAAATCAAAGTAAATATCAAAGGTACTAATATACTTGTAGGATCAGATGTAATAATAAATGAAGAAATAAAAAATATCTTATTTGATCTAGAAATAAGAACAAACTTAAAAGAAGAATTAGATAAGATACTATTTAGTGATTTAGAAATAAGAAAGAAAAGAATAAAAATAAGAAAACTAAAAAGAAAAGGTTTAGATAAAAAATATATAAATGTATTTATAAATCTACTTGAATATATAGAAAAATCATAGTATAATACATAGATATATAAGGAGGCATTTATGAAAGATATACTAAAAATATTACTAGAATTTTTAATTGTATATATTGGAGTATTTATATTATATTGGTTAATCTTTGTAAGAAAGAAAACTAAATATAATCCCAATAAAGTACCCGTAGAATTCTATTACTTAGTTAGCCTCTACCGATTAGATCAAAGTAAAATAAACTATAAGAAATTTATTTATGCTACGGCTTTTGTTAATACCTTTATTATAGATACAACATATATAATAATATCTAAATTATTAGATAAATGGATGTGGCAATTAATCGTAGGTATATTTATAATAATACTACTAATAATTATTCTATATGGTCTACTTGGTAGATACTATCAAAAACATGGTATGGTAAGTACTCCTAAAAAGGCTATTAAAGTAAAAGATACTCCTAAAGATAAAAATGTCCCAAAAAAGACTAATACAGCAAAGAAAAGAGGTAACAAAAATGTATAATTTTAGAAAGACAGAAAAGAAATGGCAAGATTATTGGGAAGAAAATAAAACATTTAAGACCGATACAAAAGACTTTAGTAAACCAAAGTATTATGCTCTAGATATGTTTCCATATCCATCAGGAGTAGGTCTTCATGTTGGCCATCCCGAAGGGTATACTGCTACTGACATAGTAGCAAGAATGAAGAGAATGCAAGGCTATAATGTTTTACATCCAATGGGTTGGGATGCCTTTGGCCTACCCGCAGAACAATATGCCGTTAAAACAGGAAATCATCCAAGCGGCTTCACCGAGTCAAATATTAAAGTATTCAAAAAACAATTAAAAGAATTAGGTTTCTCTTATGATTGGGATAGAGAAATATCAACAGCAGATCCATCTTATTATAAATGGACCCAGTGGATATTTAAAAGACTATATATGGATGGCTATGCTAAATATATTGATATGCCCGTTAACTGGTGTGAAGAATTAGGAACAGTACTATCTAACGATGAAGTAATAGACGGTAAGAGTGAAAGAGGAGGCTATCCAGTAGTTCGAAAGAATATGAAACAGTGGTCTATGGATATACCTAAGTTTGCCGATAGACTTCTAAATAACCTAGATAATTTAGATTGGCCAGAATCCACTAAAGAAATCCAAAGAAACTGGATAGGTAAGAGTTATGGTGCTAATATTACTTTCAAAGTAGATGGTACCGATAAAGAATTCACAGTATTCACTACAAGGTGTGATACCTTGTTTGGTGCTACCTACTGTGTGCTTGCTCCTGAACATAGTCTAGTAAAAGAAATAACAACTTCTGAATATAAAGATGTAGTAGAGGACTATATCAAGTTATCAGCCTCTAAGTCAGAACTAGAAAGAACAAATGCTAGTAAAGAAAAAACAGGTGTATTCACCGGAGCTTATGCTATTAATCCAGTAAATAACAAAAAGATACCTATCTGGATAAGTGATTATGTTCTAGCAAGTTATGCTAATGGAGCCATTATGGCAGTACCTGCTCACGATGAAAGGGACTATGAATTTGCTAAGAAATTTAATCTAGATATCATACCAGTAATTGAAGGCGGCGATATCGCTAAAGACGCTTATACAGGAGATGGACTTCACATCAATAGCGGGTTCTTAAATGGTTTAAATAAAGAGGACTCTATCAAAAAGATGATAGAATATCTTGAAGAAAATAAATTAGGTACTAAGAAAGTTAACTATAAAATAAGAGAATGGATATTTGCTCGTCAAAGATATTGGGGTGAACCTGTACCAGTAATTCATATGGAAGACGGTACTATCAAATTAGTACCAGATGAAGAGTTACCACTTACTCTTCCAATAATGGATGACTATAAAGGTAAGAATGGTATGGCACCATTAGAGAATGCTACTAAATGGAAAAATGTAGTAATAGATGGTATGAAGGGTAAAAGAGAAACTTCCACTATGCCAGGAGCCGCAGGCTCTTCTTGGTATTATTTAAGATATATCGATCCACATAATGATAACGAGATAGGAGAACCAGAATTATTAAAACACTGGATGCCAGTAGATCTATATGTCGGAGGGCCAGAACACGCTGTTGGTCACTTATTATACTCTAGAATGTGGTGTAATTATCTATATGATAAAGGAATATCACCAGTAGCAGAACCATTTAAAAAACTAGTTCACCAAGGTATGATACTAGGAGAAAACAATATTAAGATGGGTAAGAGATATCCAGAGTATGTCGTAAATCCATCAGATATAGTAGTATCTCATGGAGCAGATGCTCTAAGATTATATGAAATGTTTATGGGACCACTTGAAGCAGATAAACCATGGAGTAATGCTGGTATAGATGCTTCAAAGAAATTCATAGATAGAATATATAGATTATTTGAAGAAAACAAAGTTCTTGATAAAGAAAATAAAAATCTTGAAAAGATATATCATCAAACTATAAAGAAAGTAACTAATGACTATGAAACACTTAACTTTAATACGGCAATTAGTCAAATGATGATCTTTATCAATGCTGTATATAAAGAAGGTTATTTACCTACTGAATATGCTGAAGGTTTTGTTAAAATACTTAGTCCATTATGTCCTCATCTAGGAGAAGAACTATGGAGTATGTTAGGACATAATAATACTATAACTTATGAACCATGGCCTACTTATGATGAATCTAAGACTACTGAAGATACCATTGAAATAGCCATTCAAGTTAATGGTAAAGTAAGAGATACTGTTAAAGTATTTAAAGATATTTCTAAAGAAGACTTAGAAAAAGAAGCTCTAAATAGTGAAATAATTAAGAAATGGTTAGAAGGTAAAGAAGTAGTAAAAATAATAACTATTCCGGGTAGAATAGTTAATATAGTAATAAGGTAATCATTAATTTGATTATCTTTTTTCTTATTCAGTTCGAGCCTATAGTTTCTCACTGTTAAACAAAACCTAAGGTCTTTGTTTAAAATATTTATTATTTGTATACATTTGTATTATATACAAAATTCTCATAAACACTTATAAATAAAAGCTTTACAAAGATATTAAAAAAATAGTCATATTTTCCTTGACTATGGTACTTGAACTAGTATATAATGTTGGCGTGGTTAATACTTATGGTGTTCTCTTCTTTTTCTAAGGTTTTTACTTTGGAAGGAGAGGTGATTTTATGATAGAAAGTAATTTCTTAACCTTAGGGGGAGGAGGTTATTAGTAAATGGAATTAGTTATAGCATATGCTTTAACTATTCTTGTTACCATAGCAGTAATAGTGCTAGGTAACCATATAAAATAGATAAAAAATCGGGGCACCTCAGGGGGTAGCTCCGATTTGCCAAAAACAATGAAGAGAACACCTCGCAAATAGGTGTTAGCCATTTTTATTATGACTAATTTCTCTTTCATATACATTATATTATATTTTTTAAAAAAAAGCAAGGCAACCGAGTAGAAAATTATAAATAGTATCTTTTTCTTGACAAAAAACAAACAATTGTATATAATAATCTCATTATTGGGAGGTAAGTATGGCGTATTATTTAACCATTAAAAAGAATAAAGAATATAGTAAATTAGATATTTCTAGTTTACCAGAATTTAAGAAGATATCCAAATTTAGAGAGAAAACTTCATACTCACTTGAAGAAATAGACTACTTTACATCTTGCTTTAGCAATGAAATTGTACTAAAAAGAGCTTTATTACAAGAAGGTATAATTGAAGAATGTGATGTAACTAAAGATATTGAAATACGTTATAAAGATAAAGATAAATTATCAAAAGTAAGATACGATTTAGTTTATAAAGATGCTGCTAAATATTTTAATGTTGATTTTCTAAGATACTTCGTATTAAGTAAAAGTAGTGATAGAGATTTCTTAAATAAATTAACAAGTTTTTATAGAAACAGTTATTGCAATAATGAAAATATATGTCGTATTAGATATATATTAGAAACAAAGAATGAACATGAATTTACAATGCAAGAAACATTAACAAGTTTTGTATTTAATGAAGTATATGCGACTGATTATAAAACAGGTAATTGTTCATTAAAATATAAATCATTACATGATCTAGCTATGTTTTGTTTTACATACGAAATAAATAGCATTCGTAAAGAAATAAATATATCTAGTAAAGAAAAAGAAGAAAATAGAATAAAAATGTTAAATAGTTTAAAAACACCTAAACCTAAAATTAGAACGCTAAAGAAAAAGAATTATGAATTAGAAGGACAAATGTCATTTGATGATTTAGAATATTAATTATTAAAAAGTTAGTATAAGAAGTTAAGTAATTACTTTTCTTCTTTTCTTTTTTATGGTATACTTATCATGGTGATATTAAATGAATGATAACATAAAAAAAAGAATAGAAGAATTAGTAAACATATTAAATAAAGCAAGTCATGAATACTATGTTTTAGATAGTCCCTCTATTACAGATCAGGAGTATGATGATTATTATAGCGAATTACTAAGACTAGAAGAAAAGTATCCAGAATTAAAAAGAGAAGATTCTCCTACACTAAGAGTAGGAGGAGAGGCAATAAGTAAGTTTGAGAAGGTTACTCATAAGACCCCAATGCTATCATTTGATGATATATTTAATGAAGATGAAATAAGAGCATTCGATGAGAGAATTAGAAAAACTATTAAGCATCCAACTTATACAGTAGAACCTAAAATGGATGGCCTATCAGGTTCTCTTATCTATGAAAAAGGCCTACTTGTAAGAGTGGCTACCCGTGGTAATGGTGTAGTGGGAGAAAATATTACGTTAAATGCTAAAACTATAAAATCAATACCACTTAGACTAACTAAACCAATAGATATAGAAGTACGCGGTGAAATCTATATGAGTAAAGCCTCATTTGCTAAAGCAAATATGGAAAGAGAATTAAATAATGAACCATTATTTGCTAATCCAAGAAATGCAGCAGCTGGATCAGTAAGACAATTAGATAGTAAGATAACCGCTAAAAGAGGCTTAGATTTTATGGCTTATTTTATACCAAATCCTAGAGACTATGGTATAAAAGAGCAGTCCGAATCTTTAGCCTATTTAAAAGAACTAGGTTTTGTTACCAATTATAAATTAAATACTACTGCAAGTAGTGTAGATGAAATAATTAAAGATATTGAAAAATTAGCAAGTATTAGAAAAGACTTACCATATGAAATAGATGGTGTAGTATTAAAAGTAAATAACTTAGATGATGAAGAAGAACTAGGATATACTGCTAGAGTACCAAGATGGGGTATAGCCTATAAATTTCCGGCAGAAGAAGTATTAACTACATTAAAAGAAATAAAGTTTACGGTAGGAAGAACAGGCAAAATAACTCCTAATGCCATTTTCTCACCAGTCCATGTAGCAGGATCATTAATATCTAAAGCTACTTTACATAATGAAGACTATTGTATAGCTAAAGATGTAAGAGTAGGAGATACTATATCTATTCGTAAAGCCGGAGATGTAATTCCAGAAGTAGTAAGAGTATTAAAAGAAAGAAGAAATGGTACTGAGAAAGAATTTACTATGATAGAAAACTGTCCTATATGTAATACTAGATTAGTAAGAAAAGAAAAAGAAGCAGACTATTATTGTCCTAATAATTTATGCCCTGCGAGAAAGATAGAAAACATAATTCATTTTGCTGAAAGAGAAGCTATGAATATAGATGGAATGGGTGAGTCAGTAATTGAAGATCTATATAATGAAGGCTTTATTACTGATGTAACCGATATATATGATATAAATAAATATGAAGATGAATTAATGAATCTAGAAGGTTATGGTACTAAAAAGATAAGTAATTTAAAGGCTGCTATTGAAAGAAGTAAATCTAATTCATTAGAAAGATTATTATATGGACTAGGTATTAGAAATGTAGGAGCAAAGACTGCTAAAGTATTAGCAAGATACTATAAAACATTAGATAATTTAATGACTGCTAGTACTGAAGAACTAACAGGTATTAATGATATAGGTAGTATAATAGCCACAAGTATAAAAGAATATTTTAATGATATAAATAATAAAAATATAATAAATAAATTAAAAGAATATGGAGTAAATACAACCTATATAAACAATACTGAATATGAAGAAAAAGAAGAATTTAAAAATAAAACTTTTGTTCTAACCGGTAGTTTAATCAATATAACTAGAGATGAAGCTAGTAAAATAATTGAAGATCTAGGCGGTAA
>ERZ791603.2700-NODE-2700-length-10839-cov-5.548405_pt1 | contig 10839 bp, 9 predicted proteins | sample MGYA00509966_ERZ791603 | MGnify/ENA primary metagenome ERZ791603 (study PRJEB30046, sample SAMN00791931) | human gut metagenome | study: EMG produced TPA metagenomics assembly of the A metagenome-wide association study of gut microbiota in type 2...
TACACGATCTACGAGCAGCCGCACGCGGAGCCAACGCCGGAAGAACCTACGCAGGCTTTGCCTACATTGGATCATCCAACATTGGAAAAGCCTATGTTGGATTTCCCTAATAAATGACGTCCTGTGAAAGCAACGGCGCCTGTGAGATAATAAGGGTATCAAGAATTACCGAGAATTCTTGGTAACTATCAGGAAATCCTGAAAAGTCTCAAGGAGGAGTCGTAGCCATGGGAGTGAGTCAGATGAAGCGGGCTATAAGCCAAAAACGGTGGAAGCAGCGCATTGTGGAGTGCCGCAATTCAGGTGTTCCGGTAAAGGAATGGTGCCGGAAGCAAGGAATCAGTTATTCTACCTACTACCGCCATGAGCAAGCATTATTAAAATGTGCGCAGGATCCCAGTGATATACCGATTTTAGAGCAGGCACCACAAACATTACCGGTTCCATTCGTCGAGGTCACCAAGATGTGTCAGGCAACTTTCAAGACCCATACGGATAGCATTGTAATCCAAGTCTCAGCCCCGGGATTCAGGCTGAAGATAACCGGTGAGGCTGCAATTAAGGCATTGAAAGAAATCGAACGGGTGCTGCACAATGTAATAATACCGGAACAGGCTTCTGGTTTCTTCGTGGAAAGCTCTCAGCTTCCCGATTTCATCGTCGTTCAGGGCATCTATGTCGGCCAGGTATTTCTCATACAGACGCATGTATCTGGTATAGATCCCGCGCAGGATGTTTGCCAGTTCCTCCTTTTTCGCGGTCTCTTCCTGCAGCATCTGTTCGATTCTTTCTCTGCTTAATTCCACCATTGCTGTTCTCCTCCATAAGTGTGCATTCCGACTATTACACTGTCTAATATATATTACATTATACCTGAAACCGCGGAAGAATGCACATTAATTATTCCGGTACTTACGTATGCTGCGAAGACGCTGCATGACTTTTTCCGTTTTGCCAAAATATTCATACAGAATTTTATATTCCCGGTAAAGTTCGTCATACACCCTGACATGTTCTGCCCTGGGCCTGTATATTTCGACAGTCTCGCATTTCATTGCCTGTGCTGCAGCCTGTATGTTTTCATAGCAGCCGGCGGCAACAGCAGCAAAGACAGCGCTGCCCTGGGCCGGACCGACCTCGGCATTTATCACTTCCACGGGCATATTCAGAATATCGGAATAGAGCTGCATCACGAAGGGATTTTTCAGGCTGATGCCGCCGGAGGCGGTAAAGCGATCAACCGGCACCCCGTTGTTTCTGAAGTTCTCTACAATGGCACGGCAGCCGAAAGCCGTGGATTCCAGCAGAGCCCTGTACAAATCCTCACACCGGGTCTGGATGGTCATCCCCAGGATCAGGGCGGAGAGATCGTAGTTGCAGAGAGTGCTGCGGTTCCCGTTGAGCCAGTCCAAAGCCAAGAGGCCTGTCTCCCCCGGACTTTTTTGTTTTGCCAGCTCAGAAAGCCAGGTATGGATGGATATTCCCCGCTTCCTGGCCTCATCCGTATACGTCGTCGGAACACAGTTTGCAGCAAACCAGGCGTACAGATCGCCGACGGAGCTCTGTCCCGCCTCAAAGCCCGTTAGGCCGGGCATAATGCCCCCGTCCACATAACCGCAGATGCCGGGTACGGCTTTCTCTTCCCTGCTCATCACCATATGACAGGCAGAGGTACCGATGATCATCAGCATATGTCCCGCCTGCGTAATCCCGGCAGCCGGCACGCATACATGAGCGTCCACCAGTCCCGCCGCCACAGGAATCCCGGCTTTCAGTCCCAGCTTTTCGGCAACAGTTTCGCGAAGCGTTCCCACGGTTTTCCCTACCGGGATCACAGGAGACGGCATTTTCTCTGTTATATCCCCTTTCGAGCAGAAACCGGCCTTTTCAAACAGAGCCTGTTCCGGGTAACCCACTCCCGGAATATACTGGGCCTTATAGCCTGCAGCACAGCCATTACGATGGGCTTTCCCTGTCAGGTGCAGAATGATCCAGTCGGCGACTTCCATATACTCATACATCTCTTCATAAAGCCATGGCGCCATCTCCCAAAGCTCCCACAGCTTCGGGAAAAAGCTCTCTGCAGAGATACTGCCGCCCATTCGCGTCAACAGTTCCGGGCAGACCTGCTCTGCAGCCCCGGTAAGCCTGGTCGCCAGGGCTTGCGCCCCGTGGTGCTTCCACATTTTTATATACGCCTGCGGTTCGGAAGGATACAGGTAACAAAGGGGGCATCCCTGTCTGTCCAGAGGCAAAGCCGTACAGGCCGTTGCGTCAAGGCCAATCCCCACAACATCATCTTTGGAAATGCCACTGTCCTCCAGCAACCGGGGAATTGTGCGGTAAATGACATCCAGATAGTCCTGGGGGTGCTGCAGAGCATAGTCCGGGGGCAGTGGGGTGCCGTCAGGCAGGCTGCGATCCAAAACACCATGCGGGAAATCATAAGCAGAAGCAGCCACAAGATGTCCGTTTGCCGTATCCACCAACACACTGCGGCCGGAAAGCGTGCCATAATCTATCCCGATTACATAGCTTGCCATACCTTCCTCCTATTTGATCTGACTGCGGTCGGTGATGAGCCTGCTTCCCAAAGCGCTGATCAGGGCTGCATCGTTCTCCGGTACCGCATCCATGACGACATAGTCGACATCGTTTAAATCCGCCAGATGCAGAAGCGCGTTTTTGCCCACCTTGCTGGTATCGCAGAGCAGAACCTTGAGGGCAGTATGTTTCAGCATCTCCTGACAGACCTCCACAACTCTGGGCTCGATGCTGGTGATGCTGCAGGCCGCGGAAATGCCGCTGCAGGAGAAAAACATCATATCCGTATGGAATTGCCGTACGGACTTTACCGCCAGGTGCCCGCTGAGGATATAATCCTCATAAACGGTGCCGCCAAGCAGATTCACCGCGGCATCACAGCTCTGACCCAGCTGCAGGCTCATTTTCAGGCTGCTTGTAACAACCGTAATATTCTTGAGTTCTGCAATATACGGCACCAGCGGCAGGCAGCTTGTACTGCTGTCAAAGAAAATGGAACTGGAGCTCCTCAAAAAGGCAGAGGCAATGGAAGCAATCTTTTCCTTTTTATCCTGATTGCTCTTCATACGCACGAAAGAGGGAATATCCTTGTCTACCGTACGCAGCATGGCCCCGCCCCAGACCCGCTGCAACAGTCCGCTTTTTTCCATGGACTCCAGGTCTCTGCGTATCGTTGCAGCACTGACATAGAGCTGTTTTTCCAGATACGGAACCGTAACGCTGCCCCGCTGCTGCAGGATCTCATATATTTTTTCGCATCTCTCATTCTGGAACAATGGGCACGCCCTCCTTGTCTGATTGATTTTGATTATATTATATTGAATTTGTGCAAAACGTCAAGCAAATAATCGACTTTACGGGAAAATATTGCAAAACAGAAGGCGAAATGCTAAAATTCAATCATAAGAACGCATAATCACTCAATATTCTGTACAAAAGCAGATGCGCGAAATTGTGGACTTTGCCGAAAGGACGGTTCAGATGGATAAAACCAAAGGTTTTGACTTTGAAAGACTTACCACGTCTGGCGAGGTTGATTGTGCCTGCGGTCAAAAACACAGCACGGATATGAAGATCCTTGCCGCAGGCAGGGGTATCATCGAAGAAGTACCGGCTGCCCTGGAAAAACTGAATGTAAGACGGCCGATGGTTGTGTCAGGGCCTTTTTCCTTTGAAGCGGTCGGGAAAAAAGTATGCGGAATACTGGAGAATGCAAAGATTGCGCATTCTGTCTTTGTCTTTGAAAAAACCGGAACAAAAAAACTCCAGCCAAATGAAGAAGCGGTTGCCAAAATTATAGAGCATTTTGATCCCCGGTGTGATGTTCTTCTCTGTGTGGGCAGCGGCTCTGTCGGCGATGTGTGCAAGGCGGCAGCGACAGAGCTGAAGGTGCCGCAGCTCACGGTAGGCTCGGCCCCGTCCATGGACGGCTATACCTCGGCATCTGCCTCTCTTGAACTGCACAATACCAAGACGTCTGTCAGCGTAAATGCCCCGGTGGGTGTGATCTGTGACGTGGAGCTGATGGCGCAGGCCCCCATACGTCTGCTCTGGGCAGGGCTGGGAGATATGGCGGCAAAGCCCTGTTCCCTGTGCGAGTGGGAGATGGCCTCGGTGATTCTGGGGGAGCACTACTGCCCCTATACGGTAGATCTGGTAAAGCAAAGCTATGAACGCAGCTTTTCCGGCGCCCCCGGCATACCGGAGCGCAGTCTTGATTCGGTACAGGCCGTGATCGAGGGGCTGCTCCTGTCCGGCGTGTGCATGAGCTATGTTCATTCTTCCCGCCCCGCTTCCGGGCTGGAACACTACTTCTCCCACTGCTGGGAAATGATGGCCATCGCGCGGGGAAAGGAGTACGACCTGCACGGCATCTATGTGGGCATCGGCGCAGTGCTTACCCTGCATATCTTCCGGAAACTCCGGCAGCTGCATCCTGACCGGGAGAATGCGGAAATGGCTGCGGCAGCATTTGACCGAGCGGCCTGGGAGGCAAGACTGAGAAGAGTCTTTCATGGCACAGCGGAGAACTTCATTGCGCTTGAAGAGAAGGTCCGGAAAAACGACAGGGAAAACCGCATGCAGCGGGTGGACAGGATTCTGGAAAACTGGGATCAGCTTGTCAGAATCCTGGAAAAAGCGCCGGAGCCCGAGGAACTGGAGGGCATACTCAGAAGCGCCGGTATGCCGACAAAGGCGGGCGAAATCGGTCTCAGCGCCGATGACGCGGCGGATGCTTTTGTATGCTCCAGAGATACCAGAGACAAGTATCTCACAAGCTCCCTGATTTGGGATATTGGGTACATGGACGAGTTCGAGGCTTTTGTAAGAGAGCTTGTCTGAGTACTTGATATAAACGGAAAAGACGATGATTGAAAGGAGAAAGAAATGACAAGCACGAAATTTTCATTGAAAACGGTTGACGGTTGCAGACGTTTATTGTTCCTATTTCTGGCGCTGATTTTTGTCTTCGGCTTCATAGGAGCAATCATCTCCTCTGACGGCGGAAAAGTCAAAATGTCTTCCCTGACCATTGACTCCCGTGGCGCAGAGATTCGGATCGACCAGTATGTCCCGGCCGGAGTTTCGGATTCCGACAAGCTGCCCTGCATTCTGCTTGCCCACGGCAGAGGCACAAACAGAGGAGCCCTGAGGGGCATTGCCGAGGAATTTGCCAGACGCGGCTTCGTGGTGCTGAATGTTGACGGCTACGGTCAGGGCATGAGCGAGCAGCCCGTCAGCGATGAAAATGGCCATGGGGCGGCTGAATTCCTCTGGTATGGAGGAGGCAGCTTCGGGCAGTATGACGCGCTGGAATTTGCCCGCACGCTTAACTATGTAGACCAGGAACGCATCGCCATGTACGGACACTCTATGGGTGCCAGCCGTGTCGCGGATGCAGCGAAAAAAGACAGCGGCTATTATACTCTGAATGACCTGCTGATCAATGTACTGTATGATACCTTCGGCCAGACCTTTACGGAAGAGGAAATCGGGATGGATGCGGACGCACTCGCGGCAGAACGCCTGAATGCCGACCAGCTCGAATATTACAATACACTCCGCGCTGAAAAAGAACATTTCTTCAATACGCGTCTCAAAACCATCATCGGCAGTGACCCCGGAACGGCGGAAGTTGAGGTCGGCGGCCATACGGTAACCAGGCCATGTCAGGTGAACATCGTGATGGTCAACGGCAAGTACGATGACCTCGGCGCCGGCGCCCAGTGGAGTACGGACGGCACAACCAGCGCCATGGGCGGTGTCTATTTTGATCATTGGTACCGCATCGCGCCGGATGGCTCCGGGCTCACGGAGATCGGTTCCATGAATACGGAAACCATCCTGAACAACACGGAACTGGCAGATGCGCTCCAGAGCAGAAGCGCTCGCATGGTCTGCTATGCTCCCACCGATCACTGCGGCCTGTATTTCAGCAATGAGGCCAACAGAATGTACTATGTGGTGATGTCTCAGGCCCTGAACTTCAACAGAGGCGACCTGACTGACCCGACTACCGTGCCTCTGTCAGACACAAACAACATCTGGCTTTACCGCGCGCTCTGCAACTTTGTTGCGATGCTCTCCATGTTCGGCATGATCTTCCCCATTGTGGGGCTGCTCCTGAAAACAAAGTTCTTCTCCGGTGTCATCGCGAAGTCGGAGGAGATCGCCTCTCCCGAGCCGCTGTCAGGAGCCGGGAAGAAAGCCTACTGGATCTTTGGCGTGATCACAATTATCCTGACCTTCCTCGCACTGCGCCATGCAAATAATGACCTGCCGCCCCACTGGGCAGGCGGCATGTTCAGCCAGCTGCCTCCCAACATCTTCGCGCTGGTTGCGACAAGCACCATCGGCTTCTGGTTCCTTATCATGTGTGCTGTCATCGGGCTGGTACTGTTCATCGCCAAGGTTGTGGTCAATAAGAAGATCGGTATCAAGGCAGATGTCAAAGAGCTGAACCTGCTCATCAGTCCCGCAGCTTTCTGCAAAACCTTCCTTCTCATGGTCATCATCATCGCCTCCTGCTATACCATGATGGTCATCTCCATGTCTGCCTTTGGGCAGGATTTCCGCTTCTATGAGTCCATGTTTGCTGAGATGAGAGCCGAATGCTGGGTCTATGCATTCCCCTACTTTATTGTCTTCACGGTAATGTACTTCGTCATTAACCTGGGCATCAACTACGGCGCACGCAAGGACATTTCAGAAGGCAAAGAGCTGATCATGAATATCCTGTTCAACTCCATCGGCGCCTGGCTGGTGGTCGTGGGCAGCTACCTGTCCCGCCTGGCATGGACCGGCAAGAGCTTCAGCGAATTCACCCTTTCCTACTCCATGCTTCTCTATATCCCGGTCAGTGTTTTGATCAACCGCAAACTCTATAAGATGACCAAGAGTGTGTGGCTCGGTACCCTCGTGAATGCGGCGCTTGTGGCGTGGCTGATGACGTGCAAATCCGGTGTCGGCGACGGCTACTATGCGCAGGGCATACTCAGCGTGCTGTTCAACAGATAAGCATAAGCGAAAGCTTTTCAAAACCAGGTGACAGTTGAAGAGCCCTTCTTTTCCGTACGAAAAGCGGAAAAGAAGGGCCTTTTTCTTCTGCGTATTCCAACAAAGAAGAGAGCGGACTGGCTCCGGATTTCTCCAAGAGTCTGCCGCTCTCACCTTTCCTGCCAGAACGCCCTCTGACAGGTGCCTTAGGCATATCATTCTGCCGCTTTTGAGGCCGACAATCATAACTGTCTGCACGATCAATCTGATTGGCGGCATGAAGTGCTTTGATCTCCTGTACACAATGACGAAGGGTGGCCCCGGCACAGCGACACAGTCTACGACAATCTATATTTATAAGGAAATGTTCACGAACAGCCATTACGGCTATAGCGCCGCAATGTCGATGATTCTGTTCATCGTTACCGTTTTTGTAAGCATGTTGTTCTTACGAATGACAAAAAATAAAAACTAAAGGAGAAAAAACATGAAAACACTCAAAAAGATGTTGCTTCTTGTGCTGGCAATGGCTATGCTTCTGAGCATCGCTGCTTGCGCAGCAAAGACAGACGAGCCGACTCCGTCCACGGATGCGGCTCCTGCTGCGGCATGGACGGCGAAGAAGCTGCGTTCCAGATGGTCAAGGACGGCATTATGGCGTTCGACATCATCTACCCGACGATGGCCCCGGAAGGCGTGATCGCTGCTTACGGCATCCTGACCGGCGAAGCAGTCGACAAGGAAGTCTGGTGCGAGCCGACGCTGGTCAGCGCCGAGAATGTCGACGAGTATCTGGGCACCGGCCTGCAATAAGCTGCTGAAGGGGCAAAAAACCTTTTGTATCCGCATGGGAAGTCCGGGCAGGCGCCCGGCTTCCCATGCCCCAGACGTCAGTCTGGAGAAACTGAAGAAAGTGATGGAATAGACCATGCTTAGGATGAACCATATTACAAAAGAATTTCCCGGCGTCAAATCATTGGATGATGTTTCCATCACACTGGAGCGTGGAGAAATTCGTGCGCTTGTCGGCGAGAACGGCGCCGGTAAATCGACGCTGATCAAAATTCTCTCCGGCGCATATACGCTGGATCAGGGAGAGATCTGGATCGACGATGAAAGGATTGAATCGCCGAATCCGGCTCTGATGATCGAAAAAGGTGTGGCCGTCATCTATCAGGAAATGATGTTGCTGCCGCATTTTACGGTTGCGGAGAATGTTTTTCACGGCAGGATGCCGGTAAACCGTTTTGGTAAGATCGATTATAAGAAAATGGATCAGGACGCGCAGGCGCTGCTCGATCGGCTGAATCTGCCGGTCAAGGCGACCGACTGCTTGCTCAATCTGAGCGTGGCGAAGCGCCAAATGGTCGAAATTGCGAAAGCGCTATCCCGAAATGCGAAGATCGTCGTGCTGGACGAGCCGACGGCTGTTCTAGCGGAGAGCGAACTGGAGGGCCTTTTCCGGCTCGTGCATCAGCTGGCAGGCGAGGGCATTGGCTTTATTTACATTTCCCACAGAATGAAAGAGATTTTCGAGCTGTGCACGACAGTCACGATCATGCGTGACGGCTGCCTGATCGAAAACGGAAACGTAGAAGATTACAACATTGATCTGCTGATCAACAAAATGGTCGGTAGAGAGGTTGGCGATATATACCCGAAACGTAGCAGTAAGAACGGTGAGACTATCCTGAAGGTGACGGATCTTTGCCGGAAGGGCGCGCTGGATCATGTTTCCCTGGAGCTCCACAGAGGAGAAATTCTGGGCCTGGCAGGATTGGCCGGCGCAGGCCGGACGGAGACGCTCCGCGCGATCATTGCGGCAGACCCGATCGATTCCGGCGAGATTGAGCTGTACGGCAAGCCGGTTCATTTTAAAAATGTCCGGCAGGCGCTGGACAGCGGACTTGGGATCGTACCGGAGGAACGGAAGACGCAGGGACTGCTTCTCAAGCAGAATATGATTTTCAATCTGACGCTGCCGGCGCTTTCTCAATATATGAACAAGTTCGGAAGGATCTCACCGGCGGCCTGCTTGAAGGAGACACAGAAATATATTGACGAGCTGCACATCCGCCCAGGCAATCCGAAGATCGTGACAAACAACATGTCGGGCGGCAACCAGCAGAAGGTCGTCGTCGCAAGATGGATCGCATCCAACTGTAAGATCCTGCTGATCGACGAGCCGGCACGCGGTGTCGATGTCGGTGCGAAGCGCGAGATCTATGAGATCCTGAACAGACTGGTAGAAAGCGGTCTCTCAATCCTGATGGTTTCCAGTGAGCTGCCGGAGCTGATCGGCGTCTGCGACAGGATCGTGGTGCTGAATGAAGGCAAGCTGACAGGTGTGCTGGAGAAGTCGGAATTTAGCGAGGAACTGATTATGAGCTACGCTGCAAAGTATCGCGACTAATGCAGCGCAGCCGGACAGACCGGAGACAGATGGCCGGTGTCGCAGAATGGGACACCGGCCATTACTATACAATTTACGCCCTAAAAATGGAAGAAAAAGGAGAAATATACATGAAAAAAACATACTTCAGGAGTTTTTAGATCGTGCCAACCGGGATGAAAGCGTGTACATGGATGAGGTTATGCAGCGCTTTTCTGGTGGGCTGTGCGTAATCCGCTGCACGCTCTATCTGACACTCGGCGGAGAAAAGCAGTTTGAGATCCGGACGCCGGTGATCGATGAAGCGGATACGCAGGCGCTCGCCTTTTTGCAGGACTATGTCTATGCACGGATCTATAATGTGATCTGCACGCTTGGCGGCGCAAGCATGCAGCTGAGCGTCGGCGATGACGACAGGCAGGCGCAGCGTCTGCTGCGGGATCTGAACCGTGATTTTATGATTGATACACCGCGTGCGGAGCGAACCGGCTACGGAAAATGCCTGAATGTGACGGATCGCGTCAATGCTGCGGTGGGGAAAGCGCCGTTTCGCTTTTCCATCTCCCAAGAAGCACACGCGCTGGCCAAGGCTGCACAGCCGCAAAAGGCGGATGCCACAGAAGTCTTTTGCAGGGCGGTCGTGTCTGCGCAGACAGGACTGTACTGCGGCGTTGACATCGGCGGTACAGACATTAAGCTTGTAGGCGCACAAAACGGAAGAATCTGCGCCGTGAAGGAGTTTGACTGGAATCCGGCAGCATTTACAACGTGCGCACAGCTGACGGCTCCGGTGTTGCTGCTGGTCAGGATCATCCGCGCGGCGCTGAGTCTTCCGGACACGCAGACACCGGAGCAGCAGGCCCTGCTCCGCAAAGCTGCTGGAAAAGGATGTGTCGGTCGAGCAGATGCAGCCGCTTCTTGAGCAGCTGGAGATGCTTGTGCAGCTGAAGCTACTTGATGGGATCGGCGTGAGCTTCCCGGACGTTGTCATCGACGATATGATCGTCGGCGGTGAAACGCTCAAGACGAAGGGCATCCGGGACACGGCTGCCGATTACGAACAGGAGTTTGCCGAGCTCCGGCAGCTTGGGCCGCAGCTGAAGGCGTTCTGCAAGAAATCCGGGCATGTGCATATCGGAAATGACGGTTCGCTGGCGGCCTTTACAGCGGCGGTCGAATGGGCGTGGGAGCCTGCGCACCGCGCGAAGGTTCGCAGCGGAGCCTTCGCGCATACGCTCGGAACGGAGCTTGGCAGCGGATGGATCGATACGACCGGAGAGATCCCGCAGATCCCGCTTGAGATCTATAACTGCATCATTGACCTCGGCGCATATTCCTCCAGACGGTATGATACGCGCGATGTCCGCAGCGTCCGGAATTTCAATACCGGCTTGAGCGGAACTCTG
>ERZ791603.2707-NODE-2707-length-10822-cov-13.398440_pt1 | contig 10822 bp, 14 predicted proteins | sample MGYA00509966_ERZ791603 | MGnify/ENA primary metagenome ERZ791603 (study PRJEB30046, sample SAMN00791931) | human gut metagenome | study: EMG produced TPA metagenomics assembly of the A metagenome-wide association study of gut microbiota in type 2...
AGGTAGCGCCGCTGCCCGCCAGCATGTCACCCACCTCGTGGAGCGTCAGCGTCAGGGGCTGGGGGTCGCGGCTCTCCTTGTGCTCCACGATGCGCTGGCGCAGCTGCTCGTGGACGGACTGCACCACATCGTAGCTGCAATCCTGCTGCAGCGTGTCGCCCAGCGCCGTACCGAAGGCATTTTTCTGCTCCTCGGCGGACAGCGGCGGCGTCACGCGGAATACCGCGTCGATGACCTCCTGATGGATCTCAGCGGCGTTTTTGCTGTAAAACAGGGCATTGTAGATGTTGGCGGCGCGGTCATCAAAGGCGGGGAACAGAAATCCCAGCTCCGGCGGCAGCGCGATGTGACCGGTGGACGCGCTGTGGAAGCCGCTGTTCTCATTGTTGTATTTCAGCTCCAGCGTCGGGGCTTTTACAGGGCAGATGCTGCACAGAAAGTACTGGAACACCGTGTCGGAGCCGTCGGAAAACGTCTCGTCGTCGCGGCCCTTATAGGGCACATCGTAGGTGTCGGCAGCCAGCAGGATGAGATAGTTGCTCTCACCCATGTCCATGGCGTCGATGATGCGGCGGTACAGGGCCTCCCGGGCGTCCTTATCCTGCGCGCTGCTCTGCCGCACGGCCTGAAGCAGGCGGTGCTCGTCGCTGCCGGCCACCTGCGCCGTGGAAAATTCGATGTTGATGAGGTTTCGGCCCAGCCCGCCGGACAGAGCCTTTTTCAGCAGCCCCAGGTACATCTCCTGCTCCTCCTGGGACATGAGTCCCATGGATTCGTCGATATAGGCGATGATCTCGCGGTTGCTGTTGACGTAGCAGCCGTAGATACGGCTGATGGAATTTTTATCCAGCTTGAAGCGCCGGCGTATCTCGTTGAGCTCTTTCTGATTCATAGATGCCTCCTTACCATTAGTTGACAAGGGCAAACGCGGTTTTGACGGGCCGAAATGCGCCCATACAGCGTCAAGCCCCCTGGCAATACGCCAGTATTCCCTGCGGGCCTTTTCTTGTCTGGACACATTTCTGCTCCGGCCAAACTGCTTCGCACCTGTCAGCGATGGGTTTTCGAGTGATTTTTGGTTTTTGAGACGCAGGCTTGCTGGCGCAAGCCAAGGCGAAAAGGGAAAAAAGCGCCGAAAAGGCGCGGTGACAGGCGTGTTTGCCCTTGTTAACTGATGGTACCAATGACGGGGGATATTGTACCACATCGCGGCGCGGCAGGCAACCGGCGGGAGACGTCTTTTTCACCCACCCAAAATTCCGATCATGCCAAACAAAGGAGCGGTGGAGCGGCTGCCGCCGGTGAACATACGGGAGAAGCGGGAGCTCCTCACCGTGGGAAAGAGGGGAGGCGGACAAGTGTATGTGCTGCCGCGTGTGACGTACATAAGAACAAAGACAGCCCCTTCGGCGCATGCCGGAGGGGCTGACTGATATTGGTGTCAGGCTTCGCGATAGCCCAGAGCGGCGGAGATCATGGCGGCGGTGGTGCAGACCTGCTCCACTGCGCTGCGGAACTCGTCGGAATGGGTGCTGCGGAACATGCCGATAACGCCCACGGTGTAGCGCACGGTACGGTCCACCGTGTAGACCGGCGCGGAGATGGACCGCAGGCCGATCTTGTACTCGCCGTTTTCGATGGCGAAGCCGTTGGTGCGGCAGGCGTCCACCTCCTGCAGCAGGGCGGATACGTCCGTGATGGTGTGTGGGGTGAACTGAGTCATGCTCTGGCGGCGCAGCAGCTTCTCTGCCTGGGCGCGGGGCGTATGGGCCAGAAAGACCTTGCCCTGGGACGTACAGTAGATGGGCAGGCGGGCGCCGGCGTCCGACACGATGCGCAGCTTGTCCCGGGCTTCCACCTGGTCCAGGGTGATGACGCTGCCGCCCTCGCAGATGGAGAGCATCACCGATGCGCCGGTGCGCTGGGACAGATGCTCCATGTAGGGGCGGGCCACGCGGGAGATGTCCCACTTGCGCTCCACCTGGCGGCCGTACTCAAACAGGCGCAGGCCCAGGGCGTACTTGCCCTCCGGCGTCTGGGTGATGACATCATAGGCCCGCATGGTGGTCAGCAGGCCGAACACCGTGCTCTTGGGGTAGCCGGAGCACTCCGTCAGCTCCGTCAGGGTCAGGGGCTTTTCCGCCCGGCTCAGAGCCTGCAGCAGCTCCATGGCCTTGGCCACGGACAGTATGATGTTGCCGTCCACCACGATGCGTCACCTTCTTTCCCCTGTATCATAGCGCACGGCGGCGGGGGCTGTCAAGGCGGAAACGCGCTTGTCAAGGGGGGGAGGAGTGTGCTATTATACTACGGATAACTTTCCAAGTAAGGAGAACGCACCATGGCGGAGATCATCATGGCCTTTGCGCCCCTTGTGTTCCTGATCGTCTATGCCCTCAAGACCCGCAAAATGGCGGACGCCATGATATTGGCCGCGCTGCTGGCCATGGTGCTGCTGCACCGGCAGCACTTTCTCACCGGCGCCATCGACGCGCTGTACGGTGCGCTGTCCAACTCGTCGTACCAGTTCGTGCTGTGCATCACCATCGGCTTCGGAGGCATGATTACCCTGTTTCAGGAGTCCGGCGCCCTCATGGGCTTCCGCGACCTGCTGCTGGCGGTGGGGGCGTTCCCAAGGCGGGAGTGCTGAAGCGTGCCTACCGGCGGGTGGAGAGCGGCGGCCCCACGTTTGAGCGGGACGAGAAGGCGGAGAAGCTGGTGGACGTTGCCGACGTGGACGAGAGCCGCGCGTCCTCGGCGTGGAACGCCGTGGGGCCGCTGGCGTTTCTGCTGGTGGGCGGCCACGGTATTTGCCGTAGGCGGCTGCTGGGTGGTGATGACCATCGCCATCCCCGTGTTCGTGCCGCTGGCCCTGTCCATGGGCGTGACGGCGCCCGTCATCATCGCCGCCGTCATGAGCGGTATCGGTCTGGGATACAGCACCTGCTTCTACGCCGACGCAGTGTTTATGACCACAGCGGGCACCGGCGTGTCCAACATTACCATCATCAAGGCCACGCTGCCCTATGCCGCAGGCGCTGCGGCTGGGTTTCTGCTGTGCGGGATACTGGTGTGAGAGAGCCTGCGGGGCGCTTCCGGCGGGAAGCGCCCTTTTACATTCTTTATGAAACCTTAACTTGGCGGGCGGCGGGGGATATGCTATAATAAAACATCTTTACAAAAAAGGAGGTATTGCACATCTATGGATACTGACGGCGGTGACTACCCCTATGACCACTTGAACTGCCATCTGTTTTTGCCTGCATATCTGCCCCGCGTCCTGCGGAGCGGACGTGCTTTTTTGCGCTTGTAGGGGCGCTTTTGCGGCGTAAAAACAAAGACGACAGAAAAGGAGTTACATAGCTTGTCAACAACAACCTGTATCATCATGATGGCGGTATGCCTGGCGCTGTCCGCCTATTTTTCGGCCACGGAGACGGCCTTTTCCTCCGCCAACACCACGCGCCTGCGGGCTATGGCGGAGAAGGGCAGCAGGAACGCGGCGCTGGCGTGCCGCCTGCTGGAGAAGTACGACCGGCTGCTGTCCACCATCCTTATCGGCAACAATATCGTCAACATCGCCACTGCGTCCATCGGTACCGTGCTGTTCGTGCGGCACTACGGGGAAGCGGGAGCCACCATCTCCACCGTGGTGGTGACGGTGGTGGTGCTGATCTTCGGCGAGATCTCCCCCAAGAGCATCGCCAAGGACTGCGCGGAGAAATGCGCTGCGCTGTCGGCACCCATTCTGCAGGTGCTCATCTGGGTGCTGACGCCGCTGAACGCGATGTTCGCCCTGTGGAAGAAACTGCTGAGCCGCGTGTTCCGGCTGAACGGCGACAGCAAAATGTCCCAGGAGGAGCTGCTGCTGTTGGTGGACGAGGTGCAGCAGGAGGGCAGTATCGACCGTGACGAGGGCGAACTGCTGAAAAACGCCATCGGCTTTTCCGAGCAGACGGCGGAGGACATTCTCATCCATCGGGTGGATCTGACGGCGCTGCCCATCACCGCTGCGAAAGAGGAGGCGGCAGAGCTGTTCACCCGAACGAAATACTCCCGCCTGCTGGTGTATGAGGGGTCCATCGACCACATCCTGGGCACCATCCACCGCAAGGACTTCTACGTGGGCTGCGGCGTGACGGAGAAGCCGTTGGCGGACATCGTGATGCCGCCGGTATTTGCGCTGGAGAGCGAGCCCATCCGGCAGCTGCTGAAAAAGCTGCAGCAGGCCAAGACCCACGTGGCGGTGGTGCTGGACGAGTGCGGCGGCACCTGCGGCATCGTCACCATGGAGGACATTTTAGAGGAGCTGGTGGGCGAGATCTGGGACGAGCACGAGCAGGAGGAGACACCGGTGCGGCGGCTGGGGCCCGACAGCTGGGCCGTGGACGCGGGCATGGATCTGGAGGACTTCGCCGCGCAGTTCCACATCAAGACCGACTCGGAGATGGTGTCCGTCAGCGGCTGGGTCATGGAGCAGTTCGGACGGGTGCCGGAGCAGGGTGACAGCTTCAACTGCGGCGGCCTGCATGTGGAGGTCACGCAGGTGGAGAACCACCGCATCGGCGCGGTGCGCGTCACGGCGCCGGCCGGACAGGACGCGCCGCAGCAGGCGGCGGGATAACAGAATAAAGAGGAGCATGCGGGGCATGCTCCCTTTTTTTTGCGGGACGCTCCCTCTTTTTTTGCAGAGGCATCAAAAAATTCGTCAGAATGGCAAAAAATATTTGAGATTGGCGGGGCGGACGTGGTATACTGTGTTTGATAAGCGCTCTCGGAGTGCTCTGCGCCGCGGGAAGCGCGGCGGGCAGAAGGAGGACCTACCATGCGAAAGATCCAGTCCAGCCAGCAGGCATTGTTCCAATTCCGCGGTATCCCGCCGGTGGGGATGGCCATCTCCATGGCACTGCAGCATCTGGTGGCCATGGTCGTGGGGTGCGTGACACCGGCCATCATCATCGCCCACGCCGCGGGCCTGCCCCAGAGCCAGCGGGTGCTCCTCATCCAGGCATCGCTGGTGATGTCCGCCGTCACCACGCTGCTGCAGCTTTTTCCCATCGGGGGACGGTTCGGCGCGGGACTGCCGGTGATCTTCGGCGTCAGCTTTGCGTATCTGCCCAGCATGCAGGCCATCGTCTCCGGCCACGGCGGGCTGTCCGCGGTGGCGGGGGCCATGATCGTGGGCGGCGTCATCGCCACGTTGGTGGGCATCTTCATCAAGCCCATCCACAGGCTGTTCCCGCCGGTCATCACCGGCACGGTGGTGTTCACCATCGGCCTTTCCCTGTACCCCACGGCCATCAACTACATGGCCGGCGGCACCGGCAATACCTACGCCTCCGTGGTGGAGGAGCGGGGCCTTACCGAGGCGCTGGTCTATGGCTCGTGGCAGAACTGGGCCATCGCGGCGTTCACGCTGACGGTGGTGCTGGTGCTGACCAACCACGGAAAGGGCATCTGCAGGCTGGCATCCATTCTGCTGGGCATCCTGGCGGGTTACGCAGCGGCGTTCATCGCGGGGATGGTGGACCTGTCCGGCATCGGCGAGGCGGCATGGTTCTCCCTGCCGCAGCTGCTGCCCTTCGGCATCACGTTCGAGCCATCCGGCTGTATCGCGCTGGGGCTGCTGTTCGCCATCAATTCCATCCAGGCCATCGGCGACCTGACGGCCACCACGGTGGAGCACTTTGGAAAAAGCAGGAATTACGAAGGAAGATATCAATATGTTCATTGCCCATCAGGCCAATGACAGGATCATCCAGTCTCTTGCCAAGAAACTCTCGATCCCGTCTGACCGGATGTATGTCAATGTTGACCGCTACGGCAATACGTCTGCAGCATCGGTCGGCATTGCTTTGGATGAGGCCGTCCGGGCAGGCCTGGTAAAACACGGGGACTATGTGGTCCTGACAGGCTTTGGAGCAGGTTTGACATGGGGCTGTGATGTCCTTCGCTGGATGTAACAGGAATTCCCATGATCCATTCGTTGGACTGATCGCCGCGATAATAAGACAATATTATATCTATAATATATAGTAAAAAGTAAGCTGTATTTACATGAGGTGATACGATGAAAATTGCATTTCTTTTCCCGGGACAAGGCTCACAGAAAGTAGGAATGGTGCATGATCTTTATGAAAAGTACGATTCTGTAAAATCGCTGATTCATGAAGCTGATGATACCCTTGGATTCTCCATTTCCAAAATGATGTTTGAAGGTCCGGACGCCGAACTGATGAAGACAGAATTTACACAGCCGGCCATTCTTACTGCCAGTGTTGCAGTATGGCAGGTACTTAAGGAAAACGGGATTGAAGCAGATATTGCTGCCGGACACAGTCTTGGCGAATACTCTGCCCTGGTAGCAGCAGGCGCACTTTCCTTTGCTGATGCCGTTCATACCGTTCATCTGCGCGGAGAATTCATGCAGGAAGCTGTACCGCTCGGAAAGGGTGCTATGGCTGCTGTCATCGGACTTACACCTGATGAAATCGTTAAGATCTGCGGAGATGTTTCTACCGAGGATGCACCTGTGCAGGCGGTTAATTTCAACTGCCCGGGACAGGTCGTCATTGCAGGTGAAGCAGGCGCAGTGGAAAAAGCATGCGGCGCACTTAAAGAAGCCGGAGCAAGAAGAGCAGTCATGCTTAAAGTCAGTGCTCCATTCCATTCGACTTTGATGGAACCGGCAGCAAAACGCCTGAAGGAAGTACTTGACACAATCTCAATTCATGATACACTGATTCCTGTCTTTGCAAATGTAAATGCAAAGGAAGAAACAAAGGCAGATGAGATCAGAAAGAATCTGGTGGATCAGGCTGCTCATGCAGTACACTGGGAAGAATCTGTAAGAAATATGATTGCCGGCGGTGTTGACTGCACTGTTGAAGTAGGACCTGGAACCGTGCTGTCCGGATTCATGAGAAAAATTGACCGCTCCGTCACCAATCTGCATGCTGAAGATATAGATACAACAAATGAAGTAGTTTCAACATTGAAGGGAGAATAATGATGGAGAATCTGGGAAAGACAGCACTTGTAACAGGAGCATCACGCGGTATCGGCAGAGCAATTGCTCTCATGCTCGCATCAAGAGGATATGCAGTAGCTCTCAACTATGCAGGAAGCCGCGAAGCTGCAGAAGCAGTAAAGACTGAAATCGAAAATGCCGGCGGAAAAGCATTCACCATTCAGGGAGATGTTTCAGTCAGCGAAGATGTCGATCGTATTTTCAAAACGATCAAGACAGAATTCGGCGGTCTCGATGTTCTTGTAAACAATGCAGGCATCAACAGAGATGCTCTTTTGATCCGCATGAAGGAAGAAAACTGGGATGCAGTCATTGCAACAGACTTGAAGAGCGTATTCCTTACGACTAAGGCTGCTGCTGCAATGATGATGCGCAAGAAAAATGGTGCAATCGTAAATATTTCTTCCGTCGTTGGTCTGACCGGAAACATCGGCCAGGCTAACTACGCTGCAGCCAAAGCAGGCATTGTAGGATTTACAAAAGCCTGCGCAAAGGAACTGGCAGCAAGAAATATCCGTGTAAATGCTGTGGCTCCAGGATTCATCGGTACAGATATGACCGACAAGATTCCTGAAGATCTCAAGGCTAATATGCTTCAGTCCATTCCACTGGGCCGTATGGGTCAGGCTGAAGACGTTGCAAAAGCGGTATGTTTCCTTGCATCTGATGAAGCAAGTTATATTACCGGACAAGTTTTGAATGTAGACGGCGGAATGGTTATGTAATATAATCTAAAAGGTACGAATACTTTGAAAGGTGGTGAAATCTCAATGAGCACATTTGACAGAGTCAAGAAAATCGTAGTTGATCAGCTCGGCGTTAACGAAGCTGACGTTACTATCGATTCCACTTTTATTGACGACCTGGGCGCTGATTCCCTCGATATTGTTGAATTGATCATGGCATTCGAAGAAGAATTCGATATTGAAATTCCGGATGATGCTGCTGAAAAGATCAAGACAGTAAAGAACGCTGTAGACTATATCGACAGCCAGATTCAGTAATAAGTAGTGAATTTGATATTCATAATGGAGCCGGGGAAGTATATTGCTTCCCCGGTAAACCAATATGATAAGGAAAATTGGGGAAAATGCCTCAAAAAAGCGGATTACGTATCTGCTGTCATCCGTTTTTTTGAGGTTTTGTCCTGGGATCGAATACATAATAATCATATTTTTTTAGTGAGGTGCTCCTTTATGGAAAAGAGAAGAGTCGTTATTACAGGGATGGGTGCAGTAACCCCTGTTGGTATTGGAACAGAAGAATTTTGGGATGCGCTGCTGGCAGGAAAATCCGGCATCGCTCCGATTACTGAATTTGATGCAACAGATTTCCCTGTAAAGATCGCAGGCGAAGTCAAAGGCTTTGATCCTGAAAAATATGTTGGAGATAAAAAAGCTGTACGTCACATGGACAGAAATGCCCAGTTCGCTGTAGCAGCAGCTAATATGGCAGTTAATTACGACAACAGTGATACGAATAAGAGCAACCGTATGAGGTATGTAACTGAAAGCTGCCTTAATATGTGCTTATAATATGTGGAGTGTTGAATGAAAGAATTAATAATAGATAAATTAGGCGACAACCAGAGGCTTGATAAGTATCTTTCAAAGTATCTGTCTGCCGCAAGTAAAAGCTTTATATATAAAATGCTTAGAAAAAAGAATATTACACTTAATGACAAGAAGGCTGACGGAAGCGAGAAATTACAATCAGGCGACTCTGTCAAAATATTTTTTTCTGATGAAACACTTAATAAGTTCAGTGAAGGCAAAAGCTGCATATCTAATGCTGGCAGCAGACAGACCAATAATATGACAGACAAAGCTGCTGATAACACTGCTAATGAACCTGCTGTAAGAACAGATGGCAAACATACAGACAGCACGGCTGATAAATATTCCTACACAGCTTCTAAAAAAGGTCTTTCTGTTGATTATGAAAAAATATAAAGACCGCTTGATATTGTGTATGAAGATGAGAATGTCCTGTTTATTAATAAGCCTGTCGGTATGCTGTCACAAAAGGCTGATAAAAATGACTGCTCTTTAGTAGAATATATAACAGCATACCTGCTTCATAATAATTCTCTTACATATGAAGACCTTGCTATGTTCACGCCGTCAATATGCAACCGCCTTGACAGAAATACAAGCGGCATAATTGCGGCAGGTAAGACGATGAAAGGCTTGCAGGAGCTTTCATCACATTTTAAGGAAAGAACACTTGCCAAATATTATATATGTATCGTGGCTGGAAAGGTTGATAAAAGACAACTGATTAAAGGCTATCTTTACAAGGATAAAAAGCTTAACAAAGTTACAATATGCCAGACGCTGCCAAAGGGCAGGGATACAAGTGAATATCTTCCAATCGAAACGGAATATATCCCTGTTGCATATTCTGATAATGCCACGCTTCTAAAGGTTCATCTTATAACCGGACGAAGCCACCAGATACGTGCCCACCTTGCAAGTATCAACCATCCGCTGGCAGGTGATTATAAGTACGGAAAAGCTTCTTTTAACAGAAGGTTCACTGACAAATACAATTGTAAAAGCCAGTTATTACATTCTTATGAGCTTAATATACCTGATATGGATATCCATATACATACGGATATTCCAGATATATTTTTAAATGTATTAAAAGGAGAAAATATATGGCAGCCTGGAATTCAAGAGGTCTTAGAGGCTCTTCATTAGAAGAATATATTAATATGACCAATGAGAAATATCTTCTGAACCATTTAGGACTTATACAGAAGATACCAACACCTATAACGCCTATTAAGATTAATCAGGAGACAAGACAGATTACACTTGCGTACTTTGAACAGAAGAGTACTGTTGATTATATAGGTGTTATACAGGGAATACCTGTATGTTTTGATGCTAAGGAATGTGCTGCAGATACATTTCCAATACATAATATACACGAACATCAGGTTGAATTTATGAAAGAATTTGAAAGGCAGGACGGAATTGCTTTTATAATATTATTTTTTTCAGCAAGAGATGAGTTCTATTATTTGCCATTTTCTGATATAATAAAATTTTGGGAAAGAGCTAAAGCTGGTGAAAGAAAAAGTTTTACTTATGATGAGATTGATAAAAGCTTTAGAATCAATTCTGGCAAAGGCATTATGATTCACTATCTGGAAACGATTCAAAAAGACTTAGACAGACGGGAGCAGTAATTATGAAACATAATTATCTTGACAATTATGAATTAGTCAATGGATATGCACTTATTGACACGGATTTTTCGATTATCACAGCTAACGAGAAAATGTACAAATTTCTTGGTGCTGTGCGAAAGGCAGCAATCTCTGATGCAATTCATCAGGTAGATATTGATGATTTTATTAATGTGTCTAATAACCTGCGTATTGGACAAAGTAAAAGTATGGTTCTGCGTATGAAAAGAGTTGATAACTCATACAGATGGGTTCTTATGGATATAAAAAGACTTTATATGTCCAATAACCACAAGAAAGAATACCTTGAACTTAATATATCTGATGTCATTGGTCTTAAAAATCATACTAATCATCTCAATGAAGATATAGGAATATATAGGAGAGTGCTATCAATAAATGATAAATTAGTCTACACCTATGAATATGATAAAGATTTATTTACCATATATAATTATGTTAATGACGATGCCATAGCTGTAATATCTTCAACTATTGATGATGTATATGAAAGAATTCTAAAAAAAGGACTTATACCAGATGAGTCAATAAAAGAATATACTGCATATTTTAATAATATAAAAAATGCTAAG
>ERZ791603.2710-NODE-2710-length-10807-cov-10.187500_pt1 | contig 10807 bp, 10 predicted proteins | sample MGYA00509966_ERZ791603 | MGnify/ENA primary metagenome ERZ791603 (study PRJEB30046, sample SAMN00791931) | human gut metagenome | study: EMG produced TPA metagenomics assembly of the A metagenome-wide association study of gut microbiota in type 2...
GTAGCGCCGGCCGCGGCGGCGGCCTGCCAGATGATGGCGGCGGAGCTGGCGTACCCCACCAACACGGCGACGAAGCCAGCGAACAGAGTGGGAAGCGGAAGACTAAACGAGCGCATCGATGATTCTCATGTGCGTTATAACATCCATTCACTGTATCATTGTGCGTTATAACGCACAAGCGGTGGTTCGCGCAGCTACCCTGGGAGAAAAACTCGCCGCCAGTGGCGTACGATGCCGTTAAACGTCCTGAAAAAATCAGACAAATGGCGGTATACTTTGCGCAGTAAAAACGGGAGGAAGGATGAATATTGCGCAACATCTGGCGGCAACGCTTAAAACCCTGCGCCAGCAGCGAGGCTGGAGCCTGTCGCGACTGGCGGAAGAGACCGGGGTGTCGAAAGCCATGCTCGGGCAGATTGAGCGGAATGAATCAAGTCCAACGGTGGCGACGCTGTGGAAGATTGCCACCGGGCTGAACGTACCGTTTTCGGCGTTCATCGTCCCGGACGCCAGCGCCGCGCCCTCCGCGTTTGATCCGCAGCAGCAGGCGATGGTGGTGACGCCAGTATTCCCGTGGGATCCCGAGCTGCGCTTTGACCATTTTTCGATAACCCTTGCCCCCGGCGCGCTGAGCGAATCAACGCCGCATGAGAAAGGGGTGATTGAGCATGTGGTAGTGATAAGTGGTACGCTGGATTTGTGCTTACAAGGGGAGTGGCACTCGCTGCAAGCGGGTGAGGGTAGGCGTTTCGCCGGCGACGCGACGCATGCGTATCGTAACCGCGGCGCCCAGGCGGCCCATTTCCATTCTCTTATCCATTATCCAAAAGAAAAAACCGCGAGCGAACCCGCGGCCAGACAAGATGACTGATGATAACCACTCACAACGTGACGAGGAAAATCCGGAATACGTGATGACAGTACTCTTCGCCGTGATTTGAGGGAAATATCTTTTCCGTCAATACTTTGTTGAAAAGTGAAAATTCGTCGTCCAGCGACGGCGGAAAAGGTTTTCGTCTGCGCCCGGTTCTGACTACAATAGCCGCCATTTCGACCCCCTTATACTGGATAACAACACGCGTATGCGCCTGCACAATCATCGTCTTGAACTTCTTAGTCCTGCCCGCGACGCCGGTATCGCTCGCGAAGCGATCCTTCACGGCGCCGATGCCGTTTACATCGGTGGACCTGGCTTTGGCGCCCGCCACAACGCCAGCAACAGTCTGAGCGATATCGCCGGGCTGGTGCCTTTCGCTCATCGCTTTGGCGCAAAGGTATTTGTGACGCTGAACACCATTCTGCATGACGATGAACTGGAGCCGGCGCAGCGGCTGATTACCGATCTCTACGACGCAGGCGTCGATGCGCTGATCGTCCAGGATATGGGGATCATGGAGCTGGATCTGCCGCCGATTGAGCTGCACGCCAGCACCCAGTGCGATATTCGCAGTGTGGAAAAAGCGAAGTTTCTCTCCGACGCCGGCTTCAGTCAGATCGTGCTGGCGCGCGAACTGAACCTCAGTCAAATCAAAGCCATTTACGACCACACTGACGCCACTATCGAATTCTTTATCCATGGCGCGCTGTGCGTGGCCTATTCCGGGCAGTGTTACATTTCGCACGCCCAGACCGGACGCAGCGCCAACCGCGGCGACTGCTCGCAGGCTTGCCGCTTGCCGTATACCCTGAAGGACGATCAGGGGCGGGTGGTGGCCTATGAGAAACATCTCCTGTCGATGAAGGATAACGATCAGACCGCCAACCTGGCGGCGCTGATCGACGCTGGCGTACGCTCCTTCAAAATTGAAGGCCGTTACAAAGACATGAGTTATGTGAAAAACATCACTGCGCACTATCGTCAAATGCTGGATGCCATTATCGAAGATCGCGGCGACCTGGCGCGCGCCTCGGCTGGACGCACCGAGCATTTCTTTATCCCGTCCACGGATAAAACCTTCCACCGCGGCAGCACTGACTACTTTGTTAATGCCCGCAAAGGCGATATCGGCGCCTTTGATTCGCCGAAATTTATCGGCCTGCCGGTGGGTGAAGTTCTGAAGGTAGGCAAAGACCATCTCGACGTTGAAGTCAGTGAACCGTTAACCAACGGCGATGGTCTCAACGTGATGATTAAGCGCGAAGTGGTGGGCTTCCGTGCTAATACCGTGGAAAAAACCGGCGAAAACCGTTATCGGGTATGGCCGAACGAGATGCCAGCGGATCTGCATAAAGTGCGCCCCCATCAGCCGCTCAACCGCAACCTCGATCATAACTGGCAACAGGCGCTGCTAAAGACCTCCAGCGAACGCCGCATCGCGGTAGATGTGACGTTGAGCGGCTGGCAGGAGCAGCTGGTTCTCACCATGACCTGTGAAGATGGCGTCAGCGTGACCCACACCCTTGACGGGGAGTTCGCCGAAGCTAACCAGGCGGAGAAAGCGCTGGCCAACCTGCGTGACGGTGTCACAAAACTGGGGCAAACCATCTACTATGCGCGCGAGGTGCAGGTTAATCTGCCGCCGCTGTTTGTGCCCAACAGCCTGCTCAACCAGCTGCGTCGGGAAACTGCGGAGATGCTGGATGAAGCGCGCCTCAACGCCTGGCAGCGCGGCACCCGCAAGCCGGTCTCCGTACCGCCGCCGGTCTACCCGGAGACCCATCTCTCCTTCCTCGCCAACGTCTATAACCACAAGGCGCGGGCGTTCTACCAGCGCTATGGCGTACAGCTGATCGACGCCGCCTATGAAGCGCACGAAGAGAAGGGCGATGTGCCGGTGATGATCACTAAGCATTGTTTGCGGTTCGCCTTCAACCTCTGCCCGAAGCAGGCGAAAGGCTCCATCAAGAGCTGGAAAGCCACGCCGATGCAGCTGATCCATGGCGATGAGGTCCTGACCCTGAAGTTTGACTGCCGTCCGTGCGAAATGCACGTGGTCGGCAAGATCAAAAACCATATCCTCAAAATGCCGCACCCGGGCAGCATTGTGGCCTCCGTCAGCCCGGACGATCTGATGAAGACGCTGCCGAAGCGCAAAGGGGCCTGATTCGAGTCGATGCTATTGGCAGGATGCCCGCGGTTTACGGTCGTCCTGCCAGCGGTGATGTTCGCGCAGGTCTGCGGCGGCCTCCTCGTGCTGGCTGCGAAGCTCATCGCTATCCGCTTCGTGCAGCAGCTGCTGTTCGAGACTTTGCACCGGAAAGTACTCGTGTCCCTGACGATGGGCCAACAGATGCCCGGAAAATAATGCGCACAGCAACAGCAGGGCGCTTATGCTTCTCTTTAACATACCTTTTCTCGACGGAACAATGGCGTGGACATACTATGTCAGGCGCAATGCAGGCTTTTTTTCGGGCATCTCAAAGAACGGCAAGAGTTTGTCAACGATGGCTGACGAAGGATGAAAAAAGGCCTGACGCGGAAGCCAGGCCAGAGTGTTACGCTTTCGGCGGCAGCGGTTTCCCGCTGTGCTCGCTCCCTTTTGGCGGCTGCTTGCCGTTGTGCTGCGGTTGTTTGCCATCGTGCTGCGGCTGCTTGCCATCGTGCTGCGGCTGCTTGCCATCATGCTGCGTCTGTTTGCCGTCTCGTTGTGGCTTTTTGCTGTTGTATTGCGCTTGCTTACCATCGTGTTGGCCGTTTTTCACCGGCGGTTTACCCTGATGCTGCGCGCCTTTTTCCGGCGGCGGCGGGTTGTCGGCAGCAAAAGCCCATGACGACATTCCCAGCGTCATTATGGCGGAGAGTAAAGCTAACTTCTTCATAGCAATATCCTTTCTTCAGATGTATCACCGTATTTCAGCAGGCAAAAGTGAAGATAAGATGGAGAAGTCCCTTTTCGGACTTCTCTGCATCCCACTCAGACTTTTAGCCCTGCGGCGGTCATCAGCAGGCGAAACAGCAGGCTTATGGCGGCCAGCGTCAGTACGCTGCCTCCCCAGAGCGCGATCAGCCACAGCAGACGTTTAGGCCAGGCAGTACGCATCAGTGATATCCCTCCCCAGGCTGAACTTTGCCGCGGAACACGTAATAGCTCCAGCAGGTGTAGCCAAGAATGACCGGAATAATCAGCAGGGCGCCCACCAGCATAAAGCCCTGGCTTTGCGGGGGAGCGGCAGCCTGCCACAGCGTGATGGCCGGCGGGATAATATGCGGCCAGATGCTGATCCCCAGTCCGCTGAAGCCGAGAAAGACCAGGCCCAGCGTCAGCGTGAAGGGCGAAACATGGCGGTCGCGCTGATGCAGCGTGCGCCACAGCCAGCCGCTAACGAGGATCACCAGCAGCGGTACCGGCAGCAGGAAATAGAGATTCGGCAGGCTGAACCAGCGGGCAGCAATCGCCGGGTGCGCCAGCGGAGTCCACAGGCTGATGACGGCAAACACCGCCAGCAGGGCACCCAGCAACTGCCGCGATGCGCTGCGCATTCTCTGCTGCAGCGCGCCTTCACTTTTCATCACCAGCCAGGTGGCGCCGAGCAGCGCATAGGCCACGCACAGTCCGAGTCCGCAGAACAGGCTGAACGGGGTCAGCCAGTCAAACATGCCGCCACTGAAGGCGCGACCGCTGACGGTGAAACCGTTGATCACCGACCCGACCACCACGCCCTGGCTGAAAGTTGCCAGCAGGGAGCCGCCAAAAAAGGCGCGATCCCAGAATGGCCGGTGCGACGGCGTAGCCTGGAAGCGAAACTCAAAGGCGACGCCGCGAAAAATCAGGCCGATCAGCATCAGGGTCAGGGGGATCGACAGGGCGTCGATGATCACCGCGTAGGCGAGGGGAAAGGCGCCAAACAGGCCGGCGCCGCCGAGCACCAGCCAGGTTTCATTGCCATCCCATACCGGCGCGACGCTGTTGACCATTACGTCGCGATCCCCGCCGCCCCGCACCGTGCTAAACAGCAGGCCGATGCCCAGATCAAAGCCATCCATGACGATGTACATCAGCGTGGCAAAGACGATAATCACGAACCAGATCACCGATAACTCGATACCCATTAGCGGGACTCCTTCTGCAGATAACCTTCAGTGGCGGCGGACAGCGGGCGGGCTGGCGTACCGGTTGTCGCCGGGAGCATCTCCTGCGGCCCCTTGCGGATCAGGCGCAGCATATAGCTGTAGCCGACGCCGAAGACGGCGCTGTACACTACGATAAAGGTCAATAAACTGACCGACATATGCAGATCGCCATGAGCGGAAACGGCATCGGCGGTGCGCTGAACGCCATACACCACCCAGGGTTGGCGGCCCACCTCGGTGGTCACCCAGCCGGCGAGAATAGCGATCAGGCCGGATGGCCCCATCCACAGGGCAAAACGCAGAAACGGCCGCGAGTGGTATAGCCGGTCGCCGCGACGCAGCCACAGGGCCAGCACGCCCAGCAGCAGCATCAACATGCCTAGCCCGGCCATCAGGCGAAATGACCAGAACACCACAGTAGAATTCGGGCGCTCCTCAGGAGCGAACTCTTTCAACGCCGGCACCTGTTTATCAAGACTGTGGGTGAGGATCAGACTGCCCAGGGCCGGGATCTCAAGCCCGTAGCGGGTGCGCTCCTGGTCCATATCGGGCCAGCCAAACAGCAGCAACGGCGTTGGCTCACCCGGTGGATTTTCCCAGTGCCCCTCAATGGCGGCGATTTTCGCCGGCTGGTGCTTCAGGGTATTCAGGCCATGCATATCGCCGATCAGCGCCTGGACGGGGGCGACCAGCAGCGTCATCCATAGCGCCATCGAGAACATCTTACGGATCGCCGGCGACTGATTGCCGCGCAGCAGATGCCAGGCCGCCGAGGCGCCGACAAACAGCGCGCTACTGAGAAATGCCGCTACTGTCATATGCAATAATCGGTAGGGGAACGACGGATTAAAGATCACCGCCAGCCAGTCGACGGGCACGACCTGGCCATCAACGATCTCAAACCCCTGCGGGGTCTGCATCCAGCTGTTAGAGGCGAGGATCCAGAAGGTGGAGATGATAGTACCCAGCGCCACCATGCAGGTGGCGAAAAAGTGCAGCCCCGGCCCCACGCGGTTCCAGCCGAAAAGCATCACCCCGAGGAAGCCCGCTTCCAGAAAAAATGCCGTCAGGACTTCATAGGTCAGCAGAGGGCCGGTTATGCTGCCTGCAAACTGTGAGAAACCGCTCCAGTTGGTGCCGAACTGGTAGGCCATCACCAGCCCGGAAACGACCCCCATACCGAAGTTGACGGCGAAAATCTTCGACCAGAAATGGTACAGCGAGCGCCAGACGGGATTTTTTGTTTTTAGCCATAAGCCTTCGAGCACCGCCAGATAGCTGGCCAGTCCGATGGTAATGGCGGGGAAGATAATATGAAATGAGACCGTAAAAGCGAATTGAACTCGCGCCAGATGGAATGCATCAAGACCGAACATGCAGGACTCCACAACAAAATTAATTCAGCGCAATTTTAGGTGGGGTGACGACTGAGGGGCAGAGGCAGTCACGCCATTTTTTATCATAACAGTTGGCCGCTGTTATGATTTTTCAGCTGTTGCCAGGGCGAGAAAATATCCTTGCGCAACCTTGATTAATCCCTGCGGAAGGTGATTAGGCGTCTATTCCGCTGTCTGTCATATTATTGCTAACGGCTGGCTACGCGGCCCTGCCGCCGGTATGGCGTAGTCACCTGGTCGGCATAATATATCCTTACCACCCGCCGTAGCTCATATTTTGGCTTACGAAATCCGCCACGGATTTTTACTCTGATTTATTGTCACTCATTAGTATGAGAATAAGTAAAAACGCTGAGCCGGTTAATCGTAAATTAAATAATAATAAATTGTCGGCTCCGCGGCTAATTTGTACTGTATGAGCTCGGGAATAAATAAAAGGGAATGCCAATGTCTGAAAAAGGATTACAGAGTCTGTGCATTACGCTTGGCGTAATGATTATCTTCTGGTTTGTTTTAATCTCGCTATTCTGGGTGGTGATATTTTAAACCCATCCCGTGCTATCACGGCGACGCGGCCGCCGCTGCAGATATAACAGTTACAGGAAACTATGATTTTTTTATAACTGATATATGATAATGGGACGTTATCGTACGGGGACGGCCGCAATGAAAAAGTATCAACAGTTGGCGCAGCAACTGACCGAGCAGATCGCCCTTGGCGTCTGGTTGCCTGGCGATCGGCTGCCGTCGCTGCGCGAGCAGGTGATCAGCAGCGGCATGAGCTTTATGACCGTCAGCCATGCCTATCAGCTGCTGGAAAGCCAGGGGCGCATCGTCGCCCGTCCGCAGTCGGGTTATTATGTTGCCCCCCAGCCGGTGAAGCTCCGCCAGCCGGCACCGCCTGCCCAGGTCACTCGCGATGAAGCCGTCGATATCAATACCTATATCTTTGAGGTGCTCCAGGCCAGCCGCCAGGCGTCGATGCTGCCCTTTGCCTCGGCCTTTCCGGACCCGCGTCTCTTCCCGCTGCAGCAGCTCAACCGCTCGCTGGCGCAGGTGAGTAAAACCTCCACCGCCATGAGCGTCATTGAGAATCTGCCGCCGGGCAATGCAGAACTTCGGCATGCCATTGCCCGTCGCTATGCCCTGCAGGGGATGAACGTCTCGCCGGACGAGATCGTCATCACCGCCGGGGCGCTGGAGGCGCTTAACCTCAGCCTGCAGGCGGTGACCGAGCCGGGAGACTGGGTGGTGGTGGAAAACCCCTGCTTCTACGGCGCCCTGCAGGCGCTGGAGAGGCTGCGTTTGAAAGCATTGTCGGTAGCCACTGACGTCAGGGAAGGCATTGATCTGACGGCGCTGGAGGCGGCCCTGCAAAACTATCCGGTGAAGGCCTGTTGGCTGATGACCAACGGCCAGAATCCGCTCGGCTTCACCCTCAGCGCTGAAAAAAAAGCGGCGCTGGTGGCGCTGCTGGCGCGCTATAACGTGATGTTGATCGAAGATGATGTCTACAGCGAGCTCTATTTTGGCCGCGAAAAGCCGTTACCGGCGAAGTTCTGGGATCGCCAGGAGATGACGCTGCACTGCAGCTCGTTCTCAAAATGTCTGGTACCCGGCTTTCGTATCGGCTGGGTGGCGGCCGGCAAACAGGCGCGGCGGATCCAGCAGCTCCAGCTGATGAGTACGCTTTCCACCAGTTCGCCGATGCAGTTAGCCCTGGTGGATTACCTGTCCACCAAGCGCTATGACGCCCACCTGCGCCGTCTACGTCGTCAGCTGGCGGAGCGTAAACAGCAGGCCTGGCAGGCGCTGCTGCGCCATCTGCCGCCGGAGGTCATCGTCCACCACAGCGACAGCGGCTACTTTCTGTGGATCGAACTACCGGAAGGGGCCGACGCTAGCGCACTTAGCGCCCGGGCGCTGGCGTCGCACATCAGTATTGCCCCAGGGAAAATGTTCTCCACCTCCGACAGCTGGACCTCGTTTTTCCGTTTTAATACCGCCTGGGGCTGGGGGGAACGCGAAGAGCAGGGGGTGAAGCGCTTGGGGGAGCTTATTCGCGAACAGCTTGTCTGACCCTGTCGTTTATTTTTCTCATCATAAACATTCTGCGAAAATAAGCGAAAGAGGATTTTTATCGAGGCCGGTCATTATTTTACCGGCGCTCACCATAGGAAATATGCATACCCCTCCTCATTCCCTAACTCGTTGTCTATAATCCATAAAGTCCTGCTTGTGTTGGCGATTTTTACGTAATGCGTCCCGGGTCACAACCTGAATAAATTCCCCTGGGGGCGTTAATCCGCTGACTACCCTTATTTCAGGAGATATTTTTACGGCACGGCTGCCGCTAATTCCTTTGTGACAGGAGTAACACCTGATGAGCAAAAAAATTGCCCGTTGCAGCCTTTATGTGCTGGGTATGGCTTGTTTGACCGTTCAGGCGGCAGAGCCGCTCACCTCGCTGGATAAACCGGAAGGGCGGCTCGATATTATTGCCTGGCCGGGATATATCGAACGCGGTCAGACCGACAAACAGTACGACTGGGTGAGTCAGTTCGAAAAGGACACCGGTTGCCAGGTTAATGTCAAAACCGCTGCCACCTCTGACGAGATGGTCAGTCTGATGGCCAAAGGCGGCTACGATCTGGTCACCGCCTCGGGTGATGCTTCGCTGCGCCTGATCATGGGCAAACGCGTGCAGCCGATCAACACGGCGCTGATTGCCGGCTGGGGCTCCCTTGATCCGCGTATTGCGAAGGGGGCGTGGTTTAACGTCGGCGGTAAAGTCTATGGCACGCCGTATCAGTGGGGGCCGAACCTGCTGATGTACAATACCCGCGTATTCCCGACGCCGCCGGACAGCTGGCGCGTGGTGTTCGTCAAGCAGGATCTACCGGATGGTAAAACCAACCAGGGGCGGGTGCAGGCCTATGATGGCCCGATCTATATCGCCGACGCCGCGCTGTTTGTCAAAGCCACCCAGCCGCAGCTGGGGATCGAAGACCCCTATGAACTGACCGAAACCCAGTACAACGCGGTGCTGAAAGTCCTGCGCGACCAGCAACCGCTGATCCATCGCTACTGGCATGACGCCACCGTACAGATGAACGACTTCAAAAACGAAGGGGTAGCCGCCTCCAGTTCGTGGCCCTATCAAGCCAACGGCCTGAAGGCGGAAGGCCAGCCGGTCGCCACCGTGTTCCCGAAGGAGGGGGTAACCGGCTGGGCGGATACCACCATGCTGCACAGCGAGGCGAAGCACCCGGTCTGCGCCTATAAATGGATGAACTGGTCGCTCACGCCGAAGGTGCAGGGCGATGTGGCGGCCTGGTTCGGTTCGCTGCCGGTGGTGCCTGAGGGATGTAAAGCCAGCGCGCTGCTCGGTGATAAAGGCTGTGAGACCAACGGCTATGAGCAGTTTAACCGCATTCACTTCTGGAAAACGCCGGTTGCGGAAGGCGGGAAATACGTGCCCTATAGCCGCTGGACTCAGGACTATATTGCGATAATGGGCGGCCGCTAAGGATCGGAGGCAAACAATGACGTACGCGGTCGAGTTCCAGAATGTATCGCGCCTGTATGGCGATGTGCGGGCGGTGGATGGGGTTAGCATTGGCATACGCGATGGAGAGTTTTTCTCGATGCTGGGTCCGTCCGGCTCGGGTAAAACCACCTGCCTGCGGCTGATTGCCGGTTTTGAGCAGCTCTCCGGCGGAACCATCCATATCTTTGGTCAGCCGGCCAGCGAACTGCCGCCCTGGCAGCGGGATGTGAATACCGTGTTCCAGGACTACGCGCTATTTCCCCACATGTCGATCCTTGACAACGTCGCCTACGGCCTGATGGTCAAAGGCATGGCGAAGAAAGCGCGCCATGCCCGCGCCCAGGAGGCGCTGGAGAAGGTGGCCCTTGGCTTTGCTCATCATCGCAAGCCCTCCCAGCTCTCCGGCGGCCAGAGGCAGCGGGTCGCGATTGCCCGGGCGCTGGTGAACCAGCCGCGGGTGCTGCTGCTCGATGAGCCGCTGGGCGCCCTGGATTTGAAACTACGCGAGCAGATGCAGGTGGAGCTGAAAAAGCTGCAGCAGTCGCTGGGGATCACCTTCATCTTCGTGACCCATGACCAGAGCGAAGCGCTGTCGATGTCGGATCGCGTGGCGGTGTTTAACAACGGGCGCATTGAGCAGGTGGATGCCCCGCAGGATCTCTATCTGCACCCCAGGACCGCGTTTGTGGCCGGTTTTGTCGGCACCGCCAACGTTTTTGCAGCCGAGGCGGCCCGACGATTGTGCGGGATGGCGGGCAGCTGGTCGCTGCGTCCGGAGCATGTTCGCCTGCAGGGCGGCGGCGAGGCTTTGGAAGGTCTTGATTTTGCATCTGAATTAAATGGCAACAT
>ERZ791603.2715-NODE-2715-length-10798-cov-2.364330_pt1 | contig 10798 bp, 8 predicted proteins | sample MGYA00509966_ERZ791603 | MGnify/ENA primary metagenome ERZ791603 (study PRJEB30046, sample SAMN00791931) | human gut metagenome | study: EMG produced TPA metagenomics assembly of the A metagenome-wide association study of gut microbiota in type 2...
AGCAACACTCCTATTACAATCCAAATCAATTCTCGTACACGGGTAATCAACCCGGTATAAACGCCAAATGCCCCCGGAATAGCCAGCCCTCCTACCGCCAAGGCAAATCCTCCCTCACGCGCTCCCAACTGCATGGGAGAAAAGAAGAACAGATTGGCAAACAAAGAGGTAAATGCCATAATCAGGATACATGCCGGAAAACTGACATCTGTTGTCAGAATATTCAGAATGAAATATACCTCCAAACATCCCAAGACGCGCGCCATAAACTCTAAGCTCAATGAAGCATAGAAAGTAGACTTACGCTGTTGATGCAGCTCTGCAATCTGGCTGTCCACGCGTTCTAATGTTTCCCGTTTGTTTTCCGAAAAACGTTTCGCCCATCCTTTTATAAAGGGAATATGTTGCAACAACTTCAACGTGCGCACTGCCATTCCATTTCTATATCCCTTCATAAAAAAATAAATGGCAAGCAGGCAAAAGAAACCAACTACAGAAAGCACCATACCCATTGCAAAATCTACCGGACGAAGCGCCAGATACAAAAAAATAGAGAAAAGCCAAAAACAAAAATGTGAGAAAATATGCATCATCACATACAGGATAACCGATGAAGTAGCTTTGCTTGCACCTACATATGGAGTCAGTTCCATAATGCGATAAGGCTCGCCTCCCATCAATCCGACCGGAGTGGCATAATTCAAGGCAAAGCCGGAAACAGTCAGTTTATATACTTTCCAAAACGGAATAGGTGTTCCCTTCTTTCCATCCCGGATAATGATATACCAAGAAAGGGTATTGAATAAATAAATAATAACCCATAACCCTATAACAGCCGGCAACCAGATTCCGGCCCTGCGAAGATTAGCCAACAGCTCATCATACTCCATATCAAAAGTACAGAGCATCACAACGATGGCAACGATTCCGAATATCAGGAATATGTTTCTATATTTACTTTTCACAGTGCTGCATATTTATGATAAAAACGGGCGCTGAGAGCCTCATGGCAATGGCGCATATACACGAACAATGAAGTCATCACAATAATCTCAAACACAAAATAAAGCCAAGGCTCACCTATCAGCAGACTGACATACAATGCAATGGCGCGCGTATTGAAAGTCAGTATATTAGTGTATTTCATCAACGGCTTACTGGCAGCACGGAATTCATCGCGCAATTCCTGAGGAACATTATCACCATACTTTGCCTTTACCAACGCATAGAATTGCTGGAAATTGGGAGTCATTCCCTCCTGCTGACGAGTATAGTTTCCATAAAAATAAAGGAATATTTTCCACCAGAAGTTTCCCTTCCACGGCAAACTGTGAAATATTTCACGCTGCTGCCTGAAGTTGTCCAACTCACTTCCGCTCTTTCCTTTCAAGAAATAAAGATGAATATTGCGGTAATAATCCGCCAGCGTACATTGCTTACTGTGACAAATCGTACCCGAAAACACAGCCAGAATCCAGATAAACACTCCCCAATGCATTCCGTCACCGATATTGAAAGGCATCGGCTGATTCATCAACCTAAGACAGATAGCCACATAAATGGTAAAAAACCAAATATCACCTGCAAACCCGTCCAACATACGTCCCCACTGGGTTTTCTGTCCTGTGAGGCGAGCCAGCTGCCCGTCAGCGCTATCATAATGATTCGCCCACATCAACAATAAAATACCGATGACAGTATGTTTCATATCGGGATAATAGAACATCACACCGGCACCTACACCTAGAATAATAGATAAGATAGTCACTACATTGGGATGCACTTTCAGCTTTTTAAAGAATAAAGCCCATGCATAGCCAATAGGTCGGTTAAAATAAATATCCAAGAACTCCTCTGTGTCCATTGATTTGAAAGAAGCCTCTATTCCTTTCTTCTCACTCTCTTTACTCATGTCTCTATTTTTTCATTTGCTTTTTCTTCACCCGGTTATAAATGCACTCTGCAATCTTTACACCTGCTTCCTCTCGGCAACGGGCAAAACTGGGCCAATCATTAAAATCAATTATCTTAAGTTCACCGTCGGCAGATACCACACAATCACCTCCGTAAATGGGGACATTCAAAACCTCGGCTGCCATATCGCTATATTTCTTAAGTTCTTCTTCATTAAAGGGAATTCCTTTGGCCACGCCATTGATTTTCTCCAGACCGAATTTGCTGTGCGAACAAGGAGAAGGATAAAACCAATAAAAGAAATCCGTTCCCTGAACGCCATAAAATTTAATTAAATCACCCTGAAGATGCTCATTTATCACAGCTACCGGTATGTGCCGGCTACGGAAATCGGCCAAAACACGTTCCACCTCTTCTTTGTCAGTGGCATAGCATACATCTTCTTTTACCATAGCATGAGAATCACCGCGTTTTATCCAGCAAGGATAGCAATCTTCCTCAAACTGCCTGTCAGTAGATATTACGAAACTCCTCGGATGAGGAACACCATGTTGTATCAAAAGTTCCGTCATTGGTCTGCGCACGCAATTATCAATTCCGTAAGCCGAATTGACAACCAGCGCACCTTCATCCTCCAACGATTTCAGGCGGGCTATTGTCGCCCTGTCACGAGCCATATCGAATATCACATCCGCCTTTGCTCCGCAAGCCACAAATTCCTTTTCCGCATAAAGCTCCACTTTGCATCCCAATAGTCTCAACTCATCCGCCACTTTATTAAAAATGGCGGCATCATTGTCCACGTGGTTCGGTGAATACTCATTGCCACGGCTTATCCCTATTATTGAAAATTCATCCATTCCTTTATGTCAGTGCTTTAAGTTTATTCTTTTCCGGCCAAAAAAGCCTCCGCTTTTACGATATCACCGGCATGGTCTACATCCAGGATTTTCTTAAAAGGATAAGCCTTCAACTTCAGACCATCTGCAACCAGTTGTCTTTGGAAATTACGCATACGCGACATTCCTTTGTCCATACATGCGTTTAAAGTTCTGATAGCAGTGGGTGTCAGGCAATAAATGCCTCCCGAAATATAACGACATTCCGATGTAGCCGCATCATGGAACCCTGTGATATTCAAAGCTCCATCAGTAGATATATAAAGCGGCTTTTCATCATCAATATAATCCGTTACTGCCATATATCCATCATTATCCGCCCGCTTAAACGCTTCAATAAATGCAGCGAACTCCTCTTCGCGAAAGATAGTATCTACAGTAGTCAGACAAAACTTGTCATCTTGCAAATAAGAACTCAGTTCATAAAAACTATGCATGGAACTGGGAGTAGTCTTCACTACCACTTCCAAAGGCACTTCCGTTTCCTGTTGCAACTTAGCAAGGTGCTCTTTGGTCAACGGGCTCTCATTATTAATAATAACCACTACTTTATCAGCTCCATTACGGATAAAAATCCGTATCAGGCGGTCAATCATGGCAACTCCGTTGAGCTGCACCAAAGGTTTGGGCAAAGTAACCCCTTCTTGTGAAAGCCGGGACCCTTCACCCGCTGATATAATTGCGAACTTCATTTCTCTTAATCTTCTTCGTCTATAGTATCCAACTTCAACTTATCACTGTCATCGCGTCTCTCATAATACTGCTTACGCAACGGACGCGCATGAATCGCTTTCTCCACGATACGGTTGCGGAATATATCCATTGCTACATAAATAGCCTGCCGGAACGAATCTTCCAGAGCAACACCCTGACCGGCAATATCATAAGCTGTTCCATGCGCCGGAGACGTGCGTACAATGGGCAAGCCTGCAGTATAGTTCACCCCTTCATCCATAGCCAATGCCTTGAATGGCGCCAAGCCCTGATCGTGATACATAGCCAAAATACCGTCAAAATGAGTATAATTACCCGACCCCATAAATCCGTCGGCAGGATAAGGACCGAAACATTGCACTCCCTTGGCAACCATCTCTTTGATGGCAGGAATAATGATATCATTTTCCTCTGTACCGATCAGTCCGTTGTCTCCTGCATGAGGATTCAGTGAAAAGACTGCAATACGAGGACTGTCGATTCCGAAATCCTCTTTCAAAGAACGATGGAAGATGGCAAGTTTCTCCATAATCAGTTCTTTCGTAATATCTTTGGCTATATCACGAACCGGCACATGACCTGTCACCAATGCCACACGAAAATCATTCTTCAGTAAAATCATCAAAGCCTTCTGTCCTTCGCCCACACGTTCCTCGATATATTCGGTGTGTCCGGGAAAATGGAATGCTTCCGACTGAATGGTATTTTTATTGATAGGAGCTGTAACCAATACGTCTATCAAGCCATCTTTATAATCCTGCAAAGCTCTTTCCAACGCATCCAAAGCAGCCTTTCCCGCCTCTGTCGTAGGTTTTGAAAGCTCCACTTTCAGTTCATCTTCCGTACAGTTCAGAATACTCAGTCTATCCGGCATAGCATCATCAGCCGAGTTGATGATGCTAAAATTTGCCTGAATATCCATTGCTTTACGATGATAAGCCGCCACCTTCGGTGATCCGTAAATAATAGGTGTACAAAGTTCCAGCATAGTAGGGTCTGCGAAAGTCTTCAGAATGACTTCATATCCCACCCCGTTGATATCCCCGTGAGTAATACCAACTCTTATCTTGTTATTATCTTCCATTTAGTTATTATTAATCTGTTCTATTTTATTCTGCTTTTGCAGTTGAATCCACCTTTTCTTCAGGGATGTCGGCATTGACCACCACTTCGTCCAGCAGCGTTTCATTCGGCAATCTCAACGTATAAAGTGAAGCCTCCATCTGGCGCATCAGGTTACGTTTCATTTTATCGGGAGAATAGATAAACGCTTCAGCAACAATCACGCGTCCGTTGGCACGGTCTACCCGGGCATGAGAAACAAACGGGCCACCCATCATGTCGCCTTCCATTTCCCATAATCCGCGCGCTTCCTGAGCATATTCGCCTTTTACCATAATATTCTTGACATCGACAAACATGGAGTCGGTAGCCATGTACATACCTTCACGTTCACCCGGAATATTGGCTTTCATCACCGAATCACGTTTATGTACAAAGAACTCTTTAGTAAAGGTATTCCTGTCTGTATAAGGATAAGAATATATTACGAAATTCATATCGGCAGAGGCACGGTTGGTAGAAGCCCACAAGAAATCTTTACCGACCTTATAATTCGATAACTCCTGAGGAATCCAGACATCACAGTCAAACATACTGCCCACTTTGGCTGAAATGGCATCATTATGTTTTTCTTTCAGCAAGTTTATCTGGCGATTGATTTCAGATTTCACAAAGAAATCGATAATCACCTGCTTGTCCTTTTCCACAAAGTCTGCAAACTCTTTTTCATCAGGTGCCTGAATAGTCATAATCATTTGCGGTGCAGCATAAACATCACGCGAAAATTTTATTTTAGGCTGCGTATAGATATCCTGAATATCAACAACAATGATATTACGGAAAATCCTCATGACACGGTCAAAGTGTTCGGGAGCGATATTTGAAATACGGAAAGAGCGTTCTGCCTGAGGTAATCCGGGAACATTCGTATCCAGCACATCAAATAATGCACGTCCTGCGGGGCGATCCCACACTGCCTTATTTACCACCACCAACACTTCGTAAGGTCTTCCGCTGGAAGTCGGAGTAAACAAGTTTTTCTGTCCTTTCTTACAAGAAGCCAGCACCAGCACTACCAGTACCAAACTCAAATAGAATGCTATTCGTTTCATAATTCTTATGGTATTATATTTAATAATCTATAGTGTAACACCTTTTTCTTTCTGTTGTTTGGCCGTCGACAACATTCCGCACGCCGCAAATATATCCTCCCCTCTTGATGCACGAATAGTCGCAAAAACTCCGTGTTGTGTCAGATAATCACGAAATGCCACCATTGTTTCCATGTCCGTTCCTTCCAAATTAACATTCGGGATGGCATGGAAACGGATTAAATTGATGCGGCAGTCGATGCCACGCAGCAATTTAACAATTTCTTTGGCATACACCAAAGAATCATTCACATCTTTAAACACAATATATTCAAAAGACAACCGCCTTTGCTTACTGAAATCATAATTACGCAATATATCTACAATTTCGGTAATAGAGAAAGCTCTTTCGGCAGGCATCAGTTCTTTTCTCTGCGATGGGAAAGGAGTATGCATACTGATAGCCAGATGGCAGTCACTCTCATTCAAAAAACGTTCCAATCCTTTTTTCAATCCAACGGAAGATACAGTTATTCTTTTCGGACTCCAATGATAGCCATAATCAGAGGTCAGTATTTCGAGCACCTTCAGCACTTCATCCAAGTTGTCAAAAGGCTCTCCCATCCCCATAAACACAAGATTGGTCAGCGTATCGCGTTCCGGTATAGAATATATCTGGTTCAGAATCTGATTGGCAGTCAGGTTGGCCGTAAAACCTTGCTTTCCTGTCATGCAGAACTTACAATTCATCTTGCACCCCACTTGTGAAGAAACGCACAAGGTAGCCCGGTCTTCATCCGGTATATATACAGCCTCTACAAAATTCCCGGTCGGCGTACGAAACAGATACTTCACCGTCCCGTCCACCGAGCGCATAGCTTCCACCGGTGCAGATGCTCCGATTTCATAGCTGCCTTTCAACATCTCACGATGCTTCAGTGACAGGTTAGTCATTTCATCTATCGAAACGACTTTCTTCTCATACAACCAAGATACAATCTGCTTTGCAGCAAATTTAGGCATTCCCAGATTCTGCGTTATGTGCTGAATCTCATTCAATGTCTTGCCAAGTAATACCGTTTTTGGAGTTTCCATTCTATTTAAAAAGACAATTAGCGTACAAAGGTAGAGAAAAAATAATATATATTGCCTATCTTTGCGCTGAGAAATACATTTAAAGATGAGAAAAACAATTAATTGTTTTATTCCATACGAAGAAAACACAGCAATAGACAAAGTTGTTACAGCATTGAAAGACAGCATTGTTGTAAACAAAATCTATTTATTGACAACCGCTCATGGCTCAATGCCATCCGTTCCTGCAGGATGTGAACCGTTCACCATTGACTCCTTGAACAGCAGTGATACGATAAAGAAGATTGCTCAGAAAGCAGACACCCCTTTCACTTTATTATATACCAAAGCATCTCCGTTTGAATTAGGCTACATGGCTTTGGAACGCATAGCCGACTTCCTGCAAGACCGGAAGACCGGCATGGTCTATGCCGACCATTACGAGTGGAAAGAGGGAGAAAAGAAAAAGCATCCCGCCATTGATTACCAACCGGGAAGTGTACGCGATGACTTCGACTTCGGGGCTCTGCTGGCATTCAGAAGCGAATACCTGATCGGGGCAGCCGGAATGATGGAGAACGAGCGCGAAGACTATCGGTATGCCGGACTTTATGCCACTCGCTTGTTCATTGCCGAAACAGGCCGAATTGTCCACATCAATGAATACCTATACACTGAAATAGAAGAAGACAACCGCTTGTCGGGCGAAAAGCAGTTCGATTACGTCAACCCACGCAACCGCGAAGTACAGATTGAAATGGAACAGGCCTTCACCGGATACCTGAAAAGAACAGGTGTCTATTTGCCGTCTAATTTCAAAAAGGTAAACTTCCGAACAGAAACATTTACCTATGAAGCTTCCGTCATCATCCCCGTAAGAAACAGAGTCCGCACCATCGACGACGCCATCCGTTCCGCCCTCGAACAGCAAACGGACTTTCCTTTCAATATCATCATCGTTGACAATCACTCCACAGACGGCACATCCGAAGTGATTGCCCGTTATAAAGACCATCCGCAAGTCATACACCTGCAACCCGAACGCACCGATTTGGGCATAGGCGGCTGCTGGAACCTCGCAGTCCATCATCCCTTATGCGGCCGCTTCGCCATACAACTGGACAGCGACGACCTCTATAGCAGTCCGCAGACGTTGCAAACCATCGTAAACACTTTCTATAAAGAACAATGCGCCATGGTGATAGGCACGTACCGAATGACGGATTTCCACCTGAACACCATTGCTCCGGGCATCATAGACCACAAAGAATGGACACCGGACAACGGGCACAACAATGCCCTGCGCATCAACGGGCTGGGTGCTCCCCGCGCCTTCTTCACTCCCCTTTTAAGAGAAATCGGAGTGCCCAACGTCAGCTACGGAGAAGACTATGCATTGGGCCTCGCCTTCTCGCGCACCTATAAGATAGGACGGATTTACGATGAACTATACCTTTGCCGGCGTTGGGAGGGCAACTCGGATGCCGCACTCGGCATTGAGCAAGTCAACACCAACAACCATTACAAAGACAGCCTCCGCACACACGAAATCAATCTCCGCCGGTGCTATAACGAACAGCGCAGCCAAAACGACGGAAATAAAAGCAAAGCACAAAACAAGCATTTTATAGAAAAACAATTTGCCGAATGGCAGACGGCAAGCGACAACCTTGCCGCTTTAAGAAAAGCGCTTGTCAAGCAAGAAGTGATTTGCGGCATCCCGTTTACTGTGCAGCACAACCCGGCACGCATGGTTTCCACCGGAGCCAAAACCGACAAAGAAAGCATTCTCTCCCGTCCCTGTTTTCTTTGCAGAAAAAATCAACCCGAAGACCAGCGCGTCTGTCCCATCGGAGACGGATACAATCTGTGTGTCAATCCTTATCCGATACTCCCCTATCATATCACCATCCCATCTGCCGAACACCGGGAACAGATCCTGCCTGCTGATTTTTGCAACACCGTCAGCACTCTCCTCAATGAATTGCCCGACGAATACGCCTTATTCTACAACGGAGCACTTTGCGGAGCCTCTGCCCCCGACCATCTGCATTTTCAGGGAGTTCCGACGGAGCACGTTCCACTGATTGCTTTCTATCGCCGGACGGACAGCGGAAAAGAAAGGCTCGCATCAATCAGCCATTCATCCGTCCTGCACTACATCGACAGTTACGTCTGCCCCCTGTTCAGCATCGAACAGTGCCGTGACGGAAAAAAAGACGAGTCCTTGTTTACCAATATAATGAAAGAATTGCCGTGCAGCAATAACGAACCGGAACCGAAAGTAAACATACTGGCATGGCAAGAAGATGAAAAACAAATCATCCTTATCATTCCGCGCTGTAAGCACCGTCCCGAATGTTACAGTGCCGAAGCCGGCAAACAAATGCTTGTCAGTCCGGGTACCCTTGATATGGCAGGCATCATTGTCACACCGCGCAAAGAAGATTTTGAAAAGATATCAACCGAAGACATCCGACAAATTCTGCAAGAAGTCGGACTGCCACGCGAAGATGCACAGGAAATAATTAAGAAGTACCGAAAAAGAGACAGACTATGATGAAAGAGCCCGAAATAAATGTAGGAATAGTAAATGCACAAGAAATCCATTTTTCGTTGAACGGCCGTTTTTTTGCCAAAGGAGAAACCGTATGTGGCGAACAAAGCGTCTCTTTCAGTGAAGGAGGCATTTTGTGGAACGGCAATCTGTATCGTGAGCTGACATTCACCCCACAAGACGAACGCACTTCCTTCTCCCTCTATGATGTGACCATCGGCATCAATTTTCATTGGGAGCGTCAGGAAACCCAAAGCTTTATGGGAACGCTGAAACTGGTGGTGGATGAAGGCAAAATAACAGCCATCAACATCCTTCCGGTAGAAGACTATCTGATAAGTGTCATCTCTTCGGAAATGAACGCCACCTCTTCACTGGAGTTTTTGAAAGCACATGCAGTCGTTTCGCGAAGCTGGCTTTTTGCCCAAATGGAAAAGCGTAAGGCTCTATGCAACAAGAATGAAGGATTCTTCTCCTTTGTGAAGACCGAAAACGAATACATCCGCTGGTATGACCGCGAAGACCACACCATCTTCGACGTGTGTGCCGACGACCACTGCCAGCGCTACCAGGGTATCACCAAGGAAACATCGCCCCATGTAGCTGAAGCCATCCGCCAGACCAAGGGACAGATTCTGATGGACGGCGACGAAATCTGCGATGCAAGATTCTCGAAATGCTGCGGCGGAATAACCGAGGAATTCCAGTATTGCTGGGAGGACACGCCGAAGACTTATCTCACGGCGGTTCGCGACATCGCCCTGGGCGTGGAACATACACTGCCTAATCTGACCAATGAGGAGGAGGCTGAGAAATGGATCCGCTTCAATCCGCCAGCTTTCTGCAACACGCAGGACAAGAAAATCCTGTCAGAAGTGCTCAACGACTATGATCAGGAAACCGTCAATTTCTACCGCTGGAAGGAAACGCTCAGCCAGGAGAAGTTGCAGCAGCTCATCGCCGACAAACTGAAGATGGACCTGGGTGCCATCCTAGACATGAAGGCCGTGGAGCGCGGAAAGAGTGGAAGAATCAGCAAGCTCCAGATCATCGGAACAGAGAAGACCTTTACCATCGGTAAGGAACTCGAAATACGCCGTACGCTGAGCGACAGTCATCTGCTGAGTTCAGCCTTCGTGGTGGATAAATATGATAAGGATGAACAGGGAGTGCCTCAGCGTTTCGAACTCATCGGAGCCGGTTGGGGGCATGGAGTAGGTCTCTGCCAGATTGGTGCTGCCGTGATGGGCGAGCAGGGTTATCATTATGATGCCATCCTGCTGCACTACTATCAGGGTGCTGAAATCAAGAAACTTTATAAATAGTGATGTAAAATGGTAACAAAGAAAAACAGTCGGAGTCCATGGGCATGGATTCCGACCCTCTATTTTGCAGAAGGACTCCCCAACGTCATCGTAACCGCCCTCTCTGTGGTGATGTACATGCAGTTGGGGCTGACCGATGCTGAGGTGGGTCTCTATACCGGA
>ERZ791603.2721-NODE-2721-length-10784-cov-2.152298_pt1 | contig 10784 bp, 9 predicted proteins | sample MGYA00509966_ERZ791603 | MGnify/ENA primary metagenome ERZ791603 (study PRJEB30046, sample SAMN00791931) | human gut metagenome | study: EMG produced TPA metagenomics assembly of the A metagenome-wide association study of gut microbiota in type 2...
ATCCCCGCCTCGTGCTGCAGGCGCCGCATCCGAGTCCGCTGAGCGCCTACCGCGGCTTCTTCGGCAGCCGCCCGTTTTCGAAGATCAACGCCTTCCTGGAGGCCTCCGGCAGCCGTGCGATCGACTGGCGGCTGTAGGCGTGTAAGAATCACCAAAAATGGAGCGCCGCAAAGGGAAAATTTTTTTCACGAAAATCTTGATTTTTTTCTGAAAAACAGTTGAAATCTGTGACGTTCTGTCATAGAATATGCTTGCTTGCCGGGAAACGGCGGGCAAGGAGTTTTTCACATGCTGCATGTTGTATTGGTTGAACCCGAGATCCCGTCCAACACCGGAAATATCGCGCGCACCTGCGCCGCGACCGGCAGCGTCCTGCATCTCGTGAAGCCCCTGGGCTTTGACATTTCCGACAAGGCGGTCAAGCGCGCGGGGCTCGACTACTGGCACCTGGTAGACGTTCGGGTGTATGAGGATCTGGACGATTTCTTTGCAAAGAATCATCCATCCTGCCTGCGCCTGTTTTCCACCAAGGCGCCCCGCCGCTACGACGAGGCCGATTACCCCGACGGGACCTATCTGTTCTTCGGCAAGGAGACCAGAGGTCTGCCGGAGGATCTTCTCGCCGCGCACTATGACAGCTGTGTCCGCATCCCCATCCGCGCGGAGGCGCGGAGCCTCAATCTCAGCAATTCCGCTGCCATCGGCGTGTTTGAAGCGCTGCGGCAGCAGCAATTCCCGCACCTGAAGACCGAAGGAAAAATGGCCGACTGGAACCGGTAAACAAGCGGGCTGCCCCGCCATCAAATAAGGAGGAACATCTATGAACTACAACAAGAAGTCTGTTGAAGATATCGACGTCGCGGGCAAGCGCGTCCTTTGCCGCTGCGACTTTAACGTCCCCACCAAGGACGGGAAGATCACGAGCGACAAGCGCATCGTCGCCGCGCTGCCGACCATCCAGTATCTCGTGAAGCATAACGCCCGCGTCATCCTCTGCTCCCACATGGGCAAGCCCAAGGGCGAAGTGAAGCCGGAGCTGAGCCTGCAGGTCGTGGCCGATCGTCTGTCCGAGCTGCTGGGCCAGCCGGTCAAGATGGCCAAGGACGTTGTGGGCGAGAGCGCACAGGCGCTGGCCGCCTCCCTCAAGGACGGCGAGGTCATGCTGCTCGAGAACACCCGCTTTGAAAAGGGCGAGACGAAGAACGACCCCGAGCTTTCCAAGAAGCTTGCCTCCATGGCTGATATTTTTGTCAACGACGCCTTCGGCACCGCGCACCGCGCGCACGCCTCCACTGCCGGCGTTGCCGACTATCTGCCCGCCGTCTGCGGCTATCTGGTGCAGAAGGAAGTTTCCATCATGGGCAAGGCCCTGGCCGATCCGGAGCGTCCGTTCGTCGCCATCCTCGGCGGCGCGAAGGTCTCCGACAAGCTGAACGTCATCAACAACCTGCTCGAGAAGGTCGATACCCTCATCATCGGCGGCGGTATGGCCTATACCTTCGTCGCGGCCAAGGGCTACGGCATCGGCAAGAGCCTGTTTGACGCAGAGAAGGTCGACTATTGCAAGGACATGATGAAGAAGGCCGAGGAGAAGGGGGTCAAGCTCCTGCTCCCGATCGACACCGTCGTGGCTGCCGACTTCCCGAACCCGATCGACGCGCCGGTCGACGTCGAGACCGTCGACGTGACCGCCATCCCGGCCGACAAGGAAGGCCTTGACATCGGCGAAAAGACCCGCGCGCTGTTTGCCGATGCCATCAAGAATGCGAAGACCGTTGTCTGGAACGGCCCCATGGGCGTCTTCGAGTTCGACAACTTCGCTCACGGCACCCAGGCTATCGCCGAGGCCGTCGCCGAGGCCGACTGCACCTCGATCATCGGCGGTGGCGACTCTGTCGCGGCTGTCAACAAGTTCAACCTGGCCGACAAGATGAGCTGGATCTCCACCGGTGGTGGCGCTTCCATGGAGCTCGTCGAGGGTAAGGCCCTGCCCGGAGTGGAGGCGCTTCTCGATGCCTAATCGCACCCTTCTTATCGCTGGTAACTGGAAGATGAACAACGACGTCGCTGAGGCCGCCAAGCTCGCCGACGAGCTGGCTCAGGCTCTGCCCGAGGTTCCGGCTGGCGTCGAGGTGCTCGTCTGCCCTCCGACCATTGACATCACCACGGTTCATGACCGCATTCAGGCTGCCCCCATCGCCCTCGGTGCACAGAACGTGTACTGGGAGGCCAAGGGTGCCTTCACCGGTGAGTCCTCTTGCGACATGCTCAAGTCCGCTGGCTGCACCTACTGCATCATCGGCCACTCCGAGCGTCGCGACTACTTCCACGAGACCGACGAGGACCAGAACAAGAAGGCCAAGGCCCTCGTTGCCGCCGGTCTTGTTCCCGTCTTCTGCTGCGGCGAGTCCCTCGAGGTCCGCGAGGCTGGTACCTATGTCGAGCACGTCGTGAACCAGGTCAAGGCTGGCCTTGCTGGTCTTGAGATCACCTGCCCCAAGCAGGTCGTCGTCGCCTACGAGCCCATCTGGGCCATCGGCACCGGAAAGACCGCTACCGCTGAGGACGCCCAGGAGGTCTGCGGCGCTATCCGTGAGACCCTCAAGGAGATGTTTGGCGAGGAGCTCGCCGACGGTATCCGCGTCCTGTACGGTGGTTCCGCTAAGCCCGGCAACATTGCCGAGCTCGTCGCCAAGCCCGACGTTGACGGCGCCCTCGTGGGCGGCGCTTCGCTCAAGGCTGCCGACTTCGCCTCTATGGTCGTCAAGGCAGGCGAGTAGGACATATGGCACAGCGTCATCTTCCTGCACTCCTGATCATCATGGATGGCTGCGGCCTTGCTCCGGCTGATGGCGAGAACGCCGTCGCCGCTGCCAAGACGCCCTTCCTTGATAGCCTGTACGAGAAGTATCCTCACACCACGCTCGGTGCTTCGGGCGAGGACGTGGGCCTTCCCGACGGCCAGATGGGCAACTCCGAGGTGGGTCACCTCAACATCGGTGCCGGCCGCATCGTGTTCCAGGAGCTTTCGCGCATCAACAATGCCATCAAGGACGGCTCCATCGCCAAGAACGAGGTCTTCGTCAAAGCTATGGACGACGTCAAGGCCGAAGGCAAGACCCTGCATCTCATGGGCCTTATGAGCCCTGGCGGTGTTCATTCTCACATGAACCACGTCGAGGCTCTGGTCAAGATGGCTGCCCAGCATGGCGTCAAGACCGTTCGCGTCCACGCCTTCATGGATGGCCGCGACGTCGACCCGCAGTCCGGTGCCGGCTACATGAGCGAGTTCTGCGCTTTCCTGGCTAAGATCTCCGAGGAGACCGGTTGCGACGCTCGCGTTGCCACCGTTTCGGGCCGCTATTGGGCCATGGACCGCGACAACCGTTGGGAGCGCATCCAGCGCGCCTACGACGTCATGGTCAACGCGTCCGATGCCGATACCGACCCCGTTGCCGGTATCAAGGCCTACTACGAGAAGGATCCGCGCGGCGACGAGTTCGTCGAGCCTTTCGCGGCCCACAACGAGGGCATCCACGAGGGCGACGCGGCCATCTTCTTCAACTTCCGTCCCGACCGCGCTCGTCAGATGACCCGCGTGTTCACGGACAAGGAGTTCGATGGCTTTGAGCGCGAGCAGATTAAGCTCTCGCACTTTGTGACGATGACCGAGTACGATCCGACGTTTGACGTCGAGGTCGCCTTCCCCAAGACGTTCCCCGAGAACGTTCTGGCCGACGTTATCGCCGCCAATGGCCTGAAGCAGCTGCACACCGCCGAGACCGAGAAGTACGCTCACGTGACGTTCTTCCTCAACGGCGGCATCGAGGAGCCCAAGGAGGGCGAGGAGCGCGTGCTCGTCGCTTCCCCCAAGGTCGCTACCTACGATCTGCAGCCCGAGATGAGCGCTCCCGAGGTTACCGAGAAGCTCGTCGCCGCTATCAACGAGGATCGCGCTGATTTCTACATCGTGAACTTCGCGAACTGCGACATGGTTGGTCACACCGGTGTCTTCGACGCCGCCGTTAAGGCCGTCGAGGCTGTTGACGATGCTCTGTCCAAGGTTGTCCCGGCGATTCTCGCCAAGGGCGGCTTTGCGCTGATTACCGCCGACCATGGCAACGCCGATCACATGTTTGACGTTGCTTCCGACGGTTCCAAGCATCCGTTTACGGCTCACACCACCAACCGTGTGCCGTTCATCATCGTTGATGATAAGGCCAAGCTCACCGGTATCGAGGACGGCCGTCTTTCCGATATCGCTCCGACCATGCTCACCATGGCTGGTATTGAGCCTTCCGCCGAGATGACGGGTCGCGTGCTCGCCACCGAGGCCTAATAGAAAACAAATACCGTTTTCTAGTAAGGGGGTTGTCCACAACCGGACGACCCCCTTTTTGGTATTTCTGCCATTTCTACCCCGTCCCTAAATGGCAGGTGGGGGAGTATTGGAGGTTGTGGTACAGTACTAGAGTTTGAATTGTTCTATTAAGGAGCTTATCTATGGGTCCGTTTCAGATTCTTCTGTTTGTCGTTTGGGCTGTTTCTGCCGTGGCGCTGACGATTCTCGTCCTGATGCACTCCGGTAAGGGTACCGGCGTTTCGGATATGATCGCCAGTTCTCTGTATAACTCCACCTCTGCCACGGGCGTTATGGAGCAGAACCTTGACCGCCTGACCGTTATCATGGCTGTCGTGTTTGCCGTGTGCGTCGTGCTGTGCATGTTCTTCTTCCCGCAGGGCATCGTCGGCTACTAAGCATCGGCGTATATACGTTTGCAAAGGGTCCCGCATGTGTGGGGCCCTTTTTGTTTACAGACTTGTAACAGAGTCAAAATATCCCCACATACTTCGCCTAACTAAAGAAATTCTCGACCGTTAACCGGAATTAGCGCCATATTGTGCATAAAATGCGCTACTGTATTGCGAAACGTTGGTCCGCACTGCATAACCAGCCATAACGGCGGACCGCGTTTGAATGGTTCGATTGGGCTGTCTCGACGTTGCCCGGCCGAATTCACTTTGTCCTATCTCATAAGGAGGATGGCATGGCTGATTCTATGTTCCACCAGCCCGTTATGGGTCGTCGCGCCTTTGTTGGCGGCACCCTCGCTGCGAGCTCCATGGCTTTTCTTGCTGCGTGCGGCAAGAAGGGCGGCGACGCTTCCGGATCTGACTCCGGTTCGACGCTGAACTTCTACATTAACAACCCGGTCTGCATCGACCCTTACAACGTCCAGGAGGATCAGGGCACTCAGGTCGAGTACCAGCTCTTCGACGCTCTGACGGAGTACGATAACGAGAAGGGCGAGATCGTTCCGCTGGCTTGCGAGTCCTTTGAGGCTAACGACGACGCCACTGAGTTTACCTTCAAGATCAAGAAGGCTAAGTTCCCCAACGGTACCTCCAAATCCTTCAAGCTCGGCTGGGAGCGCCTGGTCAACACTAAGTCGGCCATCGCTACCGAGTATGGTCCTTCCGAGGTCTCCTACCACCTTTCCATGGTCGAGGGCTATGACGATCTGCTTGCCGGTAATGCTACCGAGTTGTCCGGCGTTACCTGCCCGGATGACGAGACCCTCGTCGTCAAGCTGACTTCCGCCTACGCCGACTTCCCGTTCGTCGCCTCTCACCCGGCTCTGTCCCCGGTTCCCGAGTGCGCCGAGTCCGATGTCAAGAGCTTCTACCTTGCCCCGGTCGGTAACGGCCCGTTCATGATGGACGGTAAGTGGGAGGATGGCCAGGAGATCAACCTCAAGAAGTTCGATGATTACTATGGCGACAAGGCCAAGATCGACGCCATCCACTTCCAGGTCATCAAGGACATGGAGACCGCTTACAAGGAGTTCCAGGCCGGCAACCTCGATGTCTGCGACGTTCCCGTTGCTCAGATCGACGCCGCAAAGAAGGACCGTGGCGAGTCCAAGGACGGCTACACCATGGGTGACGGCGAGCATATGCTGCTCGGTGCCGAGCCTTCCACGTACTATCTGACCTGCAACACCACGGCCGAGCCGTTCAACAACGCTGACCTGCGCAGGGGCATCTCCCTGGCCATCAACCGTGAGGCCATCTGCAAGACCATCTTCAAGGGCACCCGTACCCCCGCTGACGGCATCGTTCCTCCGGGAATCGCCGGCTACAAGGAGGGCGCATGGGAGTTCTGCGCCTATGACGTCGACAAGGCTAACGAGTACCTCGACAAGGTCGCTCCCGCTGGCGCTAACGGCGATCGTGGCATCAATGTGACCCTGTCCTACAACCAGGACGGTGGCCACAAGGAGATCATGGAGTCCATCATCGGCGACCTCGCTAAGGTGGGCGTCACCGCGGTCTCCGATACTCCCGAGTGGTCTGCCCTGCTCGAGCAGTATCAGAACTTCAACTATCAGTTCGGCCGTCTGGGCTGGATCGCCGATTATCCGATCATGGACAACTTCCTGTACCCGCTGTTCCACTCCGACTCCCTCGGTGGCGACAACCGCTCTGGTTACAACAACTCCGAGTTCGATGCCAAGGTCGATGAGGCCCGTGCCACGGTTGACGACGACGAGCGCATCGCCAAGATGCAGGAGGCTGACGCTATGGTCGCCGCTGACTGCCCGGTTATCCCGGTGATGTTCTACACGCACACCATCGCTGGCTCCGACCGTGTCAAGCACCTCTATGTCGATCCGCAGAAGCACGCCGATCTGGGTACCGCTGAGCTCGCCTAAGAGTTTTGCAGCTTCCATGAGGGTCAAGTATTTACGTAGACCTCATGGGAAACATACAGTTCTCCCTAACCTGGGGTAAACTGGCTGATGGTAATTTTGGGATGCCGGTCTGGCGATCGGCATCCCATTTAGGTTAATCCCTAGATAGGGGAGTGGTATGGGTAAGTACATCGTTAAACGTGTGCTTCAGTTCATCCCGGTATTTTTGGGCGTTACGCTGATTCTGTTCGCCCTCCAGAATATCGTGCCGGGAGACCCGATCAAGCTGATCGGTGGAGACAAGGCTCTGTCCCCCGAGGTGGAGCTTCAGCTTCGCGTGCGCTATCACCTGGTCCAGGCGGACGAGGACGGCAACGCGATCCTTGACGAGAACGGCGATCCCGTTCCAACGTCGCTTGTGGACCAATACTTGAATTACATGAATGGTCTGCTTCATGGCGATCTGGGCAATTCGTACCAGCGCAAGCTGCCAGTTACGGATATCTTTGCCCAGAAGTATCCGTATACGGTCAAACTTGCCGCGTGCGCTATCGTGCTCGAGGCAATCATGGGTATCGGTGCGGGTATTATTTCGGCGGTCAAGCGTTACTCCTTCTGGGATATTTTGGTAACGCTGACCACGTCGATCCTCGTTGCCGTTCCTGCATTCTGGCTCGGTATGCTGCTGCAGCTGTTCTTTGGCGTCATCCTTAAGGATGCCACCGGCGGCGCATTCTCCATGCCGATCTCGGGTGCCGGCGGTGCCAGCTCCCAGTATCAGGATTGGATGCACTACGTGCTTCCGACCATTACGCTGGCTTCGGTTTCGACCGCCTATGCTGCCCGCATCATGCGCTCGCAGCTGCTCGACGTCATGAACCAGGATTACATCCGCACGGCAAAGGCCAAGGGCCTCTCCAATCGCGCGATCATCATCAAGCATGCGCTTAAGAATGCACTCATCCCCGTCGTTACCTATATTGGTGTCGACTTCGGCGGCATGCTTTCGGGCGCCATCCTGACCGAGACGGTCTTTAACTGGCCCGGCATCGGCTTCGAGGTCTACCGCGCCATTAGCATGCGCGACTGGCCCATCGTTATGGGCGGCGTTACGCTCATTGTTGTCGTCGTTATGGTGATCAACCTTCTCGTCGACATTAGCTATGCATTCCTCGACCCGCGTATCCGCCTCGGCGGTCCGTCGGATAAGGCCTAAGGGAGGTACGTCTCATGCAGGAAACTGATTCTCAGTCTCAGGAGCAGGCTACCGCCACCAAGGCCGCATCTGCTCCCGCCAAGTCCCGCACGCTGTGGGGCGACGCTTTTAAGCGTCTTCGCAAGAACAAGCTCGCCGTTATCGGTGTCTGCTGGATCATCATCGTTGTTGTGGTCGCCCTGACCGCCGATCTGTGGGCTCAGCCCTGGCTCGGCTCTCCTACGGCTTCCGACTCGACTACCATGGCCCAGACTTCGCTTTTGGCTCCGTGTGCCGAGCACCCGTTTGGCACCGACTCTCTTGGTCGTGACATTCTCGTCCGTGTTATCTACGGTGCGCGCGTTTCGCTTTCCGTCGGTATTATGGCCACTGCCATCTCCACGGTAATCGGTCTGGTCATGGGCGCCCTTGCCGGTTTCTATGGCGGCATCTGGGATACGATTATCATGCGCTGCGCGGACATCTTCCTGGCGTTCCCGTACGTGCTGTTCGTCGTCGCCATGATCGCCGTTATCGGCCGTGGTCTTCAGAACGTCTTTATCGCCATCGGTATTCTCGGCTGGCCTTCGATTGCGCGCGTCTTCCGATCCGCGATCCTGACGGTCAAAGAGAACGACTATGTTGACGCCGCTCGCGCTATGGGTGCATCCGATGCCCGTATCGTTATGCGCCATATCTTCCCGAACTCCGTTGCTTCCATCGTGGTCTACGCGACCATGAACATTGGTGGCGCTATTCTGACCGAGTCCGCTTTGTCCTTCCTCGGCATGGGCGTTATCCCGCCTACGCCTTCGTGGGGCTCCATGATTCAGGACGGTCAGCAGTATCTTCTGACTGCTCCCTGGATGATGATCATGCCCGGTCTGGCAATTCTCTCGACGGTGCTCGCCTTCACCCTGCTTGGTGACGGTCTGCGCGACGCCCTCGACGTCAAGATGAAGGACGCATAAGGATGAAGAAGAACAAGAACTATGTGGACCTGAAGGACCAGCCGGTTCCCGAGGGCCAGCATCTACTCGAGGTCGATGACCTTAAGATGTATTTCCACACCGAGGATGGCGTCGTTCGCGCTGTCGACGGTGTGTCCTACACGCTCGATCGCGGCGAGACCTTGGGCGTCGTCGGTGAGTCCGGCTCCGGTAAGTCGGTCACCGCCATGACCATCATGGGCCTCATCTCGATGCCTCCGGGAAAGATTGAGGGCGGCGACGTTCGCTACCGCGGTCGTTCGATCCTCGAGATGACCGAGGAAGAAATGCAGCATATTCGCGGCAACGATATCGCGATGATCTTCCAGGATCCTATGACCTATCTGAACCCGGTTCTCCGCATCGGCACCCAGATGACCATGCCCCTCATGCACCACTTCGGCATGAGCAAGGCGGAAGCCAAGAAGAAGGCCATCGAGATGATGACCAAGGTGGGCATTCCCAGCCCGGAGCGGCGGTTCCGCCAGTACCCCCACGAGTTCTCCGGCGGTATGCGCCAGCGCATCATCATTGCTATCGCCCTCTCCTGCAACCCCAAGCTGATCATCGCCGACGAGCCCACTACGGCTCTGGACGTGACCATCCAGGCTCAGGTGCTGGATCTGATCAAGGAGCTGACCGAGGCCTCCAAGACCTCCGTGATTATGATCACCCACGATCTGGGCGTGGTGGCCTCCCTGTGCAACAAGATCATCATCATGTACGGCGGCAAGATTGTGGAAGCCGGCAACGAGCGGGAGATTTTCTACGATCCCAAGCACCCCTATACCAAGGGACTGCTCAACAGTATCAACAATCCCGATGACGATGATGACACCAAGCTGGAGTCCATCCCCGGCTCTCCCCCGGATTTGCTGGCTCCGCCCGCCGGCTGCCCCTTCGTGGACCGCTGCGAGCATGCCATGTATGTCTGCCGGGATAAGCCGCCCCTGACGACCCAGTTCTCCGAGAGCCACACCTGCAGCTGCTGGCTGTATCAGAGGAAAGGCGAGGTGAAGAACGATGGCTGAAAATATTCTTGAGGTACGCAACCTCTGCAAGTATTTTGATATTACCCGCGGTGCGTTCAGCAAAAAGCAGGTCCTGAAGGCAGTGGACAACGTCAGCTTCGACGTGAAGAAGGGTGAGACCTTCGGCCTGGTGGGCGAGTCCGGCTGCGGCACCTTGGGCCGTACCATTGTACATCTTTATAAGCCCACCTCCGGTACCATTAAGTTCCGGGGTGAGGATATTACCGCTACCAAGGACGAGAAGGAGTTCATGAAGTATCGTCGGCACCTGCAGATGATCTTCCAGGACCCCTATGCCTCCCTGGACCCTCGTATGACGGTAGGCGAGATCATTGCCGAGCCCATGCACATCCACAAGCTCTATACTCCCGCCGAGCGGAAGGAGCGGGTGGCCCAGCTGCTCAAGACCGTTGGCCTGAATCCGGACCACATCAGCCGGTTCCCCCATGAGTTCTCCGGTGGCCAGCGCCAGCGTATCGGCATCGCCCGTACCTTGGCACTGGATCCTGAGTTCATTATCTGTGATGAGCCTATCTCTGCTCTGGACGTCTCCATTCAGGCCCAGATCATCAACCTTCTGGAGCAGCTCCGGGACGAGCGTGGTATCTCCTACATTTTTATTGCCCATGACATCAGCATGGTCAAGCACATCAGCCAGACCATCAGCGTCATGTACTTGGGCAATATTGTAGAGACCGGTGGCTGCAACGAGATCTATCACCATCCCCTGCATCCCTATACCAAGGCTCTGCTCTCCGCGGTGCCGGTGCCTGATCCGGATGTTGCAAAGAGCAGAAAGCGCATTCCTCTGGAAGGCGAAATTCCCAGTCCCCTGAATCCCCCCAGCGGCTGCCCCTTCCGCACCCGCTGCCCC
>ERZ791603.2736-NODE-2736-length-10749-cov-7.516177_pt1 | contig 10749 bp, 16 predicted proteins | sample MGYA00509966_ERZ791603 | MGnify/ENA primary metagenome ERZ791603 (study PRJEB30046, sample SAMN00791931) | human gut metagenome | study: EMG produced TPA metagenomics assembly of the A metagenome-wide association study of gut microbiota in type 2...
AAGCGAGCATACAAATTGCGAGAACGAGGGAAATAATCTTCTTGGTGTTTTTCATAGTTAAAATCTCCTTATTTTTGATAATCAGTTTTTGATGGTAATGTTGATGATTGCCCCGGCCGTTCCGATGATTTCGCCGGTTTCCGGGTTCAAGTTGTGAAAATACGCGGTACACTCGTATGTACCGGCAGGGAGCGCGACGTCGAGCTTTGCACGCTCAATTTTGCTGCCAACGGCAATCGCGCCGGATTCGTAAATCTGTTCGCCGGTGTCGTTGCGGATGATCTGGACTTTTTGCGGATAGTTGTTGATGCTTTCGTTCACAATCATCACGTTGCCCTCGGATGCGCCGTTTTCAAAATACGGCGCGGTGTTCATGGAAATGTTGATCATGCCCTCCGCGACCTTTTCATTCAGCTTTTCCGCAATTTCTTCGGGCGAGAGGTTGTCCCAGCCGCCCTCGATGGCAGCGGAATCGTAGACGATGCCAGCCTTGGAATCGTCCGCATCTTGTGCAGGCTTGCGAAGCATCCGGACAGCGGTGAAAATACCGACCGTGAGCGCGGCGGCAAGACCGACAACGGCGAGAATGACGAGTGTTCTGGACTTCGCGTCCCGTTTTTCAAATTTGTGCATAATTTTGTCCTTTCTGTGTTGGGACGCGGAACCGTTCTGCGGCTGGTCGCGCGCCCGGTATGATGGATGTTTGGTCATGAGGTCAAGCCTCCTTCCTGCTGGGCAAAGTTGTCTGCCCATGAAAAAAGCGCCCACCTTCAGGGCGGACGCAGACAATGAACGTGATATTTCATTGGAAACCTCCCGCTTTTTATTTCGCCGCTTTTCTGTAAGCGTCGATGACTGCTTCCTTGAGCGCTGTGCGCGCTCCGGACGTGATGGGATGAAAAACATCCGTGTACAGTGTCTTGCCGTTCTTGTTGAATGCTTTCTGCGGCATGAAAATGTTCAGCCCCTGCTTGGATTCTGCCAGCCGAACGCCGTGTACCTTGAACATCCCGTCAAAGGTGACGGTCGCGTAGGCTTTGATTTTCGCGCCAGCGTCCGCGATGTGGTCGATGGTAACTTCCATGTTAGAAAAGTCCATATGGTTGATTCCTCCTATAGCTGCATTGTCATTTCATTTTTCTGGGTTTGCGCATACGTTTCATCCAGCGGATAATCCTGCTCGGCATGACCTTCGCTGCGCAAGCTCTCCAACATACCGAGAAACCGTGTTCCCTGTTCCGTGCTCTGATCCAGTACCCAGCGATCTCGCAGCACATCCAATGGATTTTCAAATTGCAGCAGATATGAAAGATCCCTGCGGGAAAGATCACTGCCGCTGCACAGAAATTCCGAATAGCAAGTTGCGGTTGCTGCAATCTCATCTGCTATGCCAATCAGCACGCCGGGGCTTCGGTCATACAGATTTCTCTGATATGTCTGCCAGTTCTGTTCAACTTTCTCCGAAAGCCGTTTCCAAAGCTCGGATGTGGTCTGCACGTTTCGGCAAACAATGCTGCCATGCAGAAATTCAGCGACATCGATTGCCTCCGCGTTTCGGAACGGCAGATCCCCGCGGAAACCGATCTTCAGCTTGGAAAACTCCGCTGCGACCTGCACCAGCTCCGGAGGGCTGTTCAGTGGGATCTCCTGATTCCAGCGGTACCAGTTTCCTTCGCGGCGGCACGGTGTCAGCTTCAGGATGATATGCTCATCCGGCTCGAATTTCGGATAACGGCAGAGCTGACCGCCAGCGCCGTAATACGGCTTGCCTTCGCAAAGAACTGTTTGCTCCATGTATGCTTTCATTTTTGCAAGGCTTTCACAGAACCAGCATTCCGTATCATCAAAGCGCCGGATTGCGCCGTCATCCAGAATGCTTTCCAGATTCGCTTTCTTTGTCAGGTGGTAGACCTCAGACGGGATCGGTGCTTTTACATACATGATTTCTGTCCTCCGTTTTACTTCTCATAGATGGTATCACCCTTCACCAGATGCCGTGCAAGCTGCCGCAGGCACAGACCGCGCCCACGCAAACCGAACATTAGCACATCCGGGATTTTTTGCAGCATTTCTTTTTCGGTGTTGTCCGTTGGAAGGGCTTGCGCCTCGCAGACAGAATCACAGCGTCCACAGGCATCCTCTAAAACCATCATCAGCTTTTCTTCTGCGCAGCGCAGCGTTTCCAGCGCATCCAGAACCTCCGCTGCGTTCACAGACCTGCTGATCAGGATGATGCAGCGTTTTCCAATCTTCAATCCCATCATTGGGAGCATTTCATCCAGCCGATATTCCTCCGCCATCTCCATCGGAGCGGTCAGCCCGATCTCATACATTTCATTGTGATCGTCCATATTCCCACCTCCTTCTTCTGGGATCGATCTCCCGCAGTGATCCACAGGTCGGTTCATGCACCAGCACCAGATCGCCGTTCTCGATCTCGGCAGGGAACATGCTGAACTGCGGCTGGATGTACGGGCGCGGATCGTAATTTGTCATGATCAGTTCGTCGTAGGTCGCGCCAGCCTTCTGCGAGAGGGGATTGTTTCTGCGGAATGCGAGGATAAAAAAATCGCCGTACAGACTGCGGATAAACGGGCAGTCGTTGTACGACACGACGATGTATCCCTTGCATTGTGAGAGAATCCAGTGCAATTCTTCGTGCTTTTCCTTCGGAAAGTCAACGGCATATAAGCTCTCGGCGTCAAAGTACGGCGGGTCACAGTAGATCAGGCTGTCCGGCCCGTCACGTTCTCGAATGATATCCAGACAGTCTTTATTTTCGATGATGACATCCTGCAGCCGCTTGGATGCATTGTCGAAAAGATAAAGAAAGTTCGTCAGGTTGTTCGGCCGGACTCCAAACGAGCTGGTCGTGCCGCTGAAGCTGCCGCGGCAGACCTTGTAATACGCGGCCGCCCGCTGGACATCGAACAGGCGGCTTCGCCCCCGCAGGATTTGCAGGAGTTCTTCCCGTTCCTCACCAGAAAAGCACTCCATCACGGCGTTTCGCTCGTCTGCAATGCGTTGCTGCAAAAGCTCTTTGTGCTTCATAAATTCTTTCAGGAGATCGAACTCAGCTCTGGAGTGGAGCGGCAGGAATTTCAGCTCCTGCACCAACTGAACGGTACATTCCCTTGCACAGAGGAACAGATTTACAAGGTCGCAGTTGAAATCGTTATAGATGTCCATGCGGCTGATTTTCGGCTGTATGCCGAGTAGGAGCGCTCCACCGCCGCCGAACGGCTCCAAGTACAGCTTCGGGTTTGACGGGAATACTTGCCAGATGTACGGGATCAGCTTTTCCTTGCTGCCGATCCAAGGGATAAACGGTCTAGCGATCCCGGCCACCCCCGTCCGAGGGTTCGGTGAAGGTTTCCATGGCCTGCTCCAAGCCGCAGATCGCCGCATCCAGACCGGCGCGCATTTCCTTGAGCTGCCGGATGGTGGAGTAGAGCTCCGCCGCATTGCTGGCGTAAAAATATCCCTCACGGCTGCTGGCAATGGGAACGGCTTTGCGCCGCAGACGGTTGACCTTTTTCCGCAGGTCGCTTTCGCGGAGGTTCTTCTGCCGCACAAGGTCACGGCTGCAAATGAGATGCTCGCGCCCAAAGCAGAAGCGTTTCAGATAGTCGCGCAGTTCTTCATCGTTCATGTTTGTCCTTTCCGGGCCGTATTCCCGGAAAAGGACGCAAAAAAAGAAGGGCGGCTTTCCTCTACCCGGAAAACGGCCCTTCTGCAATTTCATTATTCATTTCGGTGGTTCAAGCGGCTACCGCCTGGAATCAGTTCAAAGAGCTTCTTCTCCTGCGGCGGATCGCCGCCCGCCGAGTGCCATCCGGCAAGGAATGCGGCGCGGATGATGTCATAGAGCGCCTGATGCGCTTCGTCCGCCTCGGCTCCCTCCAGAAAAGCGTCCAGCGCCTTTTCAAATTCGTTGCTCATCATGCTCTTTCACCACACAAGTTCGGTATATACTCGTTCTGTGTGGTATTTTACCATGATTTTCTCCAAAATACAACACAGTCTGCGTATTTGCGCAAAGTATATCGACGAATACTATAGGCATCTCTCGTAAAATAGAGGCAGCAGGGAGGTGCGTCATGGATAAGCACTATAAGGATTACATCCAGATCGGGTTGAATATCATGCGGTACCGCAAAGAACAGGGGCTGACGCAGGATCAGCTTTCCGAGATGGCGGGCTATTCGCGCAATCATTTGCAGCGCGTCGAAACCGCCGTCTGCAAGCCGACGGTCGGTCTGCTTCTGGATGTGTCGGAGGTTCTCGGCGTTCCGGTGGAACGGCTGATGGAAATACGGAAATAGGATGAGCGTCTGCTTCGGCAGGCGCTTTTTACATTCCCATCTGCGGTTCCAGTGTCTGCTCCTGCTGCTGTTCCGGAATTGGCTCGTGCAGCGGACCGAAGTCCGCGCGGTTGACCATGCCGTAGGGCGTGATCTCAGCGCCGTACTGCTTGAGGACGTCTTCTGCGTAGGCTTCGCGGTTCAGATGCTTATAGATCAGGTCTGCGTCCTTGCCGCCGAGAACAAATTCCAGCTCATCACGCACCAGCGCGTCTTTATCGCGGATTTTTGTTTCGAAGCAATACTGCGGCAGCTTTTCAATGCGGTCGAAGACATCGTCCAGTGATTCGCACTGCGTCGCGCCGACTACAGCCTTGAATTTTGTAAGCTGCCCGCTGGCTTTTAATTCTTGAAGCGACCTTGCCAGTTCGTTGATCCTCGGAAGATCTTCCACATCGGTCAGCAAGGTGTTCAGCTGCGGCACGATGGCATCGCAGCCGGTGAACTGCGCGTCATACCATTCCGGTGCATCGAGTTCTTTTTGGACTTCCTGCATCCGCTGTTCTGTTGCAGGCAAATCCAGAACGGCTGTTTTCTGCTCGTTTTCGTGGTTCATGAGCGCCAGGCGGATCATGTAATTGATGTCCCGCTGCGGCTCGTAGTCTGGCAGCGGCTGCAATTCCTCCGTGCGGACAACGTAGCCGTGCGGCGTGAACACACCGGCTTCGTCCTCGCGCATCTGTTTGCCGATTTTGGAAAAATCAAGAAAATCATATACACTGTCGGGTAGGGCATCCAGATCCTCCCGAAAGCCGTTTTCTACATAAAATTTTCCAAGATCTTCGTCCGTATGGATATCTGCAAGCACATGACAACGATTCACGTTGGCAGCCAGCATCATCAGCTCCGGTACGGTAATGATGCCGCTGTTTTCCTGCATATGATTCTTGACCTGCATCTGCAAGAGTCCTTCCAGCGCTGTTTCCTGACGCTCATCCAGCTTGGAAAGCTGCTCCGTCAGAGAATTGAACTCGAAGATGGACATACTCTCGTCCAGATGCGGGGCGAGATAGTCAAAGCAGTAGAATTCATCCACTTGCCAGTAGACATCGCCCGGCGACTTGGTGTGAATCTGCTCGAAAGCGTCCATCATTTCGTAACGGCTGACAGGAAACGTCAGCTCCACGCCGCGTTCATCGCTCGATGCGCTGCTTACCAGATAGACCTCACATACTTTGCGCAAGGGTCATTCCTCCTGTCTGTTCCTGTTTCTTCTGCATTTCTTCTACGAAAGCCGGGTCAGCGCCGGGAACGTTCCAGCCGTGCATGCTTCCGCACACCATAGCTTCCTCCTGCGCCGGCGTTACGCCGAGGCGCTGATTCTGCTCGTCTGCGATCTGACGGTTCTGTGTCCGGTCGGGTGTGTTCCAGTCGCTGGGATAATAGCCGCTTTCGCCGCGTTTGATGCAGATCAGTACGCCGGTACTGGGCAGCGTGGAAAAACAGAGTTCTGGCAGACCTTTTGCCAACTTTGGAGCGAAGCATTCCTGCTCGGTCTGAATGCTCCAACCAGCCGCCTGCCAGAGATGGGCATACAGCTCCATACTGCCAACACGGATCTCATGCTGCTCCACGCTCTCTCCGAACCCATCACTGGCCTGTCCGGCTATATAGTCTTTGAGCTTTGCCAATTCCTCGCCGTTCAATTCACCGGAAACCATACATTCGGCCACGCCCCAAAGCTTGCCGTTCCTTGCTTCGGCTTTGAAAAAGAGCGACCGCACCTTTGCGTCAACGCCGTCGCTTCGGTTGTAGTATTCCATGAATCCGCGCGGCGTGTTCAAAAACTTTGATTCACGTTCCAAGGCGCCGGTGATGGTATCTGCGTAGCCAACAGCGTCGCTGTCGGGGAGCGTAAGTTCCTCACTGTCGTAGTCGCCCCAGTCATTTTTTTCATAATAACCGAGCGCCAACGGCATGTAAAGCCTTAATTTCTGCGGCTTTACCACAGAAAAATCATCCTCGCCGGGGACGAGAGAAAGCCCGCGCCCATTATCCCATTTCATTAAAAGCTGACCAGCATCGTCAATGCCCTGCACCGTTCCGGTCATGCCTTTCGGGATTGGCTGCGGATCATTCATCATGGAATCCAGCCGGACTCGTGTGCCCGGTGGAAACTGCTCACGCAGAAGCTTAACCATATAGGGTTTCATAAATGGCATATTATATCCCTCCCATCTGCATTTCCTGCTTTTCTCCCGGCTCTGACCTTAATTTTTGCGTTTCCTCATGCTGGCCGTGTTCCATGACGAGTTTTCTGTAGTTTGAAATGAAACCGTCCAGAATAGCGGAATGACTCTGGGCGGCAAAACAGCAATTATGCGCTTCGTCAGGTGGAATGTGATGTCTGTTTGCCCACTCCCGGTTGGACGGGCGGAAACGTACATCATCACGCCGCTCCTGCACCGTATTCGCAAGGACGTGTTCCACGCGCTTGCGGCCGTAAAGCTCGACGATTTTTTCCACTGTGCCGTCCTTCAGGTGCATCCCGTCGAAATTTTCCCGAATGAGGATATCGATCCCGCCCGCGCAGGCACAATTCTCGCGGAAGCTTTCGCGCCATTTTTCGATCTCGCCGCGCTCCTGCGCAGTTTTGGCGTTGTAAGGATAGAGCGGAATTTTACTCTGCATCACTGTTCTCGCTTTCTGCAGTCAGAATATCGTTCAGCGCGTACAGGCTGTGTCCGGAGGCCAGCAGGCATTGCAGGATCGAGCGCGGCACATCCGTCAGATCATGCCTGTACGATGCCGGATAGACGGCAATCACGCCAGCATCCTCGCTGGCCTCGCAATCCAGTTTGGTGTCTGCCGTGATCCCAGCCTTTTCTCGCGCCCAGTCCGGCACGGCAACCGTAAACTCTCGGAGCACCTCGTCCAGCGTCATCCCTCTGTGTTCTTCCTCTGCCGGACCGCATTCTATGGCGACCGCCTCCAGGAAGTCGCACGCCAGTTCATTCAGCGCATCGACAAGCATGAGAAGCTGGTAGGTACTCACGCTCTCCGGCATAAGCAGAATGCCGCCATTGAGCTGCACCATGGAGATAAGCTTTGCATCCTCCATCCCGCAAAGCTTGAACATCCCATCCGGGATAACGGCATTTCCGTTTCGTTTGATAACCTTGAATTCCATATGAACCTCCTTTTTATATTCCGCCCATCTGTATTTCCTCAGATGGGGCTAACTTATAATCTTCTTCATTGCACGGATTTTCTTCACCATAAAGATCAAACACGATATCATCTACCGCCTTCCGAACGGCTGGGTCCTGCGTGACTGTACGAAAAGAAAAGCCGCTCGTTGCTCGGTATGGCAGTTCCTCACGAATGCAGTCCAGATATTCTTTACTGTCTGTAAACTGCCGTGCATCGCCGTTGATAAAGCTGACACTTCCCACAATTTGCGCGTCAGTAGATGTCTTCGTCATCTTCATCCTCCGGCACATACAGCGCCAGCCTTGCGGCATCCGCCAGATGTGCGCAGATGGCAAGAACACCGGTCACACCAATGATCACGCCAAGTGTAATTACAATTGCTTTTTTCATGGTAAAACCTCCATTCTATAACGTCATTTCATATGTCTGCTTCGGGTCATGCAGATCATCCAGAACTGCCTTCGGCAAGCCCTCCTTGCGCACAACGAATCCACGGCTGCACGCTGCGCCGCCATGCGCGTCGCAAAATTCAATTCCAACGGCTTCATAATTGATGTACCAAATCAGCTTTTCCGGGACAGGGAACGCGCCGCAGCCAACCAGATACCGCCCAATAGACTGCGCACTGCCGCATCCCGGCAGAATGACGTAATCATCCAGCCGCTCCGTCAACTGCGAAATGTCTTTCGTGCCGGAGATGCTGTTTGCATCCAGCATCCCAGCGAATTTGTCACAGTCGACCTTCGACATATGCTCTAGCCGGTCGGCAAGCTGATTGATGCGCTCGACTTCGCCCTCTGCGGCAAGATCTACGCCGCTCAGATACAGACCTAAATTCATGACCTCACTTGCCGCGCCCTGAATGGTGACCGTTTTGGACATCGACTTCAAAGTTTCCAGCGTTCTGTCAACATCCTCTTTTTCCGCGGGAGTTGTCGTAGGAAATGAGAGCAGCACCTGCTTTCCATTTTCGCCCTGTCTTAAAAACAACGTCACCATGTTATGCCCTCCATTTTTGCTTCCTGTTCCTGCTGATATCTCTCTGCCGGATCATCCTGCATCAGTTCCTCTAGCGTCAGTGTGCCGTGGTAGGAAACATAGCCGCGATCTACAAATACGCCGTCCTCCTGAAGCATCCGTTTTACGCCGTAATCGCCGTAGTTGTAGAAATCTTCGAGGTTTTCGTCGTATTCGCAATGACCGGACTGTTGTATCATGTATTTTCCAAGTTCCTCCGGCGTGTGGACGTTTGGTGCGAAATCAAATTGATCGAGGTTTTCTGCCAGCTGGCGGATATTTGCTGCGCACGTCGGCTTCGCCATCTGGCAGACTGCGCCGAGCTTCTCGAGATCCTGTTCCTTGAAATTTGAACACGCATGGCACAGCTGATTCAGTTCAAAGAGCGATTCGTGTTCAAAGTCCAAAGCGCAATCGACCTCGTCCGGAAAGCGGCTATCTGTGACCAGCATCTGCATTTCGCCGCAGGAGGCGATCCCGACGCGAAGCATCGCGCGTTCCAGCTTGATTTGGCTTGTTGGGAGCTGCACCCACTCCTGTTTCTTTGGATCATCTTCACCTGTGGCTCGGATTTTCAGCTCCAGGATGCTGTTTTCTGCCATCCAGCTTTGGGGCAGATGCTTGCGGTCATACGCCTGCTCCAGCTTCATACCGTTGTCGTACACGACGCCAAATTGTGTCACATACCCCGGCTGCCCGGAGATCAGTGCCAAAGCCGTCTCCTTTCCATCCAGATTTTCCAGTTCTTTCGGATCACAGGCGCCGTGGACGGTCAGATAGTGCTTTCGGCCGACCCTTTCCAGATCGCTGAAATCTGAAATGACCGTCACATCTCTGGCGCAGAAAGAAAGATCGATCAGCTCGTCCGCTGCGGATAATCCGAATCGCTCCACCGCTGCATTAAATTGCAGCAGTCCATATCGGTCGAAGCTCTCCAATTGCTTCCCGAGCCAGTCCAGTTCGTCCACATTCGCCATCGCACCGGTCATTCTGACCAGAGCAGGGCAGTCAGGGGCGCGAATGCTTTCGATGCAGCAGTCCTGCTTTCTTACGTCACCAATTTGGAGATTCTGCAAAGCGAGGATCACATTTTCATAGCGTTCCTCTGGGATTAGAAACGTGACTGCCAGCGCCCCTAACTTCGGCTGACTGCGGCTTTTCAGTTTTGCTTCAAACACGTTTTTCACCTCGCTTTTCAATTTTCTGCATATCCGTGAAGGTACACTCACCGTTGCTGCGCCAACAAATGAGTGCCAACCGCATATACGGACACTGCCCCTCGTATGGGTACCAGCTGCACTGGATAGTCGGCGGTGGGTCCGGATGAGACCGCAGCGGCGGCGCGTGGAAACGCGGCCGCCAATATTCTTCTTGCTTGTGTTTCATGAAATCCCTCCCTGAACGCAAAAAAAGCCGAGACTTCCAAACGAAATCTCGGCTCTTTGCAAATATTACATTGTCTGTTCCATTGTTGGGCGCTGCTCCTGCGTCTGCTGCGGCAAAAGAAGTTCGATTTGCTCCTGCACACTTTGGAGCTTCTTTTCTTCGGCATACGAGAGCGTCGCGTCATCCTCCAGCGCAAACGCACACGCGTTCCGGATCACAGCAAGCTGCTCGTCTGAAAAAAGGCGCTGGCTCTCCACCAGACCGGCGCGGACGGCGAAGTCCTGCTTTGCCGCTTCGTAGTTTTCCATGAAATAATGCCCAGCGTGGACGCCCTTCCGGTCGAAGTCCCACTCCCACGTCACGAATTTAGCGCCCTTTTTCCCAAGTTGTCCAGCCAGCACTGCATCACCGAAATCCGCAAGCACCTTGTAGGTATCATCCAGACCGACGACCTTCAGCGTGGGCGCTCGTTCAAAGATCCGCATATACTCTTTGACATGCCCGGCAGTCTGTATCACCGTTCGAAGCTGCCGGTCTACTTCCGGTCCTGTGATATCTGCCGGTCTAAACCGGACGATACCGTCTCTGTCAACCGAGCAGAGCGGCTGTCCATTCCATTTGACGCGGATCAGACCGTCCTCCAGTAGCCTTGCATCCAGCTCCTTGCGCAGGAGCTTCTGTTCTACCTCTTGCAGAAATCTTTCCTTCTGCGATGTGTTTTCTTCGCACATACAATACACCTCCATTCTCAGCGCCCTTTTTGAGCGCAAAAAAGGCTGGTCATTGGTTCGTGAAAACCAACAATCCAGCGCCCATAACTTTGTGAAAG
>ERZ791603.2737-NODE-2737-length-10747-cov-3.790778_pt1 | contig 10747 bp, 7 predicted proteins | sample MGYA00509966_ERZ791603 | MGnify/ENA primary metagenome ERZ791603 (study PRJEB30046, sample SAMN00791931) | human gut metagenome | study: EMG produced TPA metagenomics assembly of the A metagenome-wide association study of gut microbiota in type 2...
AGCGCCTTACCGCCTTACGGCGGCAGGTTTCCGCATACCTGCCCCTAAACCGTACGTACACGTCTCCGTGTATACGGCTTGCCATTAGTAAGCTCACATTATTTCCCATGAAACTGAATTATAGCATTACAAGATTCACACACTACAAGCGTCTTACGATGTCTCGACAACATCAACTTGCCCCATGGAGTTTCTCCCTTTACCCCAACAAGAGTGCGTATATGATGCATTACGACGTTAGTGTCAGTTGCACCACACATTTCACAGGTTTGCTGTTTCAACCTTTCTGCAAGGCTTGGTTTGGGAACATACATAGTGCATGGGGTACGGTCGAGAAAATCGTCCGTTAATGAGCTTTTACGTTTGAATCCCTCTTTATAGAGTGTTCTGAACCGTTCTTTGCCTTTTGCATCCTTATATGGGATGACAAAATTCTTGCCTTTACGGTACTTGTCTCTGATTTGCCCTACATGTCTTCTTAATTTTTGACCAAGAGTCATATAAAGACTATACTCCATAATGTAGCCGAAATCGGCACATGTTGACGAAACATTGTTGGCTATACAGTAATAGTTGTAGAAGCCTTTGATTTCCAAGTTGAATTGTGCAAGGATGTCTTCGGGTTTCATACCGACCATTTTCTCCCGTGATTTTGGCTTCCATACATCTTTGCCGTTTACGTTCGTAAACTTTACAGCATCGTAGCTAAGAAGCTTCTTTTTCACTGTTTCAGAAGAGAGCATAAGCATGACCTTTCCAACAAATTCTCGCTTTTTGATTCCTTTGCTGTTCCTTTTAAACACATCCAATGTCCTAACGGTGATGTCAAAACCGAGGAATTTAGCGTTCTCTTTTGCGTGAGTTATGAGTGTCTTCTCAGCAGAAAGTTCGAGTTTAAGGTTGTTCATCATATATTCTGTGATGTCTGCCTTGATTCGTTCACAATCTGCTTTTGACCCTATAACTCCAATCAGAAAATCGTCTGCGTACCTCACGTATTTCAATCTCCGATAATTCTCATCCATTGGAAGTCTGTATGTCATCTTATTTTTCTCTTCGTGCATGGCTTTTATTTTCATCAACAGTTCTGCTTTTACAGTTTCATCTGTTTCCGCTTTCCATTTCTTCCTTAGGTTTACTGTTTTCGTGTTGAGACAACAGTATTCTTTGTTGTGAGCCCTTTCTTTCCCTTTGTCGAAGTGTGAAATATACTCTTTCATGTACTTGTCGAACCTGTCAAGATAGATGTTTGCCAAAATAGGACTGATTATTCCACCTTGAGGAGTTCCCGAATACGTGTTGTTGTACTTCCAGTCTTCGATGTACCCCGCTTTGAGAAACTTTCTGATAAGACGAAGAAACCTTTCATCTGCAATACGCTCTTGCATAATGCTGACGAGTACATCGTGGTCTATGTTATCGAAGAAGCCTTTTATGTCTCCCTCAATAAACCACTTTGCACCTGTAAAAGTCCTTTGAATGCTTGTCAGAGCTGTGTGGCAGCTCTTATGAGGTCTGAAACCATGAGAGGTGCTTTCAAAGTGCCCCTCATAGATGGCTTCAAGAATCATCCGAACTACCTCTTGCACAAGCTTGTCCTCTACGGATGGTATACCAAGAGGGCGTTTCTTGCCGTTCTTCTTTGGTATATACACCCTTTTAGCAGGATGCGGCTTGTAGGATTCATTCCTAAGTGTTTCGATGAGACGTTCAATTCTTCCAATGCTCATTTGGTCGATAGTCTGACCATCTGTGCCTGGAGTCATATTGCCTGGCTTCGCATATATACGCTGATAGGCAATGAAGAACATCTCTTTGTTGAACAGAATGCGGTACAGTCGCTCAAACTTATAGTCCGAGACCTTACTGTGCTGGCATAATGTGTTTAATACAATCTCTGGATTTCTCATAACGAATCTCTCGTTTTCTTTTGTTTGTATTAAAGTTACTAACTACTCCCCTTCGCCATGTACAAGGTTTTCCCTTGCTCAGACTACTACGGGAGTTCCGTTACCTTGTCGGATATTCAGAGGCAAATCCTCATAGCCTTACGGCGTTCCGATTTAGGTAATCTCCGTTTAACCACGTAATAACGTCTATCTTTCGATAGGCAACAGATTGTCGGATGCGACTTTCGTTCTTTTCTCCACTTACTGCGGTCGTGTCATGGCTTGTTCTTGCTACTTGCCCTCGCGCAATGGGCTGTAGTACCATGATGTGGCGTATATAACTGCCTTTCGCCACAACTTCAACTTCTGTCACTGAACTATCATTCAACCAATCAGGCTTCATCCTCATATCTGTCTTTCCCCTTGCAATTCAGTCGTAGCATGGCAATTAGCTAACTTATCGCTTTACTGACGTGCTGTGTTCCTCTTTGAGTTTCCTCTCCGAGTAAGTCAGTCGGGGATAGGTCTATTGTTTATTTCTAAACTTTGAACACTAACCTAATCTCTTATTATCGAGATATTTATTACGCGACCATTACGGACGCACGTGCCACGTTAAAGACTCGGAATACCTGCATCTTAGGATAAACATTGTATTCCTTCTTCTCGTTATCAGATAGTTTTTTGTAGTCATCATACTTAATCTTCTCACCAGAATCCTTGTGTATGCAGGTGAATGTAGTCAGCATGATTGGGAATGATTTTTCTCCACGAAGTACAGAAACACGAGGTTTCTCCTGATTGTCCTTATCGGATTTGTTGAGCCGTTGTACACACTCAAAAGTGCAGAAGCGCGGAATCTTGTAACCTTCCTTTTCACAATGTATAAGCAACATAATGGCATTCATGCCATTATACTCGCGTCCGGAAAGATTGCAGGGCCATTGTAACGCTTCTTCCGTGAACCATGGCTTTCTCCAATCCTTACGGATACTCTCGATTTTCTCAATCATCATTTCAGCGAAGAGGTCTAATGCTTTATCTTCGCTGTTCGGCCCGTCCGTGTGCTGTTTTTTATATCCGGCCATATCCTTTACTGATTGGAATTAGACGAATCTGCTACATACTGTACAAGTTCTTCCACCTTGCATGAAACATTCAGCTTTCCGTTATATGCCGAAAGGGATATTTCACCTTTGGCATCCACTCGCACGCCCGGCTGTAACCATGCTTCGCGTTCTTTGCCAAAACAGAAAAAACGTACCCATTGGTATTCAAAGCCATCCTCTACTTTCTCCGTACTGAATGCCGAGAACATTGTGTAAGGCTGGTCTTTCTTATCCCTTTTTTCCTCGATATGCTGCCCGACCTTACCTCGAAATACTAATTCGCCCTTGACCGTATCTTTCGCATCTGCCGTAGCTGTACGAATTTCGTTAGTAAAAAGATTGAAATAAAGTTTGTCACCACGGTGTTTGAGATACATTGTCCCCGAAACCTCGATGCGGGAACCATTTCGATATTTGGAAACCTCCTTTCCGGCAGTATCTTTGCTGACATCCACCTCAATAGGCATAGTCTTCCCGTCTGTGTCAGGGATCATTACTCGAAGAGGAAAAACCAGGAACGTTTTCCCTTCCTTATTGGTGCGTATCGACGCATCACGTCCGATGACGCCGCATACCGTAACATTACATTTTATCATTTCTATTGTCTTTTAATGTGATACATAATCACCCGACAACTGTGTTGCCATGATTTGTTGTTGAACTGCTAAATCATTGCTCTTAATCGGGTGCTCGTATCATTGCCCAGATCAGCCATCCGGCAAGGAACAGTTGAACGCTCACGATAATGAGCGTTGCTACCCAGCCGAAGAGTTGGTAGCAGAGCAGGACATACAAGGCAAGGTAGGATAGTCCGAACAGACATCTGCATAGCTGTATCATCACGCATTTTACCATATCGCCACGCTTCTATCTTTTTAGGTTCTCTGTCTGTCCCTGCTGTTGGGACATCCCTTGTTCAAAATTCTGTGAAGCCGCTTCCGAGAGGATAACCGTATTCAGCATACCGGTTACACGTATCCTTTTGGCTTCTTCTGTGAGAGTATTGTTATTCAGTGTTGCCGACAGACGGCTTAACTCCGCAGTAGTCAACTCACGTGACATGCGCAGTTCTCCATTGTTCACTCGCAGAATAGCCTTTCCATTTTCACTGATTGCCAGTTCGCAGTTTTTCATGCCCGGTAATAATGATTTCAGATTGATGCGTCCACTATCCATTTGTTTGGATATGGCAGTCTTTTGCTCCTCCTCGTTCTTGTTGTCGATTTGTACGGCCAATAGCATAAGGGAACTAAAGGCTGTCATCGCCATCTCTACTATAGGGTCATTGCATCCTGACATTCCCACACCGCTATCCTCTGACGAAAGCAGCTTCTTCATCCATCCGTCGGGTGAAAGGTTTTTGCCGGCGGCATTCTCTTCTGTTCCTTTATATCGGGTGAGCAGGCTGTTCCCGTTGTGCAACACTTCCAATTTGATATTACCTTTCTGTGCGATTTCAGTCAGATAAGCCGCAGGGTCGATGTCACGCTTTGTTCCGTCTGCATAGAAGTTTGTCACGCCGAAATGTAGATGTTCGCCCGTTGTACGTGTACCTGTGTTGCCCGATGTGCCGAGCTTCCCACCGGCTTGTACTACATCACCGACCTTTACAGTAACCTCCTTAAGGTGCATATAAGTACATTGTACCTTGCTGCCATCCGTTCTGGTATATTCCACAGTCAGCGATTTTCCACCGGGCGTGTTCTTATTCTGATTCACAGCCACCACCTTCCCGTTGTTCTCAGTAGCCAGTACCGCATCGCCATTGCAACGGATATCAATTCCCTTGTGCATCTGTTGTTTCGTGTTGTCCATCGGATCTTGCCGCATACCGAAAGGCGAGGTAACAAAAAGAAACTCTTCACGCTCTACCGGGAATGAGTACTTCGCACCATACTCTGAATTTTCAGACGTTCGGAGAGGATTATGTTCCGTACCGAACCGCTTACCCTGTGTCTCCATTTCCTGCATCACCAGTTTGTCATACTGCTGTAAGCCATTTTGCTCTATAATCCGTTGCAGACTCTCGGCATATTCTCCGCCTGTGGCATAACCGGCCTGTTCGATATTTTGTGTCCAACCCTTGTAATCGTCGGGTGAAAGTGCAAAACATCGGGCATAGCGGCTGTTCTCTTTCAGAAAACGGGAGTGGTGTTCGTATGAATCACCCACACTGTCATAACTGCAAAACTTCTCATTCGGCTTATCGTCAGTATATATACCATACCTTCCTCCTTCGGCAATCCATGCAGGCGTAGCCTTGATGCCAAAATGATTGTTCTCGTTCTGCGCCAAACGGCTTTGCCCGTTGGAACTTTCCAGTATGCCTTGTGCCAACGTCACGGATGCGGGGATTCCGTACCGGCGCATCTGCTCCATAGCATACTCTGCATATTTCATTGCGTATAGTTGGTTCTTGCTCATTTCTTTACTCCTTATCTATGAAAACCTCTGTGTGTTTCTTGTTCCTCCATGTCACTTATAGCAACCCGTGCCCCGGCACGGACGAGCTTAGACAGATAGCTGTCGAGCTGTTCCGTTGGAAATTCCGTTGAAGCCGTAATGTCCCCTTCTGGATACTCTTTTAGGGTTATGCCCAATATCTTTGCACCCTGTACCGCATCTTCGTTATAGAGCCGATAACCATCTTTCGTGCGAAGCAGTTGCAAGGCATCGGGATGATTCGCTTTAAGTTTGTCCCACAACTGCCGTTCCGGTGAAATACCCTTGTTGTCTGATTCCGTCCGTTCCTGCGCTACCGTTTCTATCGGCCACAACTCTGCTTCTTTCTGTTGTTTCTCTCCGGTGTGTGCCTCCTGCGATTGTCCTTTTTGTAGTACGTCTGCGAATAAGGTAGCTGCCAAATGACGTTTGTAGCTGTCACGCTCTTCCGCTATCCACATCCGCTGCCACTGTTGCGGAGTGACACTTCGGGCAGGCTGTTTCTGCCCATCAATAGTTGCGACGCATTGTATGCCGTCTTGTTTGGTTTTGAAAACCGAAACACGCTGGATACGGTTCAAGTCTATTTCCGGCATTTCGCTGCTGAACAAATCCACCTTCAGGTCAGGTTTGACCTCGGCCAGCGCATAATACTTGTGCGCCAGTTCCATCCGAACCTTACCGATGTTATCCATCGCTTGCTTGAGCGTTGAAAAGAAGCGGTTTATATCTTCTTTATCAGGATAGATGCTATATCCGCTCTTATTTTCGGGTTTGATATAAAGTGCCCATCGTTTCTTATCATCTTGAATCATCTCTACGTGGTCAAATCCGATCTCATTCGCCTGTTTGACCGCTGACGCCACGTCCAGTGTGGAGAGCTTCTCCATTGCCCAATTCTTCAGCCGGGCCAGCATAATCATCTTCTCGGCAAAATAACTGTCATCGGGTCGATAACCTAATGCACCATCCGTATTGTAGAAGCGTACCTGCTCGATTCCATCTTTCTGCAACGCTCGCATGATACGTCCCTTGTTCATTCCCGGTATCTCGTTATCTACCTCTGTAGAAGCCCCTGCTGGAAGAATTACATCTGCGGTTTTTGCCTGTGGATCAATAACAAGCACAATTTTTTTCGTTTCTTTATCCGGATGCTGCCGAATCTCGTTCGACACAAAATAATGTTTGGGCATTTGCTCCTGCATGGTTGAAGTGTCTCGCCGGTTGCGCATGGTGGCGTATTCGATTTTCTCGCCCCGTTCCGCTTTATTGATTACTTCGATGGCATTGTTCACGTCACTTTCGAGAGCGTCCATCAAGTTCGGGTTCTCTTTCAGTTCCCGGCACCAGTATTCCACTGTCTTCAGACTTTCTTCAGACAACCGTGCTGGCAACCCCAGTTCCAACATTTTAATCCCTGAAGCCAGTTCCACTACCAACCGTTCCTGTCTGACAGCATCCTCCGAAGGAGCCACACCGTTCTTCATCACCATACCTTCACGCGCTAACCGTTGTTGGTGTCCGGTAGCACTCACGATTTGCCGCAAGGCTTCCTGTATATAGTCGTGATAATGTCTGAACTCTCTTTGTCGCGGCATATAGACCGCATCCTTATCTGTTTCGTAGTGGGGTACACCGCTTCCATCCAAACGAACAGGCACAAGGTTGTCTCGCATCCTCAGTAGGAAGTCGTTGAATTGAATATGCAACCGTCGGTTGTCAGCTTCCGTATATCCTCTTTCCACTGCACTTCCATACCGCCGCAACGTCGTTTCGTATCGCTCCTTATCCACGTAGGGTAGTGTCGTCTGGTCAATGTTGAACAAAGTACGAATTTCACGGTTGTGTACACCTTTATATAATTTTTGTTCCTCTTCATACAGTTTCATGTAGTCATCACGACTGATAACCTGTTCTGGATTATTGCGGTGAACGTACTTGTTCCAATTATAAAACAAAAATGGAACGCCTTGCTCATTCTCACGCACCGAGGCTCCTTGTGCCTTGGCATCGCTGAATAGCGTGAACTGGTTGGTTTTGCATCCATTTTTATCAGAATGCAGCGTCATGAATAGTGCATTGAATGCGCTGACAGAAACACCCTTTGGATAGAGGCGCGGGTATCCCTTTCCTGATGCGTTGAGCCAGTGTCCACCGGCATTCGAGGCTTCACTCAAAGCCGTAGAAAGCAAGGTGATTTGTTTTTCCTCGGCTTTCTTTTCGATTTGCGATTTTTCTTTCATATCGTTTATTTGATTATAGGATTATTGAATACCCCGTGGACGCACGATGGTTTCCTGTTTTCCGTCCTCATAATTCCGTGCAGCAGCTTGGCGAAGCTGGTCACTCTTGGCAAGGACAGCATTTGCCAGCGTGTTCAAAGGCAATGCCCCGGTACGGTAGGCTTCTGCTACAATCGGTGACAACTGGATGGTACACGGTACTCGGTCTATCGTGGCAATCAACGTACTATCTTGCAATACAGGGTTTACTATACGTGGGTTCAGAGTTTCATTTGTATAGCGTCGGTACTGCACATTGTTCTCATTTGTTACGTTCAGTTTTCCCTCTGTTCGTTCTTTCAAGGCCTCGTGTCCTACCTTATTCAACAGGTTCATACCTCCCAGACCAATCAGGAGCATTTTCAGCAACGGGTTACGCACAAACATACCCGCCACAATGCTCGCTATCGGTAACATATTGTCTTCCAAATGCAATGATTCTGTCTTGCCTGTGAATATTCCCAGTAGAACATCAGGGAGCATGGCCATTACATAACCGAGATTGCCTGTGATATTACCTATGCCATCCAGTCCCAGCATACCAAGCAGTCCGCCCCAACCGTTTCCGTTTCCCTGTGTTACTTGCGCACTTTGTATCGTTTGTACATGTTGTTCCGCATCATTGGCAGGAACAACAGTTTCATGCTTCTCTTCTTTCATAATTTCATCCTGTTCTGTCCTGACCATTTTCGCTTTGTCACGTTGTTCCAAAGACTGCAAGTAGGCTTCTTCCTGTCCGGGAGCAACAACAATCGGCACATCCTTGTACCGTTCCTCATGCTTCTGTTGTTCCTCGTTCTGTACATTCGGCCACAATAAACCGTTATTCTGGTTTTGTGTCCACTCCATGAAGCCAAAGTCCATGACAGGGATTTTCTTTTTCAGTTGCTTGTTGTCTGTACCAATCGCCGTGTTCTCTTTGATTTGTATTTGGGCTGCCTCTTTGCGAAAATCGTCGAATACGTTTCTGTCTCTGCCGAACACTCCTTTACTGATGCACTGTTCTACTGAAAGAGTGTCAGGCTTCTTGCCTTCAAAATGATTGGTGATGGCTGCAATAGCCACATCTGCACCGGTAAACTTTGCCAGTGCCGTCCATGAGCCAGTACCACCCATCATCAGGGTATCTGCGGCTGTGCCCAACATCCATCCCGTACCTTTTTCCCATCTGTTCGGGCGGTAAGCTGCTTCGCCTCGTGCCTCTATTTCATCGGTCAGCGGTGAACGGCTTAACGTCTGCGATAATCCCAGCAGACTCGATTCGGCAGCCTTTCGGATGATGTAGTCAGCGGAAGACTTGGGCATACGTTCTTTCACCAACCGGTCAATCATCAGTTCCTCTATCCGGTGGTCCATATAGGCATAGGCGAGGTCACAACCGAGCAGTTCTGACAACTCATTGTAACGTGCCCTTCCGATTTCCTGCACGACGGTATCCCGCCACTGCCCGGCCATATACGCAAGGTCTTGCTGCATTTCCTCGGAACCGGTAATCTCCGTCTTGCACATCTCGATATAGTCCTCTGTTGTTTTGGAGTTCCATTCGCCTGTGACCTTGAGTGCTTGATAGGGGTCGCTCATTGGTTGTGCCGAAGATGCCATCATACTGAGAATACCACCTAAAGAGGTGGAATATTCTTTCATTTCCTCTCCCTGATTCCGTATGAGGTCAGTCCGCGTTTTTGACATGATGGGTGCGATATGGCAGTTGAAATAGTCGTTCACGAGGCGTTCCATTTCTGCAAACCGTCCGCTATGCTTGATTCCGTCCATAGTGTATTATATGTTTATCCTATTCTATTCATTAATAATTGCTCTTTTGTCTGCTCGATGGCGTTGTGGTAAATTTCCATCTGTTTGGGATAAAACTCTTCCAGCCATACATCCTTCTCGATGTTGTCGTGAATGAAGCGTATCGCTTGTTCTCGCTCAATCTCCACCGATGCTTCGCCCTCTTCCCGGTTATTGAACCATGCTTTGGTCCACCAGCGCACACCGGCCCGGTCAGGATATACCGTGACTGCTCTCGGTATGTCAAAGCTCTGGATGTCTATGTCTAATTCTGCCAGTGGGTCAATGATACCACTATGGGTCAGGGCTTCGTCGTAGAGTTTTTTTTTACATTATCGCCCATCGTCGATAAGTACACGCCATGCCGTAGGGCAAGGTAATGTAGGAAGTCCGCAATGAGTAGGTTCTGCACCTTACAAGCAAGCGGCATTGCTTTATGTCCCAGTCCGAGTGGGTTGGATATACTTGGCATATTTTCATAGAAATATTCTTTGACTGCTCCCATTGTAAAGACATGGCGGAGTGACTGCTCCGTATGTGGAGGAAGTCGGTATGCACCACGCTGTAAGTCTTCCATGTAGTAGGGCAGGAAACGTAGCATCAATTCCTCTATTTCCTGTCTGTCCTGCTCGTAATCGGTGGTCAGTGCCATCTCCATGTTGGGAGATGTTGCCGCTTCGCCTCCATCAGCATGACACAATGCTTGGATATTCCCATACAGCATGGTTAGAAATTCCAGCGGATTCAGTTCCTCACCCTTGAAGCGTATCCCGATATGCAGCTTGTCACCGCTTAAAGCTACAGTCTGTCCGGCCTTGACACGCTGTCCGAACTGGGCGAAGACATTTGACAAATGCCCATAGGTCACTTCATACTCCCCATAGCGTATGGTTTGGCAGATGCCGAGTGTAGGGTCATTGCCTATACCTGACACGATACCGCTGGCGACAGCCGCCAGCGTGTAACACCGTACATCGAAGTCGATACCATGATGAAAATATGTTTTGCCCGTTGCAGGATCGGTTTGTTCGCCGTAGCCGAGCGATAGTTTCACATCCTTGCCCTTCCGTTCTTCAAAAGGCATACAGTATCCACTTTCGGATTGCAGGATCATTTCTTCTGTATATTTCATTATTGTTGTTAGATTTGATTCGTATTCTTATCTTTTCATCCCTCCGCTATTCGTCTGTTCTTCAACAGGAAGAGCGGGTGCCTGTACTCGTTGTATATTTCC
>ERZ791603.2740-NODE-2740-length-10742-cov-3.457097_pt1 | contig 10742 bp, 9 predicted proteins | sample MGYA00509966_ERZ791603 | MGnify/ENA primary metagenome ERZ791603 (study PRJEB30046, sample SAMN00791931) | human gut metagenome | study: EMG produced TPA metagenomics assembly of the A metagenome-wide association study of gut microbiota in type 2...
TCCATGCGTCAGTCTGGTTAAGCTCCTGATGACACAGTTCTTTGGCAAAGATTGGATACAGATCTTCCGCTTTCAGCGGCTGTTTTGTTCCCGGGTGCAACGGCGGCATTGGCTTGTTCACCATATCAGCCTGAATGTTGTACCAGTAATGTGGAATTTCTTCTTCCGGTAGGATATACCGTTTTCTTTTGTCACTCATGTTATTGTGGTTTATTAGTTTTCTGCTGCCAAAAGTAGGCAAAATTTTTAATATTCGTGTAATTTTGTCAACAAAGAATCGAATTCGATTGTTATTTTAGTTAAGTTTGCACGGCATAGCAAATACGACAATAAAAAAATGTGATATGAAGATTTATCATAAATTTCTGTTATATCAGAATAAGCTTCTCAAGCCCTATGTACGTATCCTGCTGGGGTTGGTAGAAGCACTCACTTATCTGGCATCTCTGTTGTTGATTGTCGGAGTGGTTTACGAACATGGTTTTCCATTGTCCCCGGTCGAGGTACAGCAGATACAGATCTTGTATAAAGCCGTATGGATTATCTTTTTAATTGATGTCACCCTGCATATTTCGCTGGAATACCGGAATACGAAAAAGCAATATCGAAGGCTGGCATGGCAGAAGCTGATGCCCGGGATGCCGCTCTTCTGCTCAATGACCTCCTGCGGCTGCCCCGCCCACGACTGGGGGAAGGGCAGCTTGGACTTTTTGGTCTTGTGGTCGGTGACGCACTGGGCGCTCCACCCGCCGCGCTGGCTGGGGTACACCACAAACAGAGCATCAGTCTTGTACAGGCCGTTTTTCCACGGCAGATAGCAGGGCAGCACCACGATGCCGTCGCGGGAGTTGCGGTAGGCCTGCTGCACCTTTTCGTCCGCGCGGTTCACGGCGTTGGCGCTGTCGATCTGGTTCTCCAGGATCTGCTTTGCCACAGCCACCGCCTTGAAGAAGCAGGTGTCCTGATCCTCCTTGGAGTCCCACACCGGGTTGAAGAAGCCGATGGCATCGCACAGGCTGTTCTGCTCGCCGGTGTTGTCGTTCAGGTCAAGAGGCTGGATAAAGTTTTCATCGATGAGCCGGGCCTGACGCTCCCCCACCAGCCCCGGGCCCAGCACCCGCCACAGCAGGCCGAAGGCCGCATAGGGGATGCCGTTGGCGCGGTACTCGCGGGGCTCCTGATGGTGATCGAACATGCCAAAGCCGATATCATACACGATGCCGTCGAAATCGTCCGGCACCACAAAGCCGCGGGTGATCCTGATGTCCGGCCGGATGATCTGCAGCAGCGCCGTTGCAAACACGTCGTCCGCATGGAACTTGCCGGCGTGGGTGAAGCCATTTGCAGGAATTTTCATAACAGCAATACCTCGTTCTCTTTCTTTGGGAACAGTATATCACATTCTGAAGCAGGGGACAAATTTTTGTGCACAACAAAGACCCGCCGGGCGGCATACGCCACACAGCGGGTCTGAAAGGAGGAAGTGCCGTTTCAGGGCACCTTATAAGAAGCGTGTGTTACAGGACGATGGGTTTCTCCGGGTCGATCTCCAGGCTTTCACCGTTGGATTCGATCACGCGGCGGTACCACTCGTAGCTCTTTTTCTTGTAACGTTCCAGCGTACCGGAGCCGTCGCTGTTCAGGTCCACATAGATCATACCGTAGCGCTTTTTGATCTCCGCCGTGGAGCAGGAGATCAGGTCAATGCAGCCCCAGCTGGTATAGCCCATCACGTCCACGCCGTCGTGCAACGCTTCGCTGACCTGCACCAGGTGGTCGTTCATGTAGCGGATGCGGTAATCATCCTCCACCGTAAAGCTGCCGTGGCCGTCCGGCACCAGGGTGTCGTTGGCACCCAGGCCGTTTTCGGCAATGAACAGGGGCTTGTGGTAGCGGCTGTACAGCCGGTTCAGGGTGTAGCGCAGGCCCTTGGGGTCGATCTGCCAGCCCCACTCGCTGACCTTGGAATACGGATTGCGCTTGAGGGTGGGGACCATGTTGCTGCCGGTGGGCTCGCCCAGCGAGTGGTCGGCGGCGGCGCAGTTGCTGGAATAGTAGCTGAACGAAACAAAGTCCACAGTGTGGGTCAGGGCTTCGCGGTCCTCATCGCTGATCTCCAGTTGCACGCCCTTTTCCTCAAACACCCGCTTGGCGTAGTAGGGATAGGCACCCAGGGCCTGCACGTCCGAGAACAGGTACACCTCGTTGTCCAGCTCCATCACCTCGATGATGTCATCGGGGTTCGGGGTGAGCGGGTAGATGGTAACGGCCAGGATCATGCTGCCCACCTTGTACTCCGGGTCGATGCTATGGGCCAGCTGCACAGCCTTGGCGCTGGCCACCAGCTCGTAGTGGATGGCCTGATACAGCTGCTGATTGCTCAGCTGGGCCTTGGGGGTCAGGATGGCACCGCTGACAAAGGGCTGGTGCAAAATGGAGTTGATCTCGTTGAACGTGATCCAGTACTTCACCTTGCCCTTGTACCGCTCAAACAAGACCTGGCAGTATTTCAGGTACAGGTCGATCATGATGCGGTTGCTCCAGCCGTTGTACTTGCGGGCCAGGGCCAGGGGCGTTTCGTAGTGGGAAATGGTGATGAGCGGCTCGATGCCGTACTTGTGGCACTCGTCAATGACATCATCGTAGAACTTCAGGCCCGCCTCGTTGGGCTGTGCTTCCTCGCCGGTGGGGAAAATGCGGCTCCACGCAATGGAAAAGCGGTAGACCTTGAACCCCATGCCCGCAAAGAGCTTGATGTCCTCTTTGTAGCGGTGGTAGTAATCAATGCCTTTCAGCTTGAGGTTGTCGGGGGTCGGCTCCTCGGTGATGACCTTGAAGCCCTTGGGCAGCACATCCTGGATGGACAGGCCCTTGCCATCTTCCAGATAGGCACCCTCGCACTGATTTGCGGCCGTTGCGCCGCCCCAGAGGAAATTTCTCGGGAAATACATACAGGTTCCTCCCTAATGTTGCAGCGTCCGGGGATCAGTTCTTTTTCTCGTCACGGAACAGGACGAACGAGACGATAAAGGCCACCACAAAGGCAATGGCTGCACCGGCGCAGGCATAGTAGAAGTTGGACATGGGGGTATCCAGTCCAATGTAGCTGGGCAGGGTCAGCAGACCGGGAGAGCCGCCGGAGTAGTTCTTGGTGTTCATCAGGCCCATAAAGAAGCCGCCCACGCCGCCGCCAGCCATGGCTGCGATCATGTTGGTGCGGATCTTCATGGTAACGCCGAACAGGACCGGCTCGGTGATGCCGCAGACGGCAGTGATACCGGTGGCGGAGGTCAGCTGCTTGAGTTCGGGGTCCTTGGTCTTGATGGAAACGGCCAGAGCAGCAGCGCCCTGTGCCACGTTGGAGGCCAGCTGGCCCGGATAGATGATGGTGTCAAAGCCGATGGTCATACGGTTGTTGATGCCAATGGGGGTCAGGGCGTGGTGGGTACCTGTCATGACCAGGAACGGCAGGAACACGCCGACGATGGTGGGCACCAGCCAGGGTGCCAGGGTGCTCAGGCCATTGATCACAGCGGCCAGGGCGTTGGAGACCACATAGCCCACCGGGCCCAGCACACACAGGGTGGCAATGCCGCAGATGAACATGGTCAGCAGCGGAGCGGTAAAGAAGCGGATGGCTTTGGGGGAGATGCGGGTAGCCCAGGGCTCCACCTTGGACATCAGCAGCACGCCCAGGATGATGGGGATCACGGACGAAGAATAGGAGGCGTTATAGATGGGCAGCATGAAGATGGTGATGGCCTCGCCGCTTTCCTTGGAGGCAGCCACCAGGTTCACAAAGCTGGGGTGGATCAGGATGCCACCCAGCATCATGGCCAGGTAGGGGTTGCAGCCCAGCTTTTTCGCCGCCGAGTTAGCCAGCAGGATGGGCAGGAAATAGAACGTGGCATCGCCCATGAAGTTGATGACCTGGTAGGTGCTGGACGTATTGCTGACCAGCTTGAACGCCACCAGAATGGCCAGTACGGCCTTGATCATGCCTGCTGCGGTCAGCGGGGGCAGGATGGGGGTAAAGATGCCGGTCAGGGTGTCGATGACACGGTCGTACCACTTGCCCTTGGGGGCGGGGGCTGCGGCGGCAGGGGCGGTGCCCAGCATCCCGCTGAGCTTCTCGTACACCTGCGTGACCTCGGCACCAATAATCACCTGATACTGGCCGTTTGCCTGGGCAACGCCCACAACACCGGCCAGGCCCTTGATGGCATCGGTATCGGCTTTTGATTCATCTTTCAGGTTAAAGCGCAGACGGGTGGCACAATGGGTGGCGTTGCTCACATTCTCGGCACCGCCCACCAGGCTGAGGATCTGTTTTGCCAATGCGCCGTAATCTTCTTTTTTTGCCATTTGCAATTCCTCCATGATGGTTTGATCCAGGGTGATCCGGAGCCTGCTGCGCAGAAGCTCTGCGTCAGCCACACCGGGCAGCCCGCGGATCGCGTTGAGGTCGATCACACTGCGGTCCTTTACGGTAACGGACAGACAGCCGCTGCGGAAATCACACAGGCCTATATTTTCTTTTCCGCCGGCCGGAGCAGCCAGCTGCTCCAGGAACTGTTCACGATCCATGGCAGAGGACCTCCCTCTCGGTCAATATCTTCTGAACCGCCCAACGCGCGCCATTGAGCGGATTCATGCAAAAAGGTGGGCAAGGCAGCGGGGCTGGTTCAGACCTCATGCTTCTCCTGCAAACGGCTGATGTGCAACATAAGGTATACGATCTCCTCATCGTTGCACTGCCAATTCCAAGTGGCCTGAAAATAGTCCGCGATGGCGCGGGCACACTGATACACCTGCGGGTACTCCCGCCGCATCTGGGCCAGCATCCCGCTGATCCGCTCCTCCACCTGCCTGCCGGAGGCAAGTCGCTGGATGAGGTAGCGCAGATGCATGGAAAACCGGGAATACGAAAAGCTCTCTTTGTTGAGCGTAATATCAAGCTGTTTCTCCACGATGCCGTCCACGTCCGAAAGGGCCTTGAGCGTCATCATCATGGAGTGCATATCGCCCGCTTCCGCCTCGGCGTTGATGAGGTGGAGGGCAATGTTCACCACCTCGCTGTCTGGTAGCTTCAGCCCGGCTTCCCGTGCCAGCAGCTCCCGTGCCTGTTTGGCCAGCTCTGTCTCCTTGGGGTACAGGTGGCGCACATCGTAGGCCAGCGGGGTCGAGATTTCGATGCCCTTTCGCAGCCGCTCCGCCGCAAAGTTCAGGTGGTCGGCCAGGGTAAAGGGCAGGTTGGGGTTCAGCGCACAGTCCAGCTCAATCTCAGCCCGCTCCGTGATCTCGGCGCAGGCCAGCACCAGCGGGCGGGGCAGATCGGCCGCCATGCCAAAATATTTGGGGTTCACGTCGTAAAACGTTCGCTCGATGCGGGAAAGATCCGTCAGCTCGTAAGGCATTTTGGGGAACCCGACCCCCCGGCCCAGCACCACCAGCTCCTTGCCGTTTCCGTCCAGTGCCAGGGCGGCATTGTTGTTGATCTGTCGGATGATTTTCATACCGTTCTACTCCCTGCATCGAATTTTCGGACAAAAAGAAAAACCCCGAACGCAGCAACTTACACTACTCCCCTTGTTTTGGAAAGGGAATTCGATGCAAGTAGCGCCTCCGAGGAGTAACGTCTTGTTTTTACGAATTTATAATACCAAAGGTTCTTTGCTGTGTCTATTCGCACGATACCCAAAAAAGCGTATTGTTTTTTGTGCACCGTGAAAAAAGTGCAGCAAAAAGCCGCCGGGCAGAGAAATGTCCGGCAGCTCCTGGTTCAAGCTAAATTCTATGCACTTACTTTTTCCGGCTGCGCGTCTTGGTCACAGCCGTGGTGGGCTTCACGGCGGGGGAGAGGTTGGGCTTTTCGGTGAGGGCGGTGGTGGTGGGCTCGCCCAGTGCCAGCACCTCGGCCAGTTCCTTCTGCACCTTGGCGTTGACAGGGTCGTTCACAGCCAGCACATCGGAGTAGAACTGCTCCATCTCTTCGCGGGTGGAGAAGGTTGCAACGTACATCTGGTTGCCCATGGCACCGGACAGGGCCTCGGGGATGCGGTCCACCATCCGCATATTCTTCTGGTACTTCTGCATGATCTGCTCATGGCTGTACACAAAGTTTTTGCCATCGCGGCGGCCCGCAAAGGGGCAGTAGTAGTGCTCGCCCACCGGCATATCCGTGCCGCCGAAGGCGATCATATCCGCCCAGATCTTGTACACGTTGGTGGAGCGGGCAAAGTTGATCATATCCGGGGTAAAGCCGCCGCAGGGGCGCATATTGACCTCCAGCGCCACGAGCTGGCCCTTTTTGCCCATGCTGGCCTGATCCTCGGTCATGCGGAAGAACTCAAAGTGGACGAATCGGCTCTTCACGCCAAAGCTCTTGACGGCGGCACGTCCGGCGGCGCGGGTATCCTCGGGCAGATTCTTGATGATATAGTAGATGGAGTTATCGTTGTCGTTGACGATGTCCATGATGGACACCGGGCTGACGTTGCCCGCCTCAAAGATGGGGTTGCCGCTGCCGTCGATGATGGCATCGTAGCTGTTGACCTCGGCGTGGACGAACTCCTCCATGATGTAGGCGAGGTCGGGGTGATAGGTACTCTTGTAGAGCAGGAAGCGCTTCAACTCCTCATCGCTGGACAGCTTATGGGTATCGGAGGCACCCACACCGTTGTCCGGCTTGACCACCACCGGGTAGCCTACCTGTGCCACAAAGGCCTTGCAGCCTGCAAGGTCATCCACCATGTGGTAGCGGGCGGTGGCGATACCGGCCTTCTGATAGTACTCCTTCATCTTGCTCTTGTACTTGATGCGGGGCATATCAGAGGTCTGGAAGCCGCTGGTAATGTGGAAATCGGTGCGCAGGGCGGCATCCCGTTCCAGCCAGTATTCATTGTTGGACTCCAGCCAGTCGATGCGACCATACTTGAAGGCGAAAAAGGCCACGGCGCGGTATACCTCGTCGTAGTTTTCCAGACTGTTCACCTTGTAGTACTCGTTCAGGCTTGCCTTCAGCTCCGGCTTCAGCTCCTCGTAGGGCTGGTCGCCGATGCCCAGCACGTTCAGGCCGTTGTTCTTCAGCTCCCGGCAGAACTGCCAGTAGTTCGTGGGGAAGTTGGGGGAGATAAAAATAAAGTTCTGCATAGTATTTGTTGATTCCTCTTTCCGTTACCTCTATGATTGCAATGCCCCTGCGGGGCGGGACAGACTTTAATATTGGGAAACAACGGCGCGTCCATGGACGCGCCGTTGTTTCGTTTTCACGGGATGGGTCACTGCTGGCCCAGAATGTAGGGCATATAGTATGCCACCTGCTTATACCACCAGTTCCAGTCGTGGTTGACATCGTGACCCCACAGGTCTACCCAGATGGGGATATGCTTTGCTTCAAAGATGCGCTTGAGCAGCCATGTGGTGTCCGGCTGTTCCCAGTCGCCCTGACCGCAGCAGATGACCGCCTTCTGGCTGCGGAACAGCTGCATATAGGGGTGATCCTCCGGGAAGTTCTTCATGTAGTCCACGGGGGAGTTCATGTACACCAGCTCGTCCATATAGTCGCCAAAGCCGTAGTGAGCAGTGTAGATGCCGCTGAGTGCCAGACAGCCGCAGAAGATATCCGGGCGGCGCAGATACAGGTTTACCGCGTGGGTGGCGCCCAGACTGCACCCGAAGGCGATGATGCCGGGCAGGTCGCTCCAGCCGTTGCGCTGCTGCGCCAGATGCTGAAGCATCGGGGCGGCCTCGCGGGTGATGTAGCGCAGCCACTGCTCATAGCGGCGGATACGCCAGTAGGGGTTGCCCTGTGCGTCCGACCATGTTTCCTGATCCATGGTGTCGATGGAAAGCACCATGATCTGCCCGGACTCGATCCACGGGGCAAGGGTGTCGGTCATGTGGAAGTTTTCAAAATCGAAGAATCGGCCGTCCTGACAGGGGATATACAGCATCGGGCGGCCTGCGTGGCCGTAAAGCTTGCACTCCATATCCCGTCCCAGTTCCGGGCTGTACTCCTTGAAATACTGCATCTCCATGGTGTTTCCTCCTTTGATGTTGTCGTGCTATGGTGTCACCCTTCTCTTATTCCTCCACCTCATACAGCAGGGTGTGGAACACGAAGGGCAGCTGTTTTTCCCAGCTGGCCTCGCAGTGGGTGCCGCCGGGCACGATGCGGCTGGTCAGGTGGATGCCCCGGGTCATCAGCTTGCCGCTCAAGGCAGAAAACTGTCGGCGGATGCCATCGTGGTTGCCCATCTCCCGGGAGCCGTAATCCATGTACAGCACTGTGCCGGGGGCAAGTTTTGCGCGCCCCACAAGGCCGGAAAGCTTATCCGGTGCCACCCAGATAGAGGGCGACAGCGCTGCGGCGCGGCTGTAAGTATCGTTATATTGCAGCAGAGCGTACAGGCTCATCAGCCCGCCCATGCTGCTGCCGCCGATAAAGGTATGTGCCCTGTCCGGCAGGGTGCGGAAATTTTGGTCGATTAGGGGCTTGAACCGGTGGATGAACCAGCTCATGGTAGCCTGCCCCTTGCCGTCAAAGTGGCCATAGGTCGGGTCATCGAAGCGGTAGGGCGAATACTCCACAAGGCGCTCGTTGTTGGGGCCTGCATTGCACTCCACTGCCGCCACGATGAGCGGGGTATCGGTGTAGCCCAGATAATCCGCCACGCCCCAGCTCTTGCCGTAGGTGGCATCCGCATCAAAGAACACATTCTGGCCGTCGAACATATACAGCACCGGATACCGGCGCTCCGGGTCGGCTTCGTACATGGTGGGCAGGTAGACATACACCCGGCGCTGCTCGGTGCCGTTGACCGCCGGGTAACTCATGCTCCATTTTTTGATCATGGTGCTTCTTTCCTCTCAAATCTTCCTGCAAAGGGCACAGGCGGCAAGCCCACGCCCTTTATAGGTAGTGTAGCACCATGCGGCGGGAATTGCAATGATTATAGAGCAAAGGGACTGCTGCCCCAGACGGTATGCAGCAGTCCCTTTAAAAGCCGTAGGGTGACAGGCGGCTCAATATTTCTTTTCCACAGGCACGATCCAGCCCTTGGTATCGGGGATCTTGCCCCACTGCATCCCGGTCATGGTGTCGTACAGCTTCTGGGTCACAGGGCCGATCTTGCCATCGCCAATGTAGGCGTGCTCACCCTTCCAGACCAGCTCCTTGACAGGGGAGACGACTGCGGCGGTACCAGTGCCGAAGACCTCCTCCAGCTTGCCCTCACGGGCGGCCTGCATGATGTCCGCAATGGCCAGCTTGCCCTCGATGACATCATAGCCCCAATCCTTCAGCAGCTCGATGCAGCTGCGGCGGGTAACGCCGGGCAGAACGGTGCCGACGGTTGCAGCGGTGTAGACCTTGCCGTCGATCTTGAACATGATGTTCATGCTGCCGACTTCCTCAACGTACTTCTTCTCCACGCCGTCCAGCCACAGCACCTGTGCGTAGCCCTGCTCCTCGGCCAGCTCACCGGCCTTGATGGAAGCAGCATAGTTGCCGCCGCACTTGGTGAAGCCGGTCAGGCCCGGGGCGGCACGGATGTACTCATCCTCAACGTAGATGCGGACGGGGTTGATGCCCTCGGCGTAGTAAGCGCCGGAGGGAGCACAGATGATGCAGAAGATATAGTGCTTGGAAGCGTGCACGCCCAGACCCACATCGTTTGCAAAAATGAAGGGACGGATGTACAGGGAAGCACCATCGGTATGGGGCACCCAGTCGCGCTCCACATCCACCAGAGCCTCAACAGCCTGCACAAAATCCTCTTCCGGGATCTTGGGGATGCACAGACGGTCGGCGGAATCCTGGAAACGCTTTGCGTTGCAATCAGGGCGGAACAGCTGAATGGTGTCATCCGCGGTGCGGTAAGCCTTCATGCCCTCAAAGATCTCCTGCGCATAGTGGAACACCACCGTGGCCGGGTCCAGCGGGAAGGGTGCATAGGGGACGATGCGGGCATCGTGCCAGCCCTCGCCCTCGGTATAATCCATCACAAACATGTGGTCGGTAAATTTCTTGCCGAAGCCCAGCTTGGTCTCGTCCTGAGGCTTCTCCTTGGGAGAAGTGGTACGAGTGATCTTGATATCCAACATGATATATTTCCCTCTTTTCTGATCTCACACAGCAGATTTTGCGCGGCACGCGCCCGCACCTGAAATGCCGAATGTTGTTTTCTATTATAGTAGCATGAGCCGGATTTGCAAGGAAACGCAAAATCTTTCATGTTTGGGGGCTGTAAGTTGTCGCAAATTGTGATAGAATGAAAAAACAAGCCCTCTCAGTCAACGCCGATGGCGTTGCCAGCGAGACAATTACCGTTACCGGTTAAGGAAAGGAGGGTACAAATTTGAAAAGCTATGAAAAAAATAATAACGGCTTTGTGTCTGGCATGTTCACTGACTTTTATTTCGTGTGAAAACTGGTTGGATGTAGAACCGAAATCAGAGATAAAATGGGATGCTTTTTTTGAAACGGAGCAAGGATTTAAAGATGCTTTATTAGGTTGCTATGCGACTTTGTCTGAAAAAAGTGTGTATGGGGGAGAGATGACTTGTTTGTTTTTGGATGTGTTGGCTCAGCAATATTATGCACCACAACCATCCTCTACAGCCTATACAACTGCTTTCACTTACACTTATAGGAGTTCGCAGGTGACTAATATTGTTGATAATATTTGGGGAAAAATGTACAATGTTATTGCCAATCTTAATTCCATTATTGAGGCGGA
>ERZ791603.2746-NODE-2746-length-10714-cov-2.581293_pt1 | contig 10714 bp, 10 predicted proteins | sample MGYA00509966_ERZ791603 | MGnify/ENA primary metagenome ERZ791603 (study PRJEB30046, sample SAMN00791931) | human gut metagenome | study: EMG produced TPA metagenomics assembly of the A metagenome-wide association study of gut microbiota in type 2...
AATCAGCCGTTTTGCAATTATCTGGCAGGACATATCTCCACTCCTTTCAGGCAGACCCCTTGTGAATCGATCAGATCCCCCACCATTTCCATCAGTTCCTTGCGGGCAGCCTGACCATCGCTCTGGGTAAAGGAAAGATCCCCTACCTTCACACTGGCACACACCGTTCCCTGAATGCTCTGGAATCGATGGTTCGCAAGTGCTGCACATGCAAGAGCCAAACGCTGTTCGTGATTTTTTACGTCCACTCCTGCACGCAGTTTTCCTTTTAACTCTTCACTATATTCACCCAACTTCTGGCATAATCTTTTCCACACCCAGTTGTCGTCTTTTTCAGCGGATAAACCGCTGATGAGGCAGAAATTCTGCATTAACAAAATTTCATCCATATTGTCCCTTTCTTTATTTTGCAAGAATCTTCACTGCATCCGGGAAGATCTTGGAAAATCCTGCAATCGAGGTAACCGCTGCACGCTCCATCTGACAGTCAATCAGTTTGTCATACTCAACATTGATCCCGCCGGCAGTCACCATTTCCAGTGCATAACGCTTGTCCAGACCGATGATGGTTCCCTTTGGCACCGCCGAAGAAACAAACAGCTTTGCACCCAGCGGGGTGGAAAGGCAGCCGGTCGCCTGGAAGTTCAGTCCTGTCTTCGGGTCCTGTAACTCCGGCACCTGAAGCAGCTTGAGCATCATGTCGTGGGATGCCAGCATCACATTCATCTGATATTCCCCAAAGCTTCCCCACAGGTTCAGCAGGTCCTGATAGGTCAGCTTGTCACTCTGCGCCAGCTTCACCTTCTCCGCCGGATTGCTGTTGCCGTCGCCGTTGATCAACACATCCACCGCATCCTCCAGCTGCGCCCTGCCGATGCAGGAGCCAATCTGCTTGAGTGCCACCGTGAACAGGTCCAGTCGCTGAAACTTGATCGCCTCATAGGAAGCCACCATCATTCTGCCGCGCTTTTTCAGTCGGATCAGGCTTTCCTTGAGTCGGATAGAGGTTTCCGGGATAAATCCGCCCTCCTCCACCACCGACGGCTTCTGGCTCTCCCAATCCGGGTCGGAGGCAATGGCGCGGTAGTCCATCCCTTCGATCTGGGTCTGCGCCGCACAGATTTCCTCCAGGATGTGATTGCCGTCCACACCCTGCTTGACCGCTCTTGCTACATATTCAGGAAAGAGAGCTGCGCTGTCCGAGGTCGCAAAAAATTTCTGTAAACGGTCGCTGTCCTGACCGGACACCTTGATATCAAAACGCTTGAGCTGACGCTGGAATGCATCATATCCTGCAAGCTCAGTACCGCGATACTGCTCGGAAGGGTCCAGGCGCTCCAGACATTTGGAAAAGCCCTCCCCGCTCTTGTAAAAATCCTTGGAAATCGCGATGTTCTGATAGTTATACTTCATCTTAAAAACTCCTTTTGCAAATCTCTGATTTTTCTTCCTCTAAAACAGGATGCCGACGCTTTTGTTGACCGTATCCACCTCGGTCACCAGCACCTCCCCGCCGCTTTCGTTCAGCACCGCATCCGCGTTGGCATCTGCCTGCATCTTGGCAAAACCCACCGCAGGCGCATTCCCCGAGTAGCCCAGCACCGCAAAACCGCCTGTCTGCACCAGCGCATACCCATCTCGGATTGCGTGCGCAACACCCACAAATCGTTTGTTAACCGCCTTCTCTACCGTGTTGTTGCCGCCCATTGCCACCAGGTCCCCTGCTTTCAGCTCCCCCTTGACCAGCATGGTCACATATTTGCTGTTATATCCCTGTAAGCTTACACCCTTCATCCTTCTACCATCCTCTCTAAATGACAAATCCGTCCTCTGCCCTGCCGCTCTGCGCTCTTCTGCCCGCCAGCTGCGGCTGCTCCATTGTCTGTCGGTTGTCGATCAGCTTTCCCAGCGCCTTCATCTGACGGATGGAAAGCAGCTCCAGCACCTCCCACAGCTCTTCACTGGCACGCTCATCCATCTGCTCCCCTGCTGCCTTTTGCAGCAGCTCCTTTCGTGCCATCCTTCTGGCATCCTCGCAGTCCTCCATCAGATTTTTCATCATCCGCTTCATCTGGCAGGCTTCCTCTCGGTCAATCCACATCCCGCTGCCCTCTTCGCCTGCCTGCCACAGTTTCTGCACCGTCCTCTGCTGGCTCTCCAGACGGCTTTCCTTGACTACGCCCGCCTGACGCTGCGCAGGCACCGCAACAAACGACCATTCGTAGGCATCCTCTGCCCCGTGCAGAACGGTGTGGCACAGCCTTCCTTCATACCATTCCCCCTTTCGATGTCCGCAATCCTGCAACGTCCGCTCGCTCTGGCAGATGGAGCATCTGCTTTCCCTGATGCTGCACCCCACGCTGACCTCCTTCTTGATGCCCGCCTCAATTTCCAGAATCAGATCGCGGTTGGACTCGGTGCGCACCATGTACGCTTTTGCCACCACTGCGCAGTACGGTTCTCCCAGCAGATTGGTTTTTCCCGGGAAATACTCCACCTGCGCCTGATAGATTCTTGCCAGCTGGTTGGCTGTCTTTGGCTGATGGTCGCAGATTCCCGTTTTCCCCACAAACATCCTCGCCAGCTGCTCCAGCGTCTCCTCATCAAACCGCTCCATCTGTCGGTCCACATCATTGTCGCACAACACCACCCGAAAGCAGTACAGCTCCTCCTGGCTAAATTCCCTTCTGGTCAGCCGGTTGATCTGCTCCAGATCCTCCTGCCCGACCGTCACCTGACGATTGACCAGGTTTCCTTTCTTTTCACACTTCATCTTGCTCCCCCTCCTGCTGTCTGTCCCTTTGGTTGATTTTTGCCTCGATCTCTTTTGCCTGCATATCCAGCAGTTTGGCTCTTGCCTGCTCCACCTCGTCGGCAATGCTGATATGCTTCCATTTCACCTGCACCTTTCCGCCCAGTCCCGTCTGCTCCAGATGATACCTGCAAATGCGCAGGATCACCGGTGTCAGCAGTGCGCGGTAGCTTTCCAGCTCGCTTGCCAAAATTTCCGACTGCTGCTGGCTCATCCGCTCGGTGGTAGACCAGCTCAGTCCCAGAATAAACGGCGGTAGTCCTAGCTTTGCAACGATCTGCTCGAGCATCTGCCGCACCGGAACCTGCGTGTCCAACGCCTGATTGTCTGCGCCGATGACCTTGATGTCCACATCGCCCACCGCCACAAAATCCTTGACCTGACCGCTCTCCCGCATGGTGTCCGCCCACTGACTTGCCATCTGCTGCGCAATCTCTCTGGCATACGCTCCGTCCACCCCGCCCTGCGGCTTGTAGGTCACCGCAAAGCGAAGGTTTCCCATCCGCTCAAAGTTCTGCCCGATTGCCTGATAGATATTCAGCAGCACCGAGGAAACAAACGGCAGCCCCTCCAGCAACGACCTGCCCTGCACGCTCCCCGCCTTTGGGTTCAGCGCTGTGTACAGCACCCGCTCGGGATGGGCAAGCTCCACCGCCTCCCCCATCCGGCTGTTGGCAAACAGCTTCACATCCAGCGGATTCTCCCCCTGCCGAATCAGGATGTTTTCCAGCGGCACATTGTACAGCGCTGCGATTCCCTCCCCTTCGCAGAAAGGCACCATCTCCCCCACCGCATTGCCGTAGGTCAGCAGGTCGTCCAGATAGCTGTGCAGAAACTGCCGCAGTCCGCTTCCTCCTGCGCCCACCGGCACCTGACTGCACCATCGCCTCAGCTCCTCCTGCGCCTGCCGGTTGGAGCATTCCAGTTCAAAATCCCCCACCAGACGAATGATTTTCCCGATGGCTGCATCCACCAGCGGCACCACCTGCCGGATCTGCTCAAACAGCCTGCGCTGTGCCTCGCTGCCCAGTCCCTGCGCCATCCGGCTTTCCAATAACCCCGATTGCACGCTCTGCGCACAAAACTGCACCGGCGGGCAATCCTTCTTCCTTTTCTCTCTCCTACCCAATCCCCAGGACATCCTCTCTACCTCCTCTTGCTCTCATTTCTTTGCTGTGACAACGCAAAAAAGCCCTCCTTTCTTGCCCCAAACTGTCCCATCACAAAATATCGGATGTCATCCATCGCATGGTCGTTTTCCTTCACAGGGAGCTCCCTTCCCTGCTCCTCGCTCCAGCGATAGACCCCAAATTCCCGGATGCTGTCGGCACACCCACTGCAAAACCGGATCCTTCCCTCATTGAGCATCGCCGCTGTCAGCTGGATGCCCTCCAGCACCCCGTTCTTTGCCGGCTCCACCCAATATCGCCCGTGCCGCCGGATGCACGCAATAAAGCTGGCTGCACTCGGGTCCACAATGACCCGCTCAATCTTCCGATTTCCGCACAGCCTTTCCAGCTGTTCATAATGCTCCTCATCGGTCCTGCACGCTCCCTCTCTGCGCGCATCGTAGTAGTATTCTGCCAGGCGGTACCACCTTCCCCTCTGCTCTCCCCACAGTCCCATCGAGCAGGGATTCACCGTTCCATAGTCGCAGGATACACAAAACCGCTCGCAATCCGGCGCCTGCTGTACAATATGACGCTCTAAAGAAAACATCGGATACACCAACCCCTGTACATCCACCCATTCCCCCTGAATAAATCTGCGGTAAAAGCTCCCGCTGTACAGCAGCTCATACCGCTTCCTCACCCGCTTGGAAAGAGCCGGGTTGTCCTCCATCAGAAAGTGCAGATAATACAGTTTCTTCTGCTTCCTCCTTTGGAGCCATTCTCGGTAAAACCAATGCCCCGGTCCCTCCGGGTTGCAGTTAAACCAGAATCGGCTCCCCTCCACCGAGCATCGTGCTGCCGCCTGTTCCACAAACTCCCGATTCTGCAAGGCAACCTCGTCAAACAGCACACCGGCAAGGGTCATCCCCTGAATCAACGAGGCGCTCGAGGCATCCTTGCCCGAAAACAGATAATACCGGTTACACACCCGTCCGCAGCGCAGCTCCACATAATTTTTGCTCACCTTCTCGCTGTATGCAAACCCCATCTCCTCCAGTGTTCCCCGCACCGCCGATAAAAGGTTCCTGCGCACGCCGGAGATGGTCTTGCCGCACAACGCAAAGCTCTGCCCATGAAAGCAGCTCATGCTCCACGCAAAAAAGGAAATCGCCATACACAAGGTCTTGCCGCTGCGCACCGCGCCATCGCAGATGATTCCGTCATACCGGCTCATTCCCCTCTCCGGCAGCCACCAGCTCAACAGCTCCATCTGTTTTCTGCTAAAGCTCTTCACCCTGCTCCTCCTCCGAAAGCTTCTGCGCGCCCTGCTGCAGCGCCTCCAGCACACCGCCAAAGCTCCTGCCCTGCCCCTGCTTTTCCTGCTCGTTCAGCTTGAGCAGCAGCTCGCACGCCTTCAGCTTGTCCCAGAACTGATATTCTGCCGCCTTTGCGCTCCCCACTTTACTGGTCAAAAACCCATCGAACACCGGTTTCCCTTCTTCATCGCACGCCGCCTGCCCAAACAGCAGCCTTGTCAGCCCCAGCTTTGCAATTTCCCCTGCGCTCTCCTTCCCCAGATTCCTGCGCAGTCTGCGCACCTCCCGCTGCACCTCCCGGTCGTTCATCATTAGCACCCCTTTTTCCACTCCCGCTTTTTGGGCAGCAAGGTTCGGGTCGCGCAGCACAAAATACCAGTAAGCAAACTCCTTTTTCTGTTCCTCCAGATTGCTTCCTCCTTTCCCCAATCATCCAAAGTCCCTTTTCACCCATCCCCCTTTTCCCCTCAAAAATTGCATTTATATATGCAACCACCCCTCTTTTTTAAAAAATTTTATAAAAAAACTGCCCGCCTATGCGGACAGTCCCTCTGTTCTGGTTTCCTATATTCTTCTTTTTCTTCCCATTTTCTGTTTTACCTGCCCTTTTCGCAAAAAAGGGCAGCCCCCTCTTCGGGAAGCTGCCCTTACTATTAGTCCAGGATATAAATATTTACATTTCGCTTGCCGTTTAAACAGCTTTCTAAAAAAGTATCATAGTACAGGTCCACATCAATGACATCGTTCATCAGACCCACTCCGGTATCGGCTGCCACAGCAAAACCGTATACAAAGCTGTTATCTGCGCTGGTAATATACATTTTGGTTCCATACGGGATTTCTCCCGGATGCACCGCAACATATCCTGCCGATAATCCCTGACCGGAAGCGCCGCGCGCACCGCCTTCCACATTATATCCGGCTGCCACCTGGTTGGTCAGCAGCTTGCTGTACTCGGTCGGAACTCCATTTTCATCCAGCTCAATGCCAAAATCCAGTGGAGATACCGCCTTTCCTTCCACACCAGTCAAAGTAATTTCCGTCACCGGCTGCTGGTGGATTTGCTCGTCGATTACCTTCTTCTTCCGAATTTCCCGACCCACCATTCTCTGTTCATAGGTCACCGTCTTTTTGCCATCGCTTCCGCTCTGCACCAGCTTGGTCTTGCCGGGAGCCAGCAGAGAGGTCTCGCGGTTGATTACCTCATGCTCGATGACCTGGTCCTCCACCACCGTCTTGACCGTTACAGCGCCGTCTCTTCCTGCGGCACCCAGAAAACGCTTCGGCTCATCCTCGTCCTCATCGTCCTGTGTCTGCTGTTCCTGTTCCTCTTCCTCCGACAAAACATCCGCTCTGCCTTTTTCTTCCTCCAGCAGTATGCGGGTCTGTCTGATGCTGGTTCCGGTAAATTTATCGGTGTCCAGCGAGGCGGACAAAGTATCGCCCGATGCACGGATTGTCTGTGCAATGCTCATCTCTGCCACTGTTTTATCTGTATTACCTGTTCGGGTCAATCCCCAAAAGATTACCGCTGCCATCGCAACAGAAAGCATAGCGGCAACAGCCATCTTCCCCCAACGGTCGATGCTGTGTGCTTTTGTTCTGAAGTTTTGCATAAAGTTCTCCTTTGTTCTAAAAATTGCAATCTGCAAAATTTTCCTGCTCCTTTGTATTTTAGCAGGGTCGATGTCATTATATTCATCTTCACTTTCGCTGTCAAGAAAATCCCCTTTGTAAAAATCTTGTCGGAAGTTTCACTATTTTAAAAACTTTCCGTAAAAATTTGTGCAATTTTAAATTTATCTCCCCTGTTTTTAATAATTTTTTATCTAAATTGTCTCAAATTTCTCCCCTGCGCGCAGATTTATAAATTATATAAAAATTTTCTTTTTTATCCGCTCAGTTTTGTGCTTTTTGCCTTACATTTTTTAACATTTATTCTATTGCTTACTTACTCTTTCAAACCAAAAACCACTGCGCGCTGCATCTCTTTGCTCTTCTTTTCCTATTTATCTATCCAATCGCCTAAACACAAAAGAACAGCGACAGCACTAAAATCTCCTGCTGTCGCTGTTCTTTTTATCTTACAGTCCAAGATCAAAGGAATCCTTTCTCTTACAGAACACGGATGTCGCCCGAGCTGCTGATGAATTCCCCTCTGATATACCGCTCTGGATCCTTCTCCCATTCCACACCGGAATCATTCAGGTTGACCTGCCCATAGATCCGACTGCTCCCCGAAACGGTTCTGACCTTCGCCTGCAACTCCTTGTCCTTGCGGTTCAAACGGACGTCAATGTCCCCGCTGCTGGTTTTGATGCGGCTGTTTTGTGCGTAATAATCGCCCTCCACACCGCCGCTGCTGCTGAGAACCTCCAGCTGCTCCACTTCACTTCCCGACAGCTCCACATCACCGCTGGAGGTTTCTGCCTTCCACTTTTCTCCCCGCACGCCGTCCAGCTCGATGTCCCCGCTGACGCTTGTAAGCTCGACCTTCTGTCCATTGAGATGTGTCAATTCTATATCTCCGCTGACGGTACGCAGCTGTGCCTGCTGCACCTGACCATCCTGCCAGCTTATATCGCCGCTGCTGTTCTGCAAAACCATCTCGCTCACATTGACCTGCTCCAGCTGAATATCTCCGCTGCTTGCTTTGATGACCGACTCTTCCGCCACCATCTGTGTGATTTGGATGTCCCCGCTCGTGGTTTCCAGCTCGACCGCCCGGCTGTTGAGCTTATCCAGCTTCAAATCTCCGCTGGTCGTCTTTCCATGCAAAAATTCGATTCTTTCCGGCAGCTCCACCATCAGCTTCGGTGTCGGATTGCGCATCATCCGCAGCAAAGATGCCAAATCCAAACTCGGTTGCTTCTTCATCGGTTTTTTCTCGTTTACCATGTAGGTGTCCCCTTCCACCTGTTCCTCCAGATACTGTGAAAGTTCCTCCCCGCTTTGCAGGTAAACATGCAGTTCTCCATCACAGGAGCGGGAAATCTCCGCATCCATCGAAAACAGGTTCAGCTGCACCTTGCTGATTCCGCTGTACTGCACCGGCTCAATGGCGGTCACCGGCTTTGGCAGAGGTCTTTCTTCCTTCTTAAACTCCACCTCATCGCCCATCTCCCGCAGCAGCTCCTCGATGTCGCCCAATTCGCGGCAAATTTCCTCCTCGCTTCTTCCGCTTTTCAGCCCTGCCTCAAAATGTTCCTCATAGCTTTCCAAAATCTCTTGCACGAATCCCTGCTCATATCCTTCCAGCGCTCTGCTCAGCTGCTGCATATATTCTCGTTTTGTCATCACTTTTCCTCCTTACCAAATCAATCGGTCGACCGCTGCCGTAAATTCCTTCCATTCGCTGCGCAGCGCCTGCTGATATTCCAGCCCTTTTTCTGTCAGATGATAATACTTCCTTGCCGGACGCCCGTCGCTCTCCACCGAGTAGGTTTCCACATATTCGTCGTCCTTGAGCCGTTTGAGGATCAGGTACAGGGTGCCGGTTGCCAGCTCCATTTCCTGGGAAATTGTTTCGGTCAATTCATATCCATACTTGTCCGCTTTCCGCAACTGGGACAGTACACACAGTTCCAATGCTCCTTTTTTAAATTGGGTGTTCATCTGCTGCCTCCTTTCTCTCTTCCCTGTCTTGTTTTGTTGTATATATAATACTGCATACTATTCTTTATTGCAATATATAAAGCATACAAAGATATGTTCTTTTTTTATCCAATCTCTCCAAAGGCGCAAAAAAACAGCCGCCCATCGGACAGCTGTTCCTCTTCTTTTCTTATTTCACACAAAATATAGGATAGGTTCTACTATTTGTATTATCGCATCTCCCGCAGACGGCGCTGCTGATACTTCACCGCAGCCATCGAACCGACCTGCCGCAGCAGCACTCCATTGCGAAATCCACCATACACTCCGATGACCGGTGTCCCCTGAACCAGCTTGCCCGCCAGCGCTGCACTGCACAAGGCGTGCGATGCCCGCTTCTTCGCCTGTTCGCGTGAGATGGACAGTTCTTCCCCCGTCCTTGCCTTCTGCCGAATCTCCTGTGCAATCCGGTCTGCATCCGCACTCGCCTGTCTGCGCTGCGCCTCGTCACCCACCGCTGCACAGATCAACAGCATCTGGTAAATTTGTTCCGGTTGAGTATCGTATGGGTACCCAAAGCGCAGTGAGATTTCAAACAGCGTCTTGAACACCGCTCCCAAAAAAATGGGGACATCCGGCAATCCGATGCCCAACGCACCCATTAATCCCCCCTGCACCGAAGAAAACGCCATGTTGGCTCCTGCGCGACCTGCCGCCTTGCATCCCAGTTTATACAGCTCCCAGCCGGACAGCGGCTTCTGCGCAAATTGCAGATAATCTTCCCGCAGCTTTTCTTCGCTGCACAGCTTGCCAATCCAGCGACTGCCCTTCTCCAGCACCACCTCAAAGCTCTTCTCAAAGGCTTTTTCCAGCAGCTCGGTCGATTTCTCTGCCGCAGCCTGCGCGCCGTCCGAAAACTTTTCCGGCACCTTCTCCCGCAGCTTTTCGCGGACCGGTGCGGTCAGCTCGCCCGCCTTCTGCGCAATCAAAGAAGGTTTTTTCTCCTCCAGCAGCTTTTCTTCCTTTTTATCCAGCTTTTTTAAGCAGCGCAGCTGCACCCTTTGCTTTCTTTTTTGTTCCCGGTCCATGCTGCGCTCCTCCTTATCCTCTCAATCAGCTATTCATTCAGCAGGATATACTCCTGCACCCGATGGCAAAGCTTTAGCTCCACGTTGGCATCCAGATAGGTCCCGTCCTCGCGGTACTCCTCGGTGTAGACCTTGCCGGTCTGCCGAATCTCCCCAATCAGCCCGCTTTTGTCGTATGGAATCAAAAGATGCAGGTGCTGGTGGGTCTGCGGCAGATTCAGCGCGACCTTCTCCAGCAGTTTTTCCAGTCCCATGCCGGTTTTGGCAGAGATGGCTGCTGTCTTGCGGTCCAAAGTCAGCGGCAGCTCCGGCAGCTTGTCGCACTTGTTCAGCACCGTCAGCACCGGAACATTTTCCGCGCCCAGCTCCTTGAGCAGTCCGGTGGTGACCTCCAGCTGCTGGTCAAACTCCGGCGCGGAAACATCGCAGACGTTCAGCACAAGGTCCGCGTCGGCTGCCTCCTCCAAGGTAGAGTGGAACGCCTGCACCAGCTGGTGCGGCAGACGGCTGACCAGACCGACTGTATCAATCAGCATCACCCTGCGCCCGTCCGGCAGGTCGAGCGCGCGGGAGGTCGGGTCCAGCGTCGCAAACAGCATATCCTTTGCCAGCACGCCCGCATCGGTCAGGGTGTTGAGCAGGGTGGATTTGCCCACGTTGGTGTAGCCCACGATGGCAACCGTCACCACGTCGTCCTTCTTCCTGCGCTGGCGCAGCAAGCCGCGGCGTTTTTCCAATGCCTCCAGCTCCTCTTCCAGCGCGTGTATCCTGCGGCGGATGTGTCGGCGGTCA
>ERZ791603.2748-NODE-2748-length-10710-cov-7.067198_pt1 | contig 10710 bp, 7 predicted proteins | sample MGYA00509966_ERZ791603 | MGnify/ENA primary metagenome ERZ791603 (study PRJEB30046, sample SAMN00791931) | human gut metagenome | study: EMG produced TPA metagenomics assembly of the A metagenome-wide association study of gut microbiota in type 2...
ATAGCGGCGCAGGGCGGGCATCCGCACCCCGATGACGCGCTCCCACGCCACCCCCGGCATGAGGGCGGCATGGAAGGCACGGTATTTTTCATCCCGCAGGGCAAACAGGGCTTCGGTGATCTCTCGCATGGGCGGCCTCCTTTTGGGGTTTTAGATGATAGGATTCTACCGCAAATAGGGTAAAAGCGCAAGAAGGGGCGGCCTGACCCACAAGGGAGGGCAGACCGCCGGAAGAAAAACATGGATAATATCAGTGCTTGGGGACCAGCAGGGCCCGCATGGCATTGAGGATGGCCAGCACCAGCACGCCCACATCGGCAAAGACAGCGATCCACATGTTGGCATCGCCGGTGGCGCCCAGCACCAGTACCAGCGCCTTGACCGCCAGGGCGAAGATAACATTCTGCCAGACGATCTTCATGGTGCGGCGGGAAAGCCGAACGGCCAGCGCCAGCTTGCTGGGGGCATCGTCCATCAGTACGATATCAGCGGCCTCAATGGCGGCATCGCTGCCCAGGGCGCCCATGGCGACACCGACATCGGCGCGGGCCAAAACAGGAGCATCATTGATGCCATCGCCGACGAACACCAGAGGAGAACCAGTTTGCAGCAGCTCCTCCACCGCGGTCACCTTATCGGCGGGCAGCAGCTCGGCCCGGTATTCATCCAGACCAAGCTCCCCAGCCACAGCCTGGGCTACGGCGGTCTTATCGCCGGTCAGCATCACGGTCTTTTCCACGCCCTCGGCCTTGAGGGTCCGAATGGCCTCGGCGGAATCGGGCTTGGGGGTATCGGCGATGACCAGATAGCCGAGGTAATCCTTATCGGCCGCCATGTGGATAACGGTGCCGACCTCGGCGACCTCCCGGCAGGGAACGCCGATTTCCTTCATTAGGCGCTCATTGCCGGCGTAGATATGCCGGCCGTCAATGACAGCTTCAATACCGCGGCCGGTGTGGTCCTTGGCGTCCTCGATCTCTTTTTCGATGGGCTTGCCGTAGGCGGCCACCACCGACTGGGCAATGGGATGATGAGAGAAGCTCTCGGCAGCGGCGGCGGTCGCCAGCAGGTCGTCCTCGGTTCCGGCGGCGGGGACGATATGGGTGACGGTAAAGCTGCCCTTTGTCAGGGTGCCGGTCTTATCGAATACGACGGTTTTGGCCTTAGCCAGCGTTTCCATATAGCCTGCGCCCTTTACCAGGATGCCGCAGCGGGAAGCCCCGCCGATACCGCCGAAGAAGGTGAGCGGTACGCTGACAACCAGCGCGCAGGGGCAGGAAACGACCAGGAATACCAGGGCACGCTCCACCCAGGTGCCCCAGGGCTGGGAGAAGAACAGGGGCGGAATAACCGCCAGCAGGGCGGCGCCGGTCACGACGCAGGGGGTATACCAATGGGCAAAGCGGGTGATAAAACTTTCCACCCTGGCCTTTTGGTCGGCGGCGTTTTCCACCAGCTCCAGGATCTTGGCGGCGGTGGATTCGCCGTAGGCGCTTTGGGTCTGAACCGTAATGACACCGGTGAGATTTACCGTACCGCTGACCACCGGATCGCCCTCCGCCTTATCCTGCGGCAGGCTTTCGCCGGTCAGGGCGGCGGTATTCACAGCGGTGGAGCCCTCCAGGATCACGCCATCCAGCGGGATCTTTTCGCCGGGGCGGACGATGATGGTCTCCCCTACTTCCACTTCATCGGGGTCCACCTTTTCTTCCTGTCCATTCCGCACCACATTGGCGTAATCGGGGCGGAGATCCATAAGCTGGGTGATGTTGCGGCGGGTCTTGCCCACGGCAACGCCCTGGAACCATTCACCGATCTGATAGAACAGCATAACGGCGACGGCTTCCCGGTAATCGCCCAGTACAAAGGCGCCGATGGTGGCGACCGACATGAGGAATTCCTCGTCCATCAGGTCACCGTGCAGGATCTTGCGGATAGCACCCCACAGGACATCCCAGCCGACAATGAAATACGGCACACAGTAGGCCAAAAGCTTCCAGATGCCCTCCAGCGGGAGAACGAACCACACCAGTGCCAGCAGTACCGCCGCGGCGATAATGCGGGCTAGATGCTTTTTCTGTTTTCTTGTCATTTCGGTAATCCCCTTTCCCCGGTGATGGCGGAAAATATTACTTGAGCAGGATGCGGCAATCGGGTTCCACGCGCTTGCATGTCTTTACCACTTCGGCCAGGATGTCATCGTAGCGGGCGTCATCGGCCTCCAGGGTGAGCTTCTGGGCCAGGTAGCTGACACGGGCATAGGTCACGCCATCAATTTTGGAAATGGCTTCCTCCATCTTGGCGGCGCAGTTGGCGCAATCCAGGTCTTCCAGCATATACATCTTTTTCATGTCAGTTTTCCTCCTTGGATGAATGATTGGTGGGATGGGAATGGTGGTCATGCTCGGTCAGGTGCTCAAAGCCCTGCCCGATGATGGTACGGACATGGTCATCCGCCAGGAAATAGTAGATGGTCTTGCCCTCCCGGCGGGAGGCGACCAGCTTATTTTCCCGCAGCACCTTAAGCTGGTGCGAGATGGCGGATTGGGTCATGCCCAGCAGCTCCGCGATGGCGCAGACACACAGCTCCGATTCAAACAGCGAATACAGAATCCGCATGCGGGTGGTATCGCCGAACACCTTGAAGAGATCCGAAAGGTCACAGATCAGCTCCTCCGGGGGCAGCTCCTGCCGCACCGTTTGCAGGATGGCGGTATGGTCATGCTTTGGCATCATTTCGACCTCCATTCATATGTTTTCTTGTTCATATGATAGCACGCTCATATGTTATTGTCAACAGAAAATTTGATTTTTCTTTGACAAAATATCAAAAAACAGGGGCGGCGAGAGGAATCGGCCGGAGGCCAGGAGCGCCCGCAGGCAGGCTTATGCCCGGCGTAGACGGGCTGATGCCTGTCAAGGGCAGCGACGCCGCATCCGACGATTCCTCTCGCCGCCCTGGAAAAGGACGCCAAAAAGCCCGGAAAACCGAGGTTCTCCGGGCCAACGGGGAATATCAAACTCAGCGGTAGTCTTTCCGCTCGTTTAGGCGCTTCTTTTCTTCGGGCTTCAGGTCCAGGCCGATGGTACCGCCGGGGTTCATGGTGTAATCGGGGTCAAAGTAATTCTTGAGCACCCGGAACACCCCGTACTCCTTCTCGCCGATATAGCCCTCCAGCCAGGGGGCAAACATCTTGCCGATGCCATGGTGGTGGGAGATGGCCGCGCCGGATTTCTGGATGGCATCCAGAATGGTGGTGTGGTAGCGCTTAAATTCAGCGGCATCGTTCATCCGGGTGATGAAGATGAAGTACAGGTTGGCGCCCTGCGGGTAGCAGTGGCTCATGTGCGTGGTGACGATGGTATTGGGCAGCGCATGGCAGACCGCGCGCACATCGCGGTGCACCTGCGCCATATTGGACCAGTTGACGCTGCACTCCAGCGTATCGGTGATGACGCTGAAATCCATGAGGGTATCGCGGAGGTAAGGGTCATTGAAGCGGCCCTTTTCCCAGCTCTTGGTCACATAGCCGGTCATGGGCATGGCACCAAAGCGGCGGGCAATGCGGTGGATGTTCTTCGCCACATTTTTGGAAAAGCCCTTTTCGCCATCGGTAAAGCCCAGGAACATACAGCGCTCCATATCCTTGTAGCCCAGCTTATCCAGCAGCGGCGCCAGCGGTGTTTCATCCACATTGTAGAGCTTGAGCATCAGGTGGGTCTCTTCGGGGTCGGAAAGGCGAAACACCGAGGAATAGCCGCATTCGCACTGCATCATCTCCCGGGCGGCCGCCATGGCGGTCTCCCAATCCCGGAACATGTAGGAGAAGCGCTTTCGGTTTTCCGGCTGCCAGCGGAATACCTTGAGGGTCACTTCGGTAAGGACGCCGAAAGTGCCCTCCGAGCCCATCATGATCTGGTTGAGATCGGGGCCGGTGGCCTCCCTGGGATAATGGGGAGTGACGATGCGGCCGATGGGGGTGGCGTACTTCTGCGAAAGGACGATATCGGCGATGGTGCCATAGTAGGTGCTGTTCTGGCCCGCGCCGCGGGTGACCACCCAGCCGCCCACACTGCTGTACTCGAAGGACTGGGGGAAATGGCCGCAGGTATACTGCCGCTTGGCGCCAAAGCGATTGGGGGCATCCTGCAGGGCTTCCTCCAGCGCGGGGCCGGAAAGCCCCGCCTGCACAGTGATGGTCTGGTCCACCTCATTGAAGCTGAGGATCTTATTGAAGCGCTTGCGCATATCCAGCGAGATGCCGCCCTTGATGGGCTCCACGCCGCGGGTAACGGAGCTGCCGCCGCCGTAGACATACAGCGGGATATGGTGCTGTGCCGCATAGCAGACGATCTTCTCCACCTGCTCGGTGGTATCGGGGTAGACCACCACATCCGGCAGGCTATCGATCTGCTTGTGCCTCAAACGGAGAAGATCGTAGCCGGTGCAGCCGTAGGCCACCGAAAGTCTTTCGTAATCCCCCGTGGTAACAAATTCTTTCCCGACGATCTTTTTCAGCGCCTCCAGGTGCTCCGGGGCGATGCGGGAGGGGTGATCCGGGAGAGAGACCTGATCAAAGCCGATATCATCGGTGTAATCCCGGAAGTCGTCATCGGTCATGTGAAAGGTTTCCTTCATCATCTTGTAGAGGGATTCCTTGGGGTACTTGAAAAACTCGGGATCGCCCCAGCGGAAGATGGAACGATAGCTGCCCGCCGGGGCGGGAGTCAGCAGCCACTTGGGCTCGAAGCCTTTGTACGGTTTATTGCTCATGGTCATTCTCCTTTTCGGTTTTCTCTTCCAGCAGGCCGGAGGTGATGATGATATCCACCCCCAAGCCCAGCACATTGGGCAGCACCGTTTCTCCCCGCTTCATCGGATGGGTCACACGGGCGCGGTTAATTTCCCGCATGACATCGAAAATTTTATCCTTGGGTATTTCGGCCGAGGTGCGTACACTGATGACCGGGACCTCCGGAAAAACGGTGCGCACCGTGGTGCAGAGGGTGCGGGTGGGGCAGGTCATCTCGGCCGTGGCGAACTGTTCCCCCCGTTTACAGGCATTGCCGGTGACGGTAAAACGGCCGTCCCGCTCTTCGATGCGCAGGGTGCAGCCCCGGGGACAGACAATGCAGGTCAGCTCAGTCATGCTCCATCACCTCAATTTCCAGTTTGATCTGCGAAGCCGCGGTCAGCGCCTGGGCGGAAAGATCCAGCTCCAGCCGTTCCATCTCCGGCGGGCGGAGGAAGGGGTACCGGCGGGTGTATATTTCCCGGCCATCGGCTGTAATGACAAGGCGGCAGGGGCCCAGGTTTTCCCGGCTGCGGAAGTAGACAGTCACGGCGGAACGGTCGGCTGCAACATCCAGCCGCTGGGGCACAGCATACAGCAGCCCCTCCCCCGCCATGATGGGAATGAGGGTTCTTTGCTGCCCCGGACGGTACCGGGCCGCGCTTTTTCCGGCGGCTTCTCCGCTTTCGGAGACATAGTCCACCAGGTCATTGACATGCAGGGCATTGCCGCAGGAAAAGACACCGGGGACCGAGGTCATCAGCCCGGCATCGCAGATGGGGCCTTTGGTTTTGGGATCGATGGCCGCGCCAAGGCCCTCGGCCAGCTCGTTCTCCGGGATGAGCCCGACCGAAAGGATGAGGGCATCGCATTCCACGATCTGTTCGGTGCCGGGGATGGGAACCATGCACTCATCCACCTGGGAAATTTCCACCGCAGTCAGTCGATCCTGCCCAAAAACGCGGGTGACGGTATGGGAGAGATAAAGCGGGATATTGTAATCATGCAGGCACTGGTGGATATTGCGGGTGAGCCCGGAGGGGGTGGATTTGGCCTCGTAGACGCCCAGCACCTGGGCGCCCTCCAGCGTAAGGCGGCGAGCCATGATAAGACCGATATCCCCGCTGCCGAGAATGACGCATTTTTTGGTGGGGAGCAGCCCCAGCAGGTTGGTGAAATGCTGCGCCGTCCCGGCGGTAAAGACCCCGGCGGGGCGGGTGCCGTGGATGGACACCTGCTTTGCCGTCCGTTCCCGGCAGCCGGTGGCCAGCACCAGCGCTTTGGCGGCCACCGTTTCCACGCCATCCCGGTTTACCAGGGTGACGGCAAAACCCTCAACGGTCTTTTGGATGCGGGTGACGAAGGTGAGGGTCCTCGCTTGCAGCCCCAGGGCATGAAATTCATCGATGAAACGGCCAGCGTATTCCGGGCCGGAGAGCTTTTCCCCATACCGCACCAGGCCAAAGCCATCGTGGATGCACTGTTTGAGGATACCGCCCAGGCGGGCTTCCCGCTCGATGAGAAGAACCTGGGCGTCGTTTTGGTGGGCAGCAATAGCCGCGGCCAGCCCGGCCGGTCCCCCGCCGATGACCAGAACATCAACGGTAAGCATGCTTTCTCCCTCCTTCGTCATTTGGTTTTGCCATAGGTGATGACCGCTTGCTCAGAGGATTTTCTGACCTCCTCCAATGGGCAGTCCAGGTATTCGGCGATGATCTGAGTGACCAGCGGCGAGCAGAACCCGCCCTGGCAGCGGCCCATGCCGGGCCGCACCCGCTTTTTGATGCCATCCACCGTGGGAACCGGGATGGGCGAACGCAGGGCATCCAGAATTTCTCCCTTGCTTACCTCCTCGCAGCGGCAGATGATGATGCCGTAATCGGGGTTCTGCCGGATGAGGGCGGCCCGCCGCTCATCGCTCATTTCCCGCAGGACGGGCGGGCCATGGCGGATGGGATCGTAGTTTTCGTTCTTTTCCACCGGTTTAAGCGTGGAAAGATAATCGACCGCCATTTTTTCGATATCCAGCGCGACGGCCGGGGCAGTGGTAAGCCCTGGAGACTGGATACCGGCACAGTGCAGAATGTTGCCGGTTTTGCGGCCCATTTCGATGATGAAGTCCTCTTCGAATGTGGGGGCGCGCACCCCGGTAAAGTAGGTAATGATATCCCCCTGGGAAAGGGTGTGCATGGTGCGCTGCTGCTTTTGGAACACATGGTCGATGCTTTCCCGGTGGGTTTCGGTGTTCTCTTTTTCCCAAGTTTCTATGGCATCGGGGCCAACCAGCAGGTTATCGTGGACGGTATGCAGAATGCCGCCGCCTTTGGAGTGGTGAGTGTTCCGGGTGATGTCCATGACCGAAGCGATGGTGTGCATATAGGCCCCGGCCTTTTTATCCAGGATGGAATTGGTGCCGCGGCGGGGATGAATGGAGAAGAAGCGGTCCCTCGCCATGGCGGCGATCTCCTCCGCGAAGACGCCGGCGGCATTGATGACCAACGCGGGATAAACGGTGCCGCGGTTGGTGGTGACGCTATGTATTTTGCCATCCTGTACCTCCATGCCCAGCACGGCGGTATTCAGCGAGACCTCGGCACCGTTCTGCACGGCGTTTTCGGCATAGGCGATGGTAAGCCCATAGGGACAGACACAGCCGGAGGACGGATTGGAGATGGCGAAGGCAAAACGGAGATTGGGCTCCCGGCGGCGCAGCTCCTCCCCGGAGATGAGCTCGGTATCGGCGATGCCATCCCGCTTTTTACGGATGAGGCAGTAGAGGGCGATGAGGGGCTTGAGCCAGGCTTTTTCGAAGCAGACATACTGCCCTACCCGCTTAAAGGGAACATCGAGCTCCCGGCAGAGCTGATCGTACATGGCATTTCCTCGGCGGACATAGTGGTGCTTGAGAGAGCCGCGGGAAAGATCGATGCCGGGGTGGACCTCGCCGTCATTGCGGCCGGAAGCCTGCAGCGCCAGATCGGCTTCCTTTTCCACCAGCAGGATATCCAGTTGCCACTTGGAAAGCTCCCGGGCGATGGAGGCCCCAGAAATGCCCCCGCCGATAATAAGGACATCCGGCTTTCTGCCTTCCAGCGCGGTATCCCGCAGAGTGGGCATGCGGATGGGCTGCTCCCCTGCCTCATCGCAGCGGATATCATTGACCACATGGGTGGTACTGTATTTTTCGGCCGCCAGGGAACAGGCCTCTATCACTTTCTCCCAAGTGGGCAGTCGACCGCTGAGGACAATATTTCCCTCCGAAAGCGTGGCCGTTACCGCCGGGCCAAAGCGTTTTTTCAGCCGCCGGTTTATCCTGCGGATGTTCATTTTCCGGCACCTCCCGTTCATGTCGGCCAAACGGCCGACTCTATACCAAAATGATACCGCCTGCCGGGAGAGATGTCAAGAAGGTAAATGACCGGATGAGAGAAATTATTCGCAAATTTTACACCGCCGGGCAGGATGGACAGCCGTCCGCTTTCATGGTACAATTCGGGGTAGAAACAGGAAAGGAGCTGGCATATGGCCGCACCGAGAAAGGATAACATCAAGGAAAAGATATTGCAGGCCACCACCGAGCTGCTCAAGACAACCGCACTGGCGGAGATCTCGCTGGCGGAGATCGCGGCGACGGCCGGGATCTCCAAGGGGACGCTGTACTACCACTACAAAACCAAAAACGAGGTTTTTCTAGATATCACCCAGCGTTTTTTGGATGAACAGTGGGAGGATCTGATCCGCTGGACCGAGAACAAAGAGAAGGACACCAGCCTAAACCGGCTGGTGCGGTATGTAGCGGAGCGGGATATTGCCTCTGCCGGACTGCGCCTGCAGCTGCTGGCGGAAGCCCAGCTGGGCAATGAGACTCTGCGCCAGAACCTGACCACCCTGTATCAGAACTTTCAGGGATTGATCCGTGGGAAAATAGCCGAACGCACCGCGCTGCCGGCCGATTTTTTGACCTGGCTGCTGCTGTTGGTCTGCGATGGCATCATCGTGCAGGAATCCATCGGCAACGCGGCCTTTGACCGGGAGGCCTTTCTTACCGAGGGGATCCGGTATCTGCGGAAGCTGAGCGCCGCGCAGCAGGAGAACGACTGATTTTACGAAAACGAATGGAACGATAACGGAAAGGGGGGCACCGCCATGGCACAGAAGAATATCACGCTGGGACTGGTGGCCCATGTGGACAGCGGCAAGACCACCCTGACCGAAGCCATGCTGGTGGGGGCCGGGGCGCTGCGGCAGGCCGGGCGGGTAGACCATGGAGATGCTTTCTTGGACACCCATGCCCTGGAGCGCAGCCGGGGGATCACCATCTTTGCCAAGGAGGCAAGGCTGACCCTGCCCCATACTGCCCTGACCCTGCTGGATACCCCCGGGCACGCTGACTTTGGCGCGGAGATGGAGCGGACGCTGGCGGTGCTGGACTACGCGGTGCTTATCATCAGCGGGACGGACGGCGTGCAGGCCCACACCGAAACGCTGTGGCGCCTGCTGGAACGGTACCGCATCCCCACTTTTATTTTTGTGAACAAGATGGATCAGCCGGGCGCTGACCGCGCGCTTATTCTGGAGGAGCTGCAAAGGAAGCTCTCCCCCGCCTGCCTGCCTCACGATGCCGAAGCAGAAGCGCTGGCGCTGTGCGATGAGCGGCTGATGGCGGAATATCTGGAGAGCGGAACACTGCCCGAAACAAATTTGGCTGCCGCCCTTGCCCGGCGGGCATGGTTCCCCTGCTGGTTTGGGGCGGCGCTGCGGCAGGAGGGCATTGCCGAGCTGCTGGAGGGGCTGGACCGGCTGACCCTGGCCCCGGCCTATTTGCCGGACTTCGCGGCAAAAGTGTATAAAATCTCGACCGACGCGCAGGGCAGCCGGCTGACCCACCTGAAGGTGACCGGCGGTACGCTGAAGGTCCGCATGGCCCTGCCGGGCGGGGAGAAGATCACCCAGATACGGCTGTATAACGGGGCCAAATACCAGGCGGTGGAGGAGGTCCCGGCCGGGACGATCGCCGCGGTAACCGGCCTGAGCCAAAGCTATGCCGGGGAAGGTCTTGGCGCCGAGCAGGAGAGGAGCTCTCCCCTGCTGGAGCCGGTGATAAGCTGCCGGGTGACGCTGCCGGAGGGCACCGACCCCCATACCGCACTGGCACAGCTGCGCCAGCTGGAGCAGGAGGACCCGCAGCTCCACCTGGAGTGGGAGGAGCAGAAGCGGGAGATCCGGGTGCGGCTGATGGGAGAGATCCAGCGGGAGATTTTGCAGAGCGTGGCCATGGAGCGCTTTGGACTGGCCATTGGCTTTGAGGAGGGGAGCATCCTTTATAAGGAGACCATCGCCGCCCCGGTGGAGGGCATTGGCCACTATGAGCCGCTGCGCCACTATGCCGAGGTGCATCTGCTGCTGGAACCGCTGCCCCGGGGCAGCGGGATGCAGTTTGCCGCCGATTGCCGGGAAGAGGTTCTGGACAAAAACTGGCAGCGTCTGGTGCTGACCCATCTGGAAGAAAAGCAGCACCTTGGCGTTCTGACCGGCGCACCGCTGACCGATGTAAAGATCACTCTGCTCACCGGCAAGGCACACCTGAAGCACACTGAGGGCGGAGATTTCCGGCAGGCCACCTACCGCGCCGTGCGGCAGGGGCTGATGCTGGCCAAAAGCCAGCTGCTGGAGCCGTGGTATGCCTTCCGGCTGGAGGTGCCGGTGGAGAATATCGGCCGCGCCATGAGCGATATCCAGCGCATGGAGGGCAGCTTTGACCCGCCGGAAAGTGGCGCGGAGACCGCCACCCTGACCGGCTTTGCGCCGGTATCCACCATGCGCAGCTACCCCATGGAGGTGGTCAGCTACACCCGGGGCAGGGGACACCTGAGTCTGACGCTGGACGGTTACCGCCCCTGTCACAATGCACAGGAGG
>ERZ791603.2749-NODE-2749-length-10709-cov-3.204336_pt1 | contig 10709 bp, 9 predicted proteins | sample MGYA00509966_ERZ791603 | MGnify/ENA primary metagenome ERZ791603 (study PRJEB30046, sample SAMN00791931) | human gut metagenome | study: EMG produced TPA metagenomics assembly of the A metagenome-wide association study of gut microbiota in type 2...
CCCGGGCTCCTCGCTCTTCTTCGTATCGCTCGAGGATAACCTGATGCGCCTGTTCGGCTCGGAGCGTATCGCCAAACTGATGGACCGTATGGGCCTCAAAGAGGGAGAAGTGATCCAGGCCGGTATGATGTCGAGGGCGATCGAACGAGCCCAACGCAAAGTCGAAGAGAACAACTTCGGTATCCGTAAACGCCTGCTCGAATACGACGACGTGATGAACGCACAGCGCGAGGTGATCTACACCCAGCGCCGCCATGCGCTCTACGGAGAACGGATCGAGGTCGACCTGAACAACATCATGATGGACTACGCGCAATCCTTCGTCGACACGTACAGCGAAGACGATTTCGAGGATTTCAAGTTCAACATGATCCGCCAGGTGGCCGTGCAGCCTTCGTTCGACGAAGCGACCTACAAGTCCGCCAGCAAGGAGATGCTGACCGGCATGGTGGTCAAAGACTTCCAGGATGCTTACATGCGCCGCATCGGTTCGGTAGCTGCGACGGCATATCCCGTTATCAAGCGTGTTTACGAAGAACAGGGCGATAAATACGAGAATATCTACATTCCCGTGTCAGACGGTTTCCGGGGTTACAACGTACCGGTAAACCTGAAAAAGGCCTACGATTCACAGTGCAAAGAGGTGTTCAAGAGCTTCAGCACGATCGTCGTGCTGACCACCATCGACGAGAACTGGAAAGAGCACCTGCGCGAGATGGACGAATTGCGCCAGAGCGTACAAAATGCCACTTACGAGCAGAAAGACCCGATGTTGATCTATAAATTCGAATCATTCAACCTCTTCAGCAAAATGCTCGAGAAGGTAAACCGGGAAATCCTTTCGACGCTGTTCAAGGCATTCATCCCGGTACGCGAGAACCCGGAAGCGGCAGCGCCGCAACAACCGGTCGCTCCTCCCAAAACCGACATGTCGCGTATGCAGACTTCCCGGATGGAAGCTGCGGCCGCAGCCGGACAGGGGGATAAAAGCAAGCCCGCCCCGATCCATGTCGAGAAGAAAGTGGGCCGCAACGATCCCTGCCCTTGCGGAAGCGGTAAGAAATACAAACATTGCCACGGCCAGAACGAATAACTTTTCGGGAAATAACCATTAAGAATACGATACGAAAAAGCGGAGAAACCCGGGTTTCTTCGCTTTTTTACGGATGCTTGGAACCAAGCGCAAGCGCTATTACATCCTAAAAACAACATTTAAAAGAAAGCCGCATGATTGATGTTCGTATTTGCATGTATCCACTACATGCCATGAACCGCAACTAAAGTGTTGGCATAACGGGAAACGGGATATCGTCCCTATTCCTCTTTTAACGCTTCGGCCACTTCAGCTTCGGCTTTGCGCAACTTCTCGCGGCAGAGCTTGATCAGCTCCGAGGCCCGCTTTACCTGTGCCCCCAGTTCATCGACATTCATCTGCGAATCGTTGAACTTTTCGAGAATCTGTTCGATTTCCCCGATCGCCTGGGTATAAGTCGGTTGTTTTTTCTCCATGACTATTTCAATTTATCGTTTTCCTTTCGGGAACTCTTCCCTGTCGGATGCAGCCGTTTGATTTCGGCATCGGCCGAACCATCCCGCCACAATACGGTAATCTCGACACCCGGTTGCACATCCCCGACAGAGGTGATATGCCGTCCGCCGGACCGCACCATCGCAAAACCCATCTCCAACATACGCCGGGGATCGCGCGCAGCTACCCGGTCGCCGAGCCACGCCAATTGCTGCCGCTGCGTTTGCAGCAGCTCCGTACTGCGCAAAGCCAAAACACCTTGCATCGCATCGAGATTCTGCGTACAGGCAGCCAGGTTGTAACGCGACGCCTGCGAAAGCCGAACGTCCAGGTTGCGCAAATCCGCCAAGCCACGGTAAACGACCTGTCCGGTCAGCCGTATCAAGTCACCGTGCAATCGCCCCAACTGCAGTTGCTGATCATGCATCCGGTCGGAGGATCCCATTTTCAACGTCACGGCCGCCTGGCGTAACTGCTGCCGGCTGTTATCGAGCAGTGTCAGCGCCGCGCCGGAAAGTTCGTCCAGCCGCTCCTCCAACCAGCCGTCGAAGGCCCCCGCCTCCTCCTTGAGGTACACGGCCACGGCCGTAGGGGTTTTCACGGATACCGCCGCTACGAGATCGGCCACGCTCTGATCCTTATCGTGCCCGATGCCGGCTATGACCGGCAACGGGAACTGAGCGATATGGCTGCACAGGCGATAGCTGTCGAAACAGCCCAAGTCGCTCTGCGAACCGCCGCCGCGGATTACTACCACTGCATCGAAATCGTCGGCACGGTCGGCAACCGCACCCAAAGCCTCGATGATCGAATCTTCAGCGCCGGCACCCTGCATAAAGGCATCGAAAAGCGTAACTTCAAACCGGTAAGGACTGTCGGAAAGTTCGTTACAGAAATCCTGATAACCGGCGGCATTGCGGGACGAAACGACCGCCAAACGCTGAATCACCACGGGCAACTCCAATTCACGGTTCATTTCGAATACGCCGTCGGCCTGCAACCGTGCAACGGTCTCCTGCCGCTGCCGCTCCATGTCCCCGAGCGTATAGGCCGGATCAATGTCGGTAATTTGCAACGAAAGGCCGTACAACTCGTGATACGATACCACCACTTTCACCAACACCTGCAATCCGGCCGCGAGCACTTGCCCCGTCAACTGACGGAAATAAGGTTCCAGCATCGCATAAGTATTGCGCCAGATGACGGCGTTCGCCTTGGCCTTCGGAATGTGATTCGCACCACCCTTCTCGACCAGCTCGAGATAACAATGCCCCGAATAGTTCACTTTCAGTTCGCTGATCTCAGCCGCCACCCAATAAGGCAACGGATGCGCCTGGTCGATGCCCGTCTTGATCATCGACTGCAACCTGCTGAGCGATATGGGGTCCGTCTGCGGCATCGTCAGTTATTCACCCGGTAAACCTTCTGGACGCCTTTGAGTTTCATCAGCTTGTAAACGACCGTATCGACCACCTGCGTACTGGTCACCTCGATATTGATCAGCCCTGAGAGAATCCCCCCGGCCGAATTGAGGCTCATCGAACGGATATTGATCTTCAGGTCGCGATTGATTACCTCTGCGATCTTGTTGACCAGACCGGGAACATCGTCGGCCTGCACGCGAACGGTCGCCCGGAACGAACCCGGCACTACCTCTTTCTGCCAGCGGGCCGGCAGGATGCGGTAGGGGTATTTCTCCCGGAGACGCAACGCGTTGGGACAATCGTGACGATGGATCGTAATGCCGCTGTTGATCGTAGTAAAACCGAAAACTTCGTCGCCGTAGATCGGGTTGCAGCATTTGGCCAGCTTATATTCGATATTGCTCAACGACTCGTCGATTACCAATGCATCGTCGGCGCCGCCCAGCGGTTTCGCGGACACTGAGGTCTTAACCGGGCGCTCCTCTTCCGGCAGGTCGTTGCTGAGCAGGCGCGTCAGGATCTCCTTGATGTCGCCGATCACAATCTTCTGCTGCGCGATCTGGCCGTACAGTTCGGTGCCCGTTTTGAGCTTGTAGTATTTGCAGAGCATCGTCACCGCATCGTCTATGGTGACGGGCAATTTCCAGTTCTTGAGTTTGCGCTCCAACTCTTCGCGGCCGAGGCTCGCGGCCTTCGCCTGCTCTTCGCGCAGGTAAGCCTTGATTTTGTTGCGCGCCTTGCTCGTCGTGACGATATTGAGCCAGTCGGCTTTCGGTTTCTGCGATTTGGATGTGAGGATTTCGACGATATCGCCGTTTTTGAGTTGCTCTTTGAACGATACGTTACGGTGGTTAACCTTGCCGCCGGTACAGCTCGCGCCGAGGTTGGAGTGGATGTCGAAAGCAAAATCGAGCACGGTAGCCCCTTCATTGAGCTTGCGCAGATCACCGTTGGGCGTAAAGACAAAAATTTCACCCGACGAAAGCTTAACGTTGAATTTATCCGCGCGGGGCTGGTTCTCGGTAGCCTCGATCAATTCGCGGATCCTGCTGAACCACTCTTCGGTTCCCATGCCGTCGCCCTTCACCCCTTTGTAGCGCCAATGAGCCGCCACTCCACGTTCGGCCACCTCGTCCATGCGTTCGGTGCGGATCTGTATCTCGACCCAACGGCCCTCAGGGGTCACGACCGTCGTGTGCAGCGATTCGTAGCCGTTCGATTTGGGAATCGAAATCCAGTCACGCATACGGTCTGGATTGGGTGTATAAAAATCGGTCACGATCGAGTAGACCGCCCAGCAAAAAGCTTTCTCCTGCTCACGCGGGCAATCGATCACGATCCGGATCGCAAAAAGGTCGTACACTTCGTCGAAACCGATGTGCATCCGCTTCATCTTACGCCAGATCGAATAGATCGACTTGGTGCGGCTCTTGAGGTGGTACTTAAATTTCTGCTGCCGCATCTTCTCCTCGATGGGTCTGACGAATCCCTTGATGAACACTTCGCGTTCGGCCGCCGTATCTTCCAGGCGACGCCGGATATAATTGTAATCCTCCGATTCGAGGTATTTGAGCGAAATATCCTCCAGTTCCGATTTAATGCTGTAAAGCCCCAGTTTGTGAGCGATCTGCGCATACAGGTTCAGACTCTCCCACGATTTCTTCTGCCGTTTTTCTTCCGGGAACATGTCCAGCGACCGCATCACCTCGAGCCGGTCGGCAAGCTTGATGAGGATCACCCGCGGATCGGACGAATAGGAGACGATCAGCTCGCGGAAATTATCCACCTGATCTTCGGCGGCTTTGGTATCGACGTCCGAAATGTTGCACAACCCTTTCAGAATACCGATACATTGTTCGCCGTAATGACGCCCGATACGGTTCAGGTCCATCAATTCCAACCGGACGACATCGTGCAGCAGGGTTGAGATCACCGAATTACGTCCCAACCCGATCTCGCACATCACGATCGTCGCGGTACCCACCGAGTGTAAGACCAAAGGAGTCCCGTCGTAGCGGGTCATGCCGTCGAGTTTTTCGACGGCCACACGCAATGCAGCCTTTACCAACTGGTGGCTGGCTTCACTAAAATACCCCTGCGAAAGCTGCAGGAAGGGTTCTACATACGGGGGCAGCGACTGCACTTCCAACATTTCGGCTTCCATATGTTTTCGGGATTTATCTCGCCTTAAATATAGTAAAAAAATTTAAGAATGCCGGGTATTTTCCGCTCCATTCGTATCCGGAACAGCTCCGGATTCGCGTGCGGCCCAAGAATCATGCAAAAAAAAGCCCGGGAACGCCCCTCTTCGGCATTCCCGGACCTATCCGTCAGAAAGCGACGCATTTATTCCGCCGCAATTATTTGCGATGGAACTTACGCGGCTTGATCATATTTTCGGGAGAGAGCACATTATCGAGCTCCTCTTTGCTCATCAGTTTCTTTTCCAGTACGAGGTCATAAATGCCCTTACCGGTTTCGAGCGCGGTTTTGGCCAGCTCGGTCGAAGTCTCATAACCCAGATAAGGGTTGAGTGCCGTTACCAGTCCGATGCTGTTGTAAACCAACCGGCGGCAGACCTCTTCGTTAGCCGTAATACCGGCCACACAACGGTCGCGCAGCGTGTTCATGCCGTTGCTCAGCAGGTCGATGCTCTCGAAAAGGCTGTGCACGATGATCGGCTCCATCACGTTCAGCTCGAGCTGTCCGGCCTCGGCGGCGATCGTTACGGTCAGGTCGTTGCCGATCACTTTGAACGCTACCTGGTTAACCACTTCGGGAATCACCGGATTTACTTTGCCCGGCATGATCGACGAACCGGGCTGCATCGGCGGCAGGTTGATCTCATTCAGCCCGGTACGCGGTCCCGACGAGAGCAGACGCAGGTCGTTGCAGATTTTCGACAGCTTGACCGCCAGCCGTTTCAGCGCCGACGAGTTCATTACGAACGCTCCGGTATCGTTGGTCGCTTCGATCATGTTGGTAGCCGCCACGACAGGCAGTCCGGTGATTTCACGCAGGTATTTGATGCAAAGCGGCGAGTAATCGGGATCGGCATTGATACCGGTACCGATCGCCGTCGCACCCATGTTCACCTCGAGGAACAACTTGTAGTTCTGTTCGAGCCGTTCGACCTCCTCGGCTAGATTCGCAGCATAAGCTTCAAATTCCTGACCAAGGGTCATCGGCACGGCATCCTGCAACTGAGTACGGCCCATCTTGATTACGTGCGCAAATTCGGCCCCCTTGGCGTGGAAAGCCTCGACGAGCCATTTCAACGAAGCCTGAAGTTTCGTAATGCTGTTGATCAGCGCAATTTTCACCGCCGTCGGATAGGCATCGTTGGTCGACTGCGACATGTTCACGTCGTTGTTCGGATGGCAGTATTTGTACTCGCCCCGCTGATGTCCGAGGATCTCGAGCGCACGGTTCGCAATCACTTCGTTCGCATTCATATTGGTCGAGGTGCCGGCTCCGCCCTGCACCATGTCCACGACGAAATGCTCGTCGAATTTGCCTTGACGCACCTCTTCGCACGCTTCGATGATCGCCTGTGCCACATGGCCGTCGATCAATCCCAGATCACGGTTCGCACAGGCAGCGGCCTCCTTGACCATCGCCAGAGCCTTGATCAGCTCCGGGAAAAAGTGAAGCCGCACGCGGCTGATGTTGAAGTTCTCCAAAGCGCGCATCGTCTGTACGCCGAAATAATACTCTACCGGCACCTCTTTGTTGCCCAGCAAGTCATGTTCCGTACGGGTCTTACCCGAAAGCTGACGTTTCGTAATATCCATAATTTTAGGAGAGTATAGAATTTAGGGTTCGACTAAATAAAAATTTACGCGAAATTAAGCAATTCCGCGTAAAAAAGTAATAATTTTCAACAATATTTCAGCCTCCGGACTAAAGATTATCGCCGGATCAGGGATTAAGATTCCGGATTATAAACAAAATCGTATCAAACCGAACGACAACGAACGGTTCACAGGTCACAGGTATTTCGTCAGCAATTCCGACATCTGCGAAGCGAGTTCGGCAGCTTTTTCCGCCGCCGCATTGGCGAAACGTTCGGTGTTGTCGGCATAGATGATCCCGCGCGACGAGTTGACCAACAGCCCGCACCGGCGGTTCATACCGAACCGGGCGACCTCTTCGAGACTCCCCCCCTGCGCGCCGACACCCGGCACCAGCAGGAAATGGTCCGGCACAAGCTCGCGGATACCCTTCAGCATCCGGGCCTGCGTCGCCCCGACCACATACATGATGTTATCGGCCGTCCCCCACTCTTTCGACGTGTCGATCACCTTCTCATAAAGGAAGCCCACCTCTTCGAGCCGCTGCATTTCGAAATCGGCCGCACTCGGATTAGAGGTTAACGCAAGGATAACGGCCCATTTGCCGTCGAACTGCAGGAACGGTTCGACCGTATCGTAACCCATGTAGGGCGAAAGCGTCACCGCATCGACCAGATTCCCGGAGAAAAAGGCCCGGGCATACATTTTCGACGTGTTGCCAATATCCCCCCGTTTCGCATCGGCAATAATGAAGATATCGGGATACCGTTCCCGGATGTACTCCACCGTCCGGCGGAAACTGCCCCAACCCTTCTCCCCGTTGTCCTCGTAGAAAGCCAGATTGGGCTTGTAACACACCGCATAGGGTGCGGTAGCATCCACGATAGCCCTGTTAAAGGCGAAGACGGGATCGTCCCCGGCCCACAAATGGCGCGGAATCTTGTTCATATCGGTATCGAGCCCCACGCAAAGAAAACTGCGTTTAGCCTCGATCCGGGCGAAAAGCTGTTCGGCGTTCATATCTCTTGTAATTGAATTATTCCTCTCTCCATGGCGTCCGGTGTGCCGGCGGTCAACCTGCTTCCCGGCAGGATTAGATTCGCGGCCGATAAATACCTTCGCCCGGGCCTTCCTAGGTTACGGTTACGTCTCCGGCGGAAGCGGCCCTACCACCAATGCGACTTGCCGCGATCTTTGCAACTGCGAAACAAGCGCTGTTTCCGGACCGGACAAGACACGTTTGTTTACAGACAACTTTCCGTGTCTAGCAACGTTTTTTCCTGCAACCTAATTCTCCTCGCTGGCACGCAGACGCTCGGCGTTTTCGGCTACCTGCAACTTGTCGATGATCTCCTGAATATCGCCGTCCATCACCGCCGCGAGGTTGTAAAGCGTCAGGTTGATGCGGTGGTCGGTCACACGGCCCTGCGGGTAGTTGTAGGTGCGGATCTTCGCACTGCGGTCGCCGGTAGAGACCATCGTCTTGCGTTTCGAAGCGATCTCGTCGAGGTATTTCTGGTACTCGAGGTTGTAAATACGGGTACGCAACTCCTCGAAAGCCTTGTCGAAGTTCTTGAGCTGCGATTTCTGGTCCTGGCACTGCACGACGATACCGGTCGGGATATGGGTCAGGCGGATGGCCGAATAGGTCGTATTGACAGACTGGCCGCCGGGACCCGACGCACAAAAAATATCCTTACGCACATCGTTCATATTGATCTCCAGATCGAACTCCTCTGCTTCGGGCAGTACGGCCACCGATGCGGCCGACGTATGGACGCGTCCCTGCGTCTCGGTCTGCGGCACGCGCTGTACGCGGTGCACGCCCGACTCGTACTTCAACACGCCGTACACGCCGTCTCCGGTCACCTTCATCACGACCTCCTTGAAGCCGCCCGAGCTGCCTTCGCTGGCGCTGTTGATCTCATACTTCCACCCTCTCTTTTCAACGAATTTGGTATACATGCGCAACAGGTCGCCGGCAAAGATCGCCGCCTCGTCGCCGCCCGTGCCGCCGCGAATCTCGACGATCGCGTTCTTGCTGTCCTGCGGATCGGCCGGAATCAGTAACAGTTTGATCTGTTCCTCCATTTGCGCTACGGCAGGCTCCAGTTCGGACACCTCCATACGGGCCATTTCACGCAATTCCTCATCCTTTTCGGTTGCCAGAATCTCTTTGGCACCTGCAAGGTTATTGAGCGCGGTGCGGTATTTTTCGCTGGTGTGGACGATCGGTTCGAGCTCTTTGTACTCCTTGTTCAGCGCGATGAATTTCCTGACGTCGGCGATTACTTCCGGATCGGTCATCTGCTGACCGATCTCTTCATATTTGATTTTCAAGCCATCGAGGCGTGAAAGGATCGAATTATCCGGCATACGGCATCTCCTGTTTTTAAGGCTACAAAGGTAAACATTTTTTTGTTTTTTCGTATCTTGTGGCGCCGAAGCGGGACCTTATGAAAAAAACCTTCCTGAAAATAGTCGGATACCTCTCTGTCGCGTTGGGATTTGCCGGGGCGTTCCTGCCGCTGGTTCCCACCACGCCGTTGCTGTTGCTGGCCCTGTGGTGCTTCTCGAGAAGTTCGCCGAAGATGAATGCATGGCTGCTGGGCAACCGCATGTTCGGGCGTTACCTGAAAGATTACGAACAGGGCCGGGGTATCCCGAAGGTCGTGAAAGTTTCGTCGATTATCATTCTCTGGAGTTCCATCCTCTTCACCACGATCGTCTTCACCGAAGCATGGTGGTTGCGGGTACTGCTGCTCCTGATGGCTTTGCTGGTCTCAGTCCACATCCTGAACCTGAAGACGCTGCTGACCGGCTCTACTGGCGGGGGGCGGTTGTGAACCAGTCGAACGAGATGAAAGAACCGAAAATCATCACGGCACGGAAAGGCGAGGAGTTCGGGACGAACCTCGAGTCCTTGCAATCCTACATGAACCAGAACCGGAGCGGCTATTGGCTGATGAAGCATATCTATACCGATTTGTTGTGTAATAATTATAATAAGCAGATAGAGGAAAAAGGCGATTTGCCGAAGCCGTTGATTCGGATGGCACAGCTTTACCTGTGGGCTTCCGAGGCGTGGAACGAATACCTCGAAACCCCGGACGGCCGCGTCTATGCCGGAATTGACAAGGTGCGCGCCCGTGCCGGCATCCCGGACGTGAAAGAGGCGTGGAGCCAACACTCCACGAACCCGGCACTTGCCACGACCCAGGCAGGCATGCGCCAGATCATTCGTAGGGAAACGAGCATCGAGTTGGCTTTCGAGGGACAGCGGTTCTGGGATTTGCGCCGCTGGCTGGAAGCCGAGAAGGAGTTGAACGAACCGCTGACGGGGTGGAACGTGGTGGCTGCCGATGCCGACGGGTTCTATAATAACTACCAAGGTCCGGTGGTGGTTTGGGAGAAACGCGGCTTCCTGGCGCCGAGGGATTATTTCTTTCCGATCAGTTCGGAAGTGGTGCAAGTGTCTGGCGTGGTGCAAAATCCGGGTTGGTGATGTTTAATCGTAAAATGAAGAATTATGAGAAAAAGGATAGGATTATTAGGGTGCGCTTTGCTGTTGCTGGCAGCCTGTAATGATGACAAGGATATGTTTGACGTGCCCGTGCCGGCGGAGACCATCTCTTTCCAGCCGGTGAGCGGGGGTGCCGTGATGCGCTATGCGTTGCCGGATGATACCGGGATCTGCGCCGTGAAGGTGTGCTACCGGAACGAGCGTGACGAGGAGGTGACCATCTTGGGCACCCCTTACGCGGACTCGGTCGTGCTGACCGGCTTCGATGCCCCGCGCCGGGACGTGCCGGTGCGGATCTCCGTGACGGACAACAATAACGTGGAGTCGGAGCCGATCGAGCGGACTTTCAACACGTTGGCATCTTGCCCTTACGCCTTTATTGACAGCGTGAAAGTGGAGGAGAGTTGGAACGGCTTGAATATCGTTTCTTCTTACACGGG
>ERZ791603.2763-NODE-2763-length-10664-cov-3.473089_pt1 | contig 10664 bp, 16 predicted proteins | sample MGYA00509966_ERZ791603 | MGnify/ENA primary metagenome ERZ791603 (study PRJEB30046, sample SAMN00791931) | human gut metagenome | study: EMG produced TPA metagenomics assembly of the A metagenome-wide association study of gut microbiota in type 2...
TGGAGCACCTCAAAAACACCATCATACACTAAATCAGTAAGTTGGCAGCATCACCCTCTGCACGTTGTTGAATACTTGTCATTTTCATCCACTTATTTCAGGCTTATGTAATTGGCGGTGATTCTACAGCAACTTGGATGCTTTAGCAGTTCGGACATTAGGCTACGAATGACCTGCCTAGAGGTTTGTTAAGACGCAAAGTGCTGGTGCTTTATGCCTGTGAAGTTTATAGTTGTGTACACATAACGAGTACACGAGGTGTTTATGCAATCCATTAACTTCCGTACCGCGCGCGGCAACCTTTCTGAAGTGCTCAACAATGTTGAGGCCGGGGAAGAGGTTGAAATCACCCGCAGAGGCCGTGAGCCAGCAGTAATTGTCAGCAAGGCTACTTTCGAAGCCTACAAAAAAGCGGCGCTGGATGCTGAATTTGCATCTCTGTTTGACACCCTGGACTCCACCAACAAGGAACTGGTTGACCGATAATGAGGCATATATCACCGGAAGAACTGATAGCGCTTCATGATGCGAATATAAGCCGCTACGGCGGCCTGCCTGGCATGTCAGATCCGGGCAGGGCAGAGGCCATTATCGGGAGAGTTCAGGCCAGAGTTGCCTACGAAGAGATCACCGACCTTTTCGAAGTCTCCGCCACCTACCTGGTGGCTACAGCGAGAGGGCATATATTCAATGATGCCAATAAGCGTGCCGCGCTAAACAGTGCGCTGTTATTTCTACGCCGTAACGGGGTGCAGGTATTTGATTCACCTGAACTGGCAGACCTTACCGTAGGGGCTGCGACCGGAGAGATATCTGTATCTTCTGTCGCCGACACGTTACGTAGATTGTATGGTTCCGCGGAGTAGATTAATGGCACGTAAATACAACAAATTGTCCCGTGAAGCGTTAAAGATGCTTCTTGATGGCGTGAGTCGCCGCGAGGTAAAGCAATACCTGGTTGGTAAGCAAATTGGTGCTAGGACCGCTATTGCTGTGTTATGCCGTCAGGAAATGGTTGTGCTTAAACAGAGAATGCCGGGCAGCAGATAAAGCCCAATCAGTGATGAAAGGTGTGATGTGAAAGCCGTAATTACTCCCTTTGTACAAAAAGAGCTTGGCGTCGCCACATTCAAAGTGGATCAGGAAGTCAGAAAGCTGGTGGAGGCTGGCCGTAAATTTATTATGGAGCCGGTGCCGCGTGAGTTAATCGAGCACATGGACGACGGCCTCGTTGTTTCCGAGCAAACTATGGCAACAAATGAGGCGTTGCAGCCGTTTTTTAACAGCGATGAACTGTTTCGCCGTATTGGTGGAATTGACACGCTGGTGGCGTGGTTGCGCAGGAAAGAGGGGCAATGCCAGGCCGCAGATCGTAGCTGGTGTGACAACCATATTGTCCACGCAGAACGAGACAATAGCGTGGTGTTGTTGTGCTGGCATCACGATAACCATTACCGGATGCGTGGTTTTAATGAGCTGAAAGAAACGCTGCATAATAATCGCGTTAACTGGATACTGGATGTCGCCCGTCAGGAAATGGGGCTTTCAGATGGCCATGATCTAAGTATTCAGGAACTGTGCTGGTGGGCTTTCATGCGCAACATGATGCACCTGATGCCGGAAGAAGTTTGCCGTATATCAATAAATAAGATGAAAGCCGCAACGCAGGATAGCGGACCTCTGAAAGAGGCGGATATTCGCCCGTATAACGATCGCGCTACAGCATATGTTCAGATGATGGAAGAACGCGCCGCGCCGATGCGTGCAAAAGTATGCCCTGTGGATGTTGACTCCGACCCTGGCATGGCGCATTTCAAAATACCAAAACTGCAATCGCTAAAATTACCTGAGTACATGGACTTTGTTGCTTCCCGTCCATGCTGTGGGTGTGGAGCGGCGGGAGCTGGCGCTCACATTACGCCTTATATCGTTCGTCATAGTCGATTATGCGCGCATGACATTTACGCAATTCCTCTGTGCCAGTCATGCCTGCGTGATATTGAGCGTGACCGCGATAATTGGGAGAAGACGCACGGTAGGCTGGCGATGCATCAACGATTGTTCTTTGATTACGCGCTTGGAGTCGGCGCTATCACAAGTTACTCGTCGAGCGTTATATAAAATTGCTCTAATGTATTGCTATTTCTTTAATCGATGGTATTATATTTCACGTTGATTAGTTGACATGGGCTAATCAGTAGGTGACAGGATGTTACTTAACTGGCAGGGACGCCACTTCATGGAAATAAATCACTCACGAATAACATCGTACGAGATTGCGGATTACATGATCCGCACTAAATCTCTTCTATCAGCGAAAGAACTCGCAGCAATTCTTGAAAAGGAATACCCGCATCTGGATGTCGATAACGCCAGCATTTATCAAAATGAAGCTGGCGGAGTACGGCGGGCGCGATAACCCTATGTACATGATTAAGGTATCAGTAGCTAAAGGGATCCTGATTGGGAATTTTGCAAAGGTTGTTGGACTTAAGCAAAACGCGCTGTTTGTCTGGTTACGGGAGAACGGCATCCTGATAGCGTCCGGTGGACGTAAAAATGTGCCGTTCCAGCAGTACATCAACGCGGGGTATTTCACGGTGAAAGAAGTGGTGCTGGATGATGAAGATGGCTACCAGATACGGTTGACGCCTCAATTAACGGGTAAAGGCCAGCAGTGGTTGACGCGTAAACTGCTCGATGCTGGCTTGTTAAAACCGGTGGCGGCTGAATAATGGAAGAATGCCCGGTTGATGCCGGGCATAATTTATTGCGCGCTTTCGGGGTTGTCGTTTACTGGCTGCCCCTTCTTAGTTTTACGGCTGCGCGTAACTGATGCGGCTGATTTGACCTTTTTCTCTTCGCGAGTGATGGCAATTTGTTTTTTTACATTTTCAATATCTGCCAGGCGATATATTTTTGCCTGGGGCCAGCGGTCGCAGATGATCGGTTCTATGGAGTCATATAGGCTAAATTTTGCTTTTTCGAATTCACCGTTGATGATAATTCCATCACGGAGAGTTTCATCGCAGATAAACACGCCACATAGTGGCACATGGTAACTCACTGATTTACCATCATTGTAGTTAGGGCTACTGGAAATGTAGTGGACGCGCAGCATTGTTTCGCTAAAGCCGTGTACGCGCATACGGAATTTTTCATCCTCCGGGTACTGCCTCATTAGCTCTTTTGTTGCTTCCAGGTTCTCTATGTATTTCGCACTGTGCTCATTGATCCCCGCGCTTTTTTGGATGCGAATGTCCTTATCAATCAGATGAATAATGCGGCCAGCGGTCATGTTGACGCTGTTTACAGCTTCTGTCTGATAAGTTGTAACCTTACGTACACCGCGAAGGATGTTAGGCACTGGATATAAAATAGTCTTTGGGATATTGAGGTCTGGGTACTGTTCCAGTTCCCGCGCCATTAAAGTCCATTTATCAATTTCAGCCTGAATGCTGTCCGTTTCTTTGAACGGCAGAACGACAACCGGGCGAACAGGACGACCGTCGCTGGCGGCATCAACGTGTTGGGCGCGTGCAACAGCTTTTTTTAGAAAGAGATCCCTGAAGCTGACGAACTCCTGGTACAGTTGTTCGCCGTAGACATAATTTATCATTGATCCTCCTCCAGAATTGACATGGTCAATAACGCCCGGCTGAGAAAACCGGTCATTACTGACCTATATTATAAAGTGATCAAACAAAAATAATAGATTTATTAGTGCATTTATTGTGAGTCTAACTGGTTAGTTGCCATGAGATATTCGATTGTGTCAGTGAGGTCATCCAGGTCGTCTTGGGTGATGCGGTACTCCTGATTGGATATCTTTGAGTAGTGTTCAGCAATGGCGCGGGCAGCGTCGGTTTCGGCAGGGTCTACAGATAAAGCGTTAGAGCAATGTCTAACGTCGTCGATGGTTGGTTGAATGAAAGCCATAATTATGCCTCACTGTATTGACAACACAGAGCCTGAAGCTCTGACCTACTGTTTCACCCATGATCCATGCTGGGGTAATCTAACAACATTGCGCTGTGTGTAAGATGAGCAATGCATAGCTGTAATGCCGTTGTATAAGGTTTCCCTGTTTGCTCATTTCCTTCTGAGCCGCTCTACAACGCTGAAGACACATTAAATAGTGAATCCAAAGTCGTATTACGTAACGGCGGCAAAACTATAATTTATTAGAGCAATTGCCAGACAGCTATGAAAAACAATCCAGTTTTTAGCTGGTGGAGTGGGATTTTTCTCTCAAAATTTATTGCTCTAATAATTCTTGATTTTTGTGCATAGCTGGACGTAAACTCCTCTTCGGACCTGATAACTTCGTATAGCATACATTATACGAAGTTATCTTAAGGGTTATTGAACATGATTAATTTACCTGTAAATCCATACAGTTCAATACCTTATCAGGTCAAATAGTGATCACTTGATCATTTGATCAAGGTTGCGCTACGTAAAATCTGCGAAATGTTGGCGGTGTTAGTCCTACAGATTTCGCGTAGCGCACTTAGCACCACCAATCAATCAGAGGTGAAAAATGGGATATTCAGCTGCTAAAGTGTCCACTCATCTTGAGCTTGAGAAAAACCGTGGTTACTGGCGGGCAAAAGGGTTTGAGCGTGATAGTTACCAACTGTCATTATCTCGCGGTGAAGAGAAAATAGAACGCACGCGCGGTCGCTGGCGTTTCTATGACGAGAACCAAAACAGGTAAAGGCAGAGCCGATCCTGTACACTTTACTTAAAACCATTATCTGAGTGTTAAATGTCCAATTTACTGACCGTACACCAAAATTTGCCTGCATTACCGGTCGATGCAACGAGTGATGAGGTTCGCAAGAACCTGATGGACATGTTCAGGGATCGCCAGGCGTTTTCTGAGCATACATGGAAAATGCTTCTGTCCGTTTGCCGGTCGTGGGCGGCGTGGTGCAAGTTGAATAACCGGAAGTGGTTTCCCGCAGAACCTGAAGATGTTCGCGATTATCTTCTATATCTTCAGGCGCGCGGTCTGGCAGTGAAAACTATCCAGCAACATTTGGGCCAGCTAAATATGCTTCATCGTCGGTCCGGTCTGCCACGTCCAAGTGACAGCAATGCTGTTTCACTGGTCATGCGACGGATCCGAAAAGAAAACGTTGATGCCGGTGAGCGTGCAAAACAGGCGCTGGCGTTCGAACGCACTGATTTCGACCAGGTTCGTTCACTCATGGAAAATAGCGATCGCTGCCAGGATATACGTAATCTGGCATTTCTGGGGATTGCTTATAACACCCTGTTACGTATAGCCGAAATTTCCAGGATCAGGGTTAAAGATATCTCACGTACTGACGGTGGGAGAATGTTAATCCATATTGGCAGAACGAAAACGCTGGTTAGCACCGCTGGTGTAGAGAAGGCACTTAGCCTGGGGGTAACTAAACTGGTTGAGCGATGGATTTCTGTCTCTGGTGTAGCTGATGATCCGAATAACTACCTGTTTTGCCGCGTCAGAAAAAATGGTGTTGCCGCGCCAACATCCACCAGCCAGCTATCAACTCGCGCCCTGGAAGGGATTTTTGAAGCAACTCACCGATTGATTTACGGGGCAAAAGATGACTCTGGTCAGCGATACCTGGCCTGGTCTGGACATAGTGCCCGTGTCGGTGCCGCGCGAGATATGGCCCGCGCCGGAGTTTCAATACCGGAGATCATGCAAGCTGGTGGCTGGACCAACGTAAATATTGTCATGAACTACATTCGTAACCTGGATAGTGAAACGGGGGCTATGGTGCGCCTGCTGGAAGATGGCAATTAGCCGTTCATTTGCGCTTTATTGCTCTAATTATTTGATATTTATGGTGACGCATGCGGAAGGATTTCAAAATAGACGGAAAATATGTGGTGCTGTCTGTAAGCTCTCAAATTCAGTCACCATCTGTCATTGTCACCGTAAAGTTTAGCGATAGGATGCCTGATATCGACTCGATATCTGTTGCGTTCCCCGTTAAAAACATGCGGAGTGCTGAACATTTTGTGATGAATGCAACGGAGGAGGAAGCGCGGCGCGGGCTTACTAGAGTGATGGTGGAATTTGGCGAACTCCTGGGTAAGGTAAACAATGCCCTTTCAATCAGTTCAGCAAGATCCAAAGCGTTAACAGCTTCCATGATGAAATAAAAAAGCCTGGCAAGGAGCCAGGCTGCACAAAAGAGCGGGTTTGTATTCCGCACCAATCAATCAAGAAGGAGTATAGCACACAGGTACTGAAGTGAAAAAATGTGATTCGCGAGAAACAAAATATCTACTATTGCTCTAATTGATTGCTATAATTTAGCCGCAGTTTTTGTCAACTACGAAGACGTTGCCATTACTTCACTCCTTGACATCATAGGCGGCCATTAGGCCGCCTTTTTTTTGACCATATGAAAACAATCGAACAAAAACTTGAACAGCGCCGCGAGTGGCAGAAGGCAGCCAGAGAACGAGCGATCGCTCGGCAACGGGAAAAGTTGGCTGACCCCGCCTGGCGAGAATCGCAATATCAGAAAATGCGGGATTCTATCGACCGCCGTATCGCTAAACAGAAAGAGTGCCCACCAGCCAGCAAAACGCGGAAAAGTGCGGTAAAAATAAAATCTCGTGGCTTGAAGGGACGAACACCGACGGCAGAGGAACGGCACATAGCCAATGCTCTTGGCGCTCTCCCCTGCATTGCGTGCTATATGCATGGAGTAATATCTGAAGAGGTGTCTCTGCACCATATTTCCGGTCGTACCGCGCCTGGTTGTCACAAAAAGCAATTGCCACTTTGTAGATGGCACCACCAGCATGCAGCACCGGCTGAAGTAAGAGCAAAATACCCCTGGCTGGTCCCTGTTCATGCCGATGGAGTGGTTGGAGGCAAGAAAGAATTCACCCTGCTGAACAAGTCAGAGATGGAGTTACTGGCTGACGCCTATGAGATGGAAACTTTATTAGTCTAATATATTTATTATTTCTGTTTTTATTAAAACTGAGTTTCTCTGTTATTATCGAGAGTAGTTCTTCGTATATGGAGCATAAGCCAAATATGACAACGCACAAAATCCCAAAAAAATTTTGGGACAAAAAGATGGTTGAATGGCCATGTCCTAATTGCGGGCAAAAAACCCTGAGAATTTTAGACGAATCTTTCATCTGTAAGGACACTGCTGAAACTATCAAAATGCAGGCTGAGGAATGGTTTGACTTAGAGTATACAAGCTCGGTATTCAGTTGCATGTCACAGTGCGTAAGACCTCAATGTAAGGAGGTAGTGGCATGCACAGGCAGAAGTGGTCTAGAAGAAGATTGGGCCGAGCATACAGGACTTTATTACTATCGCTGGTATGAACCATTAAGTTTTACTCCTGGGTTAAAGCTCTTTCTTATCCCGAACATGTGCCCTGAAGACATAGCCTTGCCTATAAACACCTCGTTTGCACTAAGCACAATCCATCCAGGTGCCGCTGCAAATCTAATAAGAACATCTGTAGAACGATTACTTACAGCTATCGGGGTAACGGAAACAAACGAAAAAGGGAATAGAATTAACCTCCATAATAGGATTGAGATGATCCCTAGTGAACATTCTGGCTTTAAAAGCCTGTTATTTGCGATTAAGTTTCTTGGAAATGCGGGTAGCCACCGCTATGAAAACGTTACCGCTGATGACTTGGATAACTCATACGAGATCATGAATTTTATTCTAAGAGATTTATATTCGGATAATCGCAAAAAGGTTAGTGAGTTAGCTAATAATCTAGACAAAAAATTTAATCCTCAAAAACAAAAAGGTTGACATCTGACAAGTGACTTCAGTCAGAATCATCACACGCCCGGTACGGATGGATCCCTTTTCAAATATTCCATGGACGGCACAGTCTGAGTACCGGGCGCTACCTTCCGTTGTATTGCTAAGCCGCCGCTGGTGGCTTTCTTTTTTGTAGGGGCGCTATGGATAAGAAAATATGCGTTGTTTCAATGAGCGTCGGCAAACCGGCGTCAATGACTGCTGCATGGATCAATAATGAGCTGATAATGGCTGAGCGGACCAGCTACCCTGAACGCCGCCGCGATATGGAACTCCAGCTGCTGCGCGAATTGCGAGAAAAAGAGGAAAAGAGTTTTATCGTGCTGGTGGAAGAGGAAAACAGCTTTATTACGGGTCGAGTTGGCCAGCGTGTAAGGTTGCGCGATCCCTTCATGAACGGCAGGCCGGTACTAATTGAAGCAATGCAGATTTACAAGGAGCTGGAACGCCAGAAAGCAATCAAGTTACCGCGCAAGGAATCCGGCAAATACATCCTCCACCAAAGCATCTTCGATTCCGAACACGATAAAAAAGGCGATGAATTTTTCAACATCAACTGGAGCGAAATAACGACAGAGCATGTTCTGACGTTACTATGTTGCTTTGTGACGGAATACAACAACGTTGCCAGCGCCGACTACATCAGGGCAATGGCTGGAGAAGTTGAGGCCCGCCAAGAACCATCGTTACTAAGTCCACTGATTAACATAATTCTGGGCACCCAGATACTGGAACAAAAAAAAGTGCCGAAAGGGGTATTAACAGGCAAGCATAATTATTTTTAACAATTATATACAGTAATTTTGTGGTTACATTCTCCATTGATTTTCTAACCGCTTTATCATTAGATGTAACAGCATGTAAATCATTTAAAATGGATGAAAGCAATGGGGAATGAAGTTTATCAAAGTCAAAAATGCAAGTTGAAATATTCAAAATCTCAAATTGATAGGGCTGCTCAATTGATAAGGCACGGGTGTAGTGACGAAGAAAGGCAGCAATCTATTGAAATGATACAAAATTTCCGTGAGCTGCATCTTTATCCATTAATGCTCATGAAAAATCATTTAGCAAGAGCAGCTGCTAAGGTTGACAAAGACAAAAAGATTCTCGTTGCAAGAAGACTTAAGCGACTTTCTACCATAATAGATAAACTAGAGCGTCCTAGTCTTGATGGAGGCAGAACTAGCAATGCAATTAAATTAACACGGATGCAGGACGTTGGCGGATGTAGGGCCATTGTCAGAAACTTAGACCAGTTGATACAGCTAAAGGAACGTCTTTTAAAAAGCAAATCTGTTCATAGGATTGTTAAAGAGTATGATTATCTTACTCCCAAAGACAGCGGCTATAGTGGAATCCACCTTGCATACAGTTGCTTCGATCAGAAAGAGGATCAATATCCGTGGCGAAAAACAAAGATTGAGATACAGTTAAGAACTCAATTGCAGCATGCTTGGGCTACTAGCCTTGAAATAATTGATACCCTTGAAGGTATCAAGCTGAAAACTTCAAGTGAAGGGCATCCAGAATGGAGACGATTTTTCTATCTAGCCGGATGTCTTGTAGCGCACGACGAAAAAGCCTGCACTCTTGATGAGCTAGTTGTATCTCAGTATGAAGGCGAGCTTAAAGAGCTGGAACGGACTTTATCTGTACGGAGGAAACTAAGCACATACACCATCGCCTTAAATTTAACTTCTGACGCGAATTTGATTAAGAAGTTGCCAAAAAATCATAAGGGGCATTACTTAGTAACAATGAGAAATGCAGAAAACAAGCCCAATACAAAAAACAAAAAAATGTTCCTAGTGTCTGTTCGCGCATTTAAAACAAAAGAAGCAGATGAAGCCCTTGAGGCCTTAAATAAAGACGATTCTGATCCTAATGTATTGATATCTGTTCTCGTTGCTACAGATAACATTAAGTCACTAAAAAAAGCCTACCCCAACTATTTTGGCTCAACAAACCAGTTTACAAAATTCTTAGATAAGCATCTTCGTAACAAAGGATAGTTGCTTAATTTTGCCCGGTAATTCCGGGCAAAATTGTCAATCTGCATTCAGGAGCAATGCGTTATCTATGATGATCTGCTCCCATTCTTCGAATGCCCGGTCGCGGACGCCCTGGGGAACGCTGTTAGTTTTGAAATCGACGACCGTACGCCATTTCCCGTCCGGACGGTACATGCGCAGAGCTTTACTTCCCCCCTCCTTGCGCACCTCAACGTTATGCTTATCAGCAAACTCTTGTAATGCTCGTAGCGTCCCATGCTTTACTGTGTAGTATCGCTTTTTCAAGTTTTCTCTCCAGCCTGTGCTAAGGCTTCAACTTCCAAATCGTAAGACTCAAACTCATAGTCCTGGTCGTCAACCTCTTCAGGTACTGGCAGTAAATGCCAGGCTGAGTATATCTGACCATTATCAAAACGCTCCTGGCTGTAGAGCGTCGCGGCTATGAGCGTCAGCGCCGGGCGGTCATAACGGTAAATTTTGCGAACATCACGGTCAACGAGACGACCGAAATTACCATAACCGCGCTCCAGTAATAATTTTTTAATTTCCGGCCAGTATGGACCATAGCTGCGGTACAGGCGGGGATTTTTCAGTAATCGCCCGCGTAGCCCTGACAGGAAGAAATCAACGTATTCGTCTTCTGTCTTTCCTAACAACGCTGTACGGAGTACCGCCTCAAGATATGTTTTATTCGGTTTTATTGTATCAGATAGTGTGGCCATATTATGCGACGCCCGGCGAACCGGGCGCTCCTGTTATGCGTATTGTTGGATGACTGATCTTACCCAGCAATAGTGGACACGCGGCTAAGTGAGTAAACTCTCAGTCAG
>ERZ791603.2769-NODE-2769-length-10637-cov-6.867889_pt1 | contig 10637 bp, 13 predicted proteins | sample MGYA00509966_ERZ791603 | MGnify/ENA primary metagenome ERZ791603 (study PRJEB30046, sample SAMN00791931) | human gut metagenome | study: EMG produced TPA metagenomics assembly of the A metagenome-wide association study of gut microbiota in type 2...
TTAGTAACAACGAAAGATAGCATCTGACGATGCTCCTTTCTAACCATTATAAACAGTAGCAATATATGATACATAGAATATTAGGATATTTATGGTATAAGACGGAGTACTTCACCCGACATTCAGATACAAGTATGTATTCTTGGCATGTTCCAAGTGTGTTAAGTACCGTAATAATATTTTACGGAGTAGATATAGCTTTGATTTATTGGGCAGCTACAAGTGTTAATCCGGGATCACTTTTTCTGCTTGCCTTTCCTCTTATATGGATTATTCTGTATGTCTATTATCATTATAAACGACGGTATTTGAAAATTCGAGAGGACGAATCGTATGAGAAATATTCCAATATATGGGCTATTCTATTTTTAATATTACCGTTTATTATTCTAATTGTATTGCTGTTTATGGCAGATAAATTTTATATGCCATATTAATCTTTTATAATAAAATAAGTTCATAACAAGGTTGAGATAACAGCTAACGCTGTTTCTCACCAAACCATTAGCGAAAACATATTAAGATGAAACGGATAGAATTGTTTATGAATATGCTATACTATTGTAATTATATGATTTTTCATAAGGTACAAAAAGGTCTTGATTGGCTTGTTTTCTCTATATTGGACAATGTATGTACACGAAAGTTCTGCAAAAGCAATGGTTACTGGAAATATGTAAACAACTTTAAGCAGATGTATAATAAATCGATGTGGTTTTCAGAAAATAAAAAGAAACCGCCGGTTAAGATTCTTAGTATGGCAGACACAGGAATTATTTTATTTATTTGCATTAACTCGTTTACAATACTGATTAACTTACTTACAATACTGGATGCTATAGCTATAAAAACAGATATAGAAGAATATGATTTTTTCAATAACAAAATGGTATTGGGATTACTAATAATTATTCTTTGTATAATGATATATTTTACTTATCATGTTTTTATAGATAAGAACGATAAATATGTTTCTTATTTTAAGAAATTCAGGAAACAGAAATTTTGGAAACTATTTATATGGTATATACTATCTTATAGTATGTCTATAGTTTGTCTTTGTATAACTTTAAGGTTTATTCGGATAAAATAATAACGGAAAGAATATTTCACTAACAACGCAGGATAACGGCAAGGCGTTCCCCGCTGAACCATTAGCAACAATTATATTGAAAATGAAAAAAAGAAAAGAGACGATAAGTCGTTTTGAGTTAAATAACTTGATACGAGAGGGTAAGAAATACAGGTATTATTTTTTTTGATTATCTGTATTATCGGTTGTATGTTGGTTATCGGAGACATAATGAACCTGCACGTATCAGTTCCTGTCTCTTTTTAGGGATGATTTGTATAATACTGTTTGGCTTTTTAGGTCTTTTCTTTAACATAGTACTGAATTATGATTGGTTATTAGACAACTTTACCCCCATTCAGGTGAAAGGAATATTTGTGGGGTTAGGAATTTTTTTCCCTATTGCATTTTTTATTCGATACAATCGTAAAAGGACTACCGCTATACTTTTGAAATACAAAGGCAATATATGGAATAAGATAATTCCTGCATGGATAATATATTTGTCTCCTATATTAATATTCTTTATATGCATATTGATGTGTAAAATATTATTTCATCTAAAAATGATTTGATGTTTAAGAGATTAAATATAAAAATCCGCTAACATGGTAAAACCAACAGCAGAACACTGTTGCTCACCAACTTATTACTGACAAAAATAAATCAAGATTTTAGAACAACAGCTTATGAAAAAGATTATTGACTACTTGTTTTACAGGTATTATATGGTTTGCTTAAAAAATAAGGAGTTCCCTCGTTTTGGAGCCACCTGTATATTGGCAGAAATTATTATGATGGCTTATTTATTTGCCGTACTGATACTGTCGTTTCTCTTAACGAGAGATTTCTTTTTACCCAATACATCCGGTAGAGCAAGAATTATAATAGGAATAATAGGCTCGTTTCTTCCTTGGATTGTCATATATCTACATTACAACAAAAAAAGAATAAACGCTTTATTGGAAAAATATCAAAGCAACAGATACAATACCAAATATTCAGACAAGGCGGTGTTAAGCCTCAGTTATATAGTACCAACAGTAGGGCTGATTCTGATGCTGATCCTTTATCAGTTCAGATAACTGCGGATTACTGGGCAAATTAAATATCCGATATTCAGTCTTGCCCATAAGACAATATGATATATGTATTCCGAATAGAAACCGTGCATTGATTTTTGTCAGGATTTGGAACAATAGTCCAGCGACTCCACGCTACTTTTGCCGGAAAACCATTATAAACCATTAAAACAGAGAAAGATGAAGCTGAGAATTACAGAAGCGGTGCTTGCGGAGGCATACAGAGCAAAAGTGTGCAGGGAACGGATGGAAGAACTGGCGGAGAGCATACGGAAGTCGGTGAAGGAACGGCACTCGCTGCCGAAGATGAGAATACGGCTGGCGGAGTACGGCAATGACACGGAACTGATGCTGACGGCAGTGAGCGCACTGCGGAAGGATAAGGAAGCACCGTCGGCAAGGGACAGGGATTTCAGGGCATGGATGCTCATGCTGTGCCGCTCACGCGAACATGAAGTGATCTGCTACATGTGCAATGAACTGACGGATGCATGGGAACGGAAATACCGGACACGGGAAATGCTGGTGCTATGCGACGTGCTGCATACACTGAAAGGCCATGCACGTACGAACGAGATGACTAACAGGGTATGCGACTATTTCTTCAGGGAAAGACGCAACAAGCTGTATGGCAAGACTTTCCGCATAGAGGAAAAGGATATGGCATACGCCGAGAGCAGGCTGCCGGAACTGGACAAGGCGGTATTCCGCATGACAGTGAACCACTACAGCCACCGCACATTCGTGGCGGAAGAACTTGCCGGACTGTGCGGCATGGGCTATTCGCTGATGCGGCGCAAGTTCAAAACATACTACGGTATGGGGCCATCGGAGTGGCTGCGCCGGGAGCGGATAAGGCGCATAGAGGAGGATATGGAATACCGGGTGGAACTGCCGCTGAAGGAAGTAGCCGATCGCAACGCCTTCGGCTCGGCAAGCAATTTTGCGGACTTCTGCCAGAAGCAGACCGGAATGAGTCCGTGCGAACTGAAAGCCATAGGACATGAGAAATGGGAGAAGCGCAGGATGGATTTCTGGAACCAATAAAAACGCGCACTGATTTTTGTCAGGATCTGGAACATCCCTTCGGGAAGGTTCCACTAACTTACCGCCTAAAAAACAATCCGAAAATACATGAACAACAATACATTTTCAAGATGGAAGGAATCCCTCCACCTGAAAATCCTGTCGGGCTATCTCATACTGGGACTGCTCGTACTGGGCATCATCACGGCCGTATGGTACGAAAAGCAGGTATTCGAGCAGGCGGAGGCAGAGGAACGCAGCCTGCTCATGCAGCGTGCTGCCGCCAGCGAAGCATACCGGGGACTGATCACACTGTTTCTGGACAATGACCGCGCAATGCTGTGGGACGACTCGGACATGGATACATACGACCGGCGGGAATCGCACACGATGGAGGTGATAGACCGGCTGAAAGGCTACTACGGAGAACCGGCACAGACGGCAAGGATAGACACGGTAGTAAGGCTGCTGCACGAGAAACGCAGGCTGATCGAGCGGATGGTGGATATGCCGACCACGGCGTACCGCATGGACAGCCTGCTGGAACGCCACCTGCCCGGACTGGAGCAGACGGCATCGGTACGGACAACGACAGTGACGGAACGCACCGAACCGGAAGAGGAAAAGAAACGGGGCGGGCTGTTCAGCCTGTTCCGCAAGAAAAAGAAAGAAGAACCGGCACGCACGACCACACGGGTGAGCACGAGGCCCAACACCCGGCACATTGCGGAGATGCGGCGGTTTGAGGAAGAGATGCGTACGGCACTGGCAGAGCAGGAACAGGCATTCTCCTATCTGTCGGATTCACTGAAAATACGCAACAGCATACTGAACCGGAACCTTTCGAGGCTGATACGGGAAATCGGACAGGACGAGACGGAACGCATGGAAGAAAGGTACATGCGGGTGGCGGAACTGAGAGAAACGGCATTCGTACTGATATGCGGCATATCGGCGGCAGGTGTCCTGTGTGCGGTGCTGCTGTATGCAGTAGTCCGGAGGGACATCCGCCGCCGCACCAGAGACAGGAAACAGCGGGAGGAACTGATAGAGAGCCTGCGCAGGTCGGTCCGGGAGAATGAAGAGCTGATAAAAAGCAGGCAGAACATCATGCAGACGGTGACGCACGACCTGCGCTCACCGCTGACCGCCATCCGCGGCAATGCGGAACTGATACTGAAGGACGGGAACCGGGAGGCAACGGTGCTGCACGCGGAGCATATACGGCAGTCGGCGGAGCGTATGGGGGCACTGATGGAGAACCTGCTGGACTACTACCGCATAGACAACGGAAAGGAGACCGTCAGGGTGAAGCCGTTCAGACTGGCGGGAGTGGCGGAAACACTGGAAACGGAATTTGCCGCACGGATGGAAGAGAAACGGCTGGAGTTCAGAGTGAACAACGCCGCTGACGAGGTGGTCATGGGCGACAGGAACCTGATACTGCGTATCGGCAGCAACCTGCTGTCGAACGCACTGAAGTTTACGGAACGCGGGGGCGTGACACTGACCGTCCTGTATGCCGGAGGGAAATTCACGCTTGCGGTGGAAGATACCGGAGGAGGAATAGACAAGGACAAACGGGAACAGATATTCAAGCCGTTCGAGCGGCTGAGCAATGCCGCCACGCAGGACGGCTTCGGGCTGGGACTGTCGATAGTGAAAAGCCTTGCGGAACTGATGGAGGGCAGCATATCGGTGGAGAACATACGGAACACGGGCAGCCGCTTCAGCGTGGTGCTGCCGCTGCCCCAGGCGGAGAAAGCCGGAGAGACAGACCGCAAGGCAGCAGCGAAGCGGACAAGACTGGGCGGATGTTCGGTGTTGTCGCTGGACAACGACAGCATCATACTGGGGATGATACACGACATATTCGTGCAGAACGGGGTGCACTGCGACACCTGCACGAGCACGGGGGAAATGGCGGAGAAGCTGCGCGAGGGACACTATGACCTGCTGACCACGGACCTGAAGATGCAGGACGCAAGCGGCTACGAGGTGCTGGAACTGCTCCGCACGTCGGACATAGGCAACTCACGCACCATCCCCGTGATGGTGGTGACCGGCTCGAAAAGCATCACGAAAGAGGAACTGGCAGGTGCGGGCTTCGGCTCGGTGCTGTACAAGCCGTTCTCCATCGACGAACTGCTGGCAGCCGCGGAAGAATGCATCGGTGAGGACAGCACCCCACGCATAGACCTCGGCCCGCTGTTCGCATACGGCGACAAGCGGCAGAGGCTGGAATGTCTGGTCAGGGAAACGGAGAAGGAAATGGCCGCCATACGGGAGGAAGCGGAAAGGTGTGACAGGGACAGACTGGACTACTGGATACACCATATCCGCAGCTCGTGGATGCTGATACATGCCGAAGGACCGCTGCAGGAGCTGTATGACGTGCTCCACGGAAACGGGACGGCAGAAGAAATCAGGAAGTATGCCGGAAAAGTAACCGGTCAGGGCGAAACCATCATCCGGCTCGCCCGAAAGGAAATGGAGAGAACGGTATGGGAAGAATAATAGTGATAGAAGACAATCCGGTATTCCGCGACCATGTCTGCGGAATGCTGGAGAAGGCAGGCTACGAGACCCGCACGGCATACGACTGCGCCGGGGCACGGAGGCTGCTGGAGGAACTGGACGATGGGGACATCATCGTGTCGGACCTGCGTCTGCCTGACGGGGAATGTACGGAAGTGCTGGAGCGGATGCGGGAAACGGGTATCAGAAACCCGTTTGTCATCATGACCGACTATGCGCAGGTCGCGTCGGCGGTCAGTTCCATGAGGCTGGGAGCCGAGGACTATATCCCCAAGACCCTGCTGCAGGAAAAGCTGCTTCCGAGGATAAGTGAGCTGGTACGCAAAACGGAAAGAAGGCATACCATGCCCATACTGGAGCGCAGAAGTGCCGCATTCCGGACCATCGACCGGCGTATCTCACTGGTAGCCCCGACGGACATAGGGGTGCTGATACTTGGAGAGAACGGCACGGGCAAGGAACACGTAGCAGAAAAGATACATGCGCAGAGTACCCGGCAGAAAGGTCCGTTTGTCGCGATAGACTGCGGTATGCTGACACGGGAGCTGGCGGCATCCGAGCTGTTCGGATACGAGAAGGGCGCGTTTACGGGAGCGACAGCCGGAAAGAAGGGCTGCATGGCGGAGGCTGACGGCGGCACGCTGTTTCTGGACGAGGTGGGCAACCTGCCCGCTGAGGTACAGCAGAAACTGCTGCGTGCGCTGCAGACCAAATGCTACCGTCCGACGGGCTGCACCCGCGAACGGAAAGCGGATGTGCGCATCGTGGCGGCGACCAACGAGAATCTGGAGAAGGCAGTGGAGGAAGGATGTTTCCGGCGGGACCTGTATCACCGCCTGAAGGAGTTTGTCATCAAGATACCGCCGCTGCGGGAATGCCGGGAGGACATACTGCCCCTTGCGGAGTTTTTCCGGGAGCTTGCCAACGAGGAACTGGGACGGCATACGGAAGGATTCGACAAGGAGGCGAAAAAGGAACTCATGAGGCGGATGTGGGCAGGAAATGTGAGGGAGCTGAAACAGACGGTGCGTTCCGCCGTCCTGCTGACGGAAGGAAGGCTGATAGGAGCCGACAGACTGGAAGCGGAAAGTACGGCACAGGCAGGCAGCTCCCTGCTGCTGAAAGACGGGAATGAGGAAAGGGAACGCATCGTACGGGCACTGGCACAGGCGGACGGGAACCGCGAAGTGACTGCCGGACTGCTGGGTATCAGTCGCACGACCCTGTACAACAAGATGAAAGAATACGGTATCATGCAGAAAAAGAGCGAAAAATGAGAAAATCTCAACTGAAAATCCTATCTTTGCATGAACATAGGAGAAATACGGTACGGAGAAACACGGTTTCCCGTACCGACTAAGATATAGTATAGAATAAGACCGCAAGGCGTTTCTGGTGAAAATCTGGAAAATTTGAAGACAGGATACGATTGCGTGATGCTTATGCTATGCCTGGGCATAGCGTGCATTTACGTAATTCCTGTCAGGCTTTCCAGAGCCATCACCAGAAGTAGCGTAATTTGCACGCTATTTTTTTATTATATACGGCTTCCGGTCGCAACAGAATGACCGCTATGGCAAAAGTCCGATTACTCGCCGTCCTGACAATGGACGGCTGTCCGGCAGAAACAACCGGTCTGTCCGAGCGATGGCTTGGTTCCGACCAGTACGGGATAGGTGCGCTGAAAGAGGCTGCCACCTGCGTCCTGACAGAAGACACGTCGCTTACACTCCTCTCCAACCGGATGGAAAACACCGGCGATTCCCTGAACTATCTGATAGAAGCAACCGAAAAGACGGCAGGTATCATCAACGGCATGATACGGATGCGGCTTGTGGATGAAATCATCCTCTACATGGTTCCCGTCATTGCGGGAAACGGCAGCAGGCTGTTCCAGTCGTCGCTGCCCGAAAGCGAATGGACATGCACGGGAAGCAGACAATGGAAAGACGGCATGGTACGGATAGCCTACGGACGGAAAACACCTCGCCAACGGGCGGTGACGTTCGGAAAATGAACGCCCGGTACGTTCAAAAAGTGAACGTACGTTCAGATTCTGAACAAAAAATGAGGCGTCGGGAGAAGCTCCAAAAATATTTTCAGCAAATATTTCGCTGAATATCAGTGTGATATATCCATACTTAAAGAAAAACACTCCCACAGGACCGCTATTTGTCCCATAGTTTTATGTGCGCACACTTCAAACCAAGTGTAATAACATAAAACTGAAAGAAAAATGGAACACCTCATATTGACAGAAACAGACTTCTTCCGTCTGATAGACAACCCCGGCTCTACCGGACTGGGAACCGCATACAACGAGTTTACGACCACAGTCGTATCCCTGTGCAAGGAAAGGGAAAGTGTCTGCCGGACTGTTTTCGCACTGAGCTATGCGGAAACGGAACTGCAATATCACGATGCCATGCAGGAGACGGATTCCAGCCGCAGCATGTATGTGAGAAAGGCGCTGTCGTTCGTGCGCAAGATGCTGAAATATTATCAGGTAGGGCTGCATCGGGGCGGAGCCTTTGACGGAGGCGAAAAGACAAACCAAGGGCAGGACGAAGCCGCAGCGATGCAGTGGACGGGAAGCACGGCCGAGCTGGTGGAACTGATTTACGGTCTGGACGAGATGAAGCTCATCAACGGAGGGGAAACGGGCATCAAGGAGCTGCTGGCGAGATTCTGCCGCATGTTCGGTGTGGAGATAAAGGAGAACCAGTGCTACAACACCTATGCGGACATCAAGCGGCGGAAGAACGAGAGCCGGACGTATTTCTTTGACAGAGCGGCGGAACGGCTGAACCGCAGGATGATGCGGGACGAGGAGGCGGAACGGAAGAGGCGGTGAAACCGTTCGTCAGAAAAACAGGCATCCGAAAAAGGGATTTGCCGAAAAATTCTTATCTTTGCAGCAGAGAACCAAATCATTAACAAGTCATGGCATTAGAAATCAAAGCAATTCCTACGCTGAAAGGGAAAGAAGCCGAACGTTTCGTGAAGGAAGCGGACAAGGCTTACCAAAAGAAGGAGAAAACAGATTTCAGCAAGCAGGTGAAAATAGCCCGTGCCATATTGAAAAAAGCCAATATGATATAATTATTTACTATGCAACAAGTGACAAGAGACTATCATATGCTTTTCAACTGTTCTGAACAGACTGAAAGTAAGAAAGATAATGATTCTCTTTAGTTTTCATCAAAAAAAGATTATTTTTGCAACATAACCGCCCTTAGATGGAAAAAGCTAAGGCACGCCACCCTCCAAAAGGGTAGCTTATTTTTCATATACTCGAAAAGAAGTAGTGTTATTAAATAATGTATTAGGTTAATAAATATTAATCGCTTGGTATCTTGTATAATAAATTGCAATTTATCAGTGGTCTTATATTGTTAATTATAGAAAAATATTAATTTTGCATATCAAATAGATGGTTCTCTAAAATGAATAAATGGTTAGATTGTAGATATATGATACCTGTTCTTAAAACTTTTGTGTGGTTTTTAGGACTTTTATGTGCAACTTACGGTTTTGTTATATCCCCAAAAGCTTGCAATGAACATTTCACGATTCTTGTTTCAATTTTGAGTGGTTACGGTATTATTCTCTTTGAAAGCATCGTATCGTTCGTTGATATTGCTCAAAGGGAAAATGACAAAGTCTTTAAGGCTTCGGTGTTTTGGATTTTAGCAATTATAGTTTTTCATTTTGCCACAACTTTTCCGCTGACTTATATGTTATATGTTCAAAACAGTTTGAGTGATTGCGCTTTTACTGGTTGTGTAATCGGATTGGTTGTCTATGTGGCTTTATATAAATGGTTTGTTGAGTTTATTGACAAAAATCTAAATGTTTGGACTGCAGCATTTAAAGTCCGAACTGTTTGTTCTAAAATGTAATTTTTTGTGATATGATAGATACTACTATTCTCGGCACCGTTATTCTGATAGCATTCGGTATTTTCTTTATCCTTTTTATTATCACAATAGTTTCTACCGCAAAAGGTAGAGAGGAAAAGCGAAAATCTATGTGCTATAGCAATTATACGTATCCGACAGCTTGTGCCGGTTCTCCTGCTATGGACATTCCCGCTTCTGCTTCCTCTTTGCCTTTAGAGTATGTAGAATTTAAGGATAAGGATGGAACGGTAATGGATCCTGATGATTTTCTGCACTTTATTGTTAAAGGAGAATCAATGCAGTTTGCGGATATTCACGATAATTATATGATTTTCGTCAAAGAGAAACATGATATTGATTTTCCAAAAGTTATAGTTCTTCGTAGGGAAGCAGCTCCTAAAGACCAAGTACAATACAAAATCCGTAGAGGCTGGCAGTTTTCTAATGTTAGAGAAGCGGAGATTGTTGTAAAAAAAATTTTAGATTCAAAGGAGTTTGATATAATAAGAAGATTACAACCTTATGACAATGATGATGCTATGTTTGATGATTTTGTCAGAAAGAGATTGGAGAGATATAAAAGGGAACACCCTTTTTCAGAATCCGAAGGTGACAGATATTTCAATGTGATTATTTCCACTACATATCACACTGAAAATTGTCCTGAAGAGGAAGATAGAGGAAAGATTCGCTTCTCAATACATCCAACTTCTTTGCTTGTTGGTGAAGTCGTAAAATCATTTCCTATGTAATGTATATATATGATATTACGAGGCGTGGGAAGATGAAAAAATATAGAAATAATCTTTTTTGCAGAATTGAAAACATACCATTCAATAATAATCATCATTTTATGTACTATAAATACAGTATTAACTAAAAGATAATAAGCCTCCCAGGCGAGCCGAAAGGCAGCATACTTGGGGGGCGTTCTTTATTTATAACTGGAACAGACAAAAAAAGAAAATCCGTAACACGACAGGGAAAGGCTGTACGTGCTACGGATTTTCTCTTTTC
>ERZ791603.2775-NODE-2775-length-10624-cov-10.385278_pt1 | contig 10624 bp, 12 predicted proteins | sample MGYA00509966_ERZ791603 | MGnify/ENA primary metagenome ERZ791603 (study PRJEB30046, sample SAMN00791931) | human gut metagenome | study: EMG produced TPA metagenomics assembly of the A metagenome-wide association study of gut microbiota in type 2...
TCTGCCGCAGTAATGCCCCCTTCTCCCGCCCCGGGCAACGCCGGGCGCGGGGAGAGGGTAAACCGCACGCCCCGGTGTCACGCGCCGGGGCGTTTGTGCTAAACTGCGCACCCTTTTTTTCTGTGGTGCGCTGCCCGTGGCTGAAAATACTGTCTATTTCCCTGAAGCGTTTCTCGCTCAAATGCGCGCGGCGATGCCAGCGCATCTCTCTTTCGACGACTTTATCGCCGCCTGTCAGCGCCCGCTACGCCGCAGTATTCGCGTCAATACGCTGAAGATTAGCGTCGATGATTTCCTCTCTCTGGTTGCCCCCTACGGCTGGCAGCTCGCGCCGGTGCCCTGGTGCGCAGAGGGATTCTGGATCGAGCGAGAGGATGACGACGCGCTGCCGCTGGGCAGTACCGCCGAACATCTCAGCGGGCTGTTCTATATTCAGGAAGCCAGTTCGATGCTGCCGGTCGCCGCCCTGTTCGCCGATAACCGGCAGCCCGAACGGGTGATGGACGTTGCCGCCGCCCCGGGATCGAAAACCACCCAAATTGCAGCCCGAATGGGCAACGCGGGCGGCATTCTCGCCAATGAATTCTCCGCCAGCCGGGTGAAGGTGCTGCATGCCAACATCAGCCGCTGCGGCATCAGCAACGTCGCTCTGACCCACTTCGACGGCCGGGTTTTTGGCGCGGCCTTGCCCGAAACCTTCGATGCCATCCTGCTTGACGCCCCCTGCTCCGGCGAAGGGGTTGTACGTAAAGACGCCGACGCGCTGAAAAACTGGTCGCCGGAGAGCAACCTCGACATCGCCGCCACTCAGCGCGAGCTTATCGACAGCGCCTTCCATGCTCTGCGCCCTGGCGGGACGCTGGTGTATTCCACCTGCACCCTGAATCGTGAAGAAAATCAATCGGTCATTGAGTGGCTGCTGTCCCGCTATCCGCAGGCGGTGGAGATCCTGCCGCTGGGAGAGTTGTTTCCCGGCGCAGCCGACGCCTTAACCGCGGAAGGTTTTCTGCACGTTTTTCCGCAAATTTACGATTGCGAAGGCTTCTTTGTCGCGAGGTTGCGCAAAACTGCGGCGATCGATCCGCTCCCGGCGCCAGGCTATAAGGTCGGTAAATTCCCGTTTACGCCGCTGAAGGACCGGGAGGCCGCCGCGGTAACTGCCGCCGCCAGGGCTGTTGGCCTGGAGTGGGACGCAGGCCATACGCTGTGGCAGCGGGATAAAGAGCTGTGGCTGTTTCCGCTGGCTTTGGAGCCCCTGTTCGGCAAGGTGCGCTTTTCTCGCATCGGCGTGCGCCTGGCGGAGCTGCACAATAAGGGGTACCGCTGGCAGCATGAGGCGGTTATCGCCTTTGCCGCGCCGCAGCGCGCCTTCGAGCTGTCGCAGGAGGAAGCGGAGGAATGGTATCGCGGGCGCGACGTCTATCCGCAAACCGCGCCTGGGCAGGATGAAACCATTGTGACCTTCCAGGGCGTCCCGCTGGGCCTGGCGAAGCGCGTCGGCTCCCGACTGAAGAACAGCTATCCGCGCGAACTGGTGCGCGATGGAAAACTTTTTGCCGGCAAGGTGTGAGGCCGCGCAAAAAATGCGCACTTTTTGACTGGCGCTTTTCGCCCCATTGACTACGCTGAAAAATAACGGCCATAACTGGTCGTACCACAACTCAGCTGAAAAATGGGGTGAAGCGATGAGTAAAACCAATGTCCGCATCGGCGCGTTCGAAATAGACGATGCCGAACTGCACGGTGAGCATCAGGGTGAGCGAACGTTAAGCATACCCTGCAAATCCGATCCAGACTTATGTATGCAGCTTGACGCCTGGGATGCCGACACCAGCGTGCCCGCGATTCTCAATGGCGAACATTCCGTTCTCTACCGTAAACATTACGACCGCCAGTCCGATGCCTGGGTCATGCGCCTTGCCTGACACCAATGAACCCGTCGCCTGAGACGGGTTATTTATTTCCCCGTCCCGCCGTCATCCCCTACACTAAATAGTATGTGAACCCGAGCATGAGGCCAGGATGTTTGCCTTAGTGTTGTTTATTTGCTATCTGGATGGCGGCTGCGAGGACATTGTGGTTGACGTCTACCGCGAGGAAACGCAGTGCTTAGTGGCGATGGAGGATCAGCGGATCCGCCACGGTGGCTGCTACCCGATAGAAGATTTTATTGATGGCTTCTGGCAACCCGCCAGCGAATACAGCGACTTTTAGCCTGCCGACTGCAGCGCCACCAGCGTCAGCATCCCACCAAACACAGCGCCCGTATCAATATAGTGTTGATTATCGTGGTCATAACGCGCCTGAAGCGGCGTATGGCCAAACCAGAAATGGTCTGCGCCGGCAATAGCGCCATGGCGCCCCGCCAGGTGTTCACTCAGACGATGGCGGCTCCATAGTACCCGTTGGGGATCCACCGGCTGCTGCCAGCGATAGACCGGCGCCGGGTAATCGGCGTGGGCGATCACATGCCGCGCTTTCCCGCATTCCACTTCAATAATCAACGGTAGCCGCCGACAGTGCGCCAGCAGCCGATCGACGTCGGCCCGCTGCCGCGCATCGCCCTTGACGTACCAGTCGCCACCGTTCATCTGCCAGAGCCGCATATCTCCGCTCTCCAGCGCCTCCAGCGCCATCTGCTCATGATTCCCCCGAACGGTCCTGAACCAGCGACAGCGCAACAGGCCAAGACAATCGGCGCTCTGCGGCCCGCGATCGATCAGATCGCCCACCGAGATCAGCAGATCGGCCCAGGGATCAAAGCGCAGCTGACGCAGGCGATTCATCAGCAGCGCAAAGCAGCCATGCAGATCGCCCATCAGCCAGATATTACGCCAGTCGCTGCCGTTAATACGTTGATACATATAATTACCTCTCAGCGGTAATTATAGGTAATTCCAGCAAAGGTCCACGGAATTTAATTTACACCTCAATCAATTTTAAACAGACGGCAAATATAGTCCGCCAGAGGATTAAGCTTGTCAGTGGCTCGCTTTAAAATAGGGGGAAATCACAACGAGGTGTTTATCGTGACAGACAATAGCCTGCATTCATCCGGCGTGCTAGCGCCGCGCTCGCATCTTATTGCCGATCTGGTGATGGGCAGATTGACACCTGCCCCCATCTGGCGGCAAAAAAATTACCGCTTTAAGTTTTTGCTGCGCACGGCCTTATTTTATAACGCCACCAGAGCGATGCTGGAAGCGCTCAGCGCTCGGGATGATTTTAATCAGCTGCTGGCCGCGCAGGCTACGCTGCCGGGCAAAGTACACCGTCAATATCTGACCCGCGATCTCAACGCCTGGCAGCGGGCGGTGGCGGTAATCAACCATTATCGCTATATCGACACCCTAAGCGGATCGCGGCTGGCGCACGCTATGACCGCAGTGTCTGAGGTCCCGCTGCTGACGTTAAACGGAAAAGAGGACCGCCGGTTTACTCTTTATGCCTCCTCGGCAGGCAAAGCCGAACGTGAGGGTGAAACCACTCTGTGGCTGCGCGACAGCGACCACACCCTGCTGGCCAGCGCCACCTTCAGCGTAACCCGTGATCACGATGCCTGGCAGCTGGTTATCGGCGGTCTGCAGGGGCCACGACGTCACGTTTCTCATGAGGTGATTAAGCAGGCGACTCGCGCCTGCTACGGCCTGTTTCCGAAGCGCCTGCTGCTGGAGTTTATCTGGCAGCTGGCCGCGCGCAGCCAAATCGCGGCTATTTACGGCGTCAGCGATAACGGTCACGTGTTCCGCGCCCTGCGCTATCGCCTGAGCAAAGGCCGCCATTTCCACGCCAGCTACGACGAGTTCTGGCAGTCTATCGACGGCCAGCCGGAAAGCCCCTGGCGCTGGCGGCTACCGCTATGTCTGGAAAGAAAATCGCTGGAGAGTATCGCCAGTAAAAAACGGGCTGAATATCGGCGGCGATTCCAGCTGCTGGATCAGCTGACGGAGCAGGTGGCAATATTGACGCAGCGGCATGCCGGTGACTAAATTGCGCTGTCGGTGAAGCCGAATTACAACATGGCGTTTGCTTATTATGTCAATATTTCGCTACTATCAGGGTCCCCGAAGGCCACCGGATAGTCGCTTGCATAATGAGTAAAACCGAAATTTTTCTTCTGATTATTCTGGCGGTCATTCTGCTCGGGAGCATATGGTTTATTTTCAGCGATGAAATTTGGCTATTGCTCTGCTATCTGGAAAGCCAGATATACCCTACATTCAGTGTTCCGCAATAATATTTTCCGCCCGCAAAAGTGCTCGTGCTTATTATTTATGCCACCTCGTCAGCCGGCGAGGTGTAATCGCATGAATTGCCAAATCGTTTAGATTTTGCTTATTTTATTTATCATACAAATATGTATACTAGCAGGCTTCCGATGTTGGCCCGCCAGTTAACCTGCACGCCGGGCCTGTTTAGGTGCAGGTTTTTTCTTTTCTCCGCCCTCGTTTACGGTTCCACCGTTGCCACCTCCCCTTCCACAGGATGCGATTTATGTGTAAATGAATTGTGTATGCTAAAAACGGTGTGCTATAACGGGACATCCAGAGGCCAGCGGGTGTTTGACTGACAGGATGTCGCTGGCTCTTGAGCAAGAAGACAGATAAAGATAAAAAGAGACCGAATACGATTCCTGTTTCTGCCAGCACTCATGTATTTTTGTTAAATATCAAGCAGTTAATAATAAAAGCGAGCAAAAACCGACCTGAAATAGCTGCAAATACGTGCACTAAATTTCAAATACTTATCACTTTTTTCGTGTGTATTCGTGGTTTTATCGTGGATGCGCACGCAAACTATCTGTGTTATCAGCCCATTAATTTTTGATGCAAGCATCCTTCTGGTATAGCTGATCTCATCGGCTACTTGAAGTACAGCATTGTCACAGTTTATGTTTTGCTTGAGGACAAGCATAAAACACATACTTGCACATCAACACATCCAAAAGCCTTTCATTTCAACATGTCAGCCACATGTGATATGGCTCTCTTCGACGCCACCACACCCAAGATGATATCAAATCTATATCACACAGATTGACAGGGTGATATAGATTTGATATCTTTGCATTGTCGCCTAGAAACGACCTTGATTTGAACTGAAACGAAGCAAATTAATTATCTTATAAAATTATATTATTCAAAGACTTAATTGGAACTATATGAAACCTAAATCGTCTCCCCGTGCTGCACTGGTCCTAACGCATCGAATAAGGCTTCGATGATTCAACTAACTATGAGGAACATTTAATACACAGAAATCAACCGAGGAAAACGCCATGAATGTCCACGCCGAGAAACAAGCAAGTTTTCTCTTTAGGCTGCGGTCTCAAGACACGCCTACAGGAGTTAGCAACGAAACGCTTGATGCTTTAATGCAAAAAACCGGCTTGAGCAAAACAGAAGTTACCCATCTGGCTCTTCGTAATTTGGCTGATGTCTATCTACCACATTATGAGCGAGATGACTCTGCGCTAAACCCTGCTCAAATCCAGACCATCCGCGAAGCATCACCAGCGGGCGACGTACCGGAGGAGAGTTTTACTATGACACTACTCTAAGGAGAAAATATGTCTGCATCTTATAAACACAATCCGCTACCGACCCCAGGCGATATTGTTTGGTGCCATTTCCCTATCACGGCAAATCTTGGGAATCCTGGACCAAAGCCCCGCCCCGCATTAGTAATCGCGGTATCGCCTGAACACCATGTTGTGAAGGTCGTGTACGGTACCAGCCAAAAAACGGACAAAATTTACAAGTCTGAATTTGTGCTGAAGAAAGCAGATGCAAATTTTTCTGACAGCGGTCTTGCGTTTGACACCAAGTTCGACATGAACATGGCTGTCACGATACCGTATGACTCAGAATGGTTCGACTTGGCGCCAGTTCAGCCAGGCCAAAAACCAACAACCAACCCCAAAATGGGTGTCCTACACCTCAGCTACCTCCCTGCTGTAAAAACGGCCATGCAGAACTCGATACATCTCGCTGCATAGTCGAACCCTCCTTAGAAACACTCCTTTAATAACCTATATACCAGCCCCTAAGTGTAGGGGCTGCGTCATCTTTACATCACAGAATTATCGTCAAATTCTATTATTCGCATGTCATTCACCACCATCATAAACATGCAGTAAAGCATTTAATATCTAATAACCCCGAAATAAACACATGATGGGTAAAAAGTTCTTTGTGTACCCTCCCCCTAAAAGAAAAGCCCAGCATTAGCTGGGCTAAAGATAAAATTATACTTTTTTTAATCCAAGAACTTCAATTAGACCAGGATGAATTCGGAACCTAGTAGAGGCATGAGAGAAAGATGCACGGGAATCTCTGTATTTAAACACATATTCTGAACCACCATAGCCACTACCACCCGCCTTATAAAACCCTATGAATGAATAATCATACAACTCTTCTAAAGCCTCAGAAGGTGTCTTATCACTTTTAGAGAAAATCTGTGACAATACTATCTCAAAGGTACTTTTCTCGAACTGCCAAGTTCCAACAGCCCTTAAAACATCTAAGAATTTCTCATACTCCGGAAAATGTTTATGTACTTCATCATCTATTTCCCGAAGAAAATATTCACTATATTCATGACGAGCACTGTGAATATCAATATTATCAATTTTCCTTTTGTCATCCTGCGTGTTTGAAGCGGGACTGTTTAGTCGTTCTTTAAATTTAGCAAGAGCACTATTAGCAAACTTAATCATATCACGAGGACGAAGATATGTTCTATCTTTGATATGATCATACTTGCTCTGGTGACCTGGCATTTCTCTCGTCTCGTTAAAAATATCACTCCATTTAACATCCTGCTCAATATCAATATCAGATGCAACAATACTGAATCTTTTTTCCATTAATGACTTTAAAGTTTTCGTTGTTCTAGGCGTATCCCATTCAATTAACGACATAAAGTTTTCAGTAATTTTATTTTTATCTTCATAAGCGTAATACGTTGTAGATATCATCACGTAAAAATACGGTAACCAAAAACTTCACTTGAGCATTTTTAGCCGCGATATTAATATCTCTACCTGCAAGTAGCAAACCTATCAATCGACTTATATAATCATCAGCTTTATTATCGAAACCCAAATCCAACTGATCAAATGCGATGAAATATTTATGTTCGGGGTTAAGAGAAGCCAAAACAAGTTTCATCAATTGTGCATTTACCTCTTGAATAACAGTTGGTAAATCAGCAATAGAAATTGACTCAGCACTGGCACCAGCTTTCAATATTTTAAAATTCAATTCAAAATGAGGTTTAAGCCTAATTTCTCGTTGAGGATTAAATACTTGGGTTAAATCAGGATCACGACTACCATAGGCATCAACTATAAAAGCCTCTAATTTACTCATTGCCTCTCTGGATTCATCATTGAATGGCAAAGAATTGTCTTGATTTAAAATTATTTTTGACAAAGAGATTAAGATTAGATATTTCCAACTGTGCGTGAATTTTTCATCATTTGGAATTCCGGCTTTGGCTTGTTGTTGGTGGAAATGCCAGGGATAATCAGAGAATGTATGACCATATGAGAACGTATCATCTGCACGAGTTGTTATTATTTTTTTAAAAATGGCCGTTTTACCACTACCTTTTTTACCAATGACTAAAAATTTTTTAAATTTTAATATATCTTGATAAGCCTCATGATCTTCAAAAGCTTTTAGCAAAATATCGTCATTGTCGGCATCTGTGCCACCAAAGCTATCAACTAATGCTAAATCTCTCATAACTCCTCCTCCCGCGAACGTTATCCATATTAAATAAGGTTATATAGTACCTCTAGTGTTAACTTTTTCAAAATAAAAATCATTAACTAGCCATGGCTATTAGTTAAGGGAATTCCAAATTACCATATGCACCAAAATTTATACCCTCCCATTAGGATTGAACAACATAAAGGTGCGCGCTTCCCCTCCATCGGAAGAGATATCCTTGAAGGTTGTTACGTAACACTCGATCCAGTTGTTTAACAAAATCTTTTGTGGTGACGGTGAGCCGTCCAGTTTGCTCAATTTTGACAGCGGCGCGGAAAGCGCCCTCTATTTCGTATTTCCTCGGCATGATCCACCCTCCCGAAATACTGTCTATGCACACAGTATATTTTTTCGTTAGAGCAGAGCAAGCGAGATTTTCACTGGTGAGTTACGTAGCTGAATTCAGATAGAAATTAGTATTCATCCCACTCACTAAACACAAACGGCTCACCACAACCGCAGCGTCGATACTCCTTTGTAGAGTTGTAAGGCCAGAAAAACTGGCGACAAGCCCCATCACTTACGCCTATAGTGGTTATACGTTCAGCACGACCTCGTTCGCATTATGGTGGGCTGTGTGGGGGCGGAGAAATCCGCGCCGGGTTTCATGATGAGTAGTTACGCTAATCCTGCATAGTTCACTACCTCACTGAGCTGAGCTTACGGTTCACCAGCACACCAGAAATAAAACCAACCACCAGACTAGCCAGCGTCAAAAGAATGTATTCCATCTGATACTCCTTTAATTGAGAAAAGCCCCACTAATGCGAGGCTGTTTGTGGTGCTAGGCACTGCTGGCGTATGTAGTTCTGCAGGCCATCTATCTGCTTACGGGCTTTTTCGATTCGCTTTCTGAGGGTGTAATAATCCCGTTCAGCGGTGTCAGTAAGTCCAAGGCTGGCTCCATCATCCGGGCCGGAGGTGCCGGTGGATTTATCGGCTGACACGGAGGGGCAACGGGCGTGGAGCTGCAGCTGCTTAAGACCATCGGCAACATCGCGCTCAAGAGCATCGATCTGGTTTTGTGCATCGGCTAATTCCTTCGTGTGTTTTGCATCGAGTGCAGCGAGGGACTGCTGCCTGGCCTGCATGTCATCTATGGTGGCTGCCTGCAGCTGTGTGGTGCTGTAAGCAGTGCGGTACTTATCCCGCAAGTCCACCGCTTTTCCGTAGTAGTGATCAGCGGTCCAGCCCAGCGCAACTACAGCCAGCACCAGGCCAAAGGTGACCAGCCTGTTCATGCTTCGCTCATTGACGGTGCGGCACTACCGAGCGGCAGCGGCTGCTGCGGATAATCCACACCAGATGGCCAGCGATAGCCGGTCAGATTTTCTGATCTGTGCAGGGATCAGAAAAAATAGTCCAGATGGTAAAATTCATCCTGACGGATTAACGAAAAAATTCGTGACTGCGCGCAAACTTAGCGGGCTAAGCTGTAGCGATAATCCGCCAACGTTTCATGAGATACGCAGTCTCTCCGGGCGAATTTATGAAGCAGCATATGGTAAGGAATTTGCTCAAAAATTGTTTGGGCATAAATCGGAGAAGATGACCGAGATGTACCTGAACAAACGGCAGAAAGAGTACGTCATGATTTAAAATCTGCTTGTAAAAAAATGTTATGTGTGTTTTTGATGTGATATAACAGAAAAAGACCGAATACAGAAATTCGAGGAAATTTCGATGAATTTCGAGAGAGATAATGTAAGTGATTGAATTTACTTACATATAAAAAGAGACCGAATACGATTCCTGTATTCGGTCCAGGGAAATGGCTCTTGGGAGAGAGCCGTGCGCTAAAAGTTGGCATTAATGCAGGCTAAGTCGCCTTGCACTATAAGAATAGTTTAACGCGTCAGCTTTTCCAGTCCGCGGCCAAAGTGGCTGCATAATTCCTGGAAAGGGGGCCTCTGCCAGCGAAAAAACCGCCACTGCCGTTGTCCGGCAAGGGCGGTTTTTTTGATGTTATTACAGCAGGATAGCGAGAAAGTTTAGCAGAGCTTCTTCGCTCGCTCGATAAAGGGCGCGAGGCTCATTTTTTGTCCCGGATGCTGCGGATCGTCGATCTGGATCACTGAGATCGGCTGCGCGGTGGTTTTGCCGGCTTTGACCTGCTGCTCAGCCACCTCATTGAGCGGATACTGAACCAGTGTGCTCGGGTTGATGGCGTAAAGCGCGTTACCCGGTCGACAGGTCAACATAACCTCTTCCCGGTTGAACGCCCAGCTCTCCTTCCCCACCTCAAAACGGCTCACGGTGATAATTTGTGGCGCTGCCAGAGCAGCCCCGGAGCTTGCCAGTAACAACATGGTCAGAACAATTTTTTTCATGATTTTGCCAGTTAATTCAATAAGGTTCCCAGGTGGCAAACAGACTGACGGCCAGCAGCGCCAGCGCGCCCAGCCCTATTTCAGCCTGCGTGGTTCGCAGGATCAGGCTTTCCGCCTGCGAACCGCTTGCCGACATGCGCGGTACCAGAACATACCTGTTCACTAACGCAATTACCACCATCCCGGCGACCAGCGCACATTTGATCAACAACATGCGTCCCCACGGCGATGCGCCAATCAATCCTCCCTGGATCAACAGCGCATTGAGCGCTCCGCTGGCAATCGTGCCGGCGACGGCCAGATGCCCGTAACGTGAAAAGCGCGCCATGGTATAGACCGCGGCCGGCCGCCAGCGCCCCTGCGCCAGGCGCAGGCAATAGATAAAGGGCAACAGACCGCCGAACCAGCTGGCGACGCAGAAGAGATGCACAGCGTGGTTTGTCCGCTGCAGCACGCCGGTGAGACCATCGTGCATAGCGGCGTGCCCTACCCCGGCGGAAAGCAGCAGCTGTG
>ERZ791603.2779-NODE-2779-length-10617-cov-6.631604_pt1 | contig 10617 bp, 4 predicted proteins | sample MGYA00509966_ERZ791603 | MGnify/ENA primary metagenome ERZ791603 (study PRJEB30046, sample SAMN00791931) | human gut metagenome | study: EMG produced TPA metagenomics assembly of the A metagenome-wide association study of gut microbiota in type 2...
TATTTCGGGAAGAAAGCCACGGGCGTGGCATTCCTCGATGCGTCGACCGGCGAGTTCTACGCGGCCGAAGGGACTAACGGTTATGTGGATAAGCTGCTGTCGAACCTCTCACCCAAAGAGGTCATCTATTCCAAAGGTTACGAGCAAGAGTTCACCGAGGCATTCGGAAGTAAGTATTACACGTACCGGGTGGACGACTGGATGTTTTCAGAGGACGGAGCCCGCGAAAAATTGCAGAACCAGTTTCAGGTCTCATCGCTCAAGGGATACGGTATCGACACACTGCCCGGTGCGGTCGTTGCGGCCGGTGCGGTGCTCTATTACCTTGAATTTACCGAACACCGTCAGACCAAGCATATCGCATCGATCTCGCGTATCGATGAAGATAAATTTGTCTGGATCGACAAATTTTCGATCCGCAACCTCGAATTGTTCGCTTCGAACAGCGGACAGGAAGGCTGTTCGCTCTCCGGGGTGCTTGACAGGACGGCCTCCCCGATGGGCGGCCGCATGTTGCGGCGGTGGATTTCACTGCCGTTGAAGAGTATAGAAGAGATCAATGCGAGGCTCGATCTGGTCGGGTTGTTCGTGGAACGGCCGGAACTGCGCGAGGCTCTTTATGAGTCGGTGGCGCTGATCGGCGATTTGGAGCGGATCATCTCCCGTGTGGCTGTCGGACGCGTTTCACCGCGCGAGGTGGTGCAGTTGAAAAATGCACTCTATGCGGTTGAAAAATTGCAAAACACGATGCGCGAGGCGGGACATCCGGCATTGGGAGCACTGGGAGAACAATTGGATTTATGCCTGGAGGTGCGAGATAAAATCGAGCGTGAAATCTATCCTGATCCGGCGAACCAAATCCAGAAAGGCGGGGTAATTGCATTGGGCGTGAATCTCGAATTGGACGATCTGCGCAATATCTCGTCGAATGCGAAGGATATTCTTGCCAGTATCCAGCAGCGCGAGAGCGAAACGACCGGCATCCCGTCGCTGAAGGTGGCTTTTAATAATGTGTTCGGTTATTACATCGAGGTGCGCAATACGCATAAGGACAAAGTGCCTGCCGATTGGATTCGCAAGCAGACGCTTACCGGTGCCGAACGGTATATTACCGCCGAACTGAAAGAGTATGAGGAGAAGATTCTCGGTGCGGAAAGCAAGATTCTTGCGATCGAACAGGAGATGTACGCTGCGTTGCTGGCCGAACTGACACGCTTCGTCTCCCCTATTCAGAAAGACGCGTCACTGGTGGCGCGGCTCGATTGCCTGCTCGCTTTTGCCATCCAGTCGGTAGAGCGTCGTTATTGCCGGCCCGAAGTGAACGATTCGCAGGTGATCGATATCAAGGACGGGCGTCACCCGGTCATCGAGACGCTGATGAGGGTCGGTGAGGAGTATATTCCCAACGACGTCTATTTGGACGATTCTTCACAGCAGGTCATGATTATCACCGGACCCAATATGTCAGGTAAGTCGGCCATCCTGCGCCAGACGGCGCTGATCGTGCTGATGGCCCAGATGGGTTGTTTCGTGCCGGCTAAAGAGGCTAAAATCGGCGTAGTGGATAAGATTTTTACGCGCGTGGGAGCCTCGGATAATATTTCGCAGGGAGAATCGACCTTTATGGTCGAGATGCTCGAATCGGCCAGTATCCTGAACAATATTTCGAACCGCAGCCTGGTGCTGCTCGATGAAATCGGCCGGGGAACCAGCACATACGACGGTATTTCAATCGCATGGGCAATGGTGGAATACATCCACCAACATCCGTCGGCCCGGGCGAAAACGCTTTTTGCCACTCATTACCATGAGTTGAATGAGATGGAAGAACTTTACGAGCGCGTGAAAAACTTTAATGTATCGGTCAAGGAGATTAATCGTAAAGTTATCTTTCTGCGCAAGTTAGTCCGTGGCGGAACGGAGCACTCGTTCGGTATCCATGTAGCGAAGATGGCCGGTATGCCGGGCCAAATCACCGACCGTGCCGAACGCATTCTGGCGGATATGGAGTCGGCACACCGCGGCAGTATGCGCGATACTACCCGCAAAGTACCTACCGTGGCGCAGTATGGCGGCGGCGGAATGCAACTCAGCATGTTTCAGTTGGACGATCCTGTGCTCAAGCAAATCCGTGATGAAATCAAGGGATTGGACATCAATGCTCTTACGCCGCTCGAGGCGTTGAATAAGCTCAATGAGATAAAAAAGATAACGGGACTGTAAAGGTCCCGTTATCGTAATTATACTTGCGCCGGTCGATTTTTGTCCGGATCTGATTGATAGACTCAATTATTCCGTGTCAGCGATTTGATATTTTCGATCAGCATCTGTACCGCTACCGAATTGAAGCCTCCTTCGGGGATGATTACGTCTGCATGGCGTTTGGACGGTTCGACGAACTCGTCGTGCATCGGTTTGACCGTTTCGAGGTATTGACGGATCACCGATTCCATACTTCGGCCACGATTTTGCACATCTCGTAAAATCCTTCTTGCTAAGCGGATATCTGCGTCCGTGTCAACGAAAACTTTAATATCCATCAGCTTCCGTAACTCTTCGCATTCGAAGATCAGAATGCCTTCGACGATCAGCACTTTGGATGGAATGACCCTGACCGTTTCCGGCAGGCGATTGTGCTCGACGAAGGAATAAACCGGACGTTCGACCGGTAATCCCTCCCGCAACATTCTGATCTGCTCGATCATCAGGTCCGTCTCGAAAGAACGCGGATGATCGTAGTTGAGCTTCGTGCGTTCTTTATAAGTGAGATCCGGGTAGGCGCGGTAATAGTAATCGTGCGACAGGGTGGTCACCGCATCGGAAAAAGCCTCTTGCAATTTGCGTACGAGTGTGCTTTTGCCCGAGCCGGTACCGCCGGCCACGCCGATGACGATCCTTCGCTCCCCCATCGTCGGATTAAATGTCGATATTCGCGTACTTCGCGTGGCGTTCGATGAATTCGCGGCGGGGCGGTACGTCGTCGCCCATCAGCATCGAGAAGATGCGGTCGGCTTCGGCGGCGCTCTCGATCGTTACCTGGCGCAGGATGCGGGTTTCGGGGGACATGGTCGTTTCCCACAATTGGTGTGCGTTCATCTCACCGAGACCTTTATAGCGCTGAACGTGCGCGCCTTTCGATCCGTATTCGGCCAACGTGGCTTCGCGTTCTTCTTCGGTCCAGCAGTAGCGGCTGTTCTTACCTTTTTTGACGAGGTAAAGCGGCGGCGTGGCGATGTAGACGTGGCCGTTCTGAATCAGGCTGTTCATGTGGCGGAAGAAGAAAGTCAGCATCAGCGTGGCGATGTGGCTGCCGTCGACGTCGGCATCGGTCATGATAATCACCTTGCCGTAGCGTAGTTTTTCCAGGCTTACTTCCTGTTCGTCGTCGGCATTGTTGTCTCCGCCGGGAACGATCCCGAGCGCTTTGAACATGTTGCTGATCTCTTCGTTCTCCCAAACCCGGTGTTTCATCGCTTTCTCGACATTCAGGATTTTACCGCGCAACGGCATGATCGCCTGGAATGTCCGGTCGCGTCCCTGCTTGGCGGTTCCGCCTGCCGAGTCGCCCTCGACGAAAAAGATTTCGGTTTTGTCGCGGTCGCGTGACGAACAGTCGGCCAGTTTGCCCGGTAAACCCGAACCCGAGAGGACGGTTTTGCGCTGCACCATTTCGCGCGCTTTGCGGGCGGCATGCCGGGCCGTAGCGGCCAAAATCACTTTATTGACTACTGAGCGGGCATCTTTGGGGTTTTCTTCGAGGTAATGGGTCAGTGCCGTGGTGATGGCCTGATCGACGGCTCCGGACACCTCGCTGTTGCCCAGTTTGGTCTTGGTCTGGCCTTCGAACTGCGGTTCCTGTACCTTGACCGAAATTACAGCGGTAAGTCCTTCGCGGAAGTCGTCGCCGTTGATGTCGAATTTCAGTTTGGCGAGCATGCCCGAATCCTCGGCGTACTTCTTGAGCGTACGGGTCAGCGCACGGCGGAAACCCGTCAGGTGCGTACCGCCCTCGATGGTGTTGATGTTATTAACATAGGAGTGCACGTTCTCCGAGAACGAGTCGTTGTACTGCATGGCCACCTCGACCGGGACGCCGTTCCTTTCGGTGTCGAGGTAGATGATCTGGTCGATGATCGGCGTGCCGCGCGTGGCGTCGAGGTACTGGACGAACTCCTTGAGGCCCTCTTCCGAATAGAAGTGGTCTTCGCGGGTCTTGCCTTCGTCGTCCTTGCGCTTGTCGTAGAGGTTCAGGCGGATGCCCTTGTTCAGGAATGCCAGTTCGCGCAGGCGGTTGGCCAGGATGTCGTATTTGTATTCCGTCGTGAGCGTGAAGATGCTCTCGTCGGGTTTGAACGTGATGGTGGTGCCGCGGTCGGAGCATTCGCCGATGACCTCGACCTGCGACGTGGGGGCGCCCTTGCTGTACGTCTGGCGGTATACCTTGCCGTCGCGGCTGCGGATCTCGGCGATCAGCAGTGTCGAAAGCGCGTTCACGCACGATACGCCCACGCCGTGCAGGCCGCCCGAAACCTTGTAGCTGCCTTTGTCGAACTTACCGCCCGCATGGAGCACCGTAAGCACGACTTCGAGTGCCGATTTGCCCTCCTTTTCGTGGTAGTCGGTCGGGATGCCGCGGCCGTTGTCGCGTACGGTGATGGAGTTGTCCTCGTTGATCGTCACGTCGATGTCGGTGCAATAGCCCGCCAGCGCCTCGTCGATCGAGTTGTCGACCACCTCGTAGACCAGATGGTGCAGACCCTTCTCACCTATGTCGCCGATATACATGGCGGGGCGCTTGCGCACCGCCTCAAGCCCTTCGAGAACCTGGATATTCGAAGCGGAATATTCTTCTTCTTGCTTTTTTACGTTTTCTAATTCGGTACTCATCTGTCGTCTTTAAAATATCGTACAAATATACGAAATATATCCCGAATAAACAATAGCCGCATGGCTTCCGCCAGACGATTTTTTGCATTTGCAGGACGTTTCGGAGGGCGTTGCGCCCGCATCGGGCAGGACGTGCCGCAACATCCCCCGGACGGGGCTGGGGCGTGCGGGATTCGCGGTCTGCTACCCGAGTTCCGCCTTGAGGTCGACCTCGCGGATATGCCCCTGCGCAAAGAGGATGGCGCGCGCAGGGTAGTTCTCGATCAGGGCGGTGTTGTGCGTGGACATGACCACGGCACAGCCGCGGCCGGCGATCTCCTGGAAAAGCTGCATGATGCCTTCGGCCGTCACGGGGTCGAGGTTGCCTGTCGGTTCGTCGGCCAGCAGCACCTGCGGGTTGTTCAGGATCGCGCGGGCGATGACCAGTCGCTGCTGCTCGCCCCCCGAGAGTTCGAACGGCATTTTGTAGCTTTTGGCCCCGAGGTCTACGAGCTTGAGCACCTGGTCGATCCGCTCCCGGATCTCGTCTTCGCGCTTCCATCCCGTGGCTTTCATCACGTAATAGAGGTTCATGAAGACGTTGCGGTCGGTGAGCAGCTGGTAGTCCTGGAATACGATACCGATCCGGCGGCGGAGGTGGGGGATGTCGCGGCGCCTGAGCCTGCGCAGGTCATAGCCTGCCACCCGCCCTTCGCCGGTGAGCAGCTGCACCTCGGCGTACAGGGTTTTGAGCAGGGTGCTCTTGCCGCTGCCGACGCGCCCGATCAGGTAAACGAATTCGCCCGGAGCCACGCACAGGTTCACATCCGACAGCACCATCTCGCCCCGGCGCATCAGCTTCTCGGCCGAGGTGCTGCCGAACGGGTTGTCCGCATGGTAGATGGCTGCGTTTTTCAGCCTTACGACATATTTTTCGCTCATAGGTTCTGGTCGCTGGAATTATTTTCCAAAGATAGTCAAAATATCCGTACGGGGATGTCGGCACGGCGAAAAAAACCGCCAAAACTGCTTCTGAAGGGATGTTTTGATCCTTCTCGACCGGAAATATATAACAAAAAAGCCCTTTGGGTTGCGCAAAAACAACCGTATAATTTGCATTTCCGCCCGAGGGTGCTTAAATTTGCACGATAGGCCGTGACGCCTCGGCCTGACAGTAAGCAAAAAATCTTTGAATGAAAGAAAACGAGATCCTGCGGGAGATTATGCGGGATGCCAAAATAGGTTGGTGGCAAGCCGACCGTAACCGCCGCGTGTTCCATATTTCGGAAGGGCTCCGCGACCTGCTGGGGGTCGCTTCGTGCGATGTGACTTACGAAGAGTTCGGGAAGATGATAACTCCGGCCTACCGGGAATATGCCCTCGCCTCGATCGGGGTGCGGGGCGGCGCCGAACGCCTCTACCCGCTGCAAGGCCCCGAGGGGGAGATATGGTGCTATTGGAAACTGTTGCGCGAAGAGGTTGCCGAAGACGGGGGGATGTTGCTGACGGGTTATTTCCGGGTGGTCGACCCGCCGTCCGAAGTGGTCAGGTCGGAGGAAAAACAACGGATCAACGACCTGCTGTTCCGTCTTAACAGCATTTCGCAAACGCTGCTTTCGCTGCTGAAAGTCGATGACCTGGATGCCGTCGTCGACGAAATCCTGGCCGACGTGCTGACCATGTTCGATGGCGGAAGGGCCTATATCATCGAATCCGACCCCGAACACCGTTTATATAATTGCACCTACGAAGTCACGGCCGAGAATGTCGCCGGGGAACAGGAGCTGGTAAGCGGTATTTCGATGGACGAGGTGCCCTGGTGGACGCAGCGCATCGCCAACGGCCAGCCCGTAATCATCTCTTCGCTCGACGAATTGCCCGACGAGGCTTTCCGCGAGCGCGAGGTGCTGGCCATGCAGGACATCAAGTCGCTGATCGCCGTGCCGCTCCTCTCGCGCGACAAGGTGTGGGGATATGCCGGCATCGACATCGTGAACCGGCCCCGGAGATGGACGGGCGAGGATTTCCAGTGGTTTTCGTCACTGATCAATATCATCAGCCTCTGTATCGAATTGCAGCGCTCCGAGCGCGAGGCGCAGTCCGAACGCAAGTACCTCCAGAGCCTCTATCACCACATGCCCCTGGGGTATGCCCAGCTGCGGGTCATCCGTGACGAGCAGGGGAAACCCGTCGACCTGCTGGTGCTGGATGCCAACTACACCGCCGACAAGATCATGGGGACTGCGCGCGAAACCTATATCGGCAGGCGTATCTCCGAACTGGGACTGGATATGGAGCAATATCTGAAAACTTTTACGGAGGTGCTCCGCAGCGACGGATTTATCGAGCGCGACTCCTTTTACGAGATCTCGAAACGCTGGATACATTCCATCCTCTATACGACCCGGTCGGACGAGGTCATCAGCCTCTTTTCCGACACTACGGAAATGCGCAATGCCCACGAGGCGTTGTTCAACAGCGAAAAAATGCTGCGCAATATTTTCGACAACGTCCAGGTCGGGGTGGAGCTTTATGACAAAGAGGGCTGCCTGGTCGACATCAACACCAAAAACCTCGACATCTTCGGCATCGCGGCGAAGGAGGATGTGCTGGGGATCAATTTTTTCGAGAACCCGATCGTGCCCGAGGAGATCCGCCGCAACGTGCGCAACGGGCAGGAGCAGTCCTTCAGGCTTGATTATCCTTTCGACCGGCTGGGCGGCTACTATCCCTCCCGCAAGAAAGGCAGCGTGCAGATATATACCAAGGTGACCATGCTGTACGACATGTACGGCGAACTGGTCAACTTCCTGGTGCTGAATATCGACAACACCGAGATCAACGAAGCCCACCACAGACTGGAGGAGTTCGAAAGTTCGTTCTCGCTGGTGAGCCGCTTCGGCAAGGTGGGGTACGCCCGCTTCGACCTGGTGACCCGCGACGGGTATGCCGTGCCGCAATGGTACCGCAACCTGGGCGAGGAGAGCGACACCCCCATGACGCAGGTGATCGGCGTCTACAACCATGTCAATCCCGAAGACCGGGAGGCCATATTCCGGGAAATCGGGCGGGTCAAGGCCAACGAGTCGAACGGCTTCACGCTCGACCTGCGGGTCGGGCTCCGCGACGGCAAGAGCGGGTGGACGCGCGTCAATGTGGTGCGCAACCCGCTGAATACCGACCCCTCGAAGATCGAAATGGTATGCGTCAATTTCGATGTCACGGAACTCAAGCAGACGGAGAAGAGCCTGATCGAAGCCAAGAACAAGGCCGAGGTCAGCGACCGCCTGAAATCGGCCTTCCTGGCCAATATGAGCCACGAGATACGTACGCCGCTCAATGCCATCGTGGGATTCTCGAACCTGCTGGCCGAAACCGACGATATCGCGGAGCGCCGCGAGTACATGCAGGTCGTCGAGGAGAATAACGACCTGTTGCTCAAATTGATATCCGATATCCTCGACCTTTCGAAGATCGAGGCCGGAACGTTCGAGTTCAATTACGGCATGCTCGACGTCAACCGCATGTGCGAGGAGGCGGTGCGTTCGCTGCGCCTCAAGGTGCAGGACAAGCCCGTCGAATTGCTTTTCGGCGACCATGAGGAGCAATGCCGCATCGTCGGGGACAAGAACCGGCTGTTGCAGGTCATCACCAATTTTATCAACAATGCGGTGAAATTCACCGAGCAAGGCTCCATCACGCTGGGCTACCGCCGGGAGGCCGGGGACTTGCTGTTCTACGTCGAGGATACGGGAAAAGGCATCTCCGAAGAGCATCTGCGCACTGTTTTCGACCGTTTCGTCAAACTCAACAGCTTTGCGCAGGGCACCGGGCTGGGGCTTTCGATCTCGAAGAGCATCGTCGAGCAGATGGGCGGGCATATCGGCGTCGAGTCGGAGGAAGGCCGGGGCTCCCGTTTCTGGTTCACCATACCTGCCGTGGCATGCAATGCCGGGCCGGACGATGAACCGTCCGTTGTGGCTGAGGCTCCGCATCCCGTTTCCCGTCAGGACGGGAAACTCCCGTTGCTGCTCGTGGCCGAGGATACCGACAGCAATTTCCTGTTGGTGTCGCTGATGTTCCGCAAGGAGTTCGACATCGTACGGGCCGTCAATGGCGAGGAGGCGGTGCGAATATGCCGGGAAATGAAACCTGCGGCCATCCTGATGGACATCAAGATGCCCGTGATGGACGGGCTCGAGGCTACGCGGCGGATCCGCGCGTTCGATCCCGTCGTGCCGATCGTCGCGGTCACGGCATTCGCCTACGACCGTGACCGGCAGAAAGCCCTCGCTGCCGGAGCCAACGAATATGTCGCCAAGCCGCTGAGCGGGGAGCATATCCGCCGCGTATTGGGGACATTGCTGGCGGGGGGATAACCGCGCCGCGCGTTACGGGCTTCGCCGATAGGGACGTGTCCGCCGTTTTCCGGGGGATCGCCCGCCGCGAAACAACGGCGGCGCTGTAGCAGCCCGGTAGGGAAACCTGTGCCGGGAAGGGTTACCGCGGTGGCCGCGTCCGTTCCTGCCCTGTTTCCGGAAAATCTGCCGATCCCCGATGTATTTCCTGCCCGAGGAGCGGTATTTGGAAAAAAAGTATTATTTTTGCACTGTTTCCATGAGGCTTTGTCCCGCGAAATTCTGGGGGTGCCCGGTTTTGACAGCAGGCAGAGTTTGATTGTAAGCACGCCGAGCGCTGTGTGGCGGCTCGTAAATCCCGACGCTCAAGATTCAAATGGCAATAACAGCTATGCACTCGCTGCATAATTTTCAAGGAAAATTAGCTTAATCGCCGGGCCCAAGGCGGCTTGGCGACGAGTATCCCGGGGAGTGGTTCCGCCCTTTAACCGCTTTCCATATGGGGTATCATCAATTCAGGGATAGTGCACCGGAGCGTCCCGGCCGGTGTGCGAAATTCAGGGACTGGGACTCGGGTTGGGTTGCCGCCTGCCAGGCCCGGGTAGAAGGATCAAACGGCGGCTAAGCGTGTAGAAAGCTTTCGGGTTCCCTGTTTGGACGCGGGTTCGACTCCCGCCACCTCCACGAATGTAAAACGCATCTGGTTTATTATTAACCAGATGCGTTTTCTTGTTGTATTATATCCTTTATTGCTTGCAGAACGGATGTCGGCGCAGCGGCCCTTCGCAATTCGTGGCGGACACTTTTATGCGACTCAAAACGTGGTTTCGGTCGTATGCCCTGCGGCCTGGTGGTGGCGATGGCCGGAATCCGGTCTGGCAGGCGTTCGTCGCCAAGAGCCGTCAGGGAATCCGGAAGAGCTTGCCTTCGGCGAAGGTAATCCACAGCGACCCGTCGGGTGCCTGCCGGAAATCGTTTCCTGCCGAATTGCAGCATTTCACACTCCACAGCAGCGTGCCGTCTTCGCGCACGGCGGCAACCTGCCCGAGCCTCCCGGCGACATAGACCACACCGTCGCGCACACAGGCCGGGCAGGAGTTGTATTCGTATCCCCATCCCAGATCGGTGCACCATGTTTCGCGGTAGGCGTCCGCCGAGGTGTCCACGGCCGCCAGCTCGCCGTCCATCGTCTTGTAATAGAATTGCCGTCCGTCGTCGCCGAGGCCCGTCGTTTCGCGTGCTTTACGGCTGTTGTCGCGCCATAGCTGCCGTCCGGTAGCCAGGTCGAGGCAGGTCACGGCCCGGTCGGGCGCCACGATGAAGACCTTGCCGCCGGCGATGCGGGGCACGACATGCCCCGGGGAGAGGAACACGCCGGGGTGGCCGTTGTTCC
>ERZ791603.2780-NODE-2780-length-10617-cov-2.228745_pt1 | contig 10617 bp, 13 predicted proteins | sample MGYA00509966_ERZ791603 | MGnify/ENA primary metagenome ERZ791603 (study PRJEB30046, sample SAMN00791931) | human gut metagenome | study: EMG produced TPA metagenomics assembly of the A metagenome-wide association study of gut microbiota in type 2...
ACAGCCGTTTAAACAGCTGGTACAAAGACAGGCAGAGGTCTCTTTCGTTGCGCACGCCATCTAAATCCCCCTCTCATACCATTGGATCGGAATCAGGCGCTCGGCCTGCTTGTCCAGTCCCAGTTTGTTGTATAGCTTTGTCCAAAAATAGTAGTTCGCCGCGATCTGCGCCTTGAACATCCCGCAGTGGTGCTTGGTTTTGCAGTTCGGGTCGCCGGTCGCGTCATACTGCCAGGCGATACAAGTTGGACAGAGTGGCAGCAACGGGCAGTCCCGGCACTCGTCGTCCGCGCTCGACCAGGTTGTGACATCCTGCAGCCGTTGGAACCACTCGGTGTGCTCCTTGTCGGTGTAAAGCCCCAGGCTCAGCTCCCCGATGGGCCGCTCCGGCTGGTTATTCAGGCTGTGCTTCATGTACCGTAGGCACGGGTAGACCTTCCCGTCCGGGGCGAAGGCCACCATCCGTCCGTTGCCGCCGCAGAAAGCAGTGGTTTTCTGCCTCTCGTACTCCTCCTGCGATGGTTTCTGCACAAACCGCTCCTCAAACAGGCTGGTGTACAGATCCTTGTAGATTTCGTTGTCGAGCATCCAATCCGCCAGCTCGATGAGCTGGTCATATAGCAGTTGCGGGTGGTGCTCTTTCCAGACGCCCTCAAACACGCAGTTGGCCGGGATGTTGCGGTAGCCCAGACTGTACAGGTGCCGGATAGCGCCGGTGAGATAGGGCAGATTCTCGGGCGCAAGGGTGACCTTGGTGCCGGCAATCGGGTACATCTGGAGCAGATGTTTTGCCGCCTTGGACACTACGTCATAGCTGCCCGATCCGTCGTGGAAAACACGGCAGGAGTCATGCAGCGCCTTATCCCCATCGATGCTGATTCCGATGGAAAGGTGGCCGTAGTTTTTGCGGATAAATTCCTGCACCCGCTCGTCCTCGAAGAGCACGCCGTTGGTGGAAATCGAGATCATGTAGTAGTAGGCCCAGGGATGGCGCAACTGGAATGCCTTGCGCTTAAAATATTCGACCGTTTTATCGATGAGCTCAATTTCAAGCAATGGTTCACCGCCGATAAAGTCCAGGATGATGGCTGGGGCGGTGTTGTCCACAAACTCCCCCTCAAACAGCCCGTCCACAATCTGCTTGGCCGTCTCCCAGCTCATCCGGCGGCTGGTCTTGTGGCACTCGTAGCAGTAGGTGCAGGCCAGGTTGCATGCCTCGGTGACACAGAAGGTCACATCCTTACAGAGCATGTCGTCCTCCTTGTTCTCCTCTTTGGGGTGCAGCTGGCGGTAGACGCGGGCAATCTCGTCGTTGTAGCTGGGGAAATCCTCCCGGGTCATGTAGAGCTTATTTCTCGGTGTCGGTTGCATTATTCTCCATCTCCTTCTTTGGTTGCATCTTATTCGTTCACTGTACCACCGTAGACGCCCGCGATGGCGAGCCACTGGCCGTTGGCGTAGACGCTCATCAGGCGGTTGGTCGGGTTGAACCAGTTGACGTCGGTATCGTCTGGTGCCGTCTCGCTGACCACCGTTCCCCCGCCGCCGGAGCCCAGGGCGCTGAAATGCAGGATCTTTCCGGCAGGGTCGAGCACCGCTGTCAGCACCGCACCCTTAATAAAGCTGTTGGATTTGAGCGGCTTGCCATTAGAGGTTTTGACGGTGTAGCTCACCCCATCTACCGTCCAGGTGTTCCCCGGCTCATAAATTTCCGGAGCCTCAAAAATGACGATCACCCGCTCATCCACAATGTCCTCCGGCAGGCCGGTCAGCTGGAACACACCTCCGACCTTCTCGCAGTCCAGTTCATAGTTGGTGCCGGCACGCAGGCGAGTTAGGCGTTGCTCGTTGAAGTGAAGGTTCGGGTCGGTGAAGTGGCCATTGTGGCTATCCTTGCTGTTGTTGTGGTTCTCGACGTCCTTGAGCGTCGCAGATATGCCGTCATAGGAGATGTTCAGCTCGATGGCGCTGGCGTCGGTGACGGTAACCAGGATGTTGATTTCCATAGGGTTGGATGTGCCGTTGATGACCGCCAGCTTGCGCCAGCCTGGCGCAGAGGCGATGATAACAAGGTTCTCGTTTTCATCTATGACGCCAATTTCCCGCACCTCCCAGCCACCCACATCGACCGGCACATTGGTGCGGATATTAAGCATATTTGGGTTCGCTGGATCCTGCGTTACTGTGCATTCCCCGCGCCAAACTTCCCGATACAAACTGGTCATTTCTCGATCTGGGAGTACATAGTTGCCCTCGCCGTCGCCCAGCACGATATGGGTCAGGCGCAGCGGGGTCTGGGTTGCGAGGGCGGTTGCAATCAACTCCCGCCCCAGATTGGTGACGACGGCATAGTAGTCCACATTGTCCTCTTTGACAACAACGCCGTTGCTCGACGGCAGGACCGTTCCCGTCAGGTTATCGTTCATAGGTTCCCCTCTCCTTCTTTTTCTTTTACCGTGTAGACGATGTTGGCTACCGTCAGCGGCACCAGTTTTGTGCTCACTGGGTAACTAGCTGAGACAACGCTCTTTTCCCCGATCCTCCCCTGCAGGATTGCCGAGGGAAAAGCGGTGGCCCGCAGCGGTGAGCAATCGGTGTTGATGGTTGTTTCCGCGCGGATATTGATGCCGACTCCGGCAGCAACCAGAGGCGGCAGCAAAAAGATATCCTCCCCAGGTTTGTATTCATACGGGAAGGATACGGTCAAGCTGGCCGGGCCGTCGGTGTTTTCGTTATAGCTTACTTTATCGACATCCCAGATGGTCTTCACTGCGGTGATAATGTCCCGGTAGGTGGTATTGGAGGTATTTGCCAAAATCTTGTATTTGAGGTATTTGCGGTAGCGGGCGTCGTCGATCACGTCAAAGTCGATGACGCCGCCCTGCGCTGCGAGCAGGCCCGCCTCTGCTCGGGAGAGAACGACAATGTCTCCAATCCTGTCCAGCTGCTCCCCCTCCTCTTTTTCGATGTCGAGCAGGAACAGGAGCTGCTGGAAGCACTGCTCAATTTCCGCAAACTGCCGGTCAAAGCAAGCACACAGCGCTTCGATCTTCGGCTTGCCCTTAAATTGGGACGGAAAATCCTCGATCAACGGTCTCATCCCAGCTCCACCTCAATCCGTTTGTCCTCCACCACGATCCGCTGCCGCACATCGGCCACGATGTTTTTGTTCTCTCCATACTCTTCCGGCTCCGGTGTTTTGCCACTATCGGTGGTCGAGTAGGTTTTGACATCGATGTATCCTACTCCGCTGACGCTGCGGTAGATGTCCCCCAACAACTCCTGGATATACAGTGTGCTGCCCGGCAAAATCTCGTCGCACTGCTCCACAAGGCTCTCTTTAACCAGATCCGCATAGTTTGGCGGCATTGCCTCCTTGCGGCTGGGGGTTAGCACTATCTGGAACCACGCGTACACCGGCTGCGGGCGGTTAAAGCACACCTCAACCGGCTGGCTGTCATCGCTTGGAACCTCCACTTTGGTGGCGCCATAGGTCTGGATTCCGCCGGCCTTTTGCTCCAAAATAGTCTGCGCGATCTCCATGTCGGAGCCGCCGGAAACCACCACCTCGATGCTGTGCGGCGGCCTACCATACGCATCTGTGAGGTTGGTTTTGTTTTCGTAGCACTTGACCGAGATGACGCCCTGCACACTATCCAAGATGGCCGACTCGATGGAGTTGGTCATACGGGCAGCGTGGGCGGAGATGCGCTTGATGTATGACTGGCGCAGCTCTACGTCGGTCTCCCGCGTGCGGCCCAAAACCGGCTCGATGAGGTTTGTGCAGGACAGAAAACCGGTGCGGTTGGTGACGATTTTGGTGATTGACTCGTTTGGCAGCTGGTATTTGCCGTAGTCCTGGCTCTCGAAATTGATGAGGCTCGACACACTGTCGGTCGTGAGGTTTTCGCTCAGCAACAGGGTGTTGTTACCTTGCTGGTTTTTGTCCTCAATCAGCAACATTCCGTCCGCCACGGTAGCGGTAAAATCTTCGGCTGGAATTTTGGCTGCAAGCGCCTGCAGGATAGATTCCCCATTTGGTTCCTCCCCGCTGCTGACACTGTACAGATCTCCATTGATTCCAACGGTGTAAACATCGTTTTCTTCCAGCGAAATGATCTTGATTTTTGCCTTGTTGCAGGACTGCCGGGTAATCTCCTTATCCTCCGAGCACAAAAACAGCAACGGCGGCTGGGTAATGGAGGAGATGATCGTCCCTTTTGGGATAGCGGAGCCATCGTCCCCTGTGCAGAGGATATTGTAAAAGGTTTTCTGATCCGAGATGCGCCGCAGGCCCGCAAACTGTACCGCGTTGTCAAGGCTTACCCCTTCTGCGCTGGATGGATACAGGTTATGATAGATTTCCTGCCCCAACTCCCACAACGCCGCAAGCCGGTCCGCCTGTCCGGTCAGGATGACGTTCAGCAGTGACTCTGGATTTTCCAGTGTATTGACGCCCCAGGCGTCAGACAGGTCCCTGTGCTCCTCCTTATAGATGGTATCCATCCTTTTGGGGACAAAGCCGGCAGGCGTCACGCCATAATTAGAGCTCATCGATCTGCACCTCCTCTTCGATTGCGCCCTGTGTGGTCTGGGCCTTAAATTTCACGCGGCATTTTCGCAAACGTTTGTCAATTTGCACGCTTAAACTTTCAATGCGGATTACCTCGGTGACGCTTAAAATCTGCTGCCTGAACAGCTGTTCGATAACCGCCGTGTTTGGATTTTTGATTAAGATCTGGCTGTAGTAAGGCATCCCGAAAGAGGTATTGAAGATCCACTCCCCCAAAAACCATCGCAGGCGAATTAAAATAGCCTGGCGGACACTGTCCGTCAGGCTTACATCCCCGTTCGAGGTCAGATATAGGTCTCCATCTTTATCCAGCAACAGGTCTTTCATGCTTTCCTCCTTTACTGCGGGGTACCGGTACTCCCAGCACCCGCTTCTACACCGCTGTGCGTGTGGTTCTGCAGGCTGATGCCTGCGCCAATCACATCGCCCTTCGTGGTGATCTGTCCGCTGACGGTGAGGTTTCCGATCAGGTCCGCTCCGCTTCCCGTCAGCTTCAGGACAGTACCGCTGTTTTGCAGCGTGATTTCCCCGCCCTTCATTTGCATAAACTGATCGTCGTTGCGTTTTAGCAGCACCTCGTCGTTGGACAGCATCGCGCGGGAGTCCTTTTGCCGGATGATAATGGCGTCTTTGTTCTGCGCCTCCTGCATCAATTCGTTTGGCTGCCGGCACACTCCCATGATGGCGATGGCGTTGGTTAGGTCATGCTTTAGGTCCGGAAAATCCTCGCCGCCGCTGCGCCAGGCATCCAGTGCCTGCTCCGAAAATAGCAACAGGCATCCGTCCCCAGGTTTTACAGGAAAACAGATGCAACTTTCCTGCGAGCTGCTCTGCTGGAAGTGAACCGGGACCTGCGCAATCTGCGGATAGTCCACCTTCTGCCCGTCTGGCCGCTTAAATTTCCCTTTAGGTTTGACAATGGCGGTACATTTACCCGCGTCGAAGGAAACGATCTCCCCTGGGATACAGGTATGTACTCCGTCCAGTGATTCCTGAACGGTATTCTTGATTTGTTGGACAAATTTTTGAATCATGATGCTGCCTCCACAATCTGCGCCGTACACAGCCAATCCCCTGACATATTGTCGCCCTCGAGCTTGACCGATTCCACGCGGAAAATTCCGTTTGCTACCTTGCTTTCCAGCTGTACCAGGTCATTGACGCCGATGGCGGCATTAAGGAAATACCGGATCTCCCATCCCGCCTGTGCTTTGTTCTTGGAGCTGTTCTCCTCAGCGTTGCCGGAGTTTTTCTCCGACTGGGTGAGTTTTTTCGGGCTTCCGATCAGGCCCGTCCTTGGGCTGATGAGGTGGGCGATGGTGGAAATCGGTTCGTTTGCTTTGGTGACCTGAATCACGCCGTCTTGGACGCTCCAGGTCAACCCATTGGAGGCGCAAACTTTGTCAAAGACGTTTTTGGCAAGTCCAACATAGCTGTAGCTCTCCAGCGGTTTAAAGGTCGCACCTTGAGAGAAGGTGACCGGTAGCCCCATCTGACCGGCTGCATCCTGCAAAATCAACTTGGAATCGGTGGTCTGCAGGTACTCAAAGGTCACATAGCTGTCCCTTAGTTCCTTGCGGCCGTCCAGTACGTCGATGGTCGTCTTTTGGTCGGCGCCATCATCCTCAGTGACAACGTTGGTTACGGTGCCGGTCAGAACCATAGGGGTATTGCCCTCATATCCTGCGTTTAAAGTGACGATGCAGTCCTTTTCTTCCAGCGCCGCCTTGTGCTCCGGATTGAGATTCCAGAGGGAAATCTTTGCGGTATTGGGAGAAGAAACGTCCGATTTTTCAACCGAAAAATTGATGTGCAGCTGAGTGATCGCAAAGCCGGCAGCTCCTGCCTGTCCGGCTGAAAACTGATAAGCTCGCAGCCAGTTAGCCATTGGCGACCGCCTCCTTTAAGTCCACCAGCGGGATAAATACAAACTGTGCATTCCCGTTTTGAAAGTCCTCCCTGCCGATGCGTTCCTGCACGGTGACTGCCCCGAAGATACCTTCTGGGAGTCCATGGCAACGGTAAAAGAAATTGAGCGGGGAGTTTGGGACAATCTTAATCCCTGCTACATAGGGGCTGCGGTTGCCGTCGTAAATCCCAAACGTCCAGTAATTTCCCTCGTAGTTGTAGCTAAAACGTATCAGATATTCCTTACCGTTGAGCACCACACGGGAAAAGCTGTCGTTGTACTCTGGCACCTGAATCACGGTTATCATTGATAATCACCTTCTTGATACTTATCCCAAAAACCTTCTCCAAAAAGTCCTTTAGTCAGCTTGTGAAGGAGAGATGCATTGTCTCCCGAATCATCACTTCCTGTACTGTTCCCTGCTGTAGTGTTTCCTACCGTGCTGGTTGCTGTTCCCGTCTCACTACCATAGGGAGAAGTGTTAGCCGTTCCCGCCGTGGTGCCAGTGTCGCCGCCCCGACCATACTCAGAGGGAATGGTGACAGTCTTGGAAGTGGTTGTCAGCACCTCTTTGAGGGTAATTGGGATTTCCAGCGAGGTTTTGGTTGAGGTGTCATACGGCAGCGACAAGCTGGTGATGCCCATGTTCTGAAAGCTCCCCTTGGCGCTGGTAACAGTGATGAGCTGCCTGCTCTGATACAACTCCTGGAAACGGGCTGCCACCTCCTGCACCCTCCCAGGTGAGGCGTGGGAACGGAAGGTGATCGGCGTGTTGGTGACAACGACGGTCAGGGACAGCGTCCTCGGTTTGAGGATCATGGTATCCTGCACCGAATAGCCTTCCTCCACCGGATAATCAGGGATTTCAGCTTCCATTGCAAGCTCATGGTGGATGAGCGCATCGCACTCGATTCCGCCGATATTAACCGGCTGCAAATTCAACTTTTTCCCTCCTCTCTCGCTATCTGCCTGTGGCTAAGGCTTTATCAGCCTCTCCCCAAACATCTGTAGCCGCTTTGCCCATCATGTCCGCACTTTTCTGCTGCATTTCACGGTCGCTGCCATTGAAGGTGTTCTGGATATTGATATTTTGGTTGACATTGTTCGTCCGGTTCCCTCCTCCGGCGGAAGCAGCGACGGTCGCGGGCTGGGGATTATCTGGATTACCTGTGAACCAGTCCACTAAAGAACCAATCCCATCTCCAATTCCGCTTGCAATATCTCCGACAAGGTTAATGCCACCTCCGATCAGTTTTCCAAGAGGTGAATTGGCTATCATATCGATGACTTCGCTTGCCGTCTCTTTTAAGCCGTTGAACCAGTCGATGATATCTCCAATTGTTTTTCCAACCCATTCGCCTGCTGCTTTTACCTTTTCGGTAGACCAGATAAAAAATTTTCCGATTCCTTCAAATACTTTTCCTAACAGGGAACCAATCATACCAATCAAATTTCCCAAAAAGGAAATAACGTCCCCTATCGTTTGTCTGGCTGCATCCGCATCAATGCCGAGCTTCTCAAAAATCTCACCGATAACACTGTCGTCGCCATTCATAAAATGAATCAAATCATCAATCGCCAGTGCGATCAGGGCGATAACGGCTACAAGGGCTAGTGTTTGCAAATTGGCAGCTGAAAGTAATCCAACTAATCCCTTGAAAAACGAAAGTATTTTTCCCGCATTGAGGGCCAACCAGATAGATCCTGCTGCAATGGCGATCAGTTTCAGCAGATTTTCAAATCCGCCTACCTTATCGGCTATCTTGTCAATGAAAGCAACAGCTTTATCCAGCCAATTCATCAGTTTTGAAAACATCGACACAAGAAAACTGGAAAGCTTCTTGGTGATACCATACTGCTTGTCGATTTTGGTAACCCAAAGTCCCCATTGATTACGGATGTTGAGCAGCGCATCCGACACCGTCATGTCCACATTATTGAATGAGCGGTTGATCTCGTCCGCATTGTGGACAATTGCATTTTTCAGGTCCGCGACGGTGATCTGCCCTGCACTCGCCATCTCTTCAAACTGCTCTTTGCTCGCACCGACCTCTTTCTCCAACAGCTTAATAGCTTCCGGGGATTCTTCGAGCAGGCGGCTCATTGTCTCGGTATCGACAACGCCGCGCGCAAAGGACTGGTTGAGGGCTTCCTGCATCTCGGCAACCTGCTCGCTCGACTTACCGGCCGACCGGAAGAGCTTGTTAGTCAGCTCTGCATACTTCGCGGCCTCATCGACGCTGCCGAACAAATCCTTATTCGACTGCACCAGGTTGCCGACAAACTTGGCGGTATCCCCGTAGGCCGTGCGGCTGTTATTGGCCGCCTTTAAAATCTTCTGCTGAATTTCAGCTTGCTCACCCATTCCTTCGGTGGCGCTGCGGATCTGGTTGTTGACGGCCGTGAACTCTTCTGAAATATCTTTAAGCTGCACCAAAGAAAATCCCAGTCCAAATGCTGCCGTGAGTTTTCCAACCATGGAGCGAACAACACCTGAAATTTGCTGATAGGTCGCTTTGGTTTGGTTTAACTCTTTTTGGTGTTTGTTTTCGGCTGCCGTTTGCTTTTTGGTTTCGTTGGTAACCTGCTTGCTTTTCCCAAAGATACTGTTCAAAAGGTCACGGATAGTCCTCTTCCTTTGAACTTCCTTTTGAGTTTGCTGCTGGACCTTCTTCCCTTCCTGGTTTATCTGCTGTTCCTTCTGCAGAATTCCCTGCATGGTTTGGTCCTGCTGCCGAAGAGTATCCGATATCTGTTCTTCAGCTGCTTGTCTGATCGCTGCATCTTCACCGGTAGCCTGTGTTTGAACACTTATTTTTTTGTCTCTCAAATGACTTAACCTGTCAAAGAGTTTTTCCAGCGCACCGTCGTCCACATCAAACCCGATCGCAATTGCAATATCCCTTATAGTCAAACTCTCACCTCCTTATCTCCTCAGCCTGCAAACGCTGGATGTCGATGTCCCGCAGGTAGAGTGCGTAGAGCTTGAGTGCCTCATCCAGCGTATAGCAGGTTTCGAGCTCCCACTTGGAGGCAAGACCTGCCTTAATCAGCACATACATCCGCAGCTCCAGTTCACCAAACTGTGAGGTGTCTAGATGGCCGTAGCGTTCTGGGTCATCGGAGCTGCCTGATCCTGGCCGCGCTCTCCAAAGAGGCTGGCGGCCCTCTCGAAAAAACCGCCGAAGTTCTCCTTGAGGACATGGAAAGCCAGCACATACATCAGGTCAACCTGTCCGCAAAAAATTTCGTCCGCCTGCTCTTCGGTCAGCCACTCCCCGGTGGATTTGGGGACAATGTTCTGGGAACAGAGCAATTTTTTGAGCAGTTTTTCCAGCTTGTCCCCGCTTAAGCCAGCAAATGCGGCGGTGAGCTGCGGCGCTGCGTTTCCCAGATCGTCGTCCAGGTTGAGCTTCTTGTCCTTAAAAAGCGGAGCCAAAGCCCCGACCGCCGGCAGCAATAGTCCGGCAAGCTCACCGGACAGGTTCGCCGCCGTGAAAGCCGGGAAGGGGTAAAGAACATAAATTTCTCCCCCAACACTGACCTCTTTGCCGTTCATGCGTCTACTGTAATTTGCCTGCATTATACGTCACCTCTCTCCGATTCTGCGGTGTAAATTACCCACTGGCGGTTGCCTCCGGATTTTCCAAAATCGCTGTTTGGCATCTTTGCCACCCAGGCAATGTCGGCAGAGAGAAGCAGTTCGCCGGTTTTCTTTTTAATCAGCAGCGGGTAGGTTTTGAGCTCCCCGTCCCGCAGGCCCGCTGCCAGCCCTGCCAGGATGCGGTTTGCCTTGACACCGTAGAGATTGGTGAGGGTTACCTTCGCGCTGGCGTTGGGATCGATCGAAGTGATAATTGCGCCATCGCATCCGTAGGTTGGCGCAGCCTCCTCCGCCATATCCTCGATCGTCAAAAAGCCGTCGTCCGCATATCCGGTCAGACTGTATGGGCCAAAGCTGATCAGGACATCCTTACAGTTATAGACAATAAATTCCCGTGTCATGATCTGCCTCCTTAATATTCAAGCGTGCCGCGCACTTCAACATAGTGGATTGCTCCGGCCAGACGCGCAGTAAATTTGCAGCCTTTGAGCTGCCGACTGGCGCGCTCTGCCTGGGTCAGGTCCCGGGCGC
>ERZ791603.2783-NODE-2783-length-10610-cov-2.876362_pt1 | contig 10610 bp, 9 predicted proteins | sample MGYA00509966_ERZ791603 | MGnify/ENA primary metagenome ERZ791603 (study PRJEB30046, sample SAMN00791931) | human gut metagenome | study: EMG produced TPA metagenomics assembly of the A metagenome-wide association study of gut microbiota in type 2...
ATATAATATGTAGAAAAAGACAAAATATTTTACAAAAGGAAAGTAACATGATGTTAGAAGAGCAATTATTTTTTGAAAAGTTAGAAAATGAATTACCACCTGTGTTCACAAGAAACGAAGTCTCAAAACTTACAGGTGGTCTGATTAAGCCTAAAACACTATCCAATCTTGATGCACTGTCTAAAGGACCAACAATCAAAATACGATTTGGCAAAAAAGTTGCTTATGAGAAGGATAATTTTATTCATTGGTTAAGATGTCAAGTTCAACATTGATAGATATTGTTTTCTTGCGTAATTAGTAAATTATGTTATAAATAAGGACGGATAGTATGAAATATTGTGAAGATGATCTTCCTGTTAAAATAGTTTTTGCTAATGATTTGCTTAAATTTTTTGGTGATGCTCTCGTTGCCATGCTCAATGAAGAAAACCCTCCTGCCATACCATCTTCTGTGCGAGAAATGCTTACGGAATGTGCTGAGCTAGGAGGATTGGAATTATTGGATTTGTATCAAGAAGTTGTCGATCTTATAGATGAATATAGAAGAAGCAAATAAATCTGACTTGAAAATGAAAACATTCTCCTGTATCGTTGTTTAAAACGATACAGGAGGTACATCATGGCTCTTGAAGATAAGGATCTGTTCAATGCTATTTTTAATAAATATAGCGATCAACCTATAGAATTTGTCATGGAACAATACGAGAAGGCGAAAATTCTTAACCTTGAAATCGAACGTAGGCAGAGTTCGCGGAGTTGTGTTGATATCACACCTTCATCTGTCGCACAGAATGCCGAGGAACTCAAACAAATAGAAGCGACAGTTGATTCTATTCCTAAAAAGAAATTTACCAAACGTGATCTTGTCATCAAACCTAACGAAGCCATTACTGATGAGGCAATTAAATGTTGTCTGTGTGGAAAAGAACGTTCTTCTCTTACTTTGAGACATCTTGCTACGCATGGTATCAGTGTTGATGAATATAAAAAATTGTGTGGATATGCTCCTGGACAAAAACTAATGTCAAATAATCATGCTAAAAAAGTTTGCGATAACGTTATGAAGGCGCAACAAGCAAGAGGAAAAGTAAAAAAGGATGTCATTATAGAAAAAATCAATAAAGAATATGAAAAATCAGAATAATTTATATATTTATTAAAAAGCTATGCTGTCGTACTTTAGATGTACACAGCATAGCTTTTTTATTTTTGTCTGATATGAGGATATGTCATGCAGCAGGCTTCTATCAAAAAATATTAGAATTATTCGTATCAATTGGTGGAATAGTATAGAAAAATAGTTTGCGATAATGGAGAATCTTTTACTGGAAGTGGGTTGGAGATGCCTACCTTGGACAGTTATTTCAAAGCACATGATCAGTCAGTTTCTGTGACGCATCGCTATCCCGTAAGGCTGATTCCTGACGTATTCTGAAAATACATTTCCTCCATCTTGGGGATTCTCTTTTGTAGCGTTCTGCGATAATTTTAAATGCCCTATTTTTTCTCAGGAGAGCACCCATGACCTTCCAAGATCTTCTTGCCAAGTATCGCGCCATTTCCTTTTCAGAACGGGACAAGGGAGATCGCTTTGAACGCCTGATGCAGGCTTTTCTACAAACCGTACCGTGGTATGAAGGCAAGTTCCAGCATGTCTGGCTCTGGCGGGAGTTTCCGTACAAGGAGAACCTCGGAGGCAAGGATACGGGCATAGACCTCGTTATCCAGACGGTGGAAGGCGATTTCTGGGCCATTCAGTGCAAGTGCTATGATGAAAAGGCCAAGATTGACAAAACCGCTGTGGATAGTTTTCTGGCCACGTCCAGCAAGCAGTTCGTCAACGATCAGCACCAGACGACTTCTTTTGCCTTGCGCCTCTGGATTTCTACTACCAACAATTGGGGCAGCGAGGCTGAAAACGCTATCCGGCATCAGGTGCCTCCAGTACAACGCATAAGCCTCGCGGACTTGAAATCGGCTCCTGTGGACTGGAAGGCTCTGGACAGCGGTATTTCCGGTTCAGAAGCCCGTCAGCACAAAAAGTCTCCGCGTCCTCATCAGGAGAAGGCTATTGCGGTCTTTCATGAGCATTTCCAGACTAAAGATCGCGGCAAACTCATCATGGCCTGCGGCACGGGCAAGACGTTCACCTCTCTGAAAATTATGGAGAAGGAAACCGGTGGCAGGGGAGTGGTGCTGTTTCTGGCTCCGTCCATTGCGCTTGTGGGACAAACGCTCCGAGAGTGGACGGCGGAAAGTTCCATACCCATTTTTCCCATCTGCATTTGTTCCGATCCGGAAGTCAGTAAAAGCAAGAAAAAGAGCGATGATGACACGGACGGTTACAGCGTCACAGATTTGGCTTTTCCCGCATCAACGCGGGTGACGGACATCGTGCGACAGTTCCGTCTGGCTGAAAAGTTTCACAAGGATGGAGTGGTCGTTGTTTTTTCCACATACCAGTCAATTGCTGTTGTCGCCAATGCCCAGAAAGAATTCCAGCGGGACTTTGACCTGATCATCTGCGATGAGGCTCACCGCACCACCGGCGTCACGCTGAAGGATGAAGACGATTCCGCCTTTGTTAAGGTACATGACAACACCTTCATTCAGGCGAAAAAACGTCTGTACATGACGGCTACGCCGCGCTTGTACGCTGAGGAGAGCAAGAAAAAGGCCAAAGAAGCCGATGCCTATCTTTGTTCCATGGATGACGAGGCCATGTATGGGCCGGAAGTTTTCCGCATCGGTTTTGGCGAGGCCGTGGATAAGAACCTGCTGGCGGACTACAAGGTGCTGGTCCTGACTTTGAGTGAAAGTCAGATTCCCGCCGCTTTGCAGGAGGCCGTGGCTGATCGAAGCAAGGAAATAGATACGGATGACGCCAGCAAGCTCATCGGCTGCATCAACGCGCTCTCCAAACGGATGCTTGTTGACGAGGGGCTTTTGAAAGCCTCCGATCCCTCGCCTATGCGTAAGGCTGTGGCGTTTTGTCAGAGCATCAAGACGTCTCAAAAAATCAGTGCGGTCTTCTCCAGCTTCAAGGACAGCTATTACGACAGTCTGACGCAGAAAGAGCGAGAGGAAATGGTGGGCGTTGCCGCCGAACATGTGGACGGCACCATGAGCGCCACGACGAGGGATGAAAAGCTGGCGTGGCTCAATGCCTCGCCTTCCGACGGTAATGAATGCCGCATTCTGACCAACGTACGCTGTCTTTCTGAAGGGGTGGACGTCCCTTCGCTGGATGCGGTTCTTTTTCTTTCAGCGCGCAACTCCCAGATCGACGTGGTGCAGTCCGTTGGGCGCGTCATGCGTACTGCGCCGGGCAAGAAGTTCGGTTATATCATCATTCCGGTGCTCATCCCCGCTAATGTCACGCCGGAAGAAGCGCTCAACGACAACAAGCGTTTTGCCGTAGTCTGGACGGTACTCAACGCATTGCGTGCGCACGATGACCGGTTCAGCGCCACGGTCAACAAAATTGAGCTTAACCGCCATAAGCCTACCGGTGGCGGCTCCGTGCTGATCGGCGGTATTGGTGACGGCTCTGGAACAGATACGGGTGACAGAATTTCCGGAGGAGACGGCAAGGCAAAAGCCGTACAGCTTCCCCTTCCGCAATTGAAGGAACTCCAAAACGCCATTTACGCCCGCATGGTACAGAAAGTCGGTAACAAGCGGTATTGGGAGCAATGGGCTGCTGACGTAGCAAAAATTGCCCAAGGGTACATGGAGCGCATCAACCGCCTGATTGCCGCGCCCGGTCCGCATAAAGCCGCTTTTGACGATTTTCTTGACGGATTGCGCAAGAACATCAATCCATCCGTCACGCCCGGAGAAGTGGTGGAAATGCTGGCTCAGCACATGATCACCAAGCCGGTGTTTGAAGCCCTGTTCGATAACTACTCCTTTGTGCGAAGCAATCCCGTTTCCAAAGCTCTGCAAGGCATGGTCAACCTTCTGGAAGAACAGGCTCTGGAAAAGGATACGCTGGTTCTGTCACGTTTCTATGAATCCGTAAAAATGCGTGTTTCCGGCATCGACAATGCCGAAGGCAGACAACGCATCATCATCGAGCTGTATGACAAATTTTTCCGCACTGCCTTCCCTCTGACAGTGGAAAAGTTGGGCATCGTGTATACACCGGTGGAAGTCGTGGATTTCATCAACCGCTCCGTGGCCGATGTACTGCAAGCTACGTTCGGACGTTCGCTGTCGGATGAGAACGTGCATGTGCTCGATCCGTTCACCGGCACGGGGACCTTCATCGCACGCATGATCCAAAGCGGACTCATCAGTGCGGAAGCCTTGCCGCGCAAATACGCTTATGAACTGCACGCCAACGAAATCGTCCTTCTGGCGTATTATATCGCGTCCATTAATATCGAAAACGCATACCATGCAACACAGAACGAAGACGTAGCCTATACGCCCTTCAACGGCATCTGCCTGACGGATACCTTCCAACTTGGAGAAACGGACGACACCAACTGGCTCTATGCCCCGGCGTTGCAGCAAAACTCCGAACGTGTACAGGCGCAGCAGAAAACGCCCATTCAGATTATTATCGGTAATCCTCCGTATTCCGTGGGGCAGAAGTCCGCTAATGACGATGCGCAGAATCAGTCCTATCCCAGACTGGAAAAACGTATCGGCGTTACCTATGCCGCGCAATCGAATCAGACCAACAAAAACTCTCTGTACGATTCCTACATCAAGGCTTTTCGTTGGGCATCCGATAGGCTGAACAAAACGCAGGGTGGCATCATCGCCTTTGTTTCCAACGGCTACTGGCTGGACGGCAACGCCATGGACGGCTTGCGTAAATGTCTGGAAGAGGAGTTCAGCGCAATCTATGTTTTCAATCTGAGGGGGAATTGTCGTACTTCCGGCGAACTGCGGCGCAAAGAGGCTGGAAATGTCTTCGGCCTTGGCAGCCGTACGCCCATAGCTATCACCATTTTGGTGAAAAATCCCGCCCATAAGGGCAAGGCTTTTATCAATTATCATGATATAGGCGATTATTTGAGCCGTGAAGAAAAACTTTCCATCATCGTCAAAAAGCGCAGTGCCCTCAATCCTGCTATGAACTGGCAGCAGCTCCATCCTAACGAGCATGGGGATTGGCTCAATCAGCGCAATGACGTTTTCAGCAGCTTTATTCCCCTTGGCGATAAGGACAACAAGGAGAACAAACAGACCTTTTTTGTGCCGTTCTATTCAAGAGGACTTGCAACGGCACGTGACGCATGGTGCTACAATGCTTCAAAGATAAAACTGACCGAAAATATCAAACACACTATCACTTTTTACAATAGTCTTGTGCAGTCAAAAAAAGAAAAACGTCTCTTACCGGGCATCTCCGGAAGGGACATCAGTATGACGCGGGCTTTTCAGAGTGATCTGGAAAAAGAGCGCGAGAAAACATTCCATAACGATGCTATCTGTACCGCACTTTACCGTCCATTTAATAAAACAAACTGTTATTTCCATCCATCCCTCAATGAGATGGTCTATAAAATGCTGTCAATCTTTCCAGAGAATGACAGCCATAATGTCGTGATTTGTTTGCCGGGAGTTGGCGGGCGCTGGGTAGAGTTTAGCCCTTTCATGGTCAACGGCATTCCTGATCTTCATCTTCATAACGATGGAAGTCAATGCTTTCCTCTTTACTATTATGAAAAGAAATCCATCTACCAACCGACGCTGTTTGATGGAGAGAGTAACGCAAAATACATGCGTAAGGATGGTATTACCAATTTTATTCTTGAGCGCTGCCGGGAAAATTACGGACCTAAGGTGACGAAGGAAGACATTTTTTATTATGTCTATGGCCTGCTGCACTCGCCGGACTACCGCAAGACCTTTGCGGCGGACTTGAAGAAGATGCTGCCGCGCCTGCCGCTGGTGGAAAAGCCTGTCGATTTCTGGGCCTTCAGCAAGGCCGGACGCGCACTGGCCGAGTTGCACCTGAAGTATGAAACACAGCCCGCCTGCCCCAAAGTAAAGGTGGAAGGTGTGGAAAGCGGCAACTTCCGTGTGGAGAAGATGCGCTTCCCAAACAAGGGAGACAAGTCAGTCATTGAATACAACCCGTGGATCACGATTTCCAACATTCCGCTGGACGCCTACGACTATGTGGTCAACGGACGTTCCGCCATTGAATGGATTATGGAGCGCTACCAAATCAAAACCGACAAGGCCAGCGGAATCACCAACGATCCTAACGATTGGGCGGATGAACACGGCAAGCCGAGATACATTCTGGATTTGCTGTTGAGCATTGTGACGGTGAGTCTTGAAACGCTAAAGATCATAAAGACATTGCCCCAAATAAACGAGTTCTGATCAGCCTGATGTGAGGATACGCCATGTGGCAGATTTCTATCAAAGATGTTGAAAATATCCGAATTGGACAGGCGGAAAACCTCAGCGCGGGAACAGGGTGTACGGTTGTCATTTGCGATAGAGGCGCACCGACTGGGCTGGATATTCGCGGAGGTGGACCCGCAACGCGAGAGACAGGCTTGCTTTCTCCTCTCGCAAGCGCCGACAAAATACACGCGATCGTGTTGAGCGGAGGAAGTGCGTTTGGTTTGGATGCGGCTGGTGGGGTGATGCGTTATCTGGAGGAACGGCACATCGGGTTTGACGTAGGAGTGACCAAAGTCCCCCTTGTATGCCAGTCGAGCTTGTTTGATCTGACCGTTGGAGATTGTGCTGTCCGTCCCGATGCCCATATGGCGTATGCCGCTTGCGTCGCGTCGGAAAAAGGAAACTATCGAGATGGAAACTACGGTGCGGGTACAGGGGCAACGGTCGGAAAGTATCGGGGGATGAGCTATTGCATGAAATCCGGTATCGGAAGCCATGCCGTCCAGATTGGTGAGCTGAAGGTTGGAGCACTGGTCGCAGTAAACGCGCTGGGTGACGTTTATGACTGGAAAACGGGGAAAATGGTTGCCGGTATGCTGAACGGGGAAAAGACCGGCTTTCGTCCAACCGTCGAGGATATGTATGCTGGCTATACGGTCATAGAAAACAAGTTTACCGGCAACACAACCATCGGTATCGTCATGACAAACGCTTGTTTCGATAAGTCCAGACTCTGTAAAATCGCTGGAATGGCACAAAATGGTGTTGCCCGCTCCATACGCCCCGTACATACGTCAGCTGACGGAGACAGCGTCTACGCAATGTCTGTTGGCACTGTTCAGGCTGATATGGATATGGTGGGTACGCTGGCTGCCGACGTCATGTCGGAAGCCATTTTGAGCGCAGTAAAAAATGCTGAAACAGCGTATGGTTATATTTCCGTAAATGATTTTTTAACCGAATATTGACAGCCTTCCTCCCCTAGGCAAGGGAAAAAAATCAAACGATAGATAAATGATTACGCGAAAGACTACGACTGTACCAGCAAATTCCCCTAAAGTAGTCTTCGGGGGGAGCTATGAAAAACAAAATTGACGAAACAAGTCTGGATAATGCCCACAGGTTGTTTGATTCCGGTGTTCTCGACACCATGGAAGTCGGTACGACCAAGGGACTTCAGCAGATTCACAAGTATCTGTTCGATGGGCTATATGATTTTGCGGGCGTTATCCGCGAGGTAAATATTTCCAAGGGGAATTTTCGTTTTGCTAATAGTCTGTATTTGAAGGAAGCTCTCGCCGCTATTGAAAAAATGCCCGAGCGGACCTTTGAGGAAATTATTGCCAAATACGTGGAAATGAACATCGCCCACCCCTTCATGGAAGGGAATGGACGTTCTACCCGTATCTGGTTGGATATGATCCTGAAAAAGAACCTTCAGAAGGTCGTAGATTGGCAGCGAATAGACAAAGATCGTTACCTGCAAGCGATGGAAAGAAGCCCTGTCAATGATCTGGAACTGCGTGTGCTTATCCAACCGAACCTAACGGACAAGATCAATGATCGCGAAGTCATATTTAAGGGAATTGAACAGTCCTACTACTATGAAGGATTCAGAAAAGGTTAGAAGTTTTCATAAATTTATATGGGGTAGTTTACCGGAGGCATTGTAGGTGGTACCCTCGGTAGAGGGGGGGCATTGTATCGGCCCATACTCATGATGGTATTTTCTGCTGGAGATGCCGTCATGATTTAGTCTCTGTACCCTGTACGGCTATTATATTGGCAAAATCAAAAGATACGCATGACTTCATCATAGAGTGTATCCCCGGATATCTTCTAGGGACTTTGATACTTAAGATTGTTCCTGTGCAAGTATTGGAACTCATGGTGTGCACTACGCTCGTCTGTTTCATTATTATGCGCTATCGCTCCGGGGCATCTTCGTATCGCCTTCCAGAAAGTAGTGCCATAGGCATAGGAACCGGTATGGTCAGCGGATACCAATCTAGGGTGAGTAGGTTCACGGGCCTTGGCGAGGCTTTATCCTACAGATACACATTTGGGATAAAGTCCTCTCCCCATACCATGAGAGGAGAGGACTCTTAATATTGATTTTGATGAGCAACTCTGCGAGTTGCCGTGGGTTGCCTGTAAGCGCCGTCGACGACTTGATCTTACTTTTATACATCCTCCTTCAAGTGCGCGGAGGCCCAAAAGTATGTACAGCACGGTCACTCACCAATATGAAGATGAGGTGTTCGCTCATATTTTTCAACTTATAATTTTTTAATTATTAGGTAGTGTTATCTCGAAAGTATTATATATCATGTTGATATCTTGTTTTTTTATATTGTATAAATACCCAACTTTATTTATAAAAGTGTAAAAATTTTCAAAACAAGGATAGACTTTTGCTTCTTTTATATCAAGAAAAGAAGAATCCTCAACTATCAATGGTATTGATAACTTATTTTTATGATAATTGAATGTTATATATCCAATTTTGATATTATCAATATTTGGTCTATTTCGTTTGATGGATAATTCTAGTTGTGTAACATCCTTATTGTTTTTTATAGCATCATAAATGGGTTTTGATATGTCAATTCCTGTACGATTCTTGTATTCATTTGTAAATTTTTTAATATATACTTTTCTAAATTCTAATTCTTCTTTTGAATCACCTGCTGTCATCATGTAATAATATATAGCATCAGATAGAGAAAATTTTTTTAAAGCTTCTTCTGGACTATTAAAAAATAATATATAACTAATTGAGCAAATAGAAAACAAAATTAACCATATTTTGAATAAAAAATAGAATATTTTCTTCATTTGTATTCTCGATAGTGTGATTTATTTATTATATAAATTAATATATTAATTATTCAAATATTGAATTCTTTGTTTGAATGCCGTCAAAAATATTGACTAACCATGCCTTTCGTACAAGTGCTCTATTTATTTTTTCTTCAAGAGTTATACATATTCCAGTGACACCCAATGTCATTTGGTTATATATTCCTTCAATATCAGCCATGCCATTGTTGTTTGCTATCCATTGATTTTGATTGTATATAATTTCGTTTTTATTTGTTTTTGATAATTTTGTTTCATATGCTTTTGTATTAATAAATTCATCCATTTCCTTGATTAATCTATCATATTCCCTGTCATAGCAAGCGTACAAATCTGCATCTGATTGATATGATTTATTTTTGCATTCATCAAAATCATTTTCAGATGATGACTTTATACCTGTTGGTTTTGGGTTTGCTTTTTTCCCTGTTTTGAAGATATTAACACGATCACATTTTTTTTCATATTCATTCCAAAACTGTTTTACAACAATAGTAGTTTCAACATCATTACCAATATTGCCAAATATGCCATCGGAACTATCTTTATCCTGTATGAAAATCAAATCTTGTCCATTAGGCATTTTAATAGAAGAGTAGCATAGAGGGGTACATGTATTTCCTTGAAATATACCTTGAAATGTTTGTTGATCGATAATTTTTTCTGGACATTCTGATTTTATTTTTGAAAATGAAGTTTCGCAAGTAAGAAATATGAATAATACAATCAATAGAAAAATATTTTTCATGAAAAATTACTCATAGCAAGCTAGAATTTCATTTTCTCCAGTAAAGAATATGCTGACTTCAGATGCAATAAATGATTCTATAACTTGATTATATTGTGGATTTTCTTTGTAAATTTTCATTTTCCAACAATTGTCAGTTTCTGGTTCACAGACTCCAATGATGGCGTAATCAGATTTTTTCAGAGGTGAGGGTTGAATATAAAGTCTCATTGCTGTAACGGGTTGAATAGATATGGGAGTATTCATATTGAATTTTATTGCAACTATATCTGAATTGGGTTTGTTTAAAGATAAATATTGCATGACTTTTTTAAGCTGTTTGTTAAAATTACTATTTATAGAACCTGAAAAAGTCCATGATTCAGGTGCATCTTCTCCTTCATCAAAATCTATCGAATATTTTCCGGATTCTATCTTGTAATTTGATATATTTCCTATTTGTATCATTTGCTAAAACATTTGAATTTTTAACTAAATTCCATTCAACGCCATCTAAACTTATATAGATTTTTGCTGTTTTAATTCTACCATTTAATCCAGCCGGATCATATGATATTTGTGATAGGTATTTAGCTTTATTAAAGCTTATCACATATGTTTTATCTTGTGCTACTTCACC
>ERZ791603.2787-NODE-2787-length-10604-cov-3.582520_pt1 | contig 10604 bp, 6 predicted proteins | sample MGYA00509966_ERZ791603 | MGnify/ENA primary metagenome ERZ791603 (study PRJEB30046, sample SAMN00791931) | human gut metagenome | study: EMG produced TPA metagenomics assembly of the A metagenome-wide association study of gut microbiota in type 2...
CGGCCTGCACGCGCGGGTCCTCCTCAACATGGAAGACGCGGGACGCCACGGCGAGCACCGTCGCCGTCACCAGCCCGAGCCCGAGGAGCACCAGTACCGATATCATAACCATAACGGTTTTCCTTTTCTATGAGGTCATACCCTTGAAGGCCATGAAGGCCAGCGACATCAGCCCCGCCATGATCAGCGCGATGGGGGTTCCCATGAGTGCCTTGGGCACACGGCAGGTGTCCAGCCGTTCGCGGATGCCCGCCATGAGGATGAGCGCGAGCATGAAGCCGAGACTCGACGCCACCGCGTAGAGCAGAGAGGTGGTCAGGTCGTACTCCTCGCGCTGCACGAGGATGGTCACGCCCATCACCGCACAGTTGGTGGTGATGAGCGGCAGGAAAATGCCGAGCGCGGAATACAGCGGCGGGATAGCCTTCTTGAGGAACATTTCCACAAACTGCACCAAACCCGCGATCACGAGGATGAACACGATGGTCTGCAAGTAGCCAAGCTCGAAGGGAACCAGCACATACCGCTGCATGAGCCACGTGCATAGCGTCGCCATGAAGATGACGAAGATCACCGCGCTGCCCATGCCGACGGCGACCCCCTTGTCGCGGGAACAGCCGAGGTACGGGCAGTTGCCGAGGTACTGGGCCAGCACGATGTTGTTGACAAAAATGGCGGAGATGAAGAGTTCGAAGACACTCATGATTTGCCTCCCGAGCAGCCACCACAGGACGCGCAGCCGCTGGAGATGTTTTCGGGTTCTTCCCGGCCTTTGCGCTTGGCCTGCCAGCGGTTGATCAGATTCATGGCAGCAAGGATCAACCCGAGGCAAAGAAACGCGCCCGGAGCCTCGACCATAACAGAGAAGGGCCTGAACCCCTCCCACATCACCGGCGTCCCGAACAGCGTTCCAGCCCCGAACACTTCGCGGATGGAACCGAGGAAAGTCAGGGACATGGTGAAGCCCAGCCCCATGCCCAGACCGTCCGCGATGGCGAGCGGGACCGTGTTTTTGGCGGCGAAGGCTTCGGCCCGGCCCAGGATGATGCAGTTCACCACGATGAGCGGCACGAAAATGCCGAGCTGCTGGTACAGCGGGTAGGCGTAGGCCTGCATGAGCAGTTCCACGGCAACCACGAGCGACGCGGAAATGGCGATGAAGCAGACGATGCGGACTTTTTTGGGGATGATGTCGCGCACCAGCGAGATGAGCATGTTGGAGAGCACGAGCACGAAGATGACCGCCAGCCCCAGCAAGCTCATCATCACCGGGAAGGAGGTAAACGCACCGAGCGCCACTGGCAAGCCTTCAATCGGGTTTTTGATAACCATACCCACACCGTTAGCAGCAATCAGCAGCAGAAACAGCCCGATACCGATACCTGTACCGTGAGCGATACCCATCGGCAAATTACGTAAGATCCAGGTACGCACACCGGTTACGGAAATGGCGGTGAAGATGACGCCCATCAGAAATACCGCGCCCAGTGCGACAGGAACGCTAATTTGTTGCCCGAGTACCAGACTGAATGCGGTAAACGCCGTCAAGGAAATCGCGCAACCAATCGCCATTGGCAAATTAGCCCATAATCCCATCAGCAACGAGCCGAAGCCCGCGACCAGACAGGTGGCAACAAACACAGCTGCGGGAGGAAAACCTGCTTTGCCCAGCATTCCCGGAACGACGATAACGGAATAAACCATGGCCAGAAAGGTCGTTAAGCCAGCCAGCACTTCCTGACGAACGGTACTGCCACGAGCGGTAATTTTAAAATAATTATCCAGCGCGCCCTGTGGCTTTGGTGCGTCCGGTGTTTGTAGGATGTCTCCAGACATAATGATGTCCTCACGAGGATGTTAAAGTTTTATTATTAGTTGCGTTCGTACACCAGACGACCATCAACGTAGGTGCGGTAGATCGAACGGTCATCGCCCAACGTCATCATCACGAACAATTTGTCGATTAAAGAAACAGAGTTGTCATAGCGCAGCTGCTGTAGCGGAGTGGCGGTGGGTTCCATCACCACGAAATCAGCCTCTTTGCCAGGTAAAAAGTTGCCAATCAAATCGTCAAGGCCCAGAGATTTCGCTCCGCCGAGCGTGGCCAGGTAAAACGCTTCATATGCCGAGAGGCGATAGCCTTGTAATTGCAACACTTTGTAGGCTTCGTTCAGCGTTTGCAGCATGTTGAAAGTGGTTCCGGCACCGATATCCGTTCCCATGCCCACTTTAACTTTCTTCTGCCATGCTTTTTTCAAGTTGAATAACCCGCTGCCGAGGTAAAGGTTGGAGGTCGGACAGAAAGCAATGCTGGATTTGGTTTCGCTGAGACGATCCCACTCTTTTTCTTCGAGATGGACGCAGTGAGCAAAGACACAGTTTTTACCGGTCAGGCCGTACTGATGGTAAACATCCAGATAACCATCATGGTCAGGATAAAGCGATTTCACCCAGGCAATTTCATCTTTGTTTTCACAGAGATGGGTATGTACCCACGTATCCGGATATTCCTCTTTCAGGCGTTGCGCCATCGCCATCTGTTCAGGAGATGAGGTAGGGGCGAATCGTGGCGTAATCGCATACAACAGACGACCATTTTTGTGCCAGCGTTCGATCAGTTCTTTGCTTTGGTGATAGCTGCTTTCGGCAGTGTCGAGCAGATAATCCGGTGCGTTACGGTCCATCATCACCTTACCGGCAATCATACGCATATTGATATGACTGGCGGCTTCAAACAGCGCATCAACGGATTGCGGATGAACAGTGCCAAACACCAGCGCCGTGGTGGTTCCGTTACGTAAAAGCTGCTTGATGAAGAACGCCGACATTTCGCGGGCGTATTCTAAATCCTCATAACGACGTTCAGTAGGGAAGGTGTGTTTATTCAACCACTCCAGCAATTGTTCACCATAGGCCCCCACCATTTCACTTTGCGGATAATGGATATGTGTATCGACAAAGCCCGGTACTATCAGTTTGCCGCGATAGTCGCGCACGCGAATGGTGTCAGGAATTTGATGCCTTCCGTCTTCCCATTCGCCAAACCATTCCACTTTTCCCTGTTTAATGAGTAATAAACCATCCTCAATAAACCGCAGCGCAGAGGCAATCTCTTCCGGGTTATCGACCGTACGGGTGACATCAATAAAACTGCCTCGTACCGCTTTTAACGTGTGTTCTCCTGACATCATTGACTCCTTTACTGTTAATCCATCTCTTCCGCTGAGGTAATACCAGGCAGAACGTTTTCCTGTCGGTAGCCACCAGGGAGGATAATATTTAATAAAATCGCAGTTAACCCGCCAGCACAAATAGGGTTTTCAACTAATACATAAATAGAGGCTGGCAATATTTTAAAAATTTCGGGATCGTAGGAGACGCCAAGCCCTAAACCTAAAGAAGTGGCGACAATAAGTGTTTCACGCCGCTTTAATCCGTTGGTGATGATGATGCGAATCCCAGCGATGGCAATCATGGAAAACATCAACGTCATTGCGCCTCCCAGAACTGCCGAGGGAATGGTCGTGAAGAAGCCGCCAATCATCGGAAATAAGCCGAGGATAACCAGCATTACCGCGATGGTTCGCCCGACATAACGTGAAGCGACGCCAGTCATCTGAATAACCCCATTATTTTGCGCAAACGTGGTTAATGGTAATGAACCAACAGCGGAGGCGATAACAGAAACCAGACCATCTGCCAGCACGCCGCCTTTCAGTCGGGACTGATACTCTTCCCCCTGAATGGGGCGGCGGGAAACCATTGCCGTGGCGGTGATATCGCCGACTGCTTCCAGCACGCTAAGCAGATAAATCGTGCCAACCACCAGGAACTGATGGAAGCTAAAACTAAAGCCGTATTTGAACGGATGCGGGATGGTGATTAACGGCAAATTGCGCATACTGCTGAAATCCACCATGCCCAGGCATAACGATGCGATATAGCCGACACATAGCCCAATGGCGATCCCTCCCATGCGTAGCAACGGACTGCGACAGCAGTTAAAGCCGATCACCACAATTAAAACCAATAAACCAACGCCGAGATGTTCGTAATTGCCGAACGTACCGCTGCTTTTGGCTGCAAATCCTCCACCAAAATCGATAATGCCGACTTTAATCAGGCTTAAGCCGATCATCAGTACCACAATACCGCTGACGGTAGGCGTAATAACCCGACGTAAATAGGGCAAGATAAATGAAGATCCGACAACCAGAAATGCGCCAACGAAGGAGACGCCGAGAAGCGACGACATGATTAACTCTTCGTGAAAACCGTCGCTTTTCATGCTGCTGCCCAGCGCAATCATGACCGTAACAAATGAAAAATTGACTGACTGAATTGAGAGTAGGCCAGAACCGACGATGCCGTAGCGGTTTACTTGTAACCAGGTACCAATACCAGAGGCGATCATCGCCATAGAAACAAGATAGGCGGTTGTTTCAGCGGAAAGCTGTAAGGCCGCACCCACGATTAACGCGGGGGTTACCATCGGAACGAAAATTGCCAACAGATGGGTAATGGCACCAACGAGAGCCTGATGAAAGGGAGGGCGATCCTCCAGTTCAAATATAAGGTCAGAACCTGCATGGTTTATATCAGACATCCCTTCACTCCTTTTAAAGTAAATTTGATCATCTGAATTAGTAAAATAAATTCCCACGAATTTGGGGCGCAGGACGCCTTGAGAACGGCTTATCTCATTTTCGCAGTCACTATTTAGTCATCGTTCAAACAGAGAAACAGGCCGCCGAAGCGGCCATTTATTACTTATATTTTTTCCAGCGCGGTGAGTATTTTCTCCGGTGTGAAATGCCATTCGCGTAACCAGATGCCGCAGGCATCGTGAATTGCGGTAGCAATCGCCGGAGCTGCGCCATTTACACCAATTTCCGAGATCGATTTCGCCCCGAACGGGCCGACTTTATCGTCGCTCGGCACCAACACAGCGCGGAAATCACGCGGAATGTCACCAATTTTCGGTGCGCCGTAACTGCGTAAATCACGCGTTAACGGGTGACCTTCGGCGTTATAAATGATCTCTTCGCTCATACTGTGGCCGATAGCACGCAGGGTGGCACCGTAGATTTGTCCCAACGCTAACTCTGGATTGACCGGTGTACCGCAGTCCAGCAAGGCGTAGAATTTATCCAGGCGGATTTCACCCGTACGCGTGTTGACGGCAACTTCAGCGAAGTTTGCGCCATACGGGAAAGCGAAATCAGGCGTGATATAACTGCCAGTTCCCACCAGTGAACCAAAGCCGGTGCCGGTTTCGCCTTTATGGGCAATATCCCCGAAACTAACTTCGCCTTTCTTGCCGCGCACGACGCCCGGCGTTGCTAGTTGAACATCTGCCACTGGCTCACCCAACATTTGCGCGCCGTGGAACAGAATTTTCTCCCGCAGATTTTCCGCTGCCAAACGCGCCGCGTTACCCGAGAAGCAAGTACCGGACGAGGCATATGCGCCTTTATCAAACAACGCATGATCGGTATCACCGGAGATAACATGCACGTCCTGCGGTGGGCAGTGCAGCACTTCTGCTGCCAGTTTCGTCACTACAGTATCCAGACCAGTACCAATATCCGCACCGCCAGAATGAACGATAAAGGTGCCGTCCGATTCCAGTTTGATCATGCAGTTAGCCTGATCGATATCCGGGATACCCGATTTCTGCATGATAATGGCGACGCCGCGACCGATGTGCCAGTCACCATTTTGCGGTTTCGGTGACGACCATTGGATCATCTCGCGACCCTGACGCAGGATCTCTTCTAGTGCACAGCTGGCGGCGGAAGGAACGGAGGTCGGCGCTTTACCTTCACCGATTGCACCGAGAATTTTCAGCTCTTGCCCTTCGTGTACCCGGTTACGTTCGATAATTTCCAGTTGGTCGATCTGTAACTGTTCAGCCAGTTCCGCTAATGCCATGGTGATAGCGAAGTTACCTTTCGGTGCGCCATAACCCTGATAAGCACCATTTGGGCAAATGTTGCTGTAGTAGGTGGTGACCTGGAAATCGACGTTATCGCACGGATATAACGGCAGCGACAGCGCCGGTCCGTTACACGGTACGGTGAGTGAGTGGTTGCCGTAAGGGCCAGTGTTGGCGCGGAAATCCATCTTCACTGCCGTCAGGCGACCATCTTTTTTCGCTCCCAGTTTGACGGTGACTTTCGCGACGTGACGAGAGGTGTTAGCAATAAACTCTTCTTCACGGGTGTAGCGGAACAGTACCGGACGCCCGGTCACGCAGGTTGCCCAGGCGCACACTTCTTCCAGCAGGATGTCCTGTTTGGAACCAAAACCGCCGCCAACTCGCTCTTTAATGACATGAACTTTATGCTGTTTCATGCCCACGAGGCGCGCGACCTGGCGGCGTAAGTGCCATGGTACCTGGGTGGAGGCGTGGATAACCAGACGATCGCCGTCCATCCGGGTAAAGCAGATATGTGTTTCAGTCGGGCACTGCTGTGCCTGCGTTGAGTTATAGGTTCGCTCAATGATCACATCGGCATCGGCAAAGCCTTTGTCCATATCGCCAATATGACCATGAATACTGGCGGCGATATTTTTGCGAGGGCGAGAACCGATCGGGAAGTTGATGATCATATGCTCGCCGCGCTGGGCTGCATGGCTGTTATCGTCTTCCAGAGTATCTGGCGCACCAGCAACATACACCACCGGTTCATCGTGCACGACAGGCGCATCTTCCGCCATTGCTTCGTCGATCGACATTACCGGCTTAAGCACTTCATATTCAACGTCGATGAGCTTCAATGCTTCGAGCGCAATTTCTTCACTTTCTGCGACGACCGCAGCAACACGATCGCCGACGTGACGCATTTTCTTGCCGAACATACGGCGGTCAAGCGGTGACGGTTCCGGTGCGCTCTGACCACCCGGGGTATAGTAGATATCCGGGCAATTCAGGTGAGTAATAACGTGAACGACGCCCGGTAAGGCTTCAGCTTTGCTGACATCCAGATGAGTAATCAGTGCGTGAGCGTGTGGGCTACGTAACATTTTAATGACGCAGGCGTCAGCCGTTACGCGGTCTTCAACATAGCAGGGTTTCGCCTGCACCATTTTCGCGGCATCAGTTTTAGGATAATGCTTGCCAATGACTTCAAGGTCGTCACGGAAAGTCGGAGCGATATCAATGGTGGCCTGCGGATTATTTTTACGTGCAACCGCCAGTTCAATGACCTGATAGTATTGTTGCCAGCCTGCATCGCGGCTGAACAAACCAGAAAGCGCGTCGTCGATCTCTTCGCGGGTAGGTGCGGCGATGCGATCGAGAAGATCGGTGATAATCAGAGCTGCAGCTGGATCGTTATAACCAGACTGCACCACGCCAACATCAACCATTGCCTGTTGAACCAGACTTAACTCGTTCCATTTGCCCAAAGATTCTGCGGTACGAATATCTGCCTTCTCTAACTGTGCGGCAATAAGCAAGGACGCGTTAACGATATTACCGTTAAAGATTATTGCGTCAGAACCGGCAAACCCGAAGCCATCATCACTGTTGCGTACAGAGTGCATTCCCATGTTAAACAACAGCTTTTGCACGTTTTCGCCTGGATTAACGGTTAGCTCCTGAGGCGCGCCATTTAAAGTAAAGTGGATGATCATACGGCTTCCTCCCCAGCCTGTTGGCAGTCGGCATACAGGTCGGCTACCAGAACTCCCGTGATATAGCGTTTATAGGCCACGCTGCCCCGCAAATCTTCCTGCGGGAAAATGGCGTTGGCGACAGCCTGTTCAAGTGCATTGCCTTCCAGATTTTGTTTTTCGACATCATGCAGACGCAGTGCTTTACTGGCGACGCCATCCAGCGCAATTCGCATACCGTCGTGGTCTGTCATTGCAACGGCTGCCGTCACGACGGTTAAACCTGCCTGAGAACGGCTAATTTTGCGGGTCGCACAGGTGCGATACGGATCTTTAATGATAATTTCGGTTAGCAGGCGATCGCATGGGCAGGCCAGGTAGTCCTCGATTGACAGCGTTTCGCCGTTGCCAAAAACCAGTTCAGCATCCAGTGCCAACAGGACGGGAAGCAGCACCGACTCTTCCTGGCGGGCGGCGATTTCACCACCAATGGTCGACTGATTACGAACATGGCGTGAGTAAACAAAACCGAGGGCTTCACGCAGCGCTGCAGGAATAAATCGCGCATCACGCAGTGGCTGCAAGCGAGACATTGCGCCAATCCGCAGTGCACCGTTATCCCAGTCAACCCAGTCCAGTTCCAGATCCTGTAAGGAAATGGCAATCTTTTTATCGGTACGGGTTGGTGTAGCATTGAGTTTGCTGCCCCCGGCGAACCAGACGGCTTCATCCTGGTAGCGGCGCTTCAGTTCCAGCGCCTGTTCGACAGAGTCGGGCCTGAAAAATTGTTCAATCATCTTCTTTCCTTATTTAACCCTCTTCCCTGCGGGAAGAGGGCAGCTGTCATTTATGCCAGCGCATCCATCCGACGCCACATACTGGCAGCGGCTTTTCTGGCTTGTGCATAAATGGAATCGCAATCGAAGTTAAACTGACGGTCTTCATAGACCATCACACCATTGACCATCACGCTGTGAACGCTGCCTGAGCCCATACCGAAAGCGATATGCCCGGCGATATTGTCTGCCAGCAGCGGCGTCGGTGAGTTGTAATCGCAAATGGTTAAATCAGCTTTGTAACCGGCTTCCAGAAGTCCAAATTTCGCGCCAAAGTTGCGGCTCATCAGTTCGTTACCGTTAGTCAGGGCTTTGGCAAAACTGTCAGGCCACAGCGGACCACCCGCATCGCGATGTTTAAAGAAGGCAAATTTCATCTCTTCAAACATGTCCGAACCAATGCCGTCCGTTCCCAACGCCAGATTGCGGATGTCGCTAAGGTGATGGTTGTAGCCGACATGGTTGTTCATGTTTGAACGGGCGTTATGCACCAGGAACGCATCGCGCTGATTGAGTAGGGCGATGTCATCTTTCGACAAGTACAGCCCATGAGCGACCAGCGTTTTGCTATCGATGAGATCGAATTGCGCCAGTCGTGCCAGCAGGTCTTTGCCGTACCAGTGGTGACTGTAGGAAACGTCGTAAAGGTCTTCCGCAGCGTGAATATGCAAACCACGGCCTGTGGCTTTCACGGCTTCACGTAGCATCTCCAGACCGGCATCTGGCACGGTAAACGGCGCGTGAGCACCGATATGTGCTTCCACCAGATACGGCTCGGTTGCTGCTTTCTTCGCCTCATCAATCTGACGGGCGAAGCGGATGTTTTCTTCTACACCTTCCTGCAACTCTTTGATGCCGTTGTTACGGTCAGTAGTTTCAAAACAGGTCATCGCGCGCAGGCCAACTTTTAAAAATGCGTCGCGCAATGTGGAGAGCGACCCGCCGATATACGCCGGAGAGGCATGGTGATCGATAACCGATGTACATCCGCTCTTAATCGCTTCCAGGGAACAAATCAGCCCGCTGTAATAGAGCGACTCTTCATCAAGGGCGCGATCGAGCCGCCACCAGAGATTTTTCAGCGTTGAGATGAAATCCGGGCAGGGGGCGATGTTTGCCATAATTCCGCGGGAAAGCCCCGAGTAAAAATGGTTGTGCGAGCAGACAATTCCCGGCATCACAATCCGACCATGCATCTCTTTGTAGCTGGCATCGGGGTAGCGTTGCGTCAGGGCATCGCCGATAGCGACAATCACATCATTTTCGATAGCGATATCAACGCCTTCCTGCACTTTCGCCGGGTGTAACTGCACTGCGGTGACATTCTTCAGAATCAACATGATTACACCTCCACGCGGCCCAGCAGATAATGATGATGCTGGTGGACATGGCTGATGATGCGGCACATATCGTTCAGCTCCGGTGGTACGTTGTTGAACTGACCTTCGCTGTCGATGTTTAACACCCAGCTTTGGTTATTCAGTCGTACTCGTACCCGGCAATCTTCCACAAGGAAGCCTGGGTTGCTGCTGTTATCAAAGTCTTGCGCCAGGCTGAAAACGGTGATTTTGTCTTTGTATGGTTTACCGTTCCACGGACAGAACTGAGCGCAGTTGCCGCATTCGTTACAGTAAGCGTCGAGGTGCAGCGTCTGGAATCTATTCTGGAAGCCTGGGACCGCAATGGAGACGTTGGCGCGGTTCGGGCAGACATCCACACACTTGCTGCAAACGTAGTTACATTCGAGGCAGCGAGCGGCTTCCTGGGCGACAAACGCGTCACGATCGTCACTGTTCACCAGAGTGATAGAGATATCGCCTTTACGTTGATAGATTTCCGCCGGATTGACGTTGTTCCAGTATTTATCGTTCTGGTGGGAACGGATATTTTCCCGACTAAGGATGGCATCGGTCGCCCGACGCGCGGTTCCGACAGCAGCGACAATGGAGGATGGTCCGCGCTGTACGTCGCCGATCATAAAGACGTCAGTCAGACGAGTTTCGCCATTGTGGTCGACGTCTGGCCAGCCGTTTTTGTCCAGCGGCACGCCCATCGCATTCAGGGCTTCAGTATCCTGCTGTTCACCAATGGCGGTGATCAGGCTGTCTACATGCAGTGTTACTGTTTCGTTGGTTTCAACCGGACGGC
>ERZ791603.2796-NODE-2796-length-10561-cov-10.866933_pt1 | contig 10561 bp, 10 predicted proteins | sample MGYA00509966_ERZ791603 | MGnify/ENA primary metagenome ERZ791603 (study PRJEB30046, sample SAMN00791931) | human gut metagenome | study: EMG produced TPA metagenomics assembly of the A metagenome-wide association study of gut microbiota in type 2...
CATAGACAATCTGCGGCCGGTCGTCCGCAAGTAGCCAGGCGCAGAGCTGCTTGTTACGCCGTAGCCGCTTGTTAAACAGCGGCTGCTGCTCTTTAATCAACCGCGCCTCCAGCAGCAGCGCTCCCAGCTCGCCAGCGGTGCGCTGCCAGGTGATACGCCGCGACTGACGCAGCATCGCGGCCTCTTCAGGGGTGCGCAGGTGGGATAACACCCGGCTGCGGAGGTTGACGCTCTTACCGATATAGAGCGGCATCGTGTCGCTGTCGCCGTGAAACTGATAGACGCCCGGCAGCTTCGGCAGCGCCTCCAGCCACGGGCGAAGATGTTCGGGATATTCATAGATCGCCGCCGCCTCAAACTCGAGACGCGGGGCTGATTGCTTTCTGGCCACAATAACTCCTGACACTGTCTATCCATCCAGTATAGCAGGCCATTTTTGCGGCGAAAAGGGCAAAAAATAACCCCGGCGCAGGCCGGGGCGGGGGGAGAGACTATTTTTTCCAGAAATCGTCAAAGACGGTGATCGGCGGCCGACGCTTGTGTTCGGTTTTCAGATACCAGCCCTCGATCGTTTTGGCGATGCTCGGGTCCAGCGTTTTGCCTTCCAGATAATCGTCGATGTTCTCGTAGGTGACACCCAGGGCCACTTCATCCGGCAGGGAGGGGCGATCGTCTTCCAGGTCGGCGGTGGGCAGCTTCTTATACAGATGTTCCGGGCAGCCGAGATGGGCCAGCAGCTGTTTGCCCTGACGTTTGTTCAGGCGGAAAATTGGGTTGATGTCGGTGCCGCCGTCGCCATATTTGGTGAAAAAGCCGGTAATCGCTTCCGCCGCATGGTCGGTACCGACCACAACTCCTTTGGTCATTCCGGCGATGCTGTACTGGGCCTTCATTCGCTCACGGGCTTTTTCATTTCCGCGAACGAAGTCGCTCAGTTCGATGCCTGCTTCGCGCAGCGCCTGTTCGCTGGCCAGCACCGCAGCTTTAATATTGACTGTCAACACCCGGTCAGGCTGGATAAATGCGATGGCGTCCTGGCAGTCCTGCTCATCAGCCTGCACGCCATAGGGTAAACGGACGGCGATAAACTGCAGGCTACTGTCGCCGGTTTCGGCACGCAGTTCGTTAATCGCTATCTGGCACAGTTTTCCCGTCAGGGTGGAGTCCTGACCGCCGCTGATACCCAGCACCAGCGATTTAATAAACGGGTAGGTCTGCAGGTATGACTTCAGGAAATCGACGCTGCGGCGGATCTCGCCTGCGACATCAATCTGCGGCTTTGCGCCCAGCGCCTGAATAATCTCTTGTTGTAGCGTCATCGCGCCCTCCGAAAGTGTATCTGTTTGGCAAGCTGTTGGCTTAAAGCTACCTCTTTGCCGCTGAAACGACAAGGACCGGGGTTTTGACTGCCGGAAAAGAAGGCAATCAATGACATAGGTTTTCATTATAGATGCTGTACCGCGCATTGCGCCGCCGTCCGACGTCGGCAGAACAATCCTGTTTACGCAATAACATAACCTGACATGATTTCACTGTTCGGCTTGAAAAATAACACTATTTATTCCAGGCTTATCGTTACACAGTAGAAAAGAGGAACCAAAATGAACAAAAGCTTAGCAGGAATACTGGGCGTCACCGTCGCGTTAACCTTACTGGCGGGCTGTACCGCTTACGATCGTACCAAAGACCAGTTTACCCAGCCGGTGGTGAAAGATGTGAAGAAAGGGATGTCGCGTCAGCAGGTGATGCAGATCGCCGGCAAACCTTCAACGGAAGTCACCATGGTCCATGCCCGCGGCACCTGCCAGACCTATATCCTCGGTCAACGAGATGGTAAAGTTGAAACCTACTTTGTGGCCCTCGACGAAACGGGTCACGTCATGAACTCCGGCTACCAGACCTGCGCCGAGTATGATACCGACCCGCGCAACGCCAGGTAAGCTTCCTACTGTTTACTGACTTCTACGTAAGCCCGACCACTGGTCGGGCTTTTTTGTGAGTCATGATGCTTATTTAATTGCGCGAATTATTTGGATGAAAATGTGAGGGTAGTCAAAACCGGAGGTCAATGAGAGACAATTCTGTTCAACAGCGAATTATCCTGGCGGCTCAGCTTGCCGTATACTCAACTCATAAACAGAATTAACCGGATGTTACCAGTCTTACCGGCTCTCAGCGGTTACTGAAGGCCCTGGTCTCACACATTGAGGAAGCGTTCATGGAAAAGAAACACATTTATCTCTTCTGCTCGGCAGGCATGTCCACGTCACTGCTGGTCTCCAAAATGCGGGCGCAGGCGGAAAAATATGAAGTCCCGGTCATTATTGAAGCCTATCCCGAAACCCTCGCGGGCGAAAAAGGGCCGGAAGCCGACGTAGTATTATTAGGGCCACAAATTGCGTATATGTTACCGGAAATTCAGCGCCTGCTGCCGAATAAACCGGTTGAAGTTATCGACTCCCTTCTCTATGGCAAAGTTGATGGTTTAGGGGTATTGAAAGCCGCCGTCGCGGCTATTAAGAAAGCTGCAGCACAATAATTTTAAATTTTAAAACTCGATGTATTTTGACGCCTGGCGGCTGCCTGTTGCCGGACGTCAAAAAATAATGAGTTTATTTTCCCGTCAAAGAGTAATTTCATACATCATCGCCGTAATAGTTTATTGCGGCTTTTAAGGGTATTGACTATGAGTAAAGTGATCGATTCGCTTGAAAAGGTACTCCTTCCTTTTGCAGTGAAAATAGGAAAGCAGCCGCATATTAATGCAATAAAAAATGGATTTATTAAATTAATGCCGTTGACCCTCGCCGGGGCCATGTTTGTGTTAATTAACAACGTTTTTCTGAGCTTCGGCGAAGGCTCTTTCTTTTATTCCATGGGCATTCGCCTGGATGCCTCCACCATTGAAACCTTAAACGGCTTTAAGGCTATCGGCGGAAACGTCTATAACGGCACCCTCGGGATTATGTCGCTAATGGCGCCGTTCTTTATCGGCTCCGCGCTGGCGGAAGAGCGCAAAGTTGACCCGATGGCAGCTGGCCTGCTGGCGGTGGCGGCCTTCATGACCGTGACCCCGTATAGCGTGGGCGAAGCCTATGCGGTGGGCGCCAACTGGTTGGGCGGGCAGAACATCATCTCCGGGATGATTATCGGTCTGGTCGTTGCGGAACTGTTCACCTTCGTGATCCGTCGCAACTGGGTGATTAGACTGCCGGACAGCGTGCCGGGGTCGGTATCACGCTCTTTCTCAGCGCTGATCCCGGGCTTCTTGATCCTCTCCATCTTCGGCATTATCTCGTGGGCCCTGGCGAGCTATGGCAGCAACTTCCACCAGATCATCATGGACTCTATCTCGACGCCGCTGGCGGCGATGGGCAGCGTGGTTGGCTGGGCATACGTTATCTTTAACTCTCTGCTGTGGTTCTTCGGTGTGCACGGTTCTCTGGCGCTTACCGCCCTGGATAACGGCATCATGACGCCGTGGGCGCTGGAAAACATCGCGCTGTACAACCAGTACGGCTCTGTTGATGCGGCCATCGAAGCGGGCAAACAGTTCCACTTCTGGGCTAAGCCGATGCTCGACTCCTACATCCTGCTGGGTGGCTCCGGGGCGACGCTGGGTCTGATTATCGCCATCTTTATCGCTTCTCGCCGCGCTGACCATCGTCAGGTTGCCAAGCTGGCGCTGCCGTCAGGCATCTTCCAGATTAACGAACCGATTCTGTTTGGTCTGCCGATCATCATGAACCCGGTGATGTTCATCCCGTTCGTGCTGGTTCAGCCGATTCTGGCGGCCATTACGCTGGCGGCCTACAGCCTGGGGATTATCCCACCGGTGACCAACCTGGCGCCGTGGACTATGCCGACCGGTTTGGGAGCGTTCTTTAACAGTAACGGCAGCGTTGCCGCCCTGCTGGTGGCCCTGTTCAACCTTGGCGTCGCTACCCTGGTCTACCTGCCGTTTGTGGTGCTGTCGAATAAAGCGCAGACCGTTATCGAGCAGGAAGAGAGCGAAGAAGACATCGCTAACGCACTGAAATTCTGATACCGCGCGGTACGGGCAGCGTCCCGTACCGCCTGATAAATGAGGGAAATATTATGTTTGATCTGGACAACATCGACGCGGTAGAGACCCCGGAAAATGACCTCGAAGAGGTAGTGATGGGGCTGATTATCAACTCCGGACAAGCCCGCAGCCTGGCCTATGGCGCGCTGAAGCAGGCGAAGCAGGGCGACTTTGCCGCAGCGAAAGCGATGATGGAGCAGTCGCGCCAGGCGCTGAGCGAGGCGCATCGCGTGCAGACCCAGCTTATCGAAAGCGACGAGGGCGAAGGGAAAATGAAGGTCAGCCTGGTGCTGGTGCATGCCCAGGACCATCTGATGACCTCCATGCTGGCTCGTGAGCTGGTGGCCGAATTGATTGAGCTGCACGAGAAGGTACAATAGGCCATCGCGACGATGAGGCAGCCCAGAATGATGACCACCGAGATCAGTACCGCCAGAGAACAACAGCTGTTCAACGGGAATAACTTTCATGTGGTCATCTATAACAAAACGGAAAGCGTGAGCGGGCTTCACCAGCATGATTACTACGAATTTACCGTGGTGTTAACCGGGCGCTATTACCAGGAGATCAATGGCAAACGGGTGCTGCTGGAGCGCGGGGATTTCGTCTTTATCCCGATGGGCTCGCACCACCAGAGCTTTTACGAGTTCGGGGCGACGCGCATCCTTAACGTCGGCATCAGCAGACGCTTCTTTGAGAAACACTACCTGCCGCTGCTGCCGTTTGGTCTGGTGGCTTCGCAAGTCTACGCCGTGCAGAGCGCTTTTCTCGGCTACGTTGAGTCGGTCATCGCCTCACTCAATTTTCGCGAAACGGAATTTGACGAATTTATCGAGCTGGTCTCCTTTTATGTCATTAACCGTTTACGCCACTATCGTGAAGAGCCGGTTGCCGACGTGACGCCGCAATGGTTAAAAAATACCGTGGAAGCCATGCATGATAAGCTGAAATTCGGTGAAGGCGCTCTCGAAAATATGGTTCGCTTATCCGGAAAAACGCAGGAATATTTAACCCGGGCGACCCAGCGCTATTATGGTAAAACGCCGATGCAGATAATTAATGATATCCGTATCAACTTTGCCAAAAAACAGCTGGAAATTACCAATTATTCGGTGACGGATATTGCGTATGAATCAGGGTACAGCAGCCCGAGCCTGTTTATTAAAACCTTTAAAAAACTGACGTCGTTTACGCCGAGCAGTTATCGCAAACATTTGACCAGTATTAATTAAATCCGCGCGGCGTTCGCCGCCAGGGTTATACCGAAAATCATTCAAGTTAACTGTCCGCATTGTTGCGGAGAGTGGCCTGCGTCCAGGCGCAGCGCCTAAGGGAGAAAAAGATGAGCCAGAAATTAAAAGTAGTCACTATTGGCGGCGGCAGCAGCTATACCCCGGAATTACTGGAAGGATTTCTGAAACGTTATCATGAACTGCCGGTAAGCGAACTGTGGTTGGTAGACGTCGAAGAGGGCCAGGAGAAGCTCGATATTATCCACGCGCTGTGCCAGCGGATGGTGGAAAAAGCCGGCGTGCCGATGAAAGTCTACAAAACGCTGGATCGCCGCGCAGCGCTGCAGGGCGCAGATTTCGTCACCACCCAGCTGCGCGTGGGCCAGCTGAAGGCGCGTGAAAAAGATGAGCGCATCCCGCTGAGTCACGGCTACCTGGGCCAGGAGACCAACGGGGCGGGCGGGTTGTTTAAAGGACTGCGCACCATTCCGGTGATCTTCGACATCGTGAAAGATGTGCAGGAAATTTGCCCCAACGCATGGATCATCAACTTCACCAACCCGGCGGGCATGGTCACCGAGGCGGTCTATCGCCACACCAATTTCAAACGCTTTATCGGCGTGTGCAACATTCCTATCGGCATGAAGATGTTCATCACCGACGTGCTGCAGCTGAGCCCGAGCGATGAGCTGAATATCGACCTGTTTGGTCTGAACCACCTGGTGTTCGTCCGCGACGTGCTGGTTAACGGCGTCTCGCGCTTCGATGAACTGCTGGACGGCGTGGCCTCCGGCCGTCTGACCGCGAACTCGGTGAAAAACATCTTCGACCTGCCGTTTAGCGAAGGGCTGATCCGCTCCCTGCGCCTGATCCCATGCTCTTACCTGCTCTACTACTTTAAGCCAAAAGAGATGCTGGCGATTGAGATGGGCGAGTACTACAAAGGCGGTGCGCGCGCCCAGGTGGTGCAGAAGGTGGAGAAACAGCTGTTCGAGCTGTATAAAAACCCGGATCTTAACGTTAAGCCGAAGGAGCTGGAGCAGCGCGGCGGGGCCTATTACTCTGATGCCGCTTGCGAAGTAATCAATGCCATCTATAACGACAAGCAGACTGAGCACTATGTGAATATCCCGCATCATGGTCATGTCGATAATATCCCGGCGGACTGGGCGGTAGAGATGAGCTGCACCTTAGGCCGCGACGGCGCGAAGCCGACGCCGCGCATTACTCATTTCGATGAGAAGGTGTTAGGGCTTATCTACACCATCAAGGGGTTCGAAGTGGCGGCCAGCCAGGCGGCGATCAGCGGTGAGCTGAACGATGTCCTGTTGGCGCTGAACTTAAGCCCGCTGATCCATTCCGATCGTGACGCCGAACAGCTGGCGCGGGAGATGATTCTGGCGCATGAAAAATGGCTGCCGAACTTTGCGGCGACGATCGAAAAACTAAAATCGTAACGGGAGTAGCAAATGGAACGCGTATTGATCGTCAATGCCGACGACTTCGGCCTCAGTAAAGGGCAGAACTACGGCATTATCGAGGCCTGTCGCAACGGCGTGGTGACATCGACCACCGCGCTGGTCAACGGCGCGGCCATTGACCACGCCGCCCAGCTGAGCCGCAGTACTCCGGAGCTGGCGGTCGGTATGCACTTTGTACTGACGCTGGGCGAGCCGCTGTCGGCCATGCCGGGATTAACCCGCGATGGCCGGCTGGGCAAATGGATCTGGCAGCAGGCGGAAGAAGATAGCCTGCCGCTGGAAGAGATCGCCCACGAGCTGGCGTGTCAGTACCATCGTTTTGTCGAACTCTTCGGCCATGAGCCGACGCATATCGACAGCCATCACCATGTTCATATGTTCGCCCAGATTTATCCCATCGTCGCGGCCTTTGCCCGCGAGAAGGGCATTGCGTTACGCATTGACCGCCAGGTGGCGGCGCAGAGTGGGCTCGACCAGCAGGCGGCGCGCAGCAGCGCCGGCTTCAGCAGCGAGTTTTACGGCGAAGCGGTCTCTGAGGAACTGTTTCTGCAGACGCTGGATGCCTCCATCGCCCGCGGGGAGCGCTCCCTGGAGGTGATGTGTCATCCGGCTTATGTCGATCGGATCATTATGGGCAGCGCCTACTGCTATCCGCGACTGGATGAGCTTGATGTGCTGACATCTGCTTCACTGAAAGCGGCGGTGGCCGACCGGGGTTATCGTCTGGGAACCTACCGCGACGTGTAAGCCCGACGGGGGAAAGGGAAAGTGAATCAAGCCCGGCACAGCGTGCCGGGCTTTTTACTACGCCGGAATAGCGGCGATTTTCGGGCTTCTCGACCACACGCGGTGGGCCGTCATCAGGGCGAGCAGTTTGTCCGCCGCTGGCGTGTCGAGCGCATCGGTGACGATGACCCCCTCTTCACCCTGGGTCGGAACATGCAGAACGGACGTCAGCTGCCGCGCATCCCCTGACAGCAGGATCGGCTTCAGATGTTTATAGGCTTCCAGCAGGTAATAGCGCGCGTCACCGCTCTGACTCAGGGCGCTGAGGTCGCCGCCGGGCACCACCACCGCATCCACCGTCAGCGAAGGGGAACCGGCGAAGGTGCCGGCGATCGGCAGCGGAGAACCATCGTCGGCAATGACTTCGCCCATTCGCGAGTAGAGCAGCTTGCTGTGCACGCCCTGGGCCTGCAGCGCCTGCAGGAGCTGAACCAGATCCTGCGCTGAGGTGCGTTCGTTGAGCAGGACTGCCACCACGCGACCTTTCACATCTCCTTCGGCGTCGGCGTAGAGGCTGAGGCTGGGGTCTTTCTCCACGCCATTGACCGGGGCGGGCAGGGTAATGTTGCGCTGATCGTCGCTCAGTTCGATCCCTAAGTTCGCCCCAACCGCTTCCGCAAGCTTAGTATCAATGTGGGCCAGATGATCGACCACCCGCTCGCGGATCCAGGTGCGGACCACTTTGCTGAGTTCGAAGCTGAAACCATCGATAATATGCTGCTGTTCAATCGGCGTCTGGCTCAGCCAGAACAGACGCGGCTGGGCGTAATATTCGCCGAACGAAGGGCTGCGCTGGCGGATTTTTTCGCCGTCGACGCGCTCGGCGAGGGACTCAAAGCCACCGCGTTTGGCGGCAGGCGGCGTCTCGCGCGGCCAGTTGTCGTTAATCGAGTTGGGCTCGTAGTTGGCCGGATTGGTGTCAATGTCCATCCGGTGCATCCCGTCACGCTGGAAATTATGATACGGGCAGGTCGGACGGTTGATGGGGATTTCATGGAAGTTCGGCCCACCCAGGCGGCTAATTTGCGTATCGGTGTAAGAGAAGAGACGCCCCTGCAGCAGCGGATCGTTGCTGAAATCAATGCCCGGGACGATATGTCCGGGATGGAAGGCCGCCTGTTCATTTTCGGCAAAGAAGTTATCCGGGTTGCGGTTGAGGACCATTCTGCCAACCCGCTGCACCGGCACCAGCGCCTCGGGGATCAGCTTGGTGGGATCGAGCAGGTCGAAGTCAAAAGCAAATTCATTCTCTTCGGGGATCAATTGCAGGCCAAGCTCAAATTCCGGGTAGTCCCCGGCTTCGATGGCCTCCCATAGATCGCGGCGATGAAAATCGGGGTCGCGGCCGGTCAGCTTCTGCGCTTCATCCCACACCAGCGACGCCTTGCCGGCGACCGGTTTCCAGTGAAAGCGAACGAAGGTGGCTTTGCCCTCGGCATTAATCAGACGGAAGGTATGGATCCCGAAGCCTTCCATGGTGCGATAGCTGCGCGGGATGCCGCGATCCGACATCGCCCACATCACGTTGTGCAGCGTTTCCGGCTGCAGGGAAACATAGTCCCAGAAAGTATCGTGGGCGCTCTGCCCTTGTGGGATGGCCCAGTGGGGTTCAGGCTTCACGGCGTGGACAAAGTCGGGGAACTTCATCGCGTCCTGGATGAAGAAGACCGGTGTGTTGTTGCCCACCAGGTCAAAAATCCCTTCGTCAGTGTAAAACTTGGTAGCGAAGCCGCGAATATCGCGGACGGTGTCCGCCGACCCCGCGCCGCCCTGCACGGTGGAAAAGCGTACAAACACCGGGGTGATTTTATCGGCTGACGAAAGAAAATCGGCTTTAGTCAACGCAGCCAGGCTTTTGTAGGGCTGGAAGTAGCCGTGGGCGGCAGAGCCGCGGGCATGAACGATACGCTCCGGAATACGCTCGTGGTCAAAGTGGGTGATCTTCTCCCGCAGGATAAAATCTTCCAGCAGCGTTGGGCCGCGGCTACCGGCGCGCAGCGAATTCTGATCGTCAGCAATGCGCACGCCCTGGTTGGTGGTCAGCGGAAAATCTTCCCCCCCTTTGCGTTGCGCCTCCAGGGAATCCAGTTTGCTGTTATGAGTATCGGGCGCTTTCAGGCTGCCTGGGGCGGTGGGTTCGACGCCCGGAGCGGTAGGTTTCGGCGTGGGGCGCCACTCCCGATCGTCCGGTGCCAGCGAATCGAGACCCGGCTGCGCTTCCTCGCTGTCGTGGACCGGTGCCTGCTGTTGGTGAGGGTTCGGGTGCTTATCAGACATTACTCGTCTCCTGCTTTCATTGCTAAAAGTGGTCGTTGATAGACCAAAACCCTTCTAACTATAGAACATTACGCTGTCTGCGCCCGGCGAGGGGGCAGGGAGTTATCCTAAAATGCGCATCGGCGGCGAAGGGGCGACGAACGGGGCCACAATCGGCTATGATAGAGGTTTCTGTTTCCCGCTATGTTTAGTGAATCCATTTGTTATGAAACCATTGCGCCAACAAAATCGCCCTGTCATTAGCTACGTGCCGCGCGTGGAGCCTGCGCCCCCGGAACATGCCGTGAAAATGGACCATTTTCGCGATGTCTGGATTTTGCGCGGGAAGTATGTCGCTTTTCTGCTGATGGGGGAGCATTTCCGTCGCTCACCGGCATTCAGCGTGCCGGAGTCGGCGCAGCGCTGGGCTAACCAGGTGCGTCAGGAAGGTGAGATTGAAGCCTGAGTCGGCTGCAGAAATAAAAAAACCGCTGAATGATCAGCGGTTTTTTTTGTGCTTGCCGTTTAGCGATGCGCCAGTTCGGCTTCTTCCTCGCTATCGAAGATCGACTTGTCGGTCTGGCGCAGCCACTGGCTGGTCAGCGTCCCGGCGGTCATTGAGCCGTTAACGTTCAGCGCGGTACGCCCCATATCGATCAGCGGTTCGACGGAGATGAGCAGGGCTACCAGGGTCACCGGCAGGCCCATCGCCGGCAGGACGATCAGCGCGGCGAAGGTCG
>ERZ791603.2804-NODE-2804-length-10531-cov-2.863402_pt1 | contig 10531 bp, 10 predicted proteins | sample MGYA00509966_ERZ791603 | MGnify/ENA primary metagenome ERZ791603 (study PRJEB30046, sample SAMN00791931) | human gut metagenome | study: EMG produced TPA metagenomics assembly of the A metagenome-wide association study of gut microbiota in type 2...
ATATCCCAATTGAAATAGGGCTGTGGCAAAATAATTAACCATTTTGTCACAGCCCCTTTTATTTTATCCTTATCAGAACCATTCGTTGATCCAGTTGCGTTCTCTTGGAAGCATGGCTACGGCGAGGTCCACCGCTTTTTCTGCGGCTTCATCGTCAGAGAGAAGGATTGTTGCTCTTTCTGCTTCGACGAGTTCGGAGAGGTCGGCTGCGCCCATGAAGAGTTCGGCGAGGCTTCCTGCGTCGATGCTGAATACGGGATCGGGAACGGAGCCCAGGCGGAGGCCTGAGATGTCTTCGATGTGGCATTTCAGATCGTAGAAGACGTCTTCCTTCAGGGCATGGATTCTGCCGTCCTCGGCGCGGAGGACGTAGATGCCGCTGTTTTCAGGAAGGAAGGAGTCGATGAGCTGGAATGCAATTTCTCCCTTGATTTCCTTGCTGCAGGGAAGGCCGTCAAAGGCGATGACAGGGTCGATGACGCGTCCGAGCATGAAGGGGAATGTGCGGTTCTTGATATATGTATGCTCAGCGCCGTCCTGCCAGTAGCGGAAGGAGTGGTCGTCAAGCGGTTCGTACCATACGCAGGTATCGACGGAGCCCTGATGCCCTGCCATGAAGGCATAGAGCGCTTTGCGTCCTGCTTCGTTCTTGAATGCCATTTCAGAGGCGATCATTTTTCTGTCGTCCAGGGTGTAGAAAAGGTATCCGGATGGGCCTTTTCTGTCATAGGTGACAGCGATATAGCCTTCAAGAAGCTGTGCATCGATGTGCTTCTCCCAGGATTTTTCATCCCTGTAAGCCCAGCCGTTTCTCTTCTTTGTGTATTCTCTGTAAATCGAAGCGAGGTCTTTCCAGTCATTGGAGCTCGTGAGAGTCCGGCAGGATTCGGCTCTTCTTCCCAGAGCTGCGAGCCTTTCAGGTGCTGCGCTTCTTTCCCACTGGTGGGCATAGAAGCCAAAGCCCATCGGAAGGTAGAAGGAAGCGGCCGACGGCATCAGGATGACGAAGGGCTTGTCCTCTTTCAGTGCGAGGTGGAATTCGCCGCGGATGAGCTCCTTGGCGTACCCTCTCATGCGCGCTGCCGGGTGGGTCGCAACGCCGACGATGTAGTCGACGGGATAGCGGAGCCCTCTGATGGAAAGGTCATAAGGACGGCGGTGCAGGTCGCATGCGATGCTGCCCTGGTTCTCGCCTACGAGGATTTCCTCCGGCTTGGCAAGCTCTTTGAAGTACCATTGAAAGAACGGATCTGTCGGCGGTTCGAAGCAGTAGCCCCAGAGCGCCTTTACATCAGACTCGTCGGAGAGTGTAGATTTGCGGATTTTCATCTTTCCTCCTTGTCAACAGGTCAGTCAGATGATTTCTTCAGCACGACATCAAACTTTTCAGTCAGATGATCCGGGTTGTAGCCCATCTTCGCCTCACGCAGGCCTTCGATGCCCAGGTCTTCTTCGCGGTTGACGAATTCCGTGTCGGCAAATTCATGGATCAGGAAATCCCTGTTGATCGCCTGATATAATCCCCTGATATTCGGATTTGCCTTTTCAAAAATAATATGCGCCATTCTTTCATTGACAAGGTCGCCATTGGTGAAGGCTTCCACCTTGCCGTAAATACGAATGATCGCGCCTTTGACGCCCAGTTCATCCCAGTTGTCAAAGCAGATCTTCATGGCTTCCTCTTCTTCCTCGATGTCGCCATGACGTTCGAACCATTCATGGATGCCCGCTTTCGCATCTTCCATGTTTTCCTTCGTGATCGATTCGTAGGTGTAATCCCCGCCGTACTGACGGAGGAATGCATTCAGGTGATTCTTCTTCATGCGGAGCTTCTTGCCCGGCAGGCTGATCATGTCAGCGGTACGGTACACGTACTCCTCATTGTCTCTGTCTTCGATAAAATCATACTTGCCCGGCAGCAGTCTTTCGATCTGTTCCGTCACCCAGCGGGATGCGGACTTCAGGCGGAAAGGCATGCCCAGCTTATCGAGTTCTTCATGAATCAGGTCAAGGCCATGCTTGAATTCCTCTTCTTCCTTGGCAAATGGCGGAAGGAAGAAAAGGTCCTTGCCATGTCCTGCACGGATGAAAAGAATATTATCCTGAACAGCCCAGGACGTGTCGTGCGCCTTCTGCCAGATGAAAAGCGTATTGAATGTGCAGTCGATCTGCTCATAATGGTGAATGCGGAAGAATCCGTCGATCATTTTCTTATCTTCTATGCGAAACGGATGAAATTCTATGATGCCCATCTCCTTATAAATTTGTTCTGTATACATTGTTTCGTATATATTTAAATTTTTGAATACTATCTGTTTCTATTCTACCACATATAGCAAGGAAAGGAAAAAAGAAGGCCAGGAAATACGAATGGATGCGGCGCCGAATGCAGTGCAAAAAGCCCGCGCCAAGACAGCACGAGCTTCTCACATTGCATGAATTATGCTTTTATTTATTCAAAGAAAACAGTCATCAGCCTGTTAATGGCATCCTGATCATCAGAGCCCATTGTTTCACGTGCAGAATGCATCCCGAGAACCGTAACACCAATATCCATTGTACGGATTGGAAGATTTGCCGAAAGCAGAGTTCCAAGTGTGAATCCGCCGGCAATATCGGAACGATTCAGGAATACCTGGCAGGGAATATTGTGCCCGCTGCACAGGGACTTAGCAATGGCAATCGCCTCCGCATCGCCTGCATAAGACTGAGAGCAGGCAATTTTAAGTGTCACGCCGCCATTTAGAACTGGGAAATTTGTAATATCGTTTTTCTCAGGTACATTGGGATGCAGCGCATGTGCCACATCCAGGGAGAAGAAGAATGCCTTCCCCAAATCCGCCAGATATTGTTCTGTCGTAAAGCACTGATTCAGATAGATCCTTTCCAGAATATCCGGCAGAACCATTGACGCAGCACCCTGTTTGGATTTGCTGCCTACTTCTTCATTATCAAAAAGTGCAACTGCATGAAGACCATCTTTCTTGCTTCCGTTGATGATGCCATTCAGGCAGGCCATTACGGATGTCAGATTATCCAGACGGGATCCTGAAATAAATTCATTATGAATGCCCACGAGGCATGGCGGATCGCAGGGATACACAGTCAGCTCATAAGAAAAGATATCTTCAACCGGCAGCTTGAACTCGCTTCCAAGGAAGTTCATGAAGAATGGTTCAGACAAACGATTCCCGTCAAGCATTGTAATCAAAGGAAGCATGTCTTTCTGCTGATTGAAGGATTCCCCATCATTCATCTGACGATTCATATGAATGGCCAGATGCGGAATTACCATCAGCGGACGGCGTGCATCTACGAAAACGGTCTTAGGATGATAAGGATCATTCGACTTCAGAACAATCTTTCCTGCAAGAGAAAGCGGCCTGTCTATCCAGGTGCTTCTGATCATACCGCCATATACTTCTACATTGAGTTTGCCATAGTTTCTTGTGGTCGTTTCCGCATTCGGTTTGATCCTGAGACAGGGAGAATCTGTATGAGCGGCTCCCAGGTGAAGACGGCTTCTTAAATTTTTACCAAAATGGAATGCAACCAGTGTGGAGCCATAAACCTTGACAAAATAATCTGTCCCGGGTTCCAGCTTCCAATCCTGATCCAATTCCAGCTCTTCAAATCCATTTTCTTTCAAAATTTCTGCGCTCTTAATCACCGTCTGATAAGGGGATGTCGCCTCAGATAAAAATTTAAGAGGATCAATGAAATGATAATTTTCCATGTCAGAGCTCCTTTCCTTCGTTATATAGTTCTGCAATAAAACGTGCTGCCACTGTGCGCCCGAGAATGGCAGGAATATCTACGGCTTCATGAAGCGCCTGCTTCATAGCCTCTGAATAGCCAATGCAGTCAAGGACAATCATGTCTGCGCCTTTATCTTTCAGACGTTTTGCGGCCTCTGGAACTTTGTCCGCTTCCGTATACGGAGATACTGCCTCGACAAGAACATTCTTCACTCCATTTTCTTTCCATCTCTGGATGGACTGTGGGAACTGGCTTTCATCAGGTGTCAATACGCCCAGTGTCTTTTCACCAATAACCGCTTCCGCAAAGTATTGAAGAAGTACCTGCGGATAGAAAAGTGGCACTTTGGATTCGAAATGAGGAAATTGCCCTGTGCAGAGCATAAGGATAGCTTCCATGCCTTCCTCATTCAGCTCTGTGATGATCTTCTGGATACGAGGCAGAATATGCTTTTCAGCCATTTTGACCGAAGTCCCGTCCTTAAGGCGGGATACAAGAACATAATCGCCCTCTTCCGGTTCAATTGCTTTCAATTCCTCTTTCGTCATTCCATCAAGAGCGCCTCTTTGAACAAGGGTAATTCCTCTGAGAAGCGGCTCTATATCCGGGGTCACATCTACGCGGGGTGCCTGCCCGACTGTAATTGCGCCAATCTTTTTCATGAGAACTCCTTTCACGGGCAGAACCACCGGGAGATGCTCCCGGTGGTCGTCCATATTTTATGATAAAATTACTGATTTCCTCTTGTCTGAAGAACTTTCATGGATCCATAAAGTTTCTGGATCATTTCGAACTCATCCTTATCATAGAAGCTGCACTTCCCTGCCGTAAATTCCTTAGCAGCTTCGACGCAGAATTGAACAACTTCAGCGACGTCAACTTCGTGAGTTGCTCCTGTTGCACATCCCGGTACAGAAGATTCCGTCGTGATTGCCACACCTACGACCGGAGCATCCGTCCCGCAGCAGGGCTGAAGAATGCTGTTCATATGATAGAGCCCATTGCCATATGGTGTTATATCCTGCGTTGTCAGAGCCAGCACGCATGGGAGTTCTCCGGTAGAAGTCTGCTGGATCTGCAGGAGATCTTCGCTGATATGCAGAATATAGCCGGCTTTGACGGTAGGAGTCAGCGCGAATCCTCTCTTATTGAGAATTCTGTTTCCCTTTGTCGTATCAACAGAAAGAATAGCGTCCATGTCCGGATCAACGGTCAATTTGACGTTTGTTGCCATATCAACAGGGGATCCCATAAAAGGAACCGGATCATGCGGCATTGTAGGAGCGGTCGGGCAAATATGAGTGGATACAATAACATCCCCATCGATCTGATCGCCTTTTCCGACCATATCAATCAGCTTAATGGCAGTTGCAACGGCAGAAAGTGCACCGTCACCGTCAGATACAAATCCGATTCTCTCTGGTCTTGCGCCGATTCCGCCGAGCTGGCCGATAATGCCAAGTGTCGGAGCTTTGCCACCGTTTAATTTCCCGTTTCTACCCGGAATAACGAGGCGGATAAAATCAGTCGGACCTTTTCCTTCATCAACGCGAGTGTATGTGGCGTCCAGGATTCCTTTGCTTTTTGCATATTCAGTAACAACTTCACCATTAACGTGGATGTCATCTAAAATTTCATAAACGTCTAAAACCTGTTTTAAAGCCATTATTTTACCTCCCCAAAAAATTCATCTGTATTATTTCTTAAGGCTTACACGAACCAAAGAATTGAAGAAGCCATAGAGTGCATCGCCCGCGATACAGCCGGCTGCCATGACGGTGACCGGTATCATTGCTTCCTCACCCTTAGTCTTAATGATAATCAAGCGGACCAGGAGTCCGGCAACAACGGTCAGTCCGGCTATCGGGCTGACAATCAGGAGCCCTGTCGCCATCATGATTCCCATCTGCCTTGCAGAACCGCCAAAGAACTGAAGCAGTGCACCAGGAGTAGCCCAAAGAAGAAGATTCTTGACAATTCCCGGATCAATGCCTGCATTGATTGTTGCCACGAAAACATTAGCAACCGGCGGGAATAAGCTCTGCGAGAAATACATATCATGTGTCAAGGCAACGGTAATAGCACTGACACCAAACCCAACGAAAGCAGAAATGAACTGTTCGCGGCGTCCTTCCATTTCAAATGCAGGATCCTTGCCAAATCCACGAAGAATCCAGCCTGTACGGAAATCGAAGCCGCCGTCGGCAAATGCCGGACCGCCGCTGGAAATGAACCCTACAAGAATTGCCAGAGCAACAGGCGGGAATCCAAGAAGAATTCCGATAATCAGGAAAATAAGGGATGTTGCAAAAGCAGGGAACCATCCGGAATGCATTGCAGAAAGACCGATAATAAATTCAGCCAGGATGCAGGCAACAGCAGCATACAGGATCCAAAGACAGAGATATGGAAGAGACATGCCTGTATAAAGACCTGCTACAAAAGACAGAAGAATTGCAGAAAGAATATAGAGAACGAACCCGCGGATAATGCTGTGTTCAACTGCATTATCGCTTCTTGTGTACTGATAGGGTTCCACATCATCTTCTACTGCTTTCTTGCCTTTCTTCTCCAGGAATACCATCAGGATCTGGAATGCAGCGACGAGGCCGGCACCAATCATGAATCCATGCGGCATGTAGAGCGCATTGAGATCAATCCCGAAGAACATCTTGGAATAGCCGCGGAGCAGAAGGCCAATGGCAAACATCAGCATAGCCCACATATTGGCAATCATGGTGATTCCAAGTGCTGACATAGGAATCTTGAAGAAAGAGCCGACAATGCCGGCACCAATGCCCCACATAAGAAGCATTGCCTGCTTTCCGCCTTTATTTCCTGCCTTAATGGCCTCAGCAGCTGCGATACCTGCCGGCCATGCAGCCTTGCCGGGAAATGCCTTGGAGTCGAAGAGCCAGTACAGCATGCACATATCAATGGACATCCCCAGAACCGCACCCATCAGCATCGGCCATACAAGTTCAGCATGTCCCAGCAGATAAGGAATGGCGATTGGCAGCAAGAGTGAATTCGCTGCGCCGAAAGTCGCACTGGATATAGCAGTCTGCACTAAATTCTGTCGATGCATATCCTTGAATTTCATGAAAGCACCGATAGGAATCCTAGAAACAATCAGCGAGATCAATACCCCGATAATTGCTGTGTTCGGCGTTACGCCCAAAGATGTGATGATTTGCAGGCCTATGATTGCCCCAAAAAATGAGAGGAGCACGTTCATAGTCAGCACGCCGGGCTCTAGGGCACTCGGATGCTTTTCCTGCACGGTCTGTACGCTCATATACTGCCTCCTGAACCATAAAAAATAAGGTACCCTCAGTCTGTCTCAGGAACAAAGGATTCCCATTACATGACCTTAGTGTACCTTAAAACCTTCTTTTCATCCTAGATTGAGATGAATAAAGAATAGTTCAGTTTTTGTGCAAACTGCACAATTATGACCTTTTACTATAATAATTCATGAGCTTTTAAAAGAAGCCAGAGAAGCGTCTTCGTCTCAGTGCTGTCCATCGGCTGTCCAATCAGCTTTTCTATCTGCTTAAGCCTGTACTGCATCGTATTCCGGTGAATGAAGAGCTTCTCCGCAGCTTCAGACACATTGCTGTCACAAGCAAGATAAGTCCGGAGTGTCAGAAGATATTCATCCTTTTTCTTTGACCGAAGAACCGGGGCAAGGAGCGAGTTGGATAAAGAGATCGAATCGATTTTTTCAAGAATCAGGTACAATTCCGCATCTTTCTGGCGGATTGTATGCCCTTCTCCATAAATTTTCCTTGAAAGTGTAATAAGGTGCTGAGCAGTTTTATAAGCATGTGGAATTTCCATGATATTTTTGACATCATTACTGATTGCACATGTTGCAGTCACTCCATTCCCCAGCTTTCCCAGCTTCTCACGAATAATCCGAAGAATCTTATCCCAGTCCATAGAGATGTCGTCACCCGATGGGCAGAGAAGAATAATCTTATCGTTTTGCTGGGCAGTCAGGAAGTTGAGCCCAATATGCCCATAGACGCGTACGGTATCCTGCACGATATGATAGAAACTTCTTCGGAACATCATAGATTCTCTTTCCGTCAGCTTGTTCCTTAAAAGGTAGGCCGAGTATCTGTCAATATCAATTATGCAAACACACTTTTCACCCTCCAGGGAAAAACCGAATTCCGCTGCACGCGCAGAGACCAGGTCCCAGTTTACAGGTTTTCCACTGATTAAATCATCAAGAAGATCACGCCTCTCATTCCAATGAGATTCTGTTGCCAGCTCATAATTGATTCGCTGAAGAGCCGCCAGAACTTTAGCATGCTCGATGGCGATCATTTCTTTCTCTGTCAAAGGAATCAATGATTTTACAGCGATATACCCATAATTGGATGACTTTATCATAATCGGAAAGACCTTGAATTTATCCATGGAAGACAGAGCTTCCTTGCTCAGATTATGCGGATAAATATGGACTTCCTTTCCCAGTATGCCGGATAATTCTTCTGCGATTCTCTCAATGCTGTTTGTTTCCAGGGCTACTTTCGTCAGCTTCTTATATACATCATCTGAATATGCAAGCTCTTCCGCCTGCAAATTAATAATCCCTGTCATAATGGGATGCGTGATGTCGATATACGGAATCTCATCCGGGAGTGCAATGAGCGGAAAGTCCAGTCGGTTGCAGAGTTCAATCATTTCAGACGGCACCTTGCCTATATACCTTCCAAATTTGATAGCAAGTCCTGCTGCATCATCTGCCCACGCCTGACGGGCCAGCCGGAGCTGTGCATCCAGATCTTCCCGAATGGTATACCCAGTCGTAATAATGAGCTCATTCTTGCGAATCCACTTATATGCATCCGGTGTCTCCATGATATCCACATACTGAATCACACGATCCCACCGATTCATCTGATAAGGAAAATTAAAAACCAGTACATCATTTCTTTTGCGCTTTTCAGATTATCCAAAGCCAGTGCATCTTTAACCGTGAATGCCATCGGCCCGCCTCCTTCCTTTTCTATTCATTTTCAATGCTTTCCTGCTTATTGTCAATCAAATTCCCTGTCCATTCTTACAGTGGTTCCCCTTTGGGTACTTCTTGCTTTTATATCTATTTAAGGTTTATATTTAGGTCAGAATCTTTATATTTTTCCATTGGAGGGATTTCTATGAAGACTATTGAAACGAAGCATGCTCCGGCTGCGCTGGGACCGTATTCTCAGGCTAAGAAGGTCGGAAATTTTGTATTTTTATCCGGTCAGATCGGAATCAATCCGGAAACGGGAAAGCTTGCTGAGGGTCTGGAGGCTCAGGCTGAGCAGGTTTGCGCAAATATCGAGGCTGTGCTGAAGAAGGCCGGCGCCGATATGGAAGCTGTCGTGAAGACGACTTGTTTCCTGACGGATATGGAAAATTTCGCAGCTTTCAATGAAATTTACGGGAAGCATTTCATCAGCAAGCCCGCCAGAAGCTGTGTGTCTGTCCTGGCTCTCCCTGCCGGGGCGCTTTGTGAAGTGGAAGTCATCGCTCACGTCAAATAAGGAGGATTTCTTATGGATTTCAAGACGCTTTGCACCGGATGCCGTACGTACCGCCGTTTCACGCAGGAAAAGATCGCTCCGGAAGTATTGGATGAATTGATGGACAATGTCCGCATTGCGAACAGCGCGATGAACGGGCAGGTGCTCCGTTATGTGCTGGTGAAGGATCCGGATCTTGTTGCCAAGATGCAGCCGATGATCCACTGGGCCGCTGCTCTTCCAAAGGAGCTCGGCACGCCGAAGGTAGGCGAACAGCCGACGGCTTTCGTCCTTATCTGCAAGGAAGGCCGCGGCAATCCGTGGGCTGATGTGGATGTGGGCATCGCAGCAAGGACGATTACGCTGAATGCGTACAGCTACGGCATCGGCTCGGCTATGCTGGGTGCTGTCGAATTCCCGAAGATGACGGAGCTCTTGGGCGTTCCGGAAGACTGGAATCCGCGTCTCCTGATTGCTCTGGGATACCCGGGCTGCAAGAGCACGATCGTCGACGTTCCTGAGAATGGTTCGATCAAGTATTATCTGGATGAAAACAAGGACTACTGCGTCCCGAAACGTCCGCTTGATGAAATCTGCATCAAGAAATAAGGAAATAGAAAAGGACTGCGGAAATACAGTTTCGTGTATTTCTGCAGTCCCTTTTGGGTGGGGGGAAAACCGTTCTTCTGATAAAACCATACAACCGAGCTATGCTCGTGGAACCTTTTCATATTTTAAAAACCAATGAATACTGCACCCCTTTCTCCGGCAATATTAAAAAATTTCACAAAATAAAAACCATACAACCAGACTAAAGTCTGTCCGAACTACTGTATCCACCACAAAAGTGGTCCCCCTTCTCTTCCAGAGCAAGGTCAAAGGCATTCTTCCCCGCTGAGGCAGGTCAAGTTCCTCCACTACGGTGCTAACGGATAGTATCGAATGAGTATCTTACGGTTTTCATTTACGGTGAACGTATTTAAATGATAGTGATAATATCGGTAAGGGTCGGTACGGAAGGTTTTAACCTGCCCGTCGGGGAAGGATCCAGCCTACATTTATACTGATGCTGGAGAAAGGGGTGCAGTTCCTTCGAGTGAAGCTCGGTCGTCCGGTTTTCCCTTTTTCCACGAACGAAGTTATATAAGTTTAAGACAAATCAGATTGGATATTTTTCATTTCTCATCGCAGGGCTGCCCCCAACGGAGGGAAGTGCCCGAAGGGCGAAAGGGGTGCAGTTTCTAAAA
>ERZ791603.2820-NODE-2820-length-10477-cov-9.663116_pt1 | contig 10477 bp, 7 predicted proteins | sample MGYA00509966_ERZ791603 | MGnify/ENA primary metagenome ERZ791603 (study PRJEB30046, sample SAMN00791931) | human gut metagenome | study: EMG produced TPA metagenomics assembly of the A metagenome-wide association study of gut microbiota in type 2...
GGACGTTTAGACGCAAGAAGGACGCTGAAGAGCTTAGTTGCGGATTTGAGGATAAATATTTTGATAATGAAACCGTGCAATATTTGTCATTACTGCTTGACTGTTTGGCAATCTTAATGCTTGAATCAAATTCATATATTTACTTACTGTTACTTTCGTTTGTTATAGGCTCGATACATGATGCCATTATATCCATCAGTTTAGACAGACCTTCGGTCTGCGGCTGCTGACTGGCTGTCACATGTATCTGGTATTTTGCCGTTTGGTTGGTCATGCGGGTGTTCTCGCGGGCGGTCGTGACTTTGCCGCTGATTTCCGCATTTATAAACCAATGTTTTGCAGAAGCTTTTGCCTCTACTTCTGCGTTGGTAGTGCTTTTTACGTTTGATGTATCGGTAACCTCCATCTGGAAATCGACATCCACGCGATCTATGAGCAGGGAAGGAATAGGCACCAATCCTATAAACGGAGCCTTGACACTTTGTGACATTGTTGTCATTTTTCCATCCTGCTGTATCGGTCTTTCGACATCGAATTCCAATATACGCGCTTTATTGCCGCTTTTACCATCAAATGCAATTTGCTGGTAGAAATTCCATGCTGTCGCTGCCAATTCCTGTTGTGCTTCGGCTGCTGCAATAAGTGGAGCTGCAATAAGTTCCCGCATGGGAAGCCCCTTGAATTTGTCAGTCACGTTTGAATCTGCTTTAAGAACTGGAGAAGTTTCTCTGTTTTGAGTCTCTTCCAATGCAGCGGAGATAATTTCTTTCGCCTGTCCGCTTACATTTTCATTCAAGTTTTCCGCATTTTCTTGTTGCCCTTGGTTCTTTATTTCTTCTGCCATAACATTTGAATTTTAAAATTGTTAGATATTTTTTACAAAATCGTCAATAATTCGGGAAATGCTCTCCGGAGTCTCCTGAACCTTAAAATTGACGCAAACCTCCATGACATCATCCGCATCCGGTTTTATGTTGCTCATCTGCATCTGGAGATTGGCTCTTTGTGGGCTGGATAACAATAAGTTGTTTTCTGGAATCTGTGATTCCACGCTTCCGACCTTCGCCTTGAACTTTATCTGCACATTATCCATCGCAAGATAATGATGGGATATCAAAGCTATAAGTGGAATATCAATAGTCTTGTCTCCAACCATGATTTTTTTTGATTGGAACGTATTTGCGTTATTTGCATTTGTTCCTTCAAAAAGTCTGGTCAGATTTTGTATCTGATGGTTCTGTAATGTATCTTGTGCACAGTTTACGGCGTACTGCAAACCATTCATAATATCAGAGAATGAATTGGTTTGAACACTGTCCGGCTCATCGTCATTATTTTTCTTGCCTCTGTGAAAAAGTCCCATGTTTTTAATTTAAATACTTGATTTGTTGTCTTTAATGAGCACCAATCTTGACAATGTCCGGCTTACAGCTTCCATATTTACACTGGAGACTATATTATTATTGACAATGCCTTGATGCCAAAACCAATATGGTGGATTCTCCGTGTGTTCCATCACGTCCTCCTTTCTTTATTGGGGTTATACTTCGGTTCTTTCCGTTGCGAGCGGAACTTTTCCGCCCTACGGTTTACTGCTTCCTCAAGGTAGGCAATGCTCCGTTAAGTTCGTAACGCCACTCTGAGCCTGCGTTCTGCAAGGCGGTGTTCATGGCATCGACGGCTTTCTGCCAGGTAACGTAAGTGCCGTCCACCTTCGTGGATTCGGGGGCGGTCTTATAGCCTCGTTCCTGATTGTTCTTCCAATAGCAGGCGGTCACGGTGGTGTAGCTATCTCCAAACAAGCCGCCGATATGCACATTGCCGGTGCTGCTACCCGTACTGGTTACGTTGCCCGTGGCATAGCAGGCAAGGACGCGGCTTCCTCCGTTTAATCCCACTACACCGCCGCCAAAGTTATTCTTTTGGGAAGCTATTTCTAAGGTCACGTTGCCTGTGGCATAGCAAGCTGTCATGGTGCCCCATTTTTCTCCTGCCACACCGCCGACATAGTGCTTTCCCTTCACAGTGGCAGAGGAGCTGCATCCGATGATGGAACCGGCCTTTTGTGAACCCACCACACCGCCGACACAATCTGTGCCGCTGACGCTACCCGACACCGAGCAGTTTTCAATGGTGCCCCAGCTATATCCTACCACGCCGCCAGTACAGCCAAACATGTGATTGCTTGTTATCTGTATGCCTTCCATCACCACGTTCTTCACCATACCAGCTCTATTGAGATAGCCGAACAGACCCACAAATTGGTCATTTGTCGTAACGGTCAACCCCGTGATGGTATGGCCGCCGCCGTCGAAAGTGCCTTTGTATGAGTTATCGAAGCTTGTGCCTATCGGCGTCCAGCCTTTGCCCGTCAGATCAATGTTTTTGTCGAGGGTAATGTTAATGTCGGTCTTACCTCCGTTCACTAATTCGGCTACATTCATCAGGCCATCGGCGGAGGTCACGGTGTAGCTGCCGTCGCTCTCTATGGTATAGCCCAGGTCTTTTGCCGCAGCGAGGGAGACGGTGTAGGTATATTCACCGCCCGCCTGCCAGTCGGTAGCATTCTTCATCTTATAAACGAAGGTCTTGCCGTTAGTGAAGGTGCAGGTAATGAAGGTCGTGCCAGCGGCCACACTTTGCGGGGCTACGAGGGCGGTGTAGGTGTTGCTGCCCTTGTCATACGGGACGATTATATCCGGGTTGTCGCCTTCGGTGGAGAGCCCCGTCAGCAGCACGGATGCCAGCCCCTCGGTGTAGTCCGTCAGAACGATGGTTACCCGCGCCGTGCGGTGGGTGAAGCGGAGCGTGGGGCTACCGTAGGTCACCGTCTGTCCGTCGGCTACGATGAGGTCGCTGCCCTCAAAGTCTTTCTGGGCACTTTGGTTGGCTTTTACCTTTACCGCAGGTAGGGTTGTCTCGCCAGCGGTGTAGGGCCACCACGCTGTGACGGTGATGTCGTTGTGGTTGGTCCAGTAGTACGGGTCGGTGGAGGTCAGCGTGGCGCTGGTGGGGTCGGCGGTGGAGGGCGTCACGTTGTACGTCTTCACCGTGCCGTCCATCAGGACTGCCACGCTCTGCACACCCTCCCAGTCGCCGTCCACGGTGGAACGGGTATTGGCGATGGCTGTCGCAGCGGGGTTCAGCCCCGTGGCGGTAAAGACGATGGGTGTGCCTTCCGCCCCTTCCTGCAGGAAGCCCGCTTCGTCCTGCGTGCAGGCGGCGAGTGAGAGGGCGAGCGCTGCAAGTGCAAAAAATCTTGTCTTCATTATATCTGTTGTTTTATTACTCTGGTTCTTTCCGTTGCGGGCAGAACTTTTTCCGCCCGACGGTTTACTGCTTCCTCAAGGTGGGCAATGCTCCTTTAAGTTCGTAACGCCACTCTGAGCCTGCTTTCTGCAAGGCGGTGTTCATGGCATCAACGGCATTCTCCCAGGTAACGTTAGTGCCGTCCACATTCGTGGCTTCGGGGGCGATGCCTTCCTTATTGTAGCCGATACCTTGTTCATGATTGTTCTTCCAATAGCAGGCGGTCACGGTGGTGTAGTTTCCTCCCAAAAAGCCGCCGATATATACATTGCCAGTGCTACTACCCGTACTGGTTACGTTGCCCGTGGCATAGCAGGCAAGGACGCTGCTTCCTGCGTTGAATCCCACCAGACCGCCGCCAAGGATATTATTTATGGGGTCTATTTCTATGGTCACGTTGCCTGTGGCATAGCAAGCGGCCATGGTGGCACCCGAATTCGTCTCACCTGCCACGCCGCCGACCTGGACCATTCCCTTCACTGTGGCGGAGGAGCTGCATCCGGTGATGGAAGCCTCCCATTGAATACCCACCACACCGCCGGCGCATATCGTGCCGCTGACGCTGCCCGACACCGAGCAGTTTTCAATGGTGCCTCCCCAGCTAAATCCTGCCACGCCGCCGGCATAGCCCAACCTGTGATTGCATGTTATCTGTATGCCATCCATCACCACGTTCTTCACCGTGCCAGCTTTACCGAGCCTGCCGAACAGACCCACATATTGGTCATTTGTCGTAACGGTCAGCCCCATGATGGTATGGCCACCGCCGTCGAAGGTGCCGGTGTATGAGTTATAAAAGTTTGTGCCTATCGGTGACCAGTCTTTGCCCGTGAGGTCGATGTCGGCGGTGAGGGTGCAATTTATCGATCTGTCTTTTTGTGCGGCTTCGTTCCATGCCAGTAGGCCGTCGGCGTTATAGACCGTGTAGGTCTTGGTGTTGCTATCGTAGATGTAGCCCAACTCGGCTGCGCCACTCTCGCCGCCGCCGTCAGCCCAATCACCGATGGTGCAACCCTCTAATGTCAAGCCAGTGGCGTTCACCTTAACGGTATATTTATAGCGGCTGCCCGCTTCTAATACGACGTTGTTCTGCGGGCGGAAGTAGAAGGTGCCGCCGCCGAGTTCCACCTTGACGAACGGTTTGCCTGCCACAACGGTCTGCGGGGCGGTCAGTGCCTCGTAGGTGTTGCCGCTTGCGTTGTAGGTCTTGATGGCGGTCGGGTTGCCGTTATCGGCGGACAGGCTCACGAGGCTCACCGTGGCACCAGCGACGCTCGTGAATCCCGTGCCGGGCTTCAGTTCGATTGTCACGCGTGCCGTGCGGTGGGTAAATTCAAGAGTCGGGTTGTTAAATTCCACCTTCCGGTTCTCAGCAGAGATGAAGTCGCTGTTCTGGAAGTCAGCCAATTTGCTTTGGTCTTCGGCCACCTTCACGGCAGGCATCTGTGTGATGTCAGCCTTGTTGAAGGGCCACCATGCCGATACGGTAATCGGGTCGCGGCTGGTCCAGTAGTACGGGTTGTTCTCGCGTGAAAGCGTGGCACTCTTGAAATCGGTAGAAGCCGTTACGGTGTATTCCTTTACCGCATCGCCCATCTTGAGTGCCACGGAAGTGACGCCCTGCCAGTCGCCGTCCACGGCGGCACGGGTGGAAGGGGCTGCCTGCGGCGTTGCCTCTACGGACAGTCCGGTGGCACGGATGACGACGGGGTATTCACCTTCGGGCAGACGGTTATCGCCAGCAAGTTCGTCCTGCGTGCAGGCGGCGAGGGCGAACAGCAGTGCGGTGGCTGCGGGGATAAATAATCTATGTCTCATAATTCTTCACCCTAATCAATTAATTATTAACATCTTACATATCAGCATTCACTTCTCCGCCGTTTATATCGTTCCACTTTGCAATGGTGGCTTCGCTGACTTCAAGGACTTTGTTGTGTAGCTTGACGGTATAGGTATAGTTGTTGCCCGCCAGCAGTGCGCCATCGGGTATGGTGAGTGTGGCATGATATTCCTGAGCTTTGTAATTCACAACCAACGGCAGGGATGCAACTGTCTGCGGGAAGAGGATGATCGATGACGTGAGATTGCCGTCTGCCAGATTCATGGTCAGTTCTCCGGTCTGTGCCCCGTTGTCTGCGGTGGCAATACCGTCGGCCGTGTTGAACGTACCGGTGAGTAACAATCCGTCCAGCGTGTAACGTTCAGGCTTGACCACGCTGAAATTCACGCCGTCGCCCGCCTCGAAGGTAAGGGTTATCTGGCTCATGCGGTGGTGGAAGGAGTTGTCTTCACCGCCTTTGGCGGTTTTGTCGGTGAAGCTTACTACCGGGTTGTTTTTGTCTCCCGTGGCTCCTGAAGCAAAGAGAAAGTCGATGGCAGGTTGGTTCTGCTGCGCCGTGGCATCGGTCGTGGCTGTGAGGATGCCTCCCACCGCGTTGTACGGATAGTAGGCGCGGAAAGTATGGGTCTTTGTATCTTCGATATAGATAACCTTTCCTTCTGCCTCAAATTTCCCGTTTTTCAGGATGAAAGGCACGTTGCCGTACTGGGAATCGTTGCCGATGTCGGTGATGCCGATACGGTCGCCGGCAGTCCAGGTGGTTCCGCTGGCGCGGGTGGCGGGGGCGATGTCGGCGGTAAACTGGGCGGCCACGGGGTCACCGTTCAGGTTCTCGTTGTCGTTGTTGCAGGCTACCAGTGCGAGGGCGAGCATCGCAAGTGCAAAAAATCTTGTCTTCATTATATTCTGTTATTATATTAGTTAAATTCCATTTCAATAATTGCTGCACCTTAGCAAAATCAAAGCAAGCTTTGCTTCTGCGTTCGGTTTGCTAATTATTTACAAATCGGCATTTACATCATCACCTTTCACTTCTTCCCAGCCGTTGATTTCGACTCCGTCCACTTCCATGCCTTCGGGAGTCTCAACCAGCGTTCCGCCGAGGGTCAGCGATTCGCCCTTTCCGGTGTTGAACCCCTTGAGGGCTTCCGTGATGTCGCTTTTCAGCGTCGTGGGGGTCGGGTTGCCGTCCGCATAGCGGATTTCACCCGTCAGCAGTTGTTCCGTGCCGGTCACACCCAGCAACCGCACCGTGGCTTTCCACTTGCCGGCATCGTCACCTTCGGTTATCTTGGTGAAGGGCAGCACGACGTTTGAAGCGGCTCCGTAGGTATCGGTAGCGAAATTGAGAGTTCTGGCTGCACCCGTCAGATGGGCAACAATCTCCGTGATGCGTCCGGCGGCATCCCCCGTCGGTTTGATGATAAGCGTCAGTTCGCGTACCTGCTGCTTCATTGCGGCGGTCAGCGGATAGTCCTTGTCTTTCTCGATGCTCACCTGTTTCGTATAGGTGAAGAACCATCCCGGGGCATTGTTCACAAAGGCATCCGTTCCTGCCCGGTTTCCCGTGGCTGCGGCAATGGTGGCGGTGGTACCATTTACCATGATTCCTTCAGCAGGGTTCCACACCGCAAGGGTGTAGCTGCCCGGAGCAAACAGATGGTTGGGGGCATGGGTGGCGGAAGTCTCCGTACCCGTATAGTCACCCATGGTAACCGTCCATGTGGTAGGTATGTCGATACCCTCACCGCGTGCCGACCAGTCGGCTGTCACCGCAATCTTCCCATAGTCGGGATGCGGCGTGTCATAAAGCGTGTCCTTCACGCAGGAAGAGAGCAGCACGGCGGCTGCCATTCCTACCATATTTATATATTGTCTTGCTTTCATACTCTATTCCTCCGTATTAGAATAACTTCCATACCAATGTCACACCGGCGTTGATGGGGCCACACCAATTTTTTGTCTCGTTGCCACAGCGCACGCGCACACCATCGATGACTTCATATTTTTCGAAATCGGCATTCAGGTAGCCCAAACCGAGGTTGAAATCAAGATCTAATGCCTTGTTTAGTCGCAGCTGATAGCCGGCGGTGATGCCGCCACCCATCAGGTCGCCCTGCTTGCCTGTTTCGGAAAGCTTGTAGTTGAACTGTCCAGCCTTGAACATCGCGCCCAGATGCCAGGCTTTCTTCTCACCCATATAGTAACGTACTTCCGGAGCCACTTCCCAGAGTGCATAGCGGCGGTCTTTGTCACTCCAGCTCCAAGAAGTCCACGAGCCGTTTACGGCAATGCCCCACGATGGACAGATGCGCCATTCAAGTCCTAAATCTGGTGTCAAGGTAGCCCAGCGCAGCAGGTTGGCACGCAGGGAGAGATGATAATCAGTTGTGATTTTGGTTTCCGACAGCGTGTCGGCAAGTGTATTTTGTTGAGCGGTTTTCTCGGCTTCTGCCTTTTCAGCGGCAAGTCGGGCTTCTTCCGCCTTGCGCTGCTCTTCGGCAAGCCGTTCCTGCTCGGCACGCTTCTCGGTTTCTAAGCGTTCGGCTTCCGCCTTGCGTCGTGCTTCTGCTTCCGCATCCGTCACGGCTGTTTCCTTTACCGGTACCGTCAGGCGCACGGTGACAAAATCACCCTCTGTCACATGATTGCGGGTAATGAAGTTTTCTTCCTTGATTTTCGCTCGTGTAATCAGTTCTGATTTCACACGGTTGGCACGAATCTTCGCTGTTGCAAGGTTCTTGACTTCACTGCTCTGCGAATTGCAATATCCGTCAACCAATAGCGGCAGTTTGCCGTCAAGAATTGTTGCTTTGTTGTTTTCGATACATTCCAACAGGCGGGCAAGTTCCGTGTCATTGCCATTCCAAGGCACGTAGAACATGTCCTTCTGCGTAACGAACCGGAAGGTGTAGGTCGTGTCTGCTTTCTGCTGCGCAATGACAGGAAAAGTTAGCGTCATCAGCCACAGAAACAGGGTAAGAAAAGTGATTTTTCTGCTCATATAAACTTGAATTCATTATCTTTGTCATCTCCAAAGGTAATAAATGCCATTCAGCGCCCAAAATATTACAAAAACTTTTTTTGCTAAAACACAGCGTTTTATAAAAATTGTCGTTTGAGCACTTTTCACATTGTCGTCTGAGCACTTATTTTGTCAAATCGGCACTTTTTGAGTTGTCGAATTAGCACTTTTTGTAGTATGAGCACTTTTGGAAAATGGGTTTCTGAGAGCTTTTTCATCGGATTTTTACCACGCAAATCACTTCAGATTTGCTTTTTTCCACTTGGCAGGCGTACATCCTTCCTTCTCGGTAAATAATTTGATAAAGTTACTGCGGGAAAGAAAACCGGAAGACTCAGCCAGCTTCTGTATATTGATCTCCGGATGCTCCTTCAGTATGTTTTTCGCATACTCCAACCGGAGACTGGTTATCCATTCGCGGAATGTCATTTTATACGTAGTCTTGATATAAGCGGAAAGATAGGTACGGTTCGTATGAAGTATTTCGGACAGTTCTTTTATGGTAAGTCCCTGCTGGACATAGCCGTCTGTCTTTATCCAGTTGGCCACTTTCTCTATAATTTCTGTATAGGACACTGGAACTTCTTTCTCAGAAACTATTTTAGGTTCTGTTTCTGTATCTGTCAGAAGTTCTTCTTCAGACTGTATATCTTGCTCAAAAGCATTTTCCACCTGTTCATAGAACAGCAGGTAGTTCTGATAGCTGTAGAAAAGATAGCTGTAGAACGGTATTGACGACAAAATCCAGATAAAAACATATTTGTCTGGCAGAAATGTCAGCAATCCGCATCCGACACCGAAGATAACAGCCCAATAAGTGAATATGGAAAGCCATTCGATATATGTACCTATATCATCCGCCTGAGTTTCATTGAAAATCCGAATGGCTCTACGGTATGCAATTATGACTCTGCGAGCTAAAACGACTCCAAAAACGACTAACCATACAGCTAAAGCAAATAAAGAGAATTTTTGCATGATTCCGCTTGGCAACAGGAACAACACAACTCCGGAAAGAGTTGAAAATATAATCCATAAAATGATATGTGTCCACACACGCCGTTTGGTAATGTAAAAACGATCAAGCAACATTATCAATGCCGAACTGAACAGAGAATAGCACAGGAAGTATGTGGACATGTTCATCAATATGGCAGAATCCGCATTTTTGAATCGGATACCAAAGAAGAAATGTACCGAATAATTTGCCGAAAGCAGCAGCATAGCTATACCCATAATCTGTCGGGAGCGGAGATAATTCTTGAAAATTTTCTTTTCAGGAGTCTTTGCAAACAAAAAATAAAAGCCGAAGAATAACATCAATGGCAGTGCGGTATAAAGTGAAAAACTGTATATAGATGGCTCCATTGTTATGCTTATTTGATTTTGATACAAAGTTACGTCTTTTTCTTCACAAATAGACACATAATCTATGATTTAACGTTATAGATTCGGTCATATTAGATTGAAAAATTATTAGAATTAAAGCCAGTGGTGAAAAATTCAACCACTGGCTTTTTCTGTCAAGACTTCGATATTAAAGTTTTACACCTTTGGATTCCGATAAACCGGGTCTCCCTATAATTAAATGACTGCGTACAAAGTCCACGTGCGGGCTTTCCGGCTGTTGTTCCGTCTGTTTTTTCTCGTTGCCTTGCCGGTTCTCTTCTGTGTTTTCCTGAGCCGGAGCCAGCTCAAGCTGTATCTTGCGGTCCAGTGCGGCGAGTTCGGACTTCAGCTGTTTCAGCTCGTCCTCCTTCTTCCACACCTTGCCCGCTATCTCCTGCAACTGCGGAATCTCCTTTTCCAGCACTTCGTTCTTAGACTTGTACTGGTCGATGATGGTCGGAATCCTCTCCAATGCGTTCAGAAAGTTTCGTGCGGCAGCAATCGGGTCTGCCATCGCCAGATGCCCGTTGTTGTAGGTGTACTTGTAGTTACCCTCCACCACGAAGCGGTTGTCAGTGAACTCCAGACCTTCTTTGAGTGTCCTCTCGCTGACCACCTTTATCGGAAAGCCGTAAAGTTCCCCGACAGCCTTGTACAGTCCACCAGTCGTGGCGTTCTTGGCGATTTCCTGCAAACGCTTACCGATGACCTTCTCATCCGTTGAATCCACGCCGTCCACCTTGACAAGATTAAGGCGGCTGCCTTCCTTATCAGTCTGCACAACGGAAAGAAAACGGTTCCAGTCTTCCGTCATGGCTTCGATGAAAGCCGTGTTGTTGCGCAGTTCTCCCGTCTTGGATTCCAGCTTGAACTCCGAATCGCGCTTGCCCTTGTTGAACGACTTGCGTTCCCCT
>ERZ791603.2825-NODE-2825-length-10455-cov-4.116442_pt1 | contig 10455 bp, 7 predicted proteins | sample MGYA00509966_ERZ791603 | MGnify/ENA primary metagenome ERZ791603 (study PRJEB30046, sample SAMN00791931) | human gut metagenome | study: EMG produced TPA metagenomics assembly of the A metagenome-wide association study of gut microbiota in type 2...
ATTGTACTGGGTAAACACTGCCACCTTCTGAATATGAGAGTTGGTCATATTACTCAGTGTAAAGTCAATACTGCGGTAGCTGCCTGCAATCGGCATCGCACATATAGCTCTCTTCTGGGAAAGTTCCCGCATCCTGTGATTGTTACCGCCTGCTAAAATAATTCCAATCGCTCTCACTGCTATTCACCTGCCTTAATTAATGTTTTGCCGCTTGCGAGCTGGGAATCCTCATAATCTGCAGCAGCTGTCACTCCGGATATCACTGAGTTTTTGCCTACGCTGATACCGTCAGGAATCACGCTCTTCTCACCGATGGTTACAAGTCCGTGGTTGTAAATATGAGGTGCCGTATCGTTCTCTGCTTCTTCACCGACACCTAATTTTACCTGATTACCTACCACAACATTCTCTGCGATAATCGCCTTGTTGATCTCACATCCTTCACCGATCTGGGTCTGGTTCATGATAATGGAATCCCGGATCACGGTTCCCTTACCGATCGTAACACCACAACCGATGACGGAATTATATACTTCTCCATAGACCTCGGAGCCTTCACCGATGATACTGCGCTCTACCACACTGTCGGCAGCAATATAATCAGGGGGCTGGATCTCGCTCTTGGTATAGATCTTCCAGTATTCCTCATACAGGTTGAATTCCGGTACGATATCGATCAGTTCCATGTTGGCTTCCCAATAGGAACTCAAAGTACCTACATCCTTCCAATAACCGGTGAACTCATACGCATACAGCGGAGCCCCCTTTTCATGGCAGTAAGGAATGACATGCTTACCAAAATCCAGTGCCGGCTGATCTGCCATAGCGATCAGTGCTTCCTTCAATGTCTTCCAGTTAAATATGTAAATACCCATACTTGCAAGATTGCTTCTGGGATGTTCCGGTTTCTCTTCAAAATCCTGAATTCGTTTATCTTCATCTGCGATCACAATACCAAAACGGCTTGCCTCCTCTAATGGAACAGGCATTGTGGCAATTGTAACATCTGCGTTGTTTTCCTTATGGAAATCAAGCATGACTTCATAATCCATCTTGTAGATATGGTCACCAGATAAAATCAGTACATATTCCGGATTGTACTGCTCCATGTAATTCATATTCTGATAAATTGCATTGGCTGTTCCCGAATACCAGTCTGCACCGTCAACAGCCTGATAAGGGCTGAGACAGTTTACACCCGAGTGCATACTGTCAAGATCCCACGGCTGTCCGTTTCCTATGTATTCGTTAAGAACAAGAGGCTGGTACTGTGTGAGAATACCTACAGCGTCAATGCCTGAATTTACACAGTTAGATAACGGGAAATCAATAATACGATATTTGCCGCCAAACGGTACGGCAGGCTTTGCAAGCTTTTTGGTAAGCACGCCAAGACGAGAGCCTTGACCGCCGGCAAGCAGCATAGCCACTACTTCCTTTTTTGGAAACATCTTAAAATACCTCCGATATTTATTTTATTATCTTTATTAAACTTATTAATTACAGTCTTGTGACTGAAAATATCAATTTTCTTTCTGAGCTTCATCGGGTTCAAGTTCTTTTGCACACCTCAGATAGATTACGCTGAGAGGGGGGAGAGTGAGTGAAAGTCCCTGATCAAAACCGTGAATTTTCATTACCTCGGTTTTGATATTATTACCGTTTACAACACCGCTTCCGCCGAAACGCTCTTCATCAGAGTTGAAAACCTCGTCATAAAGACCGTATTTAGGAACACCGATGCAGTATTCGTCACGCCTGATGGGCTGAAAATTACATACCGAAACAATTTCATCACCGTTTTTGTCGGTGCGCTTGAATGCAATAACACTGTTTGTGTAATCGTCATGGTGAATCCAGTCAAAGCCTTTCCAGACCGTGTCAAGCTCGTAGAGCGGCTTGCAGTCAAGATAAAATTTGTTGAGCTCCTTAAAAAATGTTCTGAGCTTTTTATGCTTTTCAAATTCAAGCAAATCCCATTGAATTGCCTCTTCGTGATTCCACTCGTCAAACTGTCCGATTTCAGTTCCCATGAACACGAGTTTCTTGCCCGGATGAGCGTACATATATGTTATGAATGCTCTCACGCCTGCAAACTGCTCGTCATACTTTCCGGGCATCTGCTTTATGAGTGAGCCTTTGCCGTGAGAAACCTCGTCGTGTGAAATCGGCAGAAGAAACTTTTCTGAAAAAGCATAATAAAAGCTGAAAGTAAGACTGTCATGATTGAACGGCCGCCACATCGAATTGAGTGACATATAGTGCAGCATATCGTTCATCCAGCCCATGTTCCACTTGAAGTCGAAACCAAGACCGCCGTCCTCTATTTTATGAGTAAGCTTTGGCCACGATGTGTTTTCCTCGGCAAACATCATAACATCAGGGTGGTACATATGAACAGCCGTGTTGAGTCTTTTTACAAAATCAACAGCATCGAGATTTTCTTTTCCGCCGAATTTGTTCGGTTCCCATTCGCCCTCGCTTTTACCGTAATCGAGGTAGAGCATAGAGGAGAGTGCGCCGATTCTCAAGCCGTCAATATGATATTTATCGAGCCAGAACATTGCGCATGAAACAAGAAAACTTGTAACCTCGAATCTTGCGTAGTTGAAAAGGCAGGTTCCCCATGAGTCACGCTTGCTTGTTTTTGGATCGTTGCTTTCATAAAGAGGTGAACCGTCAAACCTTGCAAGTCCGAAATCGTCCGTCGGAAAATTTGACGGAACCCAGTCAAGAATCACACCAATGCCTTCACCGTGAAGCTTGTCAACAAAAGCCATAAAATCAGACGGTGTTCCATAGCGTGAAGTCGGGGCATAGTAGCCGGTTGTCTGAAAACCCCAGCTGCCGTCATAGGGATACTCCATAATCGGCATAAGCTGAACATGGGTGTAGTGCATCTCCTTTAGGTAGGGGATAAGCTCATCGGCAAGCTTTTGATAGTTAAAAAAGTTGCCGTCAGGATATTTTCTCCATGAGCCTGCATGTATTTCATAAATATTCATCGGTGACGATGAAATGTTGTTTTCTTTGCGTTTATTAAACCATTCGCTGTCATTCCACGAATAGCTTTCTATATCATATACAACAGAGGCCTGACCGGGGCGGGTTTGAGCATGAAAAGCATACGGATCAGCTTTCATAAGCCTGTCGCCGTATTCGCTTTCAATGCAGTATTTGTATGTACAAAACTCTTTTACACCCTCGACAAACACTTCCCACACACCGTAACCGATGTTATACATATAGTTTGCCTCGTTGTTCCAATTATTAAAATCGCCTGCAACCGAAACGCTCCTTGCGGTTGGTGCCCACACACGGAACACCACTCCGTTTTTGTCGTTACGGTTCACGAGGTGTGCGCCCAAAAAATCATATGCACGCACTGAATCGCCGGTGTGAAAAACTTCAAGAGCCGGTCTTGCCTCGTTAAAGCTGTAATTCATAAGAATTGCTCCTTGTTTAATATCTGTTGATTGTTGATTGTTTGCTTACACTTATATAATACCAAAATTATATGTCAATTTCAAGCAAATTCAAAAAATTTAAAACTAATTTTTCGTGTATATTTTATAAACTGCGACTAAATGTTACATTTTAAAGCATAATTTTACGAATAAAGAAAAATAAGGATAAATATCTTCCGAAAAGGAAAACAAAAAGGGCTGTCCAAAAAGGACAGCCCAAAGAATAATCTGTAAATTCAGATTAGCCAAGCTCAGCGAAATACTTAATTGTTCTTACCATCTGGCTTGTGTATGAGTTCTCGTTGTCATACCAAGAAACAACCTGAACCTCATAAAGATCATCAGCAATCTTTGATACCATTGTCTGTGTAGCATCGAAGAGTGAACCGAATCTCATACCGATTACATCTGAAGAAACGATCGGATCTTCGTTGTAACCGAATGACTCAGAAGCAGCAGCCTTCATAGCAGCATTGATACCTTCAACTGTTACATCAGAACCCTTAACAACAGCTGTAAGAATTGTTGTTGAACCTGTCGGAACAGGAACACGCTGTGCAGAACCGATGAGCTTACCGTTGAGCTCAGGAATTACAAGACCGATAGCCTTTGCAGCACCTGTTGAGTTAGGAACGATGTTAGCAGCACCTGCTCTTGCTCTTCTCTTGTCGCCCTTTCTGTGAGGACCGTCAAGAATCATCTGATCGCCTGTGTAAGCGTGGATTGTTGACATGATACCGCTCTGGATTTCTGCATACTTGTTAAGTGTGTCAGCCATAGGAGCGAGGCAGTTTGTTGTACATGAAGCAGCTGAAATGATTGTATCGTCAGCTGTAAGAGTCTTTTCGTTTACGCTGTAAACGATTGTCTTGAGGTCGTTGCCTGCAGGAGCAGAAATAACAACCTTCTTAGCGCCGGCATCAATGTGAGCCTGGCTCTTTGCCTTTGATGTATAGAAACCTGTGCACTCGAGAACTACATCAACACCGAGTTCGCCCCAAGGAAGCTCAGCAGCGTTTGGCTTAGCGTAGATTGTGATCTCTTTGCCGTCAACGATGATTGAGCCTTCGCCTGCTTCTACAGTGTGAAGGTTTTCACCGATCTTACCGCAGTAGCCGCCCTGTGCTGTATCGTACTTGAGAAGGTTTGCGAGCATAGCAGGATCTGTAAGATCGTTGATAGCTACTACTTCGTAACCCTCAGCACCGAACATCTGTCTGAAAGCAAGACGACCGATACGGCCGAAACCGTTAATTGCAACTTTTACTGACATAAAAAAATTCCTCCTAAAATTCTAAGGTGCTTCTATTATATTACATTTTTTTCATTTCTTCAATAGCTTGACAAAAATTTAACGAAAAATTTTTGACTTTTTTACAAATACGGTAAAAAACACGGTCACATTTTGTTTTTTTAAGGCAAATTTAAGCTGTAACCGTCAAAAAGCTGTAATCTTTTTTATTTCCGTAATAATTATCTGCAAAATTCCCGTGCTTATTCTTGACAATTTGGTTATTTTATTATAAAATTATATCGTCCGCTGATGCGGATTTTGGCAAAAGTACAGTTTTTGACTTTTGCGACTTTTTTAATCAGACTCTTTAAAAGAGCCGTTATATATAGATATTTTTTATAATTTTTATGGCGTTTCGCCTTTTGAAACGGTCTGTGCAATCTGTATGGTGTTTTGCGGTTGCGTATGTATATATAATGTATTAAAAATATTTACAAAGTAAAAATGAAAATTGAATATCTTTTTAACGGCACCTTTAAAGTCTAATTGATTGGGAACTGTGAAATATTAAAAAATCAAACTAAGGAGGTGTCCAGATTGCCATTGTGGATAAGTATTATCTGCATTGTCGCCGCAGTTGTTATCGGCGCAGGTGCAGGTATTTTCCTTGGAATTGCCATCCGCAAAAACACAGCCGAGAAAGAAATCGGAAGTGCTGAGGAGGAGGCAAAGAAGATTGTGGCTGATGCAATCAAAACAGCCGAAGCAAGGAAAAAAGAAGTAGTCCTTGAGGGTAAAGACGAGGTTCATCGTTTCAGAAACGAGAGCGAGAAAGAAATTTCCGATCGACGCAAGGAAGTTCAGCGTCAGGAGAGAAGAATCCAGCAAAAGGAAGAAACTCTTGACAAAAAGCTTGACAATATGGAACGCAAGGAAGAAAAGGTCAACAAAAAGCTTCGTGATGCAGATGCAAAACTCGAAGAAGTTGAAACTCTGAAAAAGAGCCAGTTTGAAATGCTTGAAAAAATTTCGGGCTACACGGCAGAACAAGCTAAAAGCTATTTGCTTTCACAGCTTGAAAATGAGCTTGCTCACGAGAAGTCGGTTAAGATTATGGAATACACCGAACAGCTCAAAGAGGAAGCAGACGACAAGGCAAGAAACATTATTTCGCTTGCAATTCAGCGACTTGCAGCTGAGCAGGTTTCAGAGGCAACAATTTCGGTTGTTCCTCTGCCAAATGACGAGATGAAGGGCAGAATCATCGGTAGGGAAGGCCGTAACATCAGAGCTATCGAAACTCTTACGGGTGTTGATCTTATTATTGATGATACGCCGGAGGCTATCACGCTCTCATGCTTTGAGCCTGTAAGAAGAGAAATTGCAAGAATTGCACTTGAAAAGCTTATTGCAGACGGCAGAATCCATCCCGCAAGAATTGAGGAGATGGTTGAAAAGGCAAGAAGAGAGGTTGAATCCGAAATCAAGCGTACAGGTGAGAGAGCCGTGCTTGACGCAGGTGTTCATAACATTCATCCGGAGCTTGTCAAGCTTCTCGGCAGACTTCGTTACCGTACAAGCTACGGTCAGAATGTACTTGATCACTCTCTTGAAGTTTCATACATTGCAGGTATGATGGCGAGCGAGCTTGGTCTTGATCCTACAATTGCTAAGCGTGCGGGTCTTTTGCACGATATAGGTAAATCCATTGACCATGAGGTTGAGGGAACACATATTCAGATTGGTGTCGATCTTGCCAAAAAGTATAAGGAAAGCGACGCTGTTATTCACGCTATTCACGCTCACCACGGTGATGTTGAGGCGAGAACAATTGTTGCCTGTCTTGTACAGGCGGCAGACGCTATTTCAGCCGCAAGACCGGGTGCAAGAAGAGAAAATGTTGAAAACTACATTAAGCGACTCCAGAAGCTTGAAGAGGTTGCGTCTTCTTTTGACGGTGTTGAGCGTACCTTTGCAATTCAGGCAGGCCGTGAGGTTAGAGTTATGGTTAAGCCTGAAATTGTCAATGATGAGCGTATGATTCCGCTTGCAAGAGATATCTGTAAAAAAATCGAAGAAGAGCTTGAATATCCCGGACAGATTAAGGTTAATATTATCCGTGAAAGCAGAGCGTCCGATTTTGCAAAATAAAATATCTTGATTTTAACTACGGTTGACAGGACTATGTTGACCGTAGTTTTTATTTTGTAGGGACGATATTATCCGCCAGTACAGCGAGCCGCCGTACCTGATTCGTGTAGATAGGTTCATTAAATGAAAAATTGAAAATGGAAAATGGAAAATTGCGGTTGGGAAGATGGTTTGCGATATAAAAAACATATTATGCCCGAGCGTAGTATAGTAGCTGTTTGCACAATTTAATGTAGCGGTGAACTGTGTTAGCCGCTACAAACGCTACAAAGAATATGTTGTAATCAAAAAATAATTTGCAAGAAAATTAAATAAACTTGCAAAAATTAAATTTGTGCCGCAGCTTAGATTTTTGACCTGTTATTGTAAACTGTAATTTAAAAAACAGCAAAAAACTTTAAAAAATATTCAAAAAAGTATTGACAATCGGTTAATGAGGCTTTATAATTCAAGACAGTAAGGCAAAGGTCTTACGAAGTTTTCGGAAAACTGAATATAAAAAGGACAAGGAAGTTCACTTTGGTTTCTTCTGATTTTGCAACAAATTTTTAAAAACTTGCAAAATCGGATAAAAACATTGTGAGCTTTATTTTTTTGCTTAGGCAAAAACGGTTTATGTGGAGGTTAAAAATGGATTCAGGAAATATAGGCTTTGTGCTGCTTTGTGCGGCTTTCGTATTTGTAATGACTCCGGGTCTTGCAATGTTCTACGGCGGTCTTGTACGAAAGAAAAATGTTGTAAACACAATGATGACATCAATTTTTATTATCGGTGTCGGAATTGTTATGTGGGTGCTTTTCGGTTATTCGCTTTCGTTTGCTCCTTCGGGAAATGCTTTTATCGGTGATTTCCGTTGGCTCGGTCTTGAAGGTGTTTCACTCACTGAGGGTTACACGGATGATGCGTCAATTCCGAATATGGTATTCTCTGCGTTCCAGATGATGTTTGCCGTAATCACTCCTGCTCTTATTACGGGTGCGGTTGCAGGCAGAATGAAGTTTAAGTCAATTTTCGTTTTCACAATTTTCTGGTCGCTTATCGTTTATTATCCGCTCGCTCACATGGTGTGGGGACAGGGAGGACTTTTAGGTGCAGACGGTATCGGCGCTCTCGACTTTGCAGGCGGCGATGTTGTACATATCAGTTCGGGTGTTTCGGCACTTGTACTCTGCATACTCCTCGGCAAGCGTCACGATTATGAACATTCAATTTACAGAATTCACAATATCCCGACAGTTGTACTCGGTGCGTCACTCCTTATGTTCGGTTGGTTCGGCTTTAATGCGGGTTCTGCACTTGCCGCCGACGGCCTTGCGGCTCACGCATTTATGACAACGGGTGTTTCAGCCGCAGCTGCAATGCTCTCGTGGATGCTCTGCGATATTATCAAGAACAAAAAGCCTACGCTTATCGGCGCAAGCACGGGTATGGTTGCAGGTCTTGTAGGTATCACGCCCGGTGCCGGCTTTGTTCCGATGTGGGCGGCAGTTATTATCGGTTTGACAACAAGCCCAGTTTGCTATATTATGATTTCATACGGCAAGAAAAAATTCGGCTTTGACGATGCGCTTGACGCATTCAGCTGTCACGGTACAGGCGGTATCTGGGGCGGACTTCTCACAGGTGTGTTCTCATGCACGACAATCAACAGCAGTGCAGGTAACGGTCTTGTGTATGGTGAGTTTGCACAGTTCGGTGCTCAGGCGGCAGGTATCGGCATCACAATTGTAATTGCGGTTGTCGGAACACTCATCTGCTACGGCATCACAAGACTTCTTACAGGCAAAATCAGGGTTGACCTCAGAGATGAGCTTATGGGTCTTGATGTTTCACAGCACGGTGAATCTGCTTATCCGTCATTTAACGGTCTTGATAACTAACGGAGGTTTTAAAGTATGGAAAACAATAACGATATTCAGCTTATAAAAATAGAGGCCGTTGTTCGTGAAGAAATGTTTGTAGATGTCAAAAAGGCTCTCACGGATATCGGCGTAAACGGAATTACAGCGTATCAGGTTGTAGGCTGCGGAATTCAGCGAGGTATGTCGGAGTATGTAAGAGGACAGAAAGTTGATGTTCAGGTTTTGCCGAAAATCAAGTTTGAAATTGTTGTTTCTTCCGAAGAATGGGAGAGAAAAACAATTGAGGCAATCAGAAAAACAGCCTTTACGGGCAACCCGGGTGACGGTAAAATATTTACCTACTATCTTAAACAGGCGGTTAAAATCCGTACGGGAGAAACAGGCTACGATGCAATTCAGACTCCCAACTTTGATGACTGATATTTTCCTATTTTCCTATATCAAAAAAGTGCGTACCGAATTTCGGTACGCACTTTTTGCTACATGAAAATTATTTGTATATGTTCGACTCGTGTATATCACATATTTATTCTAATTTGGTTAATGCTTTAATGACCTTTTGCTCAAGCTCTTTTTGTTGTGAAGCAGTAAGTTTATTTGATGTTCTTACCAAGACGGTACCAATTACAGTATGTGTTCCATTTGCGAAAATAGTTCCATCGTAAGTGGCAAGATATTCTTTGCGTTTTTCGGCATCTTCTTCTTTAGCATAAACTTCAATTGCACCACCTGCATCAGTGCCTTTATCAATCAATACATCATCATACTCACCTGATGTATAAACCTTACTTTGATTTACCTTTTTACTTTCAAAATAAATAGTAGCAGTATAGCCACCTTCTTTATGCAAATTTCCGTTTGGATCTTGGTCTTCTGTTACTGCTCTTGCATCAACAATATCATCAACTGTCAGAAGCCTTTGTATTACAAATTCTTCTGTTGGATTTGTTACTTGTTTGTATTGCTTTTTGCTGTTTTCTAAATTTGTATATGCATCTGATAAAGCTGTTATTTTATCTGAATAGTCTATTGGAACGCTAAGTTCCTTTGTTTTGTTTAGAATATCTTCTGTGCCTTTTGGCATTTCTCCTACTACAATCTTGGATGCCCCAGCATCTTTGATTGCTTCTTTAGCAGCATCAACAGTAGATTTATCAAGAGGTTTATCGGTATTATCTACTAATTTTTGGAGCTTTTTTATTTCCGTATCCAGCTGCTTATTTTTCTCTTTGATATTACTTATAACAGCATTATATGTATCTACAGCCTCGTTGTGTGGTTTGAAATATCCGAAATATGCCCCACACCCTCCTGCAATCAATACAACAATTGTAATAACTGCTATAATTATTATTTTTGTTCTTTTCTTCATTTGATTTTGCTCCCTTTCTATTATGTTTTGTAACAATTATCTGCAATATTTATTAATATCTATAATTGTGTAATCTTAATATTTGTTGTAATTATATCTATCAGATATGGGTACACTTATACATATTCTTTACACACAATGAAAGATAATTGTTCCCTTTATCTATTAATTACATATTTTACCACATTAACTGTTATAATTCAATACTCTATGACAAATATATAGTGATTTTTATATGAGTGTAGTACTTCAATGCCTTTGTTGTAAGTCTTTGATTTTATGTTTTGGAATTTTTTTGCCATTAACTCGAAAAAATTGTAATACATAAAGATGTATCGCAAAAACTAAAAGATGGTAATAACTACTTT
>ERZ791603.2839-NODE-2839-length-10424-cov-3.072717_pt1 | contig 10424 bp, 9 predicted proteins | sample MGYA00509966_ERZ791603 | MGnify/ENA primary metagenome ERZ791603 (study PRJEB30046, sample SAMN00791931) | human gut metagenome | study: EMG produced TPA metagenomics assembly of the A metagenome-wide association study of gut microbiota in type 2...
AAGACGAAGTGCGTAAGATTGGTCTGGAGCTGGGCCTGCCGTACGACATGCTCTACCGTCACCCGTTCCCGGGACCAGGCCTTGGCGTTCGTGTGCTGGGTGAAGTGAAGAAAGAGTACTGTGACCTGCTGCGCCGTGCTGACGCCATCTTCATTGAAGAACTGCGTAAAGCGGACCTGTACGACAAAGTCAGCCAGGCGTTCACTGTGTTCCTGCCGGTACGTTCCGTTGGCGTAATGGGCGATGGTCGTAAGTATGACTGGGTTGTCTCTCTGCGTGCTGTCGAAACCATCGACTTTATGACCGCACACTGGGCGCATCTGCCGTACGATTTCCTCGGTCGCGTTTCCAACCGCATTATCAATGAAGTGAACGGTATTTCCCGCGTGGTGTATGACATCAGCGGCAAGCCGCCAGCTACCATTGAGTGGGAATGATTTTAATCCCTGCACTATGAATGAACAAAACCCTCTGTTACTACAGAGGGTTTTTTATCTTCAAGAATCATAGGCTTGAAGTTACTAACATCGATTAATTAAACCAGCTGTCCGATTTGTTCTCTTCTGCTTTGCCCACGCTTTTCATCAGATCGCGACCGCCTTCAGTCATATTTCTGTTGGCGTCAGCTTCAGATTGCACCACATCGGTTTGCGCAGCTTTGTGCTTCAGTTCCTGATCGATAAATTCGTTTTCGCGCTTAACGCGGGCTTCTTCTTTCGCCAGCGCCAGTTTTTGTTTCTGAATCTCTAAGCTGCGTAGCTCATCTTCATAACTTTGATCGCGTTTTTTGTCCGCAGAGGCTTCGGCGTCCAGTTTATCCTGACGAGCTTTCTTATTTGCTGCTGCCGTTGCCGCTCTTTTGTTAGCGGCGGCCTGGGCATTTGCGCGACGTTGCTTCTCTTGCTGGATTTCCCTGTTGCGCTCCGCGACCCATTCGTCATGCTGCCTTTGCTCTTCATTTTTACCTTGCTGTTCAGCTTCTGCTACAGCAGAGAGTTGATCCTGCAATGATGAGGCGATAGCCGGATAGCTTAAGGAGGCCAAGATGGCGCAAAGAAAAACTTTCTTCATGACTCCTCCTGATTATTAGCTCTTTTCAGGACATTTAGTATTTGGCTGAATACGCGTTTCGTTATACGTTGTGGTAATAACAACGGCTAAACCTGTCGTAAACTGGCACTCTTTACCCACCTGGGTAGAGGTATACACTTTGGTGCCTTCCTTATATGTTAAAGAAACACCTTCCACTAAGGTTTTATCATTCACCATAGAACCCGCTGCCGCGCCTACAGCTCCGCCGCCAACTGCCCCTGCCGTCGTTCCGGAATTGCTGCCAGAACCGACGTTGTGGCCGATAACACCGCCAGCGACTGCGCCAATAAGCGCGCCGAAGGCTTGTGCGTTCCGTTTATTTTGGGAGTTGTCTACGGCAACTTTTGCGGGAAGAATGGAAATAATATTAACGGTTTTAGTTTCTTGTTTGGTATTCAGTTGATCGGTTTGATAAACATCGGCAGCATGATCGTCAGCATTTGACTGGCATCCTGCCAGAGTGAATGACGCTAACATTGCCACAGGCAGAAGACATTTTTTAAATTTCATCACTATTCCTTGTTATACACATTACGAAAAATAAGACATTTAAGATCATCAAAAGAGGAAAGTAAATGTATTGCGTATAAAGGGATAGATTAAATTTATTAAAATTCACGCAGGGAATAATTTATAAAAATATATCATTACAACATATATATTAATTTTATATTTATTTCGCAGCCAAACAGGATAAACATCAGTCAGGACAAAGACGTAAAATTTAAGATGAAAGAATATCTGCCGCTTTGATAATTCCAAAGAGCAAAAGCATCCGACAGCGAAGTGCCGTTAGGTTCTGTGAAAGTGGAGAAGGTAACCGCTAACGTTGTACCGGTGATTCGACGGAGAGTGTGGATTGCTGAGCTTCTTTTTTGCTCTGATGGTGCTGCCAGGCACCGACGGACGAGTAGATAAAACGGCCAAAGAAGAAGATAAAGCTGATGAGCAGTACGATACGGGTCATGCGACTGTTAAATCGGTGTCGTTTTCGCATACTGGTTGCCTGACTCACAAAAGGTTCCTTGAAGTATGTCCCACGCTGTGGACGGTACTTACATTAAGGCACAACAGGACAAAATGGTCAATTCTTCGTTATGTAAAAAAGCGTCAGTGGATACATATTTTAATGTTATGGAAGTTAATTTAATTATTTACAATGATGATGTAATAATGATGAATTAACATGATAAACGTAATAATTCATTAATCAGGGTTATTTTGTTTGATATATATCAATTGGAACTTTCATATGACACTTAGAATCAATGCTCTCTATAGTGATGAATAATCATCATTCGAAGTCAGGTGGGATGCCTGTCTGAATACACCTCCTTCAGGATGTGGGGGATTCTGCTGAGCATCTATGAAACTGAATGCAACTTATATAAAAATACGTGATAAATGGTGGGGGCTTCCGCTGTTCCTGCCTTCTTTAATCTTGCCCATTTTCGCCCACATTAATACTTTCGCGCATATTTCTTCCGGTGAGGTTTTTCTCTTTTATCTGCCTCTGGCACTGATGATCAGCATGATGATGTTTTTCAGCTGGGCGGCATTGCCAGGGATCGCCTTAGGGATTTTTGTCCGCAAATATGCAGAGCTGGGTTTTTACGAAACGCTATCATTAACGGCTAATTTTATTATCATTATCATTCTCTGTTGGGGCGGTTACAGGGTCTTTACTCCCCGGCGTAACAACGTTTCACATGGTGATACCCGTTTAATTTCCCAGCGTATATTCTGGCAGATTGTGTTTCCTGCAACGCTGTTTCTGATACTTTTCCAGTTTGCTGCATTTGTAGGATTACTGGCGAGCAGAGAAAATCTGGTCGGTGTCATGCCTTTTAACCTCGGGACTTTAATCAATTATCAGGCCTTACTGGTGGGTAATCTGATCGGTGTCCCGCTGTGCTACTTCATCATTCGGGTAGTGCGAAATCCATTTTATTTACGTAGCTATTATTCGCAATTAAAACAGCAGGTTGATGCCAAAGTCACCAAAAAAGAGTTCGCGCTCTGGCTACTGGCATTAGGTGCTTTATTGTTGCTGTTATGCATGCCGTTAAATGAAAAAAGCACAATTTTTAGCACCAATTATACCTTGTCATTATTGCTGCCCCTGATGATGTGGGGAGCGATGCGCTATGGTTATAAGCTGATTTCGCTGCTCTGGGCGGTCGTGTTGATGATCAGCATCCACAGCTATCAAAATTACATTCCCATTTATCCTGGCTATACCACGCAGCTGACCATAACCTCCTCCAGTTATCTGGTATTCTCTTTTATTGTCAATTATATGGCTGTACTGGCAACTCGTCAGCGAGCGGTAGTCAGACGCATTCAGCGGCTTGCGTATGTGGACCCGGTGGTTCATCTGCCAAATGTTCGCGCCCTGAATCGCGCGTTGCGTGATGCCCCCTGGTCTGCGCTTTGTTATTTACGCATCCCTGGCATGGAAATGCTGGTTAAGAACTATGGCATCATGCTGCGGATTCAATACAAGCAAAAACTTTCTCACTGGCTGTCACCCTTGCTGGAACCGGGTGAAGATGTTTATCAGCTTTCGGGTAACGATCTCGCGCTGCGGCTGAATACAGAATCGCACCAGGAGCGCATTACCGCACTGGATAGCCATCTCAAGCAATTTCGTTTCTTTTGGGATGGCATGCCGATGCAACCGCAGATTGGCGTCAGTTACTGCTATGTGCGCTCGCCAGTGAATCATATCTACCTGCTGCTGGGAGAGCTAAATACGGTCGCCGAACTTTCCATCGTGACCAACGCCCCGGAAAATATGCAGCGTCGCGGGGCAATGTATTTGCAACGCGAATTGAAAGATAAAGTCGCGATGATGAATCGACTACAGCAGGCGCTGGAACACAACCATTTTTTCCTGATGGCCCAGCCGATTACCGGTATGCGTGGTGATGTTTACCATGAAATTCTTCTGCGCATGAAAGGTGAGAATGATGAACTGATCGGCCCCGATAGCTTCTTGCCGGTCGCGCACGAATTTGGTTTATCGTCGAGTATCGACATGTGGGTCATTGAGCATACGCTGCAATTTATGGCTGAAAACAGAGCGAAGATGCCCGCTCACCGTTTTGCTATTAATCTGTCTCCAACCTCGGTATGTCAGGCTCGTTTTCCTGTTGAAGTCAGTCAGTTGCTGGATAAATATCAGATTGAAGCGTGGCAACTTATTTTTGAAGTCACCGAAAGTAATGCTCTGACCAATGTTAAGCAGGCGCAAATCACCTTGCAGCATCTTCAGGAATTAGGCTGCCAGATTGCGATTGATGATTTCGGCACCGGCTACGCCAGCTATGCGCGGCTTAAAAATGTGAATGCCGATCTGCTTAAAATTGACGGCAGTTTTATCCGCAATATTGTGTCAAATAGTCTGGATTATCAGATAGTGGCATCGATTTGCCACCTGGCGCGAATGAAGAAAATGCGGGTAGTGGCAGAGTACGTTGAAAACGAAGAGATCCGCGAGGCGGTGCTCTCTTTGGGGATCGATTATATGCAGGGTTATCTTATTGGTAAGCCGCAACCGTTAATTGATACGCTGAATGAAATCGAACCCATTCGCGAAAGTGCCTGAATAATGCGGGCCGACATTTCTCGTCGGCCCGCAAAGCATTAAGCGGCGATTTCAGGTGTACTTTCTTCTTCAATTTTCAACCGCCAGCCAGCCACGCCTTCCCAGTATTCTTGCTCCTTTTCCAGATCAAGCAGTACCAGCGCATTCTGACTAAACCAGTCATGCGGGAAACGCAGTGTCCAGTGACTGTCATCAGTAATCAGCGTCAATGTTGGCGGTGTGGTGGTTGCCTGACGCTGATTGTTGAGTAATACGCCAAGGCGCAATAACTGTATCAGTGGCAGGAACTGTTTCTTCTTAAACAAGGTAAAGCGCGGCAGATCGTCGAGTTTAATCGCTTTACGGTGATAGCGCACCAGTGTCGCCATCATCAGCTGCTGTTCCTGATTAAAACCCGGCAAGTCACTGTTTTGTAGAATATAAGCGGAGTGGCGATGCAAACCGCTGTGGTTGATATTCAACCCGACCTCATGCAGCATGGCGGCCCATCGCAGTAGCGCCTCCAGCTGCGGATGCGCCAGCTTCGGTTGCTGTTCCCGCCACTGTTCGTACATTTGCATAGTGGTATCCAGCACTCGTCGGGCCTGTTCGCTGTCGATGTGATACTGGTTGGCGAGGCTGCTGGCGGTGCGACTACGCACATCCTGATGACGGAAACGTCCTTCCATTTCATACAGTACGCCTTCGCGTAACGCCCCGTCAGAAAGGCGCAGTTCACGGATGGCTAAAGCATCAAACACACCGCATAAAATCGCCAGTCCAGGAACGAAGACTGTTTTCCGCTCTTCGGAAAGACCCGGTAAACTCAGCGATGCGAAATTACGGTGACGTAAAACTTCTTTTACCAGTTTTTCCAGACGTTCCGGGGTAATTATCCCGTCTTTCTCGCCCATTTCCATTAACACTTCATGGGCGGCTTTTATGGTACCGGAAGCGCCCATTGCCACGTTCCAGCCCTGAATACGGAATTGCCAGGTTAAAGTTTCCAGTTTTTGTGCTGCCGCCATACGAGCGCGCTGAAAATTCTCTTTATTGATGACCCCGCCAGGGAAGTAAAGCTGGGCAAAGCTGACACAACCCATCCGGCGGCTTTCAACGAGAATCGGTTCGAAATTTTCACCAATCACCAGTTCCGTAGATCCGCCGCCAATATCAATAACCAGTTTGCGACCTTTTTCCGGTTGGGTATGTTCCACTCCCATAAAAATCAGACGGGCTTCTTCATTACCGGAAATAATTTCAATCGGGTAGGGAATGACCTTTTCCGCGCGTTTCAGAAAGTCAGTGGCGTTCAGCGCCTGACGCAGCGTATGGGTACCAACTATACAGACGCTGGCAGGAGAAAACCCTTGTAGCCGTTCGGCAAAAAGCGACAGACAGTTCAAACCGCGCGTCATTGCCTCTTCACTCAACATATTATCTGGCCCCAGGCCGTCCGCCAGATGCACCCGCTGTTTCAGGCGGCCAATAATCTGCATGGCACCATCTACCACACGGGCTATGACCATGTGAAAACTGTTTGAACCAAGATCGACCGCAGCAAACTCCTGCGGACGAGGGGATTTATCGTGTATTGGCATAGGGTTATTCAGGTTGTTCGAGTGATTTGATGTAGTCATAAATCGCCAACTGCGCCCGTACTTTGCGGCGATTGCCGCGGGGAACGTAGCGATTACTGAGTTCTTTATCGATATAACGAGCTTTGACCGTATCGCTGAACAATATGTCGATGATGTCCAGCACCCGCTGCTTCAGGCGCGGATCGAGCAGCGGCGTCGCCACTTCAATACGATAATCAATATTGCGCGTCATCCAGTCGGCGGAAGAAAGGTAGACCTTTTTATCGCCGCCATTTTCAAAAATATAAACCCGGTCATGTTCAAGGTAACGGTCAACAATACTGATGGCACGAATGTTGTCGCTAATGCCTTCCAGATTGGGGATCAGCGAACACATTCCGCGAACCAGCAGATTAACCGGTACGCCGGAGCTGGAGGCCGCATACAGACGATCAACCAGGCCTTTATCGACAAGGTTATTTAGCTTCAGGGTGATACCGCTGGGCAGCCCTTGCTGCGCGTTGGCGATTTCGCGGTCTACCATTTCATATAACAGACGGCGAGAGTTTTGCGGTGACACCATTAAATAATCAAATGTCACCGGGCGGTATGGGTTTTCAATAAAGTTAAATACCCGCCGTACTTCGTTGGTGATACGCGCATCGGCGGTCAGCAATGAATAGTCAGTATAAAGACGCGCGGTTTTTTCGTTAAAGTTCCCGGTCCCGATGTGTGCGTAACGCACCACTTCACCGTTTTCTTTTCGTGAAATCAGGAACAGTTTGGCGTGAATTTTCAGCCCCGGCGCAGAGAAGATAACGTGCACGCCTGCTTCGGTCAGGCGCTTCGCCCAGTGAATGTTAGCTTCTTCGTCGAAACGCGCCTGTAACTCAACCACCACGGTGACTTTCTTACCGTTATGTGCGGCGTGGATCATCGAGTCGATGATGCGTGAATCTTTCGCCACGCGGTAAATGTTAATTTTAATCGCCAGTACGCTCGGGTCGAACGAAGCCTGACGCAGCAGTTCCAGCACATGCTCAAAGGTGTGATAAGGATAATAGAGCAACACATCGCGTTCGCGAATGGCATCAAAACCATTGCGGAACTGGGCTTTATCAAACCAAATATGGCGTAAACGCGGCAGTGGTTTGTTCACCAGATTGGCTTTGCCGACATTGGGGAAATTAATAAAGTCTTTAAAATTATGATAACGACCGCCGGGGACGATGGAGTCGTAGCGGGAAATAGTCAGTTTTTCGCGTAACACTTCAACCAGCGCATTGGGCATATCGCGCTGATAAACAAAACGCACCGGCTCAGCAGTTAAACGCTGCTTGAGACTGGAAGACATCAACTCCATCAGGCTGGCTTCCATCTCATGCACTAAATCGTATTCGGCATCGCGGGTCATCTTCATTGAATAGGCATTCAGCGCGTCATAATCAAAGAAGCCTTTGAAAATATCATCAAGGCAGTAACGCAGAATGTTATCCAGAAGAATCATCGGCTTGCGTCGACGCGGCGCTTCTGGCGGTAAATTCACAAAGCGCGGCACTTTATCTGATGGGATCTCCAGCAGCGCGTAACGGATGGTATCGCCACGGATAATTTCCACCGCCAGATAGGTGTAATCATCTTTCAGGAACTGCACTAAGTCAGTGTCAGGATTGATTAAAATCGGCGTAATGTGCTGACGCAGATACTGCTTAAAATAATGACGCAGCCAGTTTTGTTGATTGACGGAGAGCTGGCGTTCATTAATCAGGAAGATCTGGTTACGCGCCATCTCCAGCAGCAGCTCGTTGTAGAGGCCGTCGAATTCCTGATCGGCTTTCAGCACCCGGGACTGAATTTTGCCCAGTAAATGGCGGGAATGAGAGTTGGAGCCTTGTTCTTCGCTAATAATGATGCGTCGCTTCAGTTCAGCGAAGCGGACTTTATAGAACTCATCAAGGTTATTGGAATAGATCCCCAGGAAACGCATCCTTTCAATCAGCGGGTTAGATTTGTCCGCCGCTTCCTGAAGCACGCGTTCATTGAACGATAACCAACTGAGCTCTTTTTCGATGTATAGCTTTTCCTGACCCATTACCACTTTTACTCCGTTTTATTCACGGGACACTGCCTGGATATTATGGCGAGCAATATTGGCAGATGTCCAACTATGCCAGAAAAGGGGGAAAAAAACTGCTGGAGCTTGCGATTTACAGGTGAATTGAAAAACGCCAGCGGCAGAGCTGGCGCTTTAACTACGGGGCATTACTCGTCGGCAGCGTAGCCCTGCGGCGGCAGACGTTGACCATCCAGCCACGCGGCGTTTTCGTGCATTTTCAGACGACCATCTGCAAACCAGCTAATCACCAGTGGATAAATAGCGTGTTCCTGGGTTTGCACGCGGGCGGTGATGTCATCTTCCGTATCACCAGCAAATACCGGGACTTTCGCCTGTAAAATAACCGGGCCACCGTCCAGTTCATCGGTGACGAAATGCACCGATGTACCGTGCTCTTCATCACCATTTTCCAGCGCCTGACGATGGGTGTAATCCGGGATATTTCGGCAGCAGAGAAGGGTGAATGTTCAGCAAACGCCCGGCATAGTGGGAGACAAACGCCGGGCTGAGAATGCGCATAAAACCAGCCAGCACGACCACATCGGGTGCGTACATGTCGATTTCATGAATCAACTCCCGGTCATAGGCCTCACGACTGTCAAACGCGCTGGCGATGAGCGTATGCGTTGCAATACCCGCCTGGCGGGCGCGTTCAAGGCCGAACGCGTCGGCCTTATTGCTGAAAACTGCCCGTACGGTGCCTTTAATTTTGTTGGTTTTACAGGCGTCAATAATTGCCTGTAAATTACTTCCGTTGCCGGAAATAAGCACCACAATATTCATTATTCGATAACCACGCGTTGTTCGGAATCAGAGGCTTTGATGATACCGATTTTCCACGCGTTTTCACCGTTGGCATTGAGTAGGGCGAGGGCTTTGTCCACTTCCGGAGCAGGCAGGGCAATAATCATCCCGACGCCGCAGTTGAAGGTGCGATACATTTCATGGCGCTCAACGTTACCTGCCGTTTGCAGCCAGTTGAACACTTCCGGCCACTGCCAGGAAGATTCATCAATCACTGCCTGGGTATTATCTGGCAATACGCGCGGAATGTTTTCCCAGAAGCCGCCGCCGGTCAGGTGCGCAATGGCATGCACATCGACCTTTTCAATCAACTCCAGCACTGACTTCACGTAAATGCGGGTCGGTGCCAGCAGATGATCGGCTAATGGCTTACCATCAAGTTCGGTGGTTTGCGGATCACAACCGCTGACTTCAAGAATTTTGCGCACCAGCGAATAGCCGTTCGAGTGCGGACCGCTGGAACCGAGTGCAATCAGCACATCGCCGTCGCTGACTTTAGAGCCGTCGATGATTTCTGATTTTTCTACCACGCCAACGCAGAAACCCGCGACATCGTAATCTTCACCGTGATACATCCCCGGCATTTCTGCCGTTTCGCCACCCACCAGTGAACAGCCCGATTGCAGACATCCTTCCGCAATGCCGCTGATCACCGCTGAAGCGGTATCAACATCCAGTTTTCCGGTTGCGTAATAGTCGAGGAAAAACAGCGGTTCTGCACCTTGCACCACCAGGTCATTAACGCACATGGCGACCAGATCAATACCAATGGTGTCGTGACGTTTTAAGTCCATTGCCAGACGCAGCTTGGTACCTACGCCGTCAGTGCCGGAAACCAGCACGGGTTCACGATATTTTTGCGGCAATGCACACAGCGCACCGAAGCCGCCCAGACCGCCCATCACTTCCGGACGACGCGTTTTCTTCACTACGCCTTTGATTCTTCCAACCAGAGCATTACCCGCGTCAATATCAACACCGGCATCTTTGTAGCTAAGAGAGGTTTTATCGGTCACTGCTTGGGTCCCCACGCGTTACTTGCGGTAGAAAAATAAAATTCGGCGCAATTCTAACAGGGAAAGCAAACGTTTGCGAGACTGCTTTACACAACCTTTTTGCACGTCTTTTCCCCAGACGCGCGGCGAAAGAAGACTTGTGCCAGGGCAAAGGTTAGTTTTCGGATGGAATAATCTTCTTTCATAACCATTTGAATATAAAATAACTTTATCTCAAACCGTCATCA
>ERZ791603.2852-NODE-2852-length-10390-cov-2.698210_pt1 | contig 10390 bp, 10 predicted proteins | sample MGYA00509966_ERZ791603 | MGnify/ENA primary metagenome ERZ791603 (study PRJEB30046, sample SAMN00791931) | human gut metagenome | study: EMG produced TPA metagenomics assembly of the A metagenome-wide association study of gut microbiota in type 2...
CCACTCCCGACAAGCCGGAAAGCACGGTGATCTTGTCTTTCAGTAAACTCCGGATTTCATCGACGTGTTCACCGGTTTCTGCCGATACGGCATAACAAGGATACCCGATTTTACGGTAAATCACCGTCAATCCCCCTAACATTGCCTGATCTTCGGCATCATACAGATCCGTTTTATTAAAAACCAGTACGGCAGGAATATTATAAGCTTCTGCAGTTACCAAAAAACGATCGATAAATACGGTAGAAGTCACCGGATGATTAACAGTCACCACCAACAAAGCCAAATCGACATTTGCTGCAATAATATGCGACTCTTTGGACAAATTCGTCGATCTACGGATAATATAATTACGTCTCTTTCCTATTGCCGTAATAACATAGCCTTCACTTCCTTCTTCCAATTCCACCTCATCTCCGACAGCTAACGGATTGGTCGTTCGGATTCCTTCCATCCGGAATTTCCCCCGAATACGGCACTGCACCATATTCCCTTCCTCCAATCTTACCCAATACCAACTACCGGTCGATTTTACGACAATTCCTCTTTTCATCTTTTTCGTCCAAAATTATCATTTTATACCTGCAAAGCTATAAAAATAAAGAGACAGAATCAAGTGATCTGAAATATTTGCAATATGCAGACGGAATGCTCAAATATGGACGGGATGGAATTGCGTATATCAATAAAAAAGGTGTAGAGCAGTGGAACCAGTCTTATCAGATTAAGGATCCGGTTATCAATGTGTCGGGAAAAGCGATGGCGGTCGCAGAGCGCGGTGGAAATGATATTTATGTTATGGATGAAAAAGGCGCGAAGGGAGAAATCCATACGAATTATCCGATCGAGAAGATAGCTGTTGCGGAAAATGGAATTGTCAGTACGATTTTAAATAACGAAAATTCACCAATGGTTGTGTGCTATGATGCGACTACACTCGAAACTGGAAACCATTTATCGTGGCGGTGGTTCCCTGTGCGGTAGGAACGATCCTGCTGCTGGGTATACTGATCTCTCTGTAGCAAAGAAGCAAAGGAGTCTTTATGTTGACATTTGGAAGTATCGGCTGCGGCAATATGGGGGGAGCCATTTTGAGCGGTGTCGCCAAACTGGAAAAATGGCAGGTCATCGGTTTTGATCCTTGCCAGGCTGCGACTGACGCGCTGCATGAGCGTTGCGGCCTGAGGGCGTGTGACGATGAAATCGAAGTAGCGCAGCAAGCGGACGTCATCCTCATTGCCGTGAAGCCGCAACATGTACAGGGCGTGGTGGAAAAAATCGCGCCGCACCTTGACGGCAAACTACTGGTTTCTCTGGCCGCCGGCGTATCCCTGCGGCGCATCAAAACGTATAGCGGCGATACCTGCCCAGCGGTGGTCATCATGCCCAACACGCCGGCTATGGTCGGAGAAGGCTGTTGCGCGTTATGCCTGGATGATCCGACCTTGAATGAAGAACAGAAAAAACTCGTGCTGGAACTCTTTAGCGCCATCAGCACGACGGTGGTTCTGCACGAATCGCACATTCCCGAGTTTTCGGCGTTTATCGGCAGCGGCCCGGCCTTCATCTTTCACCTGCTGGAGTCGTTCGTGGAAGTTGGGTTGCGCCTCGGCTTCTCTTACCACGATGCTAAACAGCTCGCAGAAAAACTGATGGTAGGCAGCGTCCGGCTGGCACAGGAAAACCCCGAAGTACCGCACGCCAAGCTGCGTATGAACGTCTGCTCGCCCGGCGGTTCCTCCATTGTGGGTGTGAATGAAATGGATCGACTGGGGGTACGCGGGGCCATCATCGAGACCGTGTTGGCGACCCATCGCCGTGCCCTTGAAATGTCGGCCGACTAGAAAGACCCCATTCAGGGAACGGCCGGATGGCACCAAGAAAGGGCGGATATCATTCTGGCGGAGGCTAGCTCTGAGCCTCCGCCGTTTTTTTGGGGAGAGATCATGCATGACACCCCTCACAGCTCGCGTTGGGCATCGTTGTGGGCGCTCACATGGCCGCAAATGCTCATGCTTCTCGTACAGTTTGGCATAGGGCTGACGGACGTGTGGGCCGCAGGACGCATCGGGCCGGATATTCAGGCATCCATAGGCCTCATAGCACAATGCCACATGGTCTTGATGGCCGTTGGCATCGCCACGGGCAACGGTGCCGTCGCTGCCGTGAGCCAAAGCATCGGAGCTGGGCGGCAGAGGCGTGCGCGACGTTTCACCGGCTTGGTGCTGCTGGCAGGAATGGTGGCAGGCATTTGCCTAGCACACCTCGGAGGCTCTTTCCGCCAAGATCTGCTGTATATCATGCAGACGCCGCAGCACCTCATGGAGCCTGCGGATACTTTCCTCCAGATATATTTATGGACACTGCCGGGACAATACCTTCTGGCAATAGTGACGGCCGTGCTGCGCGCCGTACGTTCCGTACGCCTGCCGCTTGTTATCACGCTGGTGACGGGGCTGCTCAATATATGGGGCGATCTTGCCTTTGGCCTAGGCTGGTGGGGATTTCCCCGTTATGGGGCTGCCGGGCTTGCATGGTCCACTTTCATTTCTGTAACTCTGGGAGCTTGCATCCTGTTTTTTGCGCTGTTTCCCTTCGGATTGCTCAAGCATGATTCGCTCCCTCCCCTGCGCTGGATGCGCTGCGGAGGGAAGTATCTGCTTCGGATAGGGCTACCCGCTCTGGGAACGTCCTTCCTCTGGCAAACAGGTTTTGTCCTTGTCCTCGTGATCACGATGACGCTCCCCCACGACAACGTCAATGCGCTGGCCGGATTGACCGCAGGCATGCGTATTGAAGCGATTATTTTTCTTCCCGCCGTGGCTTGCCAGATGGCCGTGGCTGTATTGGTGGGGCATTCTCTCGGTAGCGGGAACAAGAAGGAAGCACAACAGTCCGCATACGACATGCTGAAACTGGCGGTCATCGGCATGAGCCTGCTGACCTGTGGCCTTTGGTTCATCCGCGATGAACTGGCCACCCTGATGACTAACGATACTCAAGTCCGACTCGAAACAGTCCGCTATCTCGTTTTCAATTTTTTGTCGGCGCCGCTTATGGTGGCGAACCTTGTGCTGGTTGGCGTATTTCTCGGGGCGGGTGCCACGCAGTATCCCATGTGGAGTTATCTTTTTTCCGTATGGGGAGTGCGATTACCGTTATCTTGGTGGCTGGGACATATTGTAATGGAGTCTTCCAGCGGGGTATACTGGGCAATGGTGGCCTCACAGCTCGTGCAGCTTGCCATCCTTCTCTGGGTGTTACTCTGCGCGGACTGGAAACGCTTTACGATGACGACATCACATGAATCGCTATAGAACGGTTATCGTTCCATTCATTCACATACTGAGCAAACAAGCAACGGTTCTTTGAAAAGCCCACAGTTGTAAAATGGAGGATTGGCAAGCCTTCAGCTAGGTTCAGGACTCATTAATTAAGATAAAAGATAACGGTAACAGCAAGGCAGATGGCTGAGAAAAAGGTATGGGCACAGCAGTCATACCAGGTCGCGATACGTCGCCAATCCTTCAGCCTGCTGAATGTGTTTTCAATAAAATGTTGCTGCTTATACCGCGTGTTGTCAAAGGAAAATGCTTCATTTCCAGTTTTTCGGGGTGGCATGCAGACTGTCATCCCTCTGGCTTTCAGCGATTCACGCAACCACGTTGCGTCGTAGCCTCCGTCTGCCAGAAACGTACTGTTATCGGGGAGGAGATGCTGGAGGATGGCTGCACCCTTGTCGTCGCTGACCTGTCCTTCAGTCAGCAAAAGCAGGACAGGACGCCCATGCCCGTCACAAACAATATGGAGTTTGGAATTCAGGCCACCTTTTGTTCGTCCTATAAGACGTGGAGAATCCCCTTTTTGAGCAGGCTTGCCGCCGTGCGGTGAGCCTTGAGATGGGTGGAGTCGATCATCAGGGAGCCATCAAAAGGGTTTTATTTGTCAACTCAATGAAAATTTTATTGAAAACACCGAGCCTGCTCCACCTGACAAAGCGGTTGTACAGCGCTTTGTGGGGGCCGTACTCATCAGGTGCATCTTTCCACTGAAGTCCGTGCTTGATGACGTAGATGATGCCGCTGACGACACGCCTGTCATCCACACGGGGAACACCGTGAGAACGGGGAAAGAACGGTTTGATACGCTCCAACTGACTTTCGGAAAGGTAAAACAGGGTACGCATGGGACACCTCCGTGCCTCCTGCATACTCTGTTTTCCTTCCCTTGCTACGCATTATTACTTAAAATGCGAAGCGAGTAGCCGATAAAGTGCCGTCACATCAATGGGCTTGGCTATATGCCCGTTCATGCCTGCCGCCACAGCGGCAGCTACATCCTCGTTGAAGGCGTTGGCCGTCATGGCAAGAATGGGGATGGAGTTCGCGTCGGGGTGTACCGAAGCGCGAATGGCTCGTGTCGCCTCATAGCCATCCATGACCGGCATCTGCACATCCATCAGAATAATGTCGTATTGCCCGGTTTCCGAGGCCGTAAAAAGAGCTACTCCCTCTGATCCGTTTTCGGCACTTTCGACCGTGGCCCCTGTCATTTCAAGAAACTCCTGGGCGACTTCACGGTTGAATTCATTGTCTTCAACCAGCAGTATATGCTTCCCCGTAAAGTCATAATGCTGATGCGCAGTTTCCGCCTCTGATTCCAGGGGGGCGGAAACTTCTATTTCTCTCTTCGGAGCCGTGCGCCGTGTTAATGAAGTAAGCGTATTGTAAAGATTGGAAGCGAAAAAGGGCTTGGCGATGAATCCGTTAACTCCAATGGCACGGGCCTTTTCTTCTATCGCTCCCCAGTCATAGGCGCTGATAATGATGATAAGAGTTTCCGGCCCGACTTCATTACGGATACGGCGGACGGTTTCCATGCCATCCATGTCCGGCATTTTCCAGTCTATGAAGCATACGTCGTAATCATCACCACTGACATGGGATTCTTGCACAACCTTCACGGCTTCCGCACCGCTGAGCCCCCATCGGGTACGAAGTCCCATTTTATCCAGCAACAGGCAGGCGTGCTCGCAGGTATCGTAGTCGTCATCCACTACGAGCACTTTGAGTGGCTCCAGCTCGCCTTTGCCTTTTTCTAACTGCCGTCCGCTCAGGCCAAAGGGGAGCTCCACAGTAAACTCGGTTCCCCTGCCTTCCTCGCTTTTCACGAATATCGTGCCGCCCAGCAAAGAAACAAGATTTTTGGTAATGGCCATGCCGAGCCCAGTACCACCAAATTTTGAAGCGGTGGAGGATGTGGCCTGTTCAAAGGGGGTATAAAGCCGCTTTATGAACTCTTGGCTCATACCAATGCCCGTATCACGATAACAAAGCGGAACTGCACATTATTGTTCTTTTTATGGAGCTGGTGTACCTCCAGCCGTATAGAGCCCCCGACCGGGGTGAATTTGAGTGCATTGGACAGTATATTGATGAGAATCTGGTTAAGTCGCAGTGCGTCGCCGAGTAGCTCTTCTTCATCAACCCCGGACAGGGACACCTCAAAATCCAGTCCGCGTTCCAGCGCTTGAGGCTGGATAAGATTGATAACTCCTTGTAGAGATATTTTAAAATCGAACGGCTCATGAGCAATGGTGAGTTTGCCGCCTTCGATTTTGGACATGTCCAACACGTCATTGATAAGGCCGAGCAGATGGCGTGAGGACAGAGCTATTTTGGTGAGGCAATCCTCCATGCGGGATCGATCGTCAAGCCGGGTCAGGGCAATGACCGTCATACCGATAATGGCGTTCATCGGCGTACGGATTTCATGAGACATGTGGGAGAGGAAATTACTTTTGGCGGTATTTGCGTTGCGGGCATTCTCAAGAGCGTCGCTCAGTGCCTGTCGATAGGCAAATTCCTTAGTTTGATCGAATAATACGATAATGCGCTGGCTCAGAACACCATTTAGGAATATGGGATACACCCGGATATTGAAGCGGCGTCCCTCTTCACCAAGCACGATGTCCCGTTCCTTCATATTTGAGGACGTATCGTCGAGCACTGCGCGCAACCAGTCGCTGTCCTTACACGCTAGAAGAGAATATAATTTTCTGTAATCATGAATAAATTTTTCAGGCGGTACGCCTATGACGCGTTCACTATTTGAGCTCACATATTCAAAAGATTTATCTTCGCGTGAAATGAAAAATATTTCATCTATGTTGGCTGCAAGCAGATTGAGGAGTTTTTCGCGGTATGCGCTCTCCTTGTATTTATCCCATTCCAGTTTGCGGGTGTGGAGAATCAGCAAGATGATGCTTATTCCCATAAGCAGCGTAGCAATGATGGAAAAGGTTCTCAGCTTGTCCATTTCTGCCAAGATTGCATTGCCACGGTGTTCGGCGGCATCGCCCAAGTTACCTAGCAGTTTATCCACCTTTTCAAAATGTGGGAGAACCTCACGGGCATAATAGGCATTGATGTACTGAAAATCCAGATTGCCCAATAAGTTATTGACCATATTTTTTCGGGCTTCCCGCAATTCAGCCATACATCTTTTCAGATAAGCCAGTTCTTTCTCATTCCCCCGGAACTTGAGCGTGATCTCTTCCAACGACTTGTCCTGCATAGCCCTCTGTTTTCGAAGGAGGTCATTAATTTGGGCAGCGGTGATGTCGGGCGTGGCTAGAAGAGATGGCAGAGAGATTCGTATGCCATAGAGGGCGGTTTTCATTTCCTGCGCTTTGCGTGAGACAGTATAGGGATACTCATAGAGCTGCGTTGTTGAATCGCCTATTTTATACATGGAGAAACAGACGAACAAAATATAGAAAACAGTAATAAGACAGAGCCCAAGCAGCCATTTGGGTATTTTTATAAAACCAACAAGCTGTGTCTTTACATCGTCTGCGGCCTGTTTTCCCGTCGTATATGGTATTCCGCTGTAGCTTTTCATTTAATTACCTAGTATTATGTAGATATACAGCAGTACGCAATATCCCTTTATACGTCCTTCTGCTCAATACCCTGTACGTTACGCCCGGATCACACCGCAAATATTCTCGTAGCTGTTGGATATCTCTGGCATCATACCAACGGCTTCTTTCCATTCTCCGGCGCGGATATGACGTTTCTGCAGAATCACAAGCTCCTGCATGGCCTCACATCCTATGGTACCACATATGCTTTTCAGCGTGTGCGCTGCTCTGCCAGCCGCTTCCCAATCGTTTGAGGCTAGAGAATCCCGCAGCATGGCATAGCTCTTTTCGCTGAGGAATTTCTGTAAATAGCGCTCAAGCATAGCCTCGTTTCCCATAAAGCGTTCAAGGGCTTCGTCTACCATAATTCCGCCCGCCTCAAGTCTTGCCTTTCTTGTCTGATCCATATTTTTTTGCCTCACTCGTACAATCGTTCCGGGCCGCTACCGTAGAGAGTGCGGAGCTTACCCTCAATTTCCCGAAAGCATGCCAATATGTTTGGATTGAACACGCCGCATTCGCCGCTGACAATCATGCCAAGGGCCACCTCAAAACTGAAAGCCTTCTTGTAACACCGTGGGCTGACCAGCGCGTCATATACGTCTGCAATGGAGACTATCTGTGCCCATAAAGGGATATCGTCGCCCTTGCGCCCCTCCGGGTATCCGCGTCCGTCCCATCTCTCATGATGGTATTTGGCAATATCGTAGGCATACGTGAAAAACGGCAGTTCCCTCATCTGCGGAATTCTCTCCAGAAGTTGTCCTCCTTGTGTCGTATGCGTCTTCATGATCTCAAACTCCTCGGGGGTAAGGCGTCCTGGCTTGCTCAATATGGCGTCAGGAATGGAAATCTTCCCAACGTCATGCATAATCGCGGCCAAAGAAATATGCTCAATTTCCTCCGTCGAAAAATCTCTGCCCAGTGGGGAATTTTCAAGGAACAGCTTAGTGATGTCATGTATTTTCCGGATGTGCTCACCGGACTCGCCACTGCGAAATTCAATGGCTGTTGAAAGAGACTCTATCATCCCCATGTTCAGCCTCAGGATTCTTTTGGCCTGTTTTAAAAGCTGATCTTTTTGCTGGCCCACCACACTGGAGAGTCGTTTACGTGCCGTAAACAATTCAATAACGGAATTAACCCGGCGTTGCACCATATACGAAGAAATAGGTTTAGAAATGACATCCATCACGCCGAGTTCATATGCTCGCTTGATGATTCTCGTATCTGTTTCTCCAGTAATAAGAAAGACGGGAATATGATCAACAACACCATCTCTGTTAAGTTTTTTCAATACTTCAATACCGCCCATTACAGGCATGACCACATCCAGAAGGACAGCACAAAATTTTTGTCCACATTCTAGTATTTTATTGAGACACTCTTTTCCATTTTCAGCCATTTCAATGGAATGAGACGCAGAAAAAATATTTCCCAACACATCACGGTTCATTTCATCATCATCGACAATAAGAATTGTGTTAGGAACAACTATTTTATGCATGAATGAATATTCCATAATTATTTGAAAAAAATGTATAAAATATTTAGTGATATATTATCGCTTGTTTTATCAGCGAGACGAGGAACAAAATATTCCCAAGGTTGTCCCTGTTTTCTTATTTGAGAAAATATTAATAATTTTTATAATTGATTTCGTTTTAATATAATAACGCGAATAGTTACGTGTGTAAATAAAAATATCGAAATCAAGGACTGCTCATGTACAAATATTGCTATATAGAGCCAATTATATTATATACTGGGCGTATCTGGAATGGATACGTTGCTTCTAGGTTCAACCGAATCGGGGAAATAGCTGAGGTGCTGAACAGTTCCATGACGGAATTTTTCAAGAAAAATGACTCCGTAAGGGCGAGACCTGACTATCTTGCAGACAGCATCAATCCTCTTCCGCTAGGAAAACAGGAAGAAAGGATTCGTTTAGTTTCCATTTCGTCAGTATTTTTAGAAAAAATATTTTATTTATAAAATGATTTTAAATAGATATTGTTATATTGGACTGGCATATTTTTTCTTGAAAGAGGCCTGTCCGAGACATTTCGGACAGGTTTTTCCATGTTTTAGTAGAAGGAAAAAGATGGACTCATTTTGTTCGGAGCAAGTAGATAAATTGGCCCAAGCACTTATCAAAGTTCAGGAACATCTCCAACCGGCAACCAAGGATGCCAACAATCCTTTCACCAAGAGCAGGTACGCCACTCTCAACAGCGTCATGGACTCGTGCCGTGACGTTTTACTTTCCAATGGGATATGTCTGCCAGTATCCCGTTCCAGCCGATCCGGGATGTCCAGTACTCGTCACCAAGCTCACCCATGCGGAGTCTGGACAATGGCAGTCGAGCCTTGCCGTGGTTCCTCTGCCCAAGGCCGATCCGCAGGGCGTGGGGATTGCCGACTTCGGCTTCATCGGCTTTGATGAACTCGGCAGATTCATAGATTTCTGCCATTTCCATCACACATCGCTGGGTTTTCTGAATCTTGTCCCGTACCCACCGGATTTCATTGAATTCAAACCATTGTTCGATACTGTGATCGTAAACAAACTGGTTCCGATGGAGATACTGAAAAAGTTCAGCATCTCCGAGTTCATTGCGATAGCAATACTTGAGACGCGCAGCGAGAGAGGGCCTTTCCCGAGGAGGGGAAGGCTTGAGTATGGACCATGTCGCGGGCCCATCCGGAAGCGATGCGTCAGGAACGATGGTTCTGTCTTTGTCTTTTTCCTTGGCGGCCTCAAAGGTTTGCTGACGTTCCTTCTCGATCTCTTCCTTGATGATGGGCACAAGTGAAGAAATCTCGGTCATAGCGCAGTCCTATTTGTTTGGGATTTGGACTGATGGCGCGACGTGAGAGCATAAAATAAGATACTTCAGTGTGTTATGGAAAATCAGGAAAATAAGCTACAAAGAGCAGTAAGGGGGAGAAATAGGGGAGAAGAGATGACAACAGGCAGCCATAGATTATTGGCATGTCGGATATCGCCAAGATGTTGGACTGCCCACGGGCGGCCCTGGCTGCCAAACTCTACCCACCTGAACACAGAAACACTGCCGAAGCTCTCAATCACCAGATAACCTTTCAGAGAGGTCATTGGTTCGAAACGGGTGTCCATCAGGCTCTCATCGGATATGGCGTGTCTCCTTTGTCGCAAATGGAAATCGAGATCGTGTACGGAGACGTCCCCATCAAGGCACATCTGGATTTCACGCTGGTTACTGGTCAGCCACATCCGACTGTACGGATTCTGGAAGTCAAATCCACCGCAAGGCTGCCGACAACGCTTTCCGAGAGCCACGCCATGCAGATCGGCGGGCAGACGGCATTGCTCAAAGCCTGCTGGAACCATCCGGTTTTCAACTTGGTACTGGAGACCGGGGAAGTCCTCCACCACAGGACGTTTCCTGAAATCTGTAACGAATGCCTTGGGGTATCCCTTCC
>ERZ791603.2855-NODE-2855-length-10381-cov-6.613887_pt1 | contig 10381 bp, 7 predicted proteins | sample MGYA00509966_ERZ791603 | MGnify/ENA primary metagenome ERZ791603 (study PRJEB30046, sample SAMN00791931) | human gut metagenome | study: EMG produced TPA metagenomics assembly of the A metagenome-wide association study of gut microbiota in type 2...
CGTCCAGAGGACGGCCGGCCTACGGCCCGAAGCCTGCCCCCTACCGCAAAGGATATTTTTTTCGCAAACCGGGCTTCCGGCATTGACAAACCGGCCATTTTCTGCTATCCTTAAACAAGTAATCGTTACTGTTTAAGGAGTGATCCCATTGAAATATTCCCGTCAAAGAGAGCTGATCCTGGAAACCGTTCAGCGCTCCGATGACCACCCCACCGCGGATACCATCTATACCCGGGTGCGGGCGCAGGACCCCAAAGTGAGCCTGGGCACCGTATACCGCAACCTGAACCTGCTGTGTGAGAACGGTCAGCTGCTCAAGGTTCCAATCCCCGGGGCCAGCGACCGCTTTGACCACACGCTGGGCGACCACGCCCACGCCTACTGCGAGGCGTGCGGCAGCGTGACCGATGTACTGCCCCAGGCCCTGCCCATGCTGCAGGAGGCCCTGAAGGGCGGCTGCGGCTTCCAGGTGCATCAGATGAACCTGGTGCTGGAGGGTGTTTGCCCCGAATGCCAAAAGAAAATGCAGTAAATCCCCCTAGCAAAAAGTCCCCCCAATGGGAGGACTTTTTCTTTTGCCTTGCGGCAGATCATTTTTCCGCGGTCTTGGCCCCCAGCGCCTTAACGGCAGCTGTAAAGTCAGATTTCTTTACATAGATGAAGTAAGCGGTCACCATCTCGGATTGCTTGCCAAAGCTGCCGTCCCGCGGCCGCTCCGAGGTGATAGCATGGGGCGCGGTGCGGTGAATCTCCCGTACCAGGTAGGCAATATTCTGCTCTGCCAGCACCCGGCAGATGTGGATCTTTTCCTCCAGCGCATAGGTGACAGCCAGCTGACGACGGTTAAAAATGGTAATCACAAGCTCACTCCTTTACAAGATATAATACAAATTGTAATATTATTCGACTTTATACTGCTTATTGTGCCGTTATTCGGCGGCCGCCACAATAGCGATCCCCGCGGAAGCGCCAATGCGATTGGCCCCGGCTTCAATCATCGCCATTGCGGTCTCATAGTCCCGGATGCCGCCGCTGGCCTTGACGCCCATCTCCGGCCCCACGGTTTTGCGCATCAGGGCAATATCGTGGGTGGTGGCCCCGCCGGTGGAAAAGCCGGTGCTGGTCTTGACAAAATGCGCCCCGGCAGCCTTGGCGGCCTCGCAGGCCTTCACCTTTTCCTCATCGGTCAGCAGGCAGGTCTCAATGATGACCTTGACGGTGTGCCCGGCCGCAGCCTTTACCACGCCCTCAATATCCCGCTGCACCAGCGCCCAATCGCCGGCTTTCGCGGCACCCACATGGATGACCATATCCAGCTCCTCGGCGCCCATGGCGGCACAACTGGCGGCTTCGGCGGCTTTCTGCTCCGGGGCAATGGCGCCCAGAGGGAACCCCACCACGCAGCAAACCTTTACACCGGTCCCTTTCAGCAGGCGGGCGGCCAGCGGAATATAAACCGGATTGACACACACACTGGCAAAGTGATACTCCGCCGCTTCGGCGCACAGCTTCTCGATCTGGGCCGGGGTGGCCTCCGGCTTCAGCAGGGTATGGTCGATCATCGACGCTATGGTTTTTTTATCCATGGATTTTGTCCTCCTGTTATTCCGCCTTTGCCACCTCGCCGGTGGTCAGGTCGATTTTATAGATATCGCCGCCAAAGGCGCCGTCACTCACCAAAAAGAACCCGTACCCCGCCTCGCTGTACTGCTTGGGGGAGGGCAATTGCAGGCTGCGGAATCCGGTAATAGAGGTCTTTTCCACCACCTCGATGCCGGTATCGAAATCCTGCAGCACCGCACCGGTCTCATCCAGCACCGTCACCCGGTAGTGCGGCACCCCGCCGGCCGGGATATCATTCCAGTCCTTCGGCACCCGGGCCCAGTAGCAGGTCAGCCGGCCGGCCGCTTCATCATGCTGCACCGCAAAAATACCGGTGATATAGCCGTCCATCCGGCCCTCCGCCGCCTCGGCGATCCAGCTGTTCTTGAGGGCGCAGTTCTCGCTCACGTTCCACACCTCGTCAAAATCATAGAAATCGACGCTGTAATAGTTGGCAATCCAGATATCCCCATCGGCGGTAAAGCCGAAATCCACCTTATAGGTCAAAAGCTCATTGCTGCTGCCGATGCGCCAAAGCCACGGCACCACCCGGACGGTCCCGGTCGCCTCGTCCTTCAGGTAGTAGACGCTGGCGCCGCGGCCGGTGGAATTGATGTAAAAATAGCGAATGGTGTACTTCCCGTCGGGGGAGGTACGGATGGTCACCTCCTGGTCGCCCAGCCCGTCGCAGGTCAGCAGCCTTTCGGGGTCAAAGCGCACCGCCTTGGCGGTGGCCAGCATTTCATCGGTGTAGCCCATCGCCTTCGCCTGTGCAAGGAAAAAATCATCGCCATATGTTTTCATGATCGGGTCTTGCTGTTGCTGCTGGTCGGTCGGATCGTTTTCCGCCTTACCGCAGCCCGCCGCCAGCAGCAGCACCGCCGCCAGAAAAAGTGCCATCAACTTCTTACTCATGGGGGTTTCCTCCTTGTATAATAAATTTGCTACTTTCAGTATAACACAGCCGCCGCCCCCGGTGCAAGGTAATCCCACCGTTTTTTCCCATTCCTGCAAAAAAGAGGAGCCCCGCGGCTCCCCTTTTTATTATGGCTTATGCTTCACCCTGGTAGGTCAAATTCCTCCACTCATAAAGCATCGCCGTGATCTTATTATCCTTCGGCTTGCCGGTATCCAAAGCCAGCGCATCGGTGGTGCCATCCGCCCGCCGGGTCGTGATGTAATATCCCGTTTTCCCGGTCTTATAGGCCTTCACCAGCTGCTGCGGCTCCATATCTGCCCACCGGCAGTAAATGGCGTCACCATCCCGGTAGATGGTCAGCGTATAGCCCTCGTCGTATGATAGATCCCTCCATTGTCCGCCAAAGACCTCCTCGATCTCTGTCAGGGGCATCTCCTCGGCGGAATCCAGCACACTGGGCAGCCGCTGCCACTCCATGTTATCCAGCAGCGCATGGGGCACCAGGATGATCCAATCCGTCCCGTAGTTATCGTTCTCCATGTACTGGGTGCAACGCAGCACCATCCCCTGTGCTGTCATTTTGATGGCGTTACATGTCCAGCTTCTGCTCTGCTCTACGCCATCCAGCCATTCCGCCACCGGGATATCTAACTCAGCGCTCTCGCCGCTTTCCGGGTCAAAAGCCCGCACGGTAAGATGCCCTGTTGCGGTATAGTTGGTTTCCGCTGTCCACAGGCGGCCGTTATGTTCCATGCCGTAATACAGCTTCGTCGCCATACGGGTGGGGGTGCCATAGGGCAGCTCCTCCACCGGGAGGCTGTAAAACGCCATCTCCGATACGCTGCCGCTTTCATCATCGGTAAAGAAATTCTCGTTCATCACCGTCCAGAACAGCTTGCCATCCAGCAGCCGGATGCCCGAAAGCCCATTCCCGTTCATTTTGCCCAGGTTCATCCAGGTCACTTCCCCGGTGGAAAGGGTAAAAATCCCGTAATCATTGCTGTACCGGTAGTAGTTGCTGCTGATGACCAGTCTATCGTTATCCAGCCACAGCTCCGGCCTGTAATACCTGTCATACTCCCAAATTTCCCGGTCCAGTCCGGTCTCTATCACCGTCACCCCGTCAATGGTCAGGCTGCCATTTCCGGTTGCATCCGCAATGTGCTGCCCATCCGGACTTTTCAGCATAGTATATCGGCTGCCCTCCGGCGCATAGTCGCGGCTTTCCAACCGGCCGTCGCTCCACACCTCGGTTTCCACCACACGGGTCGGCTGATAGTAGCCAAATGTCGTCCCAACATTTTGGGAATACTCGGTGCGGATAATAATGGATTCCCTCGTTGCCTCGGTCTCGGTATCTCTCCCTATTGTATTATCAAAGACATTTCTCATCCAGCCGCCGCAGGTCAGGGGCGTTTCCACCGCCGTGTAGCTGCCATCCAGCCGCAGCAGCACCACCGCGATGGTCTTTCCATCCTCATAGTCCCCCCGAATGACCGGGATCGCCATGGTGCCATCCGCCAGCAGCCGGGGACTCATAGTAGTACTAAAAACCTCATTGTAGCCGTCGCCCTCCGGCACTGGGCAGGTATACAGCGGCTGCCATCCGCTCCCGGAAAGCACCTCGCCGATATTGACCGCCTTCACACCGTTTTCCAGCTCTACCGGTACGGTGCGGTTGCTCACATACTTCCAGCTGCCGTCCTCCGCTATCCTTACGGTCAGTTCCCTATTGTAGTTGGGCTCTCTCCCATTAAAGGTAAATCCGTAACGGATTCGCAGCAGGTCGCCCTCCCGCACTGCTTCTTTGGCAAAGCATGACCAGCTAATGCCCGTCTCTGTTACCCACAGCATTGTCCCGTTCCCATCGGGGTCCAGCAGGCTCCGCAGCTTTTCCTCGCTGATGTCAAACCACTTCAGCAGCACCTCCTCGATTTCATCGATAGGCACCTCATGCCCCTCCGGGTAGTCCGTTTCGCCATCGGTCAAAAACCAGCACAATCTTGCCCACCACAATGGATCGGTGATCCCCTCCGGCGAGGTGAAATTCTGTCTGCACCCCTCCGCCAGCGGGTATAGGTAGGTCTTGGTCAGTTCATAGCGCTTGTTGTAGTCCTCATAGGGATCCAGCGGTGAAAATACTTCGTATATATAATCCACGCTATCGATAATGGAAAGCTCGCCGCAGCTGTTCAGCCTTATCTCCCCCGCCTGCTGGTACAGTACATTTTCCCAGTCCACGGTGTCGCCATAGCCGGTCAGTGACGCCTCTTGAAAAGCCGCCACCCCGTCCTTTACGGTCAGCCGCATGCCATCTATCCCCTGGCTGTCATTGCGGTCATAAAAGTTATAATACCGCAGCTCGGCGTCCTCCCCGGCCTGCATCTTTTTTACCGCGGCCCGCACCGGAGCGCTGTCGGTCAGCGGCACATAGTTGTAGGCAATGACAGTCGCGGTTTCCTCGGCCAGCGCCGCCTTGTACTGGGCGCTTTGCAGCACCTCCTGCGGCACCCCCTCGGTGGAAAGGATTTTCTCACTTCCTCCGCACCCCACCGCCAGCAGCAGTACCGCCGCCAGCAGCAGCGCCAAAATTCTCTTGTTCACGGTTTTTTTCCTCCTTTAGGTTCTGTTCACTTCACCGGTCGCAAGGTTCAGCTCGTAGGATGCACCATCCTTGCCATGTTTGCCATCTACATAGAAGCACAGGTAGCCGTCCTTCTGCTCACTGCTGGTAATGCGAACCGGCCCGCCCTCTTCGTAACGTCCCGGATTGATCTTGGTATCCCAGTCATTTTGCAGCTGTCCGGTGCTATCCAGCACCGCCGCGTGAATGGTCGTATCCCCGGGCAGAATGCTCCAGCCGTCCCAGTCTGCCGGCAAAGCCGTCCAAAGGACAGCGATCCTCTTCTCTGCCCGGTAGCCTCTTACCAGCATCACATAGGGAATGTCATCTCCGGTTACCAGTTCACTGGGGCTCCAGCTGTAAACGGGGCTGCGGTCCTCCGCCACCGCCATAATGGCCGCCGGGTCGTAATAATAGACGCCCCGGTAGTCGCTGACCCACAGCAGTCCCTCCGCGGTAAAGCCCAGCCTCATATAGGTAAGTCTATTCCCATAGGAATCGTTTTTGTCATAAAACACCTGCGGCACCACCCGCATACTGCCGCTGCTGTCCAGCAGCACCACCATTGACTTGTCATGAGCTTTATTGAGGGTGCGGCTGTATGCCCGGTACTTGATGCCCGGGGAATAGAAGTCCTCGCTGCCGCTTCCGGTTCCTGTTCCGCTCAGGATATCGGAAACCGACACACGGGAAGCCTTCATGATCTCCAGCATTTCATCGGTATAGCCCATCGCCTTGGCCTTGGCAATAAACTTTTCATCGGCATAGGATACGGCGGTCGGGTCATTGGTGCTGGCCAGCTGGCTCTCCCCGGTCGTGAGGTTCAGGCACCAGCGCTCCCACAGCTGGGTGCCGTCCGGCAGGTAGCGGCTGCCGTTTTCATCATAGTAGTTGCTGTAATACATCAGCCCATCCCGCACGATGACCTGGCCCATATCCCGGTGGCCCCAGTAGTTGCGGTACACATACTGCGGCAGGGTCAGCACCCGCACCGGCTCGGTGATGTCATTCCGGTCCAGCACCGCCACCTTCCAGTGGCTGCTGCTCTTCTTGTATTCCCCGTTCCAGGCATCGGGCACCTCGCCGCTGTTATAGGGGAAATAGGTCAGTGCCAGGGTATCCCCGCCCCGATCGTCAGCGTAGAGATACTCAATATTGATCGCGTCACAGCCATCCATCGGCAGGTTGGTCTTATCATACACCACGATCGGCGCCTCCGGCTTTGCCGCGTCGTAAATATAGAGGCCATCCTGCCGTATGATACCGAACAGCGTGCCATCGTCCTCATCCGAGATCTGCCGGAAGCTCTCATAGGGGGTATTCTCCAGCAGCGTGGTCAGATGATGGGTCTCACTGTCGTACAGGTAAAAATTATACTTGTTATAGCCGTCGGCATCATCCATGCCAAGGTAACTCACAAAAAGCCGGTAGCGGCTGCCCTCCGCAAAGACCCAGCTTGCCTCCTCATTCAGGGCAATCAGTCCGCTGCCGCTCTGCTCCACCAGGACCCCAGTCGAATCGACCGGCATAATGGCAATACTGCTGTTCCGGCTGGGGCTGTACAGTGAATATCCGTCATTGCCCTTCGGGTCCAGGTAGATGACCATATCCTCAAAGTTGAAAAGCGCCGCGTCCTCCGGTGTGATAAGACTCTCGGAAGTATATCCGTTCCACTGGGTTACCTCGGGGTTTTCCAGGCCGGAAATATTCAGCGGTTCCGTCCGCCAGTACGAAAGATGATAACCGTCCTCAGCGCGGTAAACACTCACCTGCTGCTGTCCCCAGCCCAGCAGGCGGCAGCCTTCGGTGCTGCCATCAATAAAAACATAGGTATCCGACGCGTAGTATTCGGCCTTGGTGGCAATCAGTTCCCAGCCAGTGGTCTCCGGGTCATCACTCGGCTCCACCTGCAGCTCGCCCTCCGGCTTTGGCATCACCACTGTCTCGATGTCATAGTCCCGGCTGATGTATTTCCAGCCGCCATCCTCCTCCAGCCGTATGGTGATGGCATACCGGCCGCAGCTCTCGTGGGTCTGGGTATAGTCCGCCATGTGCTGCGCCAGGAAGCCCTCATCGCCGGGCTGGGCCTCATACAGGCTGTACCGGATGGTCAGGGTATCCCCATCGATCGTGGCCTCCCGGGCATAGGCAAACAGGTTATCCCCCAGTTTCCACGGGCTCACCCAAAAGTAGCCGTCATAGTTGTGGAGATCCTTCAGAGAGGCGTCCGCCATTTCGGGGCTCATATCAAAGTGCTTCTGGATCGCGGCCGCGACCTCCTCCTGCGGCAGGTAGAAGTTCTGCGCGTTGGGCAGCTTGCCGCTGGCATCGTAGTTGGTGTCCATCAACTTGGCCAGCTCCGCCCGCTTTTCGGCATCGGCTGTGCCATAGGCGGCGGCCAGGTCCAGCTTCTCCTCGCCGGTATAGCCGTACAGCTCATAGATGGCGTATTTCAGCAGCGGCCCGGATTTCAGCTCTTGGTAGCCGCCGGACCAGTAGATATCACCCATGGCAAGGTTTGCTTTGCCCTCATACCGCAGGATGTTGTTCATCACCAGACTGGAGATCATCAGCGGTGCGGCAAGCAGGATGGGCCGGGCGTAGGCACAGGCATGGGGCAGAATGGTTTCGGTGCTGCCCAGCAGCATCATAAAGTCCGGCAGGGTGGCAAGACCGACCACCGCTAGCACTACGCCAAAGGCCAGCGCCGTAAAAAAGCTGGTGGAAGCAAAGCGGGTGGCGGCGTGGGTATCCTGACTGCCCAGGCGGCGGCTGATGATGGTGCCGGAGCCGTGCCCCAGCATAAAGCCCAGCGCCTGTATGATAGCCATCAGGCTGGAAACGACGCCCACCGCGCCGGAAGCGCTGGTGGAGAGCGCGATGTACCATGTATCGCTGCTGGAAAGGCACGATTTCAACGATATTGTCATCTCTATCAAATCCTCCAATGTCCCCGTGGTGGTGGAAGCATACCGCCAGCTCAGCCTGCGGTGCGATTACCCTCTGCATGTGGGCGTTACCGAGGCCGGTACATACCGTATGCGCCTTATTAAATCGGCTATGGGCATAGGGACACTGTTGTTGGAGGGGATTGGAGACACCATTCGCGTGTCGTTGACGGACGAGCCGGAAAAAGAAGTGCGTGCAGGTTTTGACATCCTGCGCGCCGCGGGACATTTTGTGCCCGGCCCCGAGGTCGTCAGCTGTCCTACCTGCGGGCGTACAAATATCAACGTAGCCCAAATCGCCTCGGAGGTCGAGGAGCGTCTGCGCGGCTGCAATAAGCCGATCAAGGTGGCTGTCATGGGCTGCGTGGTCAATGGCCCTGGCGAGGCCAGGGGCGCGGATATCGGCATTGCCGGAGGTAAGGACTGCGCCATGCTGTTCGTCAGGGGACAGCAGGTGCGTATGCTGCGCGGTAATATTGTGGACGAGCTGTGTGAAGAGATCGAACGGTTGGTGTTGGAATAATGAAGCCCATGCTTACGCAGCTCTGGCCGCAGTTTACGGCTGACGCCGCGTTTATGGACAGCTACGGCAGCGCCATCGTGGAGCGTGTCGTTGCGGACAGGCAAAATAAAATCATCACTGTGGTATACCGTACGGCAAATCCGGTGCCCGCTGAGACCAGCGGACGCCTGATCGCATCCTTAGAGCCGCAGTTCCCGGGCTTTGCACTCAAGGTGCAGGGCCTGTTTGCATATACCTGCCTTACGTCCCGTGCCGTGTTGGAGCTGGCAGAGGAATTGAAAGACGCAGGCCTGCCCATTAACGGCTTTTTGTCGGGGGCTCAGGTGGATATTTCGGGGGAGCACATCACCGTGCGCGTGCAGAATGGTGTGCTGCTGCTGACGCAGATGGAATTTGCCGTGAAACTGGAGGAGCTGATCGCCGCGCGCACCGGAGTGCGGCCGCAGGTGGCGCTGGTGTGCGACACGGCTATTTCGGCCGAGGCCGTGGAAGAACATATCTTGAAAAAGGCGCCGCCCGCCCGCCAGTTCAAGGCCAAAAGCGAGGGGCCTGCCGTAAAGGTGCAGGGATTGGACCTGGAGGACGCGCCCGCCAAGCTGGTCTACACCATCCAGGAGGGTGCAGAGGGCGACCAGGTTCTCGAACTGAGCAAGCTGGCGGACGCCCTTGCAGATACCGTGCAGTATCCTGGTGACGCGGCGCAGTTTGACATTGAAATCCACAATGAGTCCGGGAATTCCTACCGCTACAAACCCGGCAGCTTCACCCTGGCATCCGCCGATACAAGCGGCATGGAACAGAGTGAACTGCTCCCCGTGCTGGGCTATGACGGACAGTGGATCCCCTTCCGTTTTACCAGCAGCATGGTTTCCAACCAGATGCTCAAAGACCTGTTTAACACCAGCTCGGTCAATATTTCGCTTGAGCAGATTGTCACCCTCTACGACACCCTGGCGGAAGAGGGTTATGACAGCCTGACAAACTACTTTGTGGCCTGGTATAACAAGAAGAACAGCACGGATTACGCCTCTTTTGACGCGATCATGGCGGTCGCCCCCGCCTTCTTTGAGGATATCCAGAAGGGCAATGCCATGAAATTCTCCTGCACCGCTGAACAATTTACTGAGTTAGAGGAGGCACACCCTGAAGTGATGCGCTGGGCCTACTTCCCCTCCGGAAAGGGGCCGGGAGACACCTTCCAGCTAAAGTGGCCGGAGTCCGGGCTTCAGACTGCCGGTTATGACGGCTGGTATCAGTCCATGTTTGCCTTCGCCTTCGGCGACGATATGGCCAACCTGAGCACATCCCCTTCCGGCCACACGTCCTGCCATGAGCGGGGCGTCGGCGACTACATGGAGGGAACCGACCTCTGGGAACAGACCGACGCATATTTCTGCGGGGACGGCCAGGCTCTGGCCCCCGAGTCCGGCTCAGTACTGAGCTACAGCGGCAAGTGGGCGCTGGATGGCCCATGTATCAGGAACGCATATGCAAATTATGAATTCTCTTTCTACGGCTCCATCACCCTGGAGGAGGTCGGTCCGGTTACCATTACGCCGGTGGATATGACCCTGTATATCGGCGGCAGCTCCGACTATTGGGAGGACGTCGACGGCACCCACCTTCCCGACGCCGACAGCGGAATCCCCGCCCCCCATTTCTACGTGGAGAGCAGCGAAATCCCGGCGGAGCATCTGGCTGGCGTCACCTTCCACGGCACCGGCGCGGACGGTACGGAAAAGTCCTGGAAGCTGGCGCCCTACGGC
>ERZ791603.2869-NODE-2869-length-10335-cov-14.812840_pt1 | contig 10335 bp, 7 predicted proteins | sample MGYA00509966_ERZ791603 | MGnify/ENA primary metagenome ERZ791603 (study PRJEB30046, sample SAMN00791931) | human gut metagenome | study: EMG produced TPA metagenomics assembly of the A metagenome-wide association study of gut microbiota in type 2...
CTGGCCCGCGCGCTGATCCATCGCCCGCGCCTGCTGCTGCTGGACGAACCGCTGGGGGCGCTGGATGCCCTCACCCGTCTGGAGATGCAGGAGCTGATCGTCTCCCTGTGGCAGGAGCATGGCTTTACGGTCCTGCTGGTCACGCACGACGTCAGTGAAGCGGTGGCCATGGCCGATCGGGTGCTGTTAATTGAAGAGAAGAAGATTGGCCTCGATTTAAGCGTGGATATCCCGCGACCGCGGCGCACCGGTTCGGCGAAGCTGGCCGAGCTGGAGGCTGAAGTACTGGATCGGGTGATGAAACGCGGCGACAGCGAGCGTGCGCCGCGTTTGTTTAGTCATGGCTGACCGGCGTAACTGTCCGCTATCTGAACGGGGGCATATCGTCATCCGACATGTCCCCGGCTCGCGGGTTGCACAGCCGGGCTACCAACGCCAAATCAGCCGTGTATTCCAGGTCGGGTAAGCATCGCGCCGCCCGACAACATCACCACGCTAACGGGTAACCCGGACAGGGCGCAAGGCGCGCCGCAGCCCGGGGTTATGCCACCGTTACGCCAGCGCCTTACTGATTTTCTCGAACAGGTCGCCAGAGAGATTCTCCAGCCCCTTCAGCTGCTCCAGCGCGGCGCGCATCAGCGCCTGTCGCTTCTCATCATAACGCTTCAGACGAATCAACGGCTCAATCAGGCGCGACGCCACCTGCGGGTTACGCTGGTTAAGCTCGGTCAGCATCTCCACCAGGAACTGATAGCCGCTGCCATCTTCAGCATGGAACGCCGCCGGGTTGCTGCTGGCGAAAGCGCCGATTAACGAGCGCACACGGTTCGGGTTGCTCATGCTGAACGAACGGTGGTTCAGCAGACCGCGCACGGTTTCCACCACGTTGGCTGCCGGGCTGGTGGACTGCAGGATAAACCACTTATCCATCACCAGACCGTCCTGATGCCATTTGTCATCGTACTCCTGCATCAGCGCATCGCGGCACGGCAACTCAGCGGCAACCGCCGCCGACAGGGCGGCCAGCGCGTCGGTCATGTTATCTGCCTGGTGATACTGCGTCGCCACCAGCTTATCGCCCAGCGTCGGTTCCGCAAACGCCAGATAGCGCAGGCAGGTATTGCGCAGAGCGCGCTTACCAATATCGGCGTGCTCCACCCGATAGCTGTCGAGCTTATTGGCGTTATAAACCGCGAGGAATTCGTCCGCCAGTTCGTTCGCCAGGGTGCGGGTGAGCGCTTCGCGCACGGCGGCGATGGCGATCGGATCGATAATCGCGAACATCTCGGCGATTTCGTTGGCTGACGGCAGGGTTAAGATCTCAGCGGCCAGCGCCGGATCAATCTTCTCATCCAGCAGGATGGCGCGGAAGGCATCCGCTACGTGCACCGGCAGCGACAGCGGCTGCCCCTGCTGATGGCGGTTGACGTTCAGCTTGATGTAAGTCGCCAGCAGGCTCTGCGCCGCATCCCAGCGCGAGAAATCATTCCGCGCGTGACGCATCAGGAAGGTCAGCTGCTGATCGCTCCACTTGTATTCCAGTTTCACAGGCGCTGAAAATTCGCACAGCAGCGCCGGCACCGGCTGGAAATAAACGTTATCGAAGACGAAAGTCTGCTCGGCCTGGGTCACATTAAGCACCGGGTGTACCGGGTGACCGCCCTTCTGCAGGGGGATCACCTTGCCCTCGTTATCGTACAGCTCAATGGCAAACGGGATATGCAGCGGCTGCTTCTCGGCCTGCTCGGCGGTCGGCGGCGTACGCTGGCTGATGGTCAACGTATACTGCTCGGTCTCCGGATTATAGTCGTCATGCACGGTGACGATTGGCGTACCGGACTGGCTGTACCAGAGGCGGAAGTGCGACAGGTCGACGTTAGAGGCATCTTCCATCGCCTGCACGAAATCGTCGCAGGTGGCGGCGCTGCCGTCATGGCGTTCAAAGTACAGCTGCATCCCTTTCTGGAAGTTTTCTTCACCCAGCAGGGTGTGCAACATGCGGATCACTTCGGCACCCTTTTCATAGACCGTCAGGGTGTAGAAGTTGTTCATCTCGATAACCATATCCGGACGGATCGGGTGCGCCATCGGGCTGGCGTCTTCGGCAAACTGCAGCCCGCGCATGGTGCGCACGTTGTTGATGCGGTTCACCGCCCGTGAGCCGAGGTCGGAACTGAACTCCTGATCGCGGAACACGGTCAGCCCCTCTTTCAGGCTGAGCTGGAACCAGTCACGACAGGTGACGCGGTTGCCGGTCCAGTTATGGAAATATTCATGACCAATCACGCGCTCAATATCGAGGTAGTCTTTATCGGTGGCGGTATCGGTACGAGCCAGAACATATTTGGAGTTAAAGACGTTGAGTCCTTTGTTCTCCATGGCACCCATATTAAAGAAGTCGACGGCGACAATCATATAGATATCGAGGTCGTACTCGAGGCCAAAGCGCTCCTCATCCCACTTCATAGAGTTTTTCAGCGAGGTCATCGCCCAGGGCGCGCGATCGAGGTTGCCGCGATCGACGTACAGCTCCAGCGCCACTTCGCGGCCAGAGCGGGTGCGGAATGAATCGCGCAGGACGTCAAAATCACCGGCCACCAGCGCAAACAGATAGCACGGCTTCGGGAACGGATCCTGCCACTGTACCCAGTGACGACCGTTCTCCAGCTCCCCTTCCGCCATACGGTTGCCGTTGGAAAGCAGGAACGGGTATTTCGCTTTATCGGCGATAATTTTGGTGGTAAAGCGCGCCAGCACATCCGGACGGTCCAGATACCAGGTGATATGGCGGAAACCTTCCGCTTCGCACTGGGTGCACAGCGCTTCGCCTGACTGATACAGGCCTTCCAGCGCGGTGTTCGCCGCCGGGCTGATCTCATTGACGATGGTCAGGGTGAAATGCTCCGGCAGGCCGCCGATCACCAGCTGATTGTTTTCTTCTTTATAGTCACTCCACGGCTGGCCGTTCACCTGCAGAGCGATCAGGGTCAGATCTTCGCCGTCCAGGCGCAATGGCACATCAGACGCAGCCGCGTGGCGGGAGACCTTGCTCCCGGCCGTAACAACGGTTTTTGCGGCATCCAGGTCAAAGGTCAAATCGATATCGCTAATCAGATACTCCGGCGCACGATAGTCGTGGCGGTATTTGGCTTGGGGCTGTTGTGTCATAAAAAACCTTTAGCATCTTCGGTAAAGTGTCGTCCCAGTCTATTCCTGTTGTGTCAATCGCGCTATGCAGAATCTTCATCTTTTCAACGTGAAACACGGAAATCGCTACATTTTGTTAACACTCGCGGCACGAAATGCCCTCGACCCGACGCAAAGCTTGTGGTGTGATCCATGTTCAATATATTAAACTAGGCCTCGCAAATGACCGTCAGCGTCACCATTGCTCGCCATCGCGGGACAGAGTCGGGTAATAAAGGTATACTCCGCCTCCATTTTCCGCGTTGGTTTCGATGGAACGCTCCAGTGAGAGGATGCTACTGCGCACCATGACACAATTCACTTCTCCTGTACTGCACTCGCTGCTTGATACGGATGCCTATAAGCTGCACATGCAGCAGGCTGTCTTCCACCGCTACGGCGATGTGCATGTGGCGGCGGAGTTTCGCTGCCGCGGAGACGACCTGCTCGGCATCTATGCCGACGCGATCCGCGAGCAGGTGGAGTCCATGCGCGACCTGAGGCTGCGGGATGATGAATATCGCTGGCTGTCCACCCTTCCCTTTTTTCGCCAGGATTACCTCAACTGGCTGCGCGATTTTCGCTATGACCCGAGCCAGGTCACGGTCAGCAATGACAATGGTAAGCTGAACATTCGCCTTACCGGCCCATGGCGGGAAGCCATCATGTGGGAAGTCCCGCTGCTGGCGGTGATAAGCGAGTTGGTCCATCGCTATCGTTCACCAGAGATGGGCGTCGATCAGGCGCTCAACACGCTGGAACATAAGCTAGGCGACTTCGCCACCATGACCGCTGACCTCGATATGAGCGCCTTCCGTCTGATGGACTTCGGCACCCGCCGTCGTTTCTCACGCGAGGTGCAGGAAGGTATTGTGCGGCGTCTGCAGCAGGAACCATGGTTTGTCGGCACCAGCAATTACGATCTGGCGCGCCGTCTGAATTTAACCCCGATGGGTACCCAGGCCCATGAGTGGTTCCAGGCCCACCAGCAGATCAGCCCCAGCCTTGCCAGCAGCCAGCGGGCGGCCCTTGCCGCCTGGCTGGAAGAGTATCCCGACCAGCTGGGCATCGCGCTGACCGACTGCATCACTATGGATGCGTTCCTGCGCGATTTCGGTCCGGAATTCGCCATCCGCTATCAGGGGTTGCGCCACGATTCCGGCGACCCGGTGGAATGGGGAGAAAAAGCTATCGCCCATTATCAGAAGCTGGGTATCGATCCGCTGAGCAAAGTGCTGGTCTTCTCCGATAATCTCGACCTGGCGAAAGCCGTCGATCTGTATCGCCACTTCGCCTCGCGGGTGAAGCTCAGCTTTGGGATCGGCACCCGTTTAACCTGCGATCTGCCGCAGGTTAAACCGCTCAATATCGTGATTAAGCTGGTGGAATGTAACGGCAAGCCGGTGGCGAAACTCTCCGACAGCCCGGGGAAAACCATCTGCCACGATAAGGCCTTCGTCCGCGCCCTGCGCGAAGCGTTCGACCTGCCGCCGATTAAAAAGGCAAGCTAAAAAACATGGCCCGACGGCATTCTGCTATCGGGCCAATCAATATCACTCCTGCGGCAGACGGGTTCTGACGACCTCGGCAAAATACTCCGCGCCAGTTAGCAATATCTCATCATTAAAGTCGTAGCAGGCATTATGCAACGGTGTATTGCCCTGAGCATCTGAACTATCGCCGTTGCCTAAAAAGATGAAACAGCCGGGGATTTTTTGCAGAAAAGCGCCAAAATCTTCCGAAATCATCATCTGTGCGACGTTGCCGTCCACCTTCTCAGCCCCTACCACGTTAATCGCAGCGGTGACCGCCACATCAACGCATTGCTGCCAGTTCACCGTTGGCGCAAATTCATGGGTATAGCTGAACTGGCACGTCGCACCGTGCATCGCGCAAATCGCTTCGCTAATGGTACGCATTCGTTCTTCGAGCAGCATCTGCACCTCCGGTGCAAAGCTGCGCGTATCCCCTTTGATTTCGACGTGCGTCGGAATCGCATTGCGGATGCCATCGGTGTGCAGTTCAGTACAGGAAATGACCGCTGGCACGTTCGGATCAACATTTCGCGAAACAATTGTCTGCAAAGCCAGGATGATTTCCGCCGCAATGACCAGCGGATCTTTCGCCATATGCGGCCGCGCCGCATGCGCTCCCTGCCCTTTAATACGAATAATAAAGTTATCTTCACTGGCCATAATGCCACCGACTCGCGTGGCGATAGTCCCGGCTTTCATACCCGGCATATTATGCAGACCGTAGATTTCCTCTATGCCAAAGCGTTCAATAACGCCATCGTCCATCATCGCTCTGGCGCCATAGCCAGGTTCCTCAGCAGGCTGAAAAACAAAGCAGACCGTGCCGTTAAAATTCTGCCGCTGCAATAGCAACTGCGCCGCGCCCAGCGCAATGCAGGTATGACCATCATGTCCGCAGCCGTGCATCCGCTCGGCGGTCATGGAGCGGTAAGACCAGTCTCCCTGTTCGGTCAATTGAATGGCATCGATATCGGCACGAATAGCGATAACGCCCTTCCCGTCGCCGCATTTCAATCTCCCCACCACCCCGGTTTTGCCAATATCGCGGTGCACCTCAATGCCCATAGCTTCGAGCTTTTCGGCAATAAACCGTGAAGTATTCTGCTCCTCGAAGGCGCTTTCCGGGTGAGCATGCAAATAGTGACGCCAGGCGATAAGCTGCTGCTTTAGCTGTTGCTGATTCATTCTCTGCTCCTGTAAACATTAGTCCATACGCTGGGCGCGCTGTAAAACCACCTGCAGCAGCACATTGGCGCCAGCAATCAGATCTTTGGCTGCGCTATGTTCTTTGACGTTATGGCTAATGCCATCGACGCAGGGGACAAAAATCATCCCGGCGGGACATACCGACGCCATAAATTGTGCATCGTGTCCGGCGCCGCTTGGCAAACGTCGGTAACTGAGCGCCTGACGCTCCGCCTCGGCTTCCACCGCATTGACGATCTCATCGGCAAAGATGACCGGATTAAAGCGCACCAGTGAGCGGCTGGTTATCTCCACGCCCTCTTCCTGCGACGTTTTCGCGACAAATTCGGCTAATTGCTGCTCCGCCAGACATAAGATCGCATTATCGGTATTGCGGAGATCCACTGACATGACGACATGGTTGGGAATGACGTTGATTAGATTAGGCTTCACGCTGAAATGTCCAACGGTAGCTACTTGATCGCCACCAAGGCTTAGCGCCAGCTCACGGGCAAAAACAGCGATTTTCGCAGCCGCCAGCCCGGCATCACGTCTCATGGACATTGGGGTTGTACCCGCATGATTCGATACGCCTCTCAGGGTAAATTCCTGCCACGAAATACCCTGTACGCCGGTAACCACGCCAATATCAATCTGCTCTTTATCAAGAATTGGTCCCTGTTCGATATGCAGCTCAACGTAGCTATCTACCGCCATATCTCCCGGCTGACGTTCGCCTTTATAACCAATGTTACGCAGCGCTTCATCGAGCGTGATACCGTCGAGATCTTTTGCCGCGAGCGCCTGCGCCAACGGATACTCGCCGGCAAACACCACGCTGCCCATCATATCGGGCTGAAATCGCACCCCCTCCTCGTTAGTAAAGAAGGTTACCGCCAACGGTCGTCGGGTGCGGATCCCGGCATCCTGGAGGGTGGCAATCACCTCAAGGCCGGCCATAACGCCGTAGTTGCCATCGTATAACCCACCTGTGGCGACGGTATCGATATGTGACCCCATCATCACCATCGGCAACGTCTCCTCGCCGTGATAAACGCCGGTGACATTGCCGATAGCATCAATTGACACGCTCAGGCCCAGCGCCTTCATGCGGGCTACAACAAAGTCCCTGCCGGCTTTATCTTCGGCAGTCGCTGCCAGGCGGCATACGCCGCCGCCTGGCAGCGCACCATGTTCGCCAAGTGCATACAGGGAATCGATAAGCCGTTGGCCGTTAATCTGCAGATAATGACTCATATAACATCTCGCTAATAATGGTGGTTATTGGAACATGCCGTAAAAAATGGCAGATACGGTGATAAGACCGATCAGGGTGACGAAAACGTTGCTCGCTTTACCGCGCCAGGGGGCAAGCACCGGTAATTTATGAATGGCGTACATAGGCAACAGCAGCAGAATTGCCGCCCCGGTGGGACCGCTGATGCATTCGATAATACCGAGGATACTGGGGTTCTTGTACGCGGCGAACCAGCAGGTAAGCACCATAAACACCAGGATGACCGCGTCGACGAGGCGAATACCTGGTTTTTTACCGCGTGCGGCGGCGGCCTCCAGAATCAGGTCGCGCAGCGATTCATAGGCGCCGATGTAGTGGCCAAGAAATGATTTAGTAATAGCGACAAAGGCGATAATCGGCGATAGCCAGGCAATAATCGGTGTATCGTACTGATTGGCCAGATAGGACAAAATCGACAGATTCTGGGCTTTGGCTTCCGCCAGTTGCTGCGGCGACAGGCTTAACACGCAGCTGAGAACAAAAAACAGCACCACCACCGTCATGAGCAGGATACCGTAGCGCTGGATCTGCGCACATTTACCCTCAGCGAGCGCCAGACCGTAACGCTGCTTCTGGCGCACCACCATCGGCGAAATGATGGGATAGTGGTTAAACGACATCACCAGTACCGGGAAGGTCATCCACAGGGATAACATGATCCCCTGCCCATCGCCCGTGGCGCTGAAGCTTACGGTTTGCAAAATTGCGCCGTTCCAGTGCGGAATCAGAAAAAGTGCCATAAAAATAAGCGAGATGATGAAGGGATAAACCAGGGTGCTCATCACCCGCATTATCAAACGCTGTCCGAAACGGACGATAAACATCAGCCCGAGGATCAGAACGATGGCCACCAACGACCGGGGAGGCTCGGCCATTGCCAACTGGTGGGTGATAAAGCTCTGCGCGGTGTTGGTGATAGCTACCGCATACATAATCAGAATGGTATAGACGGCGAAGAAATAGATGACGGTAAATACTTTTCCCGCCAGCGCGCCAAAATGCTCGCCAATAACATCGGTAATACTGCTTTCCGGCGTATTGGAAGAGTAAATGAATCTCGCCAGACCGCGGTGAGCCAGATAAGTAATAGGAAAAGCGAGGACAAAAACAATCAGCAGCGGCCAGAAGCCGCCAATTCCGGCATTAATCGGCAGAAACAGCACCCCGGCGCCAATGGCGGTACCGAACAGGCCAAGGACCCAAACGGTATCTTCGCTATGCCACTTTGCGGGATCGGAATATCCTTTATTGATAATTATATTTTCAGTATTCATCGGTCAGGTTCTCTCTATGCATGACGCGAAAGCGCGTATGTTTTCGTTATGAGTCAGAACGCTTGTCATACCGAGGGCTTGTAGGGTAGGTAAGATGGCCCCCTTGTTATTGTCGATAGCGCTCAACCATTACGGCCAAACCAGACGATGTCTTCATAGACATCGGGTGATGTATCTCCTTCCGTGCTGATTAACAGAACCTGTGCATCGGCATTCAGGCGCAGCGATTCGGCAAGCTCGCGATACGCCGGTTGAGTCATCAGCGCATAAAGCACTCCTGTGCCAATAGCGCCGGATTCCCCGGAGACAAAAGGTTCGTCAGTACCTGGTCGCGGGGCGGCCAACAGGCGCATGCCGTTGGCCGCCAGACAATCGTCGGCGGAAATAAAACAGGTGGCATGGTCGCGGAGCATTGGCCAGCTGGTGATGTTAGGTTCACCACAGGCAAGCCCGGCCATCAGAGTTGACATATCCCCGCCGACGCTGTGCGGCAGTCCGTCATTAATGGTTGCCGAGCGATACAGGCAGTTCGCCTTGTGCGGCTCAACGATGATGATGGTGGGAGCCTGCTGCTGCATCTTTTCGATGAAATATCCCATGATGCTACCGGCAAACGACCCGACCCCGGCTTGTAAAAACAGATGCGTCGGCATCGGCGCTCCGCTTTCTGCCAGCTGCTGCCAGATTTCAACAGCGAGGGTCATATAGCCTTGCATGATCCATGTGGGGATCTGCTCGTAGCCCTGCCAGGCGGTATCCTGGAGTAGAACCCATCCCTGCTCGCGCGCGGTTATGGCCGCCAGCCGAACTGTGTCGTCGTAGTTCAGTTCAGTAATCGTGCATTCGGCGCCATGCCGGCGAATATTCTGCGCGCGTACCGGCGACGAGCCCTTTGGCATATACACCACCGCACGCAGCCCAAGCTGCTCAGCCGCCCACGCCACGCCACGTCCGTGGTTACCGTCGGTAGCAGTCACAAATACGATGTCCTTGATACGCGCCTTAATCACTGGTGAATTAAGCTCGGCAAAGCTCAACGTATTAATATCTCGCTCAAGCAGAGCGGCGAGATATTTCCCCATCGCATAAGATCCGCCTAATCCTTTAAACGCATTCAAACCGAATCGCTGCGCTTCATCTTTTATATGGATCGATCCCAGCCCCAGCCGCTGGCTTAAAAATTCCAGCTTACGCAGCGGCGTGACCCGGTAATCAGGAAATTTTTGATGGAATGCCAGCACTTCGTTCCCCACGCTTTCATTCAGCAGACTCAAGTCTGCTCCCTGGCCATAGGGCTGCCGCCGGGCGTTAAGTTGAAATTTAATTGTGTCCACTATTCAGGCACCTCTATTTTCATATCGTCCTGCGACGATAACGTTATTTGCGACCATTCCGCCTAAACAACGGGTGCACGGATCCGTGCGGCCTGAGACAGGACGGTCGCTTTAAATTGGTTAAGTCAGAATGTGAGAGGCTTTTTGTCGCGATATACCGCTTTCCCACTGCCTGTGATGGTACACTGCGCCCGGCGGTTAATTGGCGCAAAGTTGCCCATCGCGCCGCAATTTTCACTCTGTTTTATCATTCTCACGCAACAACGTTGCATTAGTGAGGTTGATCACAGGCTTGCAGGACGAGATATATGATGAAACTTGACGCATGGGATAAAAAAATTCTTACGCTCTTGCAGCGTAATAATCGCTTGTCGCAACGGGAGATCGCCGATCGGATCAGCCTGTCTCCTTCGGCAGTCAATCGGCGTATCGCTGCACTGGAGGATGCAGGGGTGATTAAAGGCAGTGTTAGGGAAGGTGCGAATAAGTTCCTGATATGAGATCATCATATTCATCCGGAGCGC
>ERZ791603.2870-NODE-2870-length-10331-cov-2.968276_pt1 | contig 10331 bp, 10 predicted proteins | sample MGYA00509966_ERZ791603 | MGnify/ENA primary metagenome ERZ791603 (study PRJEB30046, sample SAMN00791931) | human gut metagenome | study: EMG produced TPA metagenomics assembly of the A metagenome-wide association study of gut microbiota in type 2...
TGCAGACATTGAACGCGCGCGTCAGGTCCTCCATATAGCTGGAGCTGCCGTTGAGATAGATCACGTCGTAGGCATTTTCCTCCAGCTCGGCGTCCTCAATCGCGCCGAACGCGATCACGTTCACGCCGCGCTTTTGCGCGATCGCACCCATGTCGTGCGAGGGCTCGATGCCCTCGATGCCGCTGCAGTCGATCATGCTCTCGAACAGGCCGCTGCCGCAGCCGACGGAGAGCACGCGCTTGTCGGCAATGTCGCCGAGTGCGGTCTGAAACAGACGCAGCTCGCTCTGAAACAGGTTGTCGTTTTCCATAAACCAGGCGTCATACTGCGCCGCATAGCCGTCAAATTTCGGTTTCATCATCAAAGGTCCTTTCTAAGCATCATTTCGTTTGCCGCAGCCGGCGGACGCGCCGCGCGGACAAAAAACAACAATTTTATTATAGCATACAAGTGTTTTGCCTGCAATCCCGCAATGTCGGCATCTAAAAGGGAAGCGCAAAAGAACACCGGCAGGCATCTTCGGATGCCTGCCGGTGGCTGCGAAGGCTCACTTCCATTCACAGTTTCACAACGATGGAAGCGGAATTCTCGTTCCTCTCCGGGAGGGGAATCAGCTGCCAGCCGCTTCATATACCTCTTTTAGGCTTAACTTTTCATCAAGGTCACAGAAACACCATTCGAGAGTTTTTTCTGTGAACCCGCTCAATTCCCAATGTTTGTATATTGCCAGATAATCATATTGCTTTTGGCTGATGAAATGGATGTCTTGAAGGGTCTGGCTCTCTGTATTAAAAATCGCAATGAAGTCACGATCACGCACCCCCATATCATTACGCACATAGCCCAACAGATAGCACGTGCCGGTTTTCTCGTCAAACTCCAGATGTCTTAGTACGGTTCGCACATCTTCAGCAAACAGTGTGCTTACTTTTGTAAAGGTGTTTGTCTCATAAACCCCAAGCTGAGTTCTTAAAGAAGTGATGGGCTTCTCGATATTGTAAAAAAAGCTACCGTCGGGCGAAAAGCAAAATCCTTCATCCTGTGCGCCAATCCTGGTGATCGTGATCCGTTTTAGCAGACAGAGGGAGTCCAGATCATAAAACCCCAGGCGCCCTTCTGTGGACTTCACGGCGATGATATTCTTTCCCGGCATAAAAGCGGCTGTATACGCATAGGGAATATCGCGGAATTTCGCAAGCTCATTTCCTGCTTTATCATATATATAAACCGTTCTGCCGCTGCAGCCCACCTGATAAGACTCGTTTTGATAAAAGCTCCAAAATCTTCTCATGCGAACGCTCCTTTTTCGATGCGCAAATTCTCGATTATTTCATTCATTATAGCATCAAATGGGGAATCCGCAAGAAATGGCATGCGAAAACTGGCACCTCGGTAGAATCTTGCTCTCTGCTGCTCCAAACCTCCTTTCACTTTACAACGGACATTTTTTCAGCAAAAAGCAGGGCGCGAATTTGTAAACATTTTGTGAACAAGCCGCCGTCGCCCGCCGTTCGTCGCTGCAACTCTTTCTGCTTTTACGGTATCGCGGCAGCGATGGGATTGCGACATGCCAACGGCAACATTGGCGTTACCATTAGCAACATTCGACCAGAGTGTTTTTCTTTCTCCCTACCCTTACTACAATTTCAAAAGCGCTTTTTGGCCAGATTTTCGGAAAATTGTTTTGCAGGACGAAAAAAGAACGGTCTGCATTGCAAACCGTTCATAAAAAAGCAGCGCACAAGTTACTTGTTCCTGTTGCGTTTGGTTCTGCGATATGCTATACTAATGGTGTTTACACCACGGCGGAAAGGAAGTGATCCTCATAGCCATCACAAGCGCAAGTTTGCCCACGAAGAAGCGGATTCTGACCGTTTGCGTGAAGCTGTTTTTGGAAAAGGGCTACAAGCAGACCACGCTGGCGGAAATCAACGAAAAGGCCGGTGTGTCTTTCAGCCAGTTCCAGAACATTTTCCGCGCCAAGGACGGCGTATTGACGGAACTGGTGGAGTTCATGTTTGAAAACCAGTTCGCCATGGCGCGAAGCGCGGCGGGTGAGAAACTGCCGCCGGTCTATGTCTACGCGGTCGAAACGGCGATCCAGATGACGCTGACGGAGCTGAACGAAAACCTGCGGGAGATCTACATTGAAGCCTACACGCAGAAGGAAGCGTCTGAATTTATCTTCCGGGAAACGGCGAAGGAGCTGTATCAGATCTTCGGCCCGTATCAGCCGGAGCTGACTGCCCGCGATTTTTATGACATGGAGATCGGCTCAGCCAGCATCATGCGCGGCTACATGGCCCACCCCTGCGACGAGGAGCTGACGCTGGAAAAGAAGCTGCGGCTGTTTCTCACCATGAGTCTGCGGGCGTACAACGTGCCGAAGGAGGAAACGGAACAGGCGATCCGGTTCGTGGAAGGGCTGGATATCCGCACGATCTCCGAACAGGTGATGCAGGCGCTGTTCCGTGCGCTGGCGATGCGCTTTGAGTTTTCCCTCGCGGGGATCACGCTGCCAGCACAAAAATAGAAGCCAATATGTATTGCAAGGGAGTACTCCCTTGCATCGGGATATATCCCGATGCAATCCCCTCTTGCTCCAAAACGCGCTTCCCACGGGGGACGGGACGACGCGCGAGAAGAAAGTGAGGAATGACTATGAAAAAACGACTGCTCAGCATCCTGCTCATGTGCTGTATGGTGCTGACACTGCTGCCCACAACGGCATTTGCGGAAGGCAGTGCGGAAGAACCGCCTGTTTGCAGCTGTGAAACGGCCTGCACGGCGGACAACATGAACAAGGAATGCCCTGTCTGTGGAGCGGAGAATGCCATACCGCAGAACTGCGGTCAATACATCCCTGTTGAGGACAGAACCGGCGAAAACGGCAGCACCGAGAGAGCCGATGATCCGAATGGTCCCATAGAGCTGAGTGCCGCAGATCAGGTACAGGCCATGATCAACGGTTTACCGAACGCAGAAGAAATCACTGAAGATAACGCCGAAGAAGTCAAGGCGCAGCTTGAGGCCATCGACGAGGCGAAGGAGAAGCTCTCCGACGAGGAAATCGATGAGCTGGATATGACCCGGTATGCGGAAGCTGCCGCTGCATTGGGGGCGCTGGCTGCGCCAATGCTATTGGCTAATAATTCGCCTGACGAGCAGTTTTCCCTCACCCCCGGCGGCAGATATTATTTTGACCTTTCGGCGATGAATATTCCCGGAAAGGTAAACGGCAGACTGCCGGACAGCACCCTGCACTATGTTCCCTTTACCTATGCGGGAACAATAGAAGCCTACAAGCTCACGTCTGCGATGGCGACCACCGAGGAATATGCACAGCAGAACAAATACTCTCACAGCCTGTTTGCGTCGGACTATGCCGTAACGCATACGGTAAGCTGGGATGACCTGAATACCGCAGGTCTGATTTTCGGCAAGGACTATGCCGCAGGCGGCGTGGACTATACGCTGCGTGCGCCGTCTGTGGGAAGTGGTCGTACATATTCAGGTGAGTCCCAACGTGGCACGCCCCTAAGCAACGAATGGGATAAGATACTGGACAAGGACAGCGGATATATCAAAAACTGGAGCGAGAGATCTTCGTGGGGGCAAGACACCAAACCCGATAATTCGTTCCCAATCCGCGCGAACCGTGGGGACCATACGGCCCGCCACTGGAACTACGACCATGCTTCGATCTCCGCCCCGCACGTCGGTATCCGCCCCGTCCTTGAACTGCCGACAGATCTTGCCGCCGACAATCTGAAGGTTGTTGAGTTGCGGACGGTTAAATTTATGCCCGGCGAACAGCAGAACTGGATCAACATTATCGTGAAAAACGGCAAGAGCTTCAAAGCGCCCGCTGCCGAAGGGCTGCCCCGCCCGGACGGCATTTCGGCAGATGCACAGCTGTGGTGGGTAGACGAAAATTCAAACTTCTACAAGCCCGGCGATACCGTTCCCGCAGATGTTTCGGCACTTACCGCTTTATGGGGCGGTTTCGGTCTGTTTTTAAATCGCGGCGATGGCGAGGTCGAGGTCACACCGGACAATTATACCGATATTTTCGGCGACGGAAGCGCATCTTTTGTTTTACCGAAGGGTGAAACTTTTGACGACCTTATCAACTATTATCAGCTGAACGAGGCGGCGCGTCATAAAATCTATTCGACCGGCAAGTACGGTGAAAATATCTTCCCGAATCTGAAGCTGAAGAATGCAGAGCTGACCTCCGTGACCCTTAACAGAAGATACATTGAACAGGTAAGTCCGTTCTTTATCACGCTGGACGGAAAGAATACCATCGGAAGCCTGAGTGGAGTTAGGGGAAGATCGATGACTCTTTCCATTCTCGGCGGCGGCACGCTGGCGCTGAACAGCATATCGGACTTTGGTATCTACGCCCAGAACGATGTCAGCGTTACGATAGCGGATGCCCTGAACGTGGGGCGCCTTTATATGTTCAGCGGTTCGCTCACCGTAACGGACGATACGCAGGCTGTAACGCTGGGCGATACCTTCGACGGATACTATCCGCTTAATGTAAGGGTATTTGCGGGGAATTCGGCACAGGATGCCGTGGAAGTTACGGGATGGCAGCTCTCCCCTGAGATGCTGGCACTGTATCAGCGCTTTTATGCAGGCGAAACGCTGACGAACGATGAAAACAGCACTCTAAAAAAAGCAATCAAAGATCAGTGGGATGTTATCCGCACGAAGCTCTCCGGCAAGCCCTATGCGCGCTTCACCCAGGCCTGGGATGTGACCTATCAGCCCGGCACAAACGGCAAGGGCGACGGGGTGACGGACGTCAAGTTCTATGGCGACGCCCTCACCCTCCGCGACAAGCTGTTTACCCGCAGCGGCTACACCCAGGTCGGTTGGGCCACCGCTGACGGCGGCGAAAAGATCTACGATCTCAGCGGTGTCTATACCACCGATGCGGCACTGACCCTCTATCCGGTGTGGACACGCAGCAGCTCCGGTGGAAGTTCCGGCAGCAGCTCGCCGAGCTATGCGGTCACTGTTCCCGATAAGACCGAGCACGGCACGGTGACGGCAAACCGCCGCTATGCCGAAAAGGGCGACACCGTGACCATCACGGTAACGCCTGACAGTGGCTATGTGCTGGAAACCATTACGGCCACCGACAAGAACGGCAACGATCTGAAGCTCACCGACAAGGGCAATGGGAAATACACCTTCACCATGCCCGGCAGCAAGGTGGAGGTCAAGGCGACCTTCATGGAGGACAACAGCGTTCTCAACTTCTTCTACGACGTGCCTAACGATGCCTATTACTATGAGGCCGTCAAGTGGGCGGCGGAGAAGGGTGTCACCAGCGGCATTGGCAATAGCCTCTTTGCACCAAACCAGCCCTGCACCCGCGCCCAGATCGTGACCTTCCTGTGGCGTGCGGCTGGCTCTCCCGTGGTGAATTACCTGATGCCGTTTACCGATGTGGACGAGGGCGTGTATTATGCCGAGGCGGTCCGTTGGGCGGCGAGTACCGGCATCGTCACTGGTTTGACAGAGACGACCTTCGGTGCGAATGGCGTCTGCACCCGTGCGCAGGTTGTGACGATGCTCTACCGCTTCGCCAAGGTGCAGGGGATGGACACGACGCAGGGCGGCATGGCGATCCGCGAGTTCGACGACTTTGATTCCGTATGCACTCGAGGCGATGGACTGGGCGGTCAACACGGGTGTGTTCAAGGGTGACAACAACCGCCTCCTGCCGCAGAACGCCTGCACGAGAGCGCAGATCGTGACGCTCCTGAGGAGAGCGTTCGGCAAGTAAATAGACGAGTTGGTAGTGCCATGCCACTACAAGAAGGAGGAGACGCATCTGATGCGTCTCCTCCTTTTCATGTTTGTCACACATAATTGGGGTTACAGCTTGAATGATTTTATATCAATCATAATTGGAAAGCTCAATTCCTCTGTCATTCGTCGAACACTTTCTTCCGTTTCTGCACCCACCTCACTAATTACCATATGCGTATGATCCGCATTCCAGCCACATAGGAGAAAGCTACCCTGCTCCGTCAACTCGACTGTACGCCATACGGGGCAACTGCCATCGAACTTGACGGAGCAGCCGATCATCTTACAGTGCAATGGCATTGTAGGTTCCGGAAGCCTCATAACCACGCAGACTCGGTCAGCAGAATGGAAATCCGTTACAGTAAAGTCGGCAGAAGAATATTCAACGAAGTCTCTTGTGCCTTTCGCATCCGGCTCGATATAGTTATACGCTGTTGCCAAAAGCTCGCCTCTCTTTTCTATCGCATACTGGGTGAAGCGTTTTGGCTGAGCATAAAAGGTGTATGGCAAATGCTCGTGCTCGTTATAGTACCTCTGTAATGCAGCGCTATACATTTTTTCCCTCCTCACAAGTTTCTCCAATGTCATGGGCTCTAAAGTAGATCCCTCAATGGCACCTTTCGTTCCACAAACCAACGGCCTATCGTATTACCCGTTAGATTGGTGGATCGTTCAAAATAGAGATATGTTCTTGCACCATTGACTTGGATGGTGTAACGATCGCCTTGCCCGCCGGCTTTTGCAGCATAGGCTGGGCGAATATCGATCACGCGGTCTATTTCATATTTCTGGCCATCCTCCCAGATGATTTCCCTAGGCACCATTGTCCCATCCGAACGATGCTCTACAAAAACGCTCACATAGACCTTATAAGCCTCACCTGGCAGAATACTTAACTCAACGGCTGCTCCAGATCTCGCTTGAGGAAATCCCCATGCGCAATATACGGAGCTATGATTCTTACACCTTGGCATTGTAGAATCCGGAGCTTGAAGTCCAGTAACTCAGGTGGCACATACAAACACTTCGCTGTCTGATAAAAGTCCATTTGCATCTCCAGCGCTTCTAAGACGGTGTCATCGCTGAGCATGAACTCCGCAGCAAACACATTTGCCTCATACTCCATTCGATTTGTATCCTCAAACATCGCAAACTCATGGAAGGTGTTAATGGCAGAATCGCTGTGGAGGACTGCATGCCCCAGCTCGTGCGCAATGATGATCCGTTGAATGCTGTCGGGCAAATCACTGTTGATTACAATCAGTTTGCACCGAGAAGAAACCAGGAAAAAGCCCTTGCAGGAACGGGGACTCTTTCCCATTGGACGATCCATCACCTGGATATCCAAATACTCGCAGATCTCATACGGGTCATCTGTCTGATATTTCATTTTCAATCGACTTACTTCCTGCCTAATCGTCATCGTCAGCAATCCACTCGCCTCACTTCAGAAAGTAGTTTTCTATGATACAGCCTGACAGTACCACAAGGGTTGTCCAAAAATCCGTACACTCAGAATATTCCTGCTTACTTTTTGTAGTCTTTACGGGTGAACTTCTCGCTGGCTCGCTGCTTATTAGCAAAATACGCTTCAGTGACTGCTTGGAAGAAAAGCTCCTTATCCTGCTCAGGGACATCTCCACCAGCAAAGAGAGCACGCGTTTGTGTCAGCAGCTGCTCTACATCAGTTGCTCCTTTACGGCCATAGGCTGCTCTTGCGCTCTCGATGTATGGTGCCTCTTCAAGTCCATAGTTGGGATCTACGATCTCATCGTTGCTTAGATATGCCGTGGAAACACCCAGCACCTCTGCCAACCTCTGAAGATTTACACCGCGAGGCATTACACCTTGTTTTTCGTATTTGGTAATCGTGCGCAGCGTGACACCAATCTTATCGGCCAGTTCTGTTTGCGTAAGGCCCAGATGCGTGCGGCTCTCTCGAATCTTTTCACCAGTCGTCTTCATAACCGTCTCCTCTCGCAGGTTTGGAAAGTTTTTGAAAGTTCTATTGACAAACCATTTTCTGACCTGCTATTTTGTTATTAGAACTTATTGGAACTTAATAGAACTCGGTTGGAACTTTAGGCTCATTATATTCTGCGAACTGGAACTTGTCAATAGGAACTTTTAGGAACTTGATGGAACTATTTCTTGAGGGTTATGGACAGGAGGTATGCCGAATATGGAAGGCCGAGTTGTATTGCATAGTGACCTCAACAACTGCTATGCGAGTATTGAATGTATGCTGCATCCGGAATTGCGTGGAAAGTACATTGCGGTTTGCGGCAGCACAGAGGATCGACATGGGATCGTTCTTGCGAAGAACCAATTGGCAAAGCAATGTGGGGTGAAGACAGGTGAAGTGATTTGGGAGGCAAAGCAAAAATGTCCACAACTGACGATTGTAGAACCGCACATGGAACAATATCTGAAATTCTCCAAAATTGTCCGCTCTATCTATTTGCGATACTCTCCGGAAGTCGAGTCATTTGGCATTGATGAGAGCTGGATTGAACTGACTGGGTCTCCGCTTCTCCAGCAGAAAACTCCGATTGAAATCGCCAATGAGATTCGGACTACTGTGAAAGAAGAAGTCGGACTCACCGTTTCCATTGGCGTCAGCTTCAATAAGATTTTTGCGAAACTCGGCTCAGACATGAAAAAGCCAGATGCCGTGACTGTCATAACGCGGGAATCCTTCAAAGATCAAATCTGGCGGCTCCCCGTTTCAGACCTGCTCTATGTGGGGCGAGCAACGACGGAAAAGCTTCGGCTCTACGGGATCCGTACCATCGGAGATCTGGCCCAAGCGGATCGGGCAATGCTAATTCGCAGTCTTGGCGTCAATGGTGAAAAGCTGTGGGTGTTTGCCAATGGACTGGATCAATCGCGCGTTATGCCATGCGACTACGAAATCCCCATCAAGAGCGTGGGACACGGAATCACCTGCACAGCAGACCTGCGTACAAATGAAGATGTTCGACATGTTCTGATGGAGCTCTCACAGGAAGTGGGCGCAAAGCTGCGGAAAAGTAAACTGGCTGCCACGCGGATCCGCATCAGTATTCGCGACAACACACTGTCTCAGAGAGAGTATCAGGGGAAGCTGGAATTCCCAACTCAAAGTTATACAGAGATTGCTGCGGCTGGCTTTAATCTGTTCTGCCGGCGTTATCCATGGAATGCGGATGTTCGATCTCTGACGATTAGCGCGATCGACCTGATTCCCTCGGATACACCAATCCAGCTCGATCTCTGGTCTGATTTTGAGAAGCATAATAAGCGTTTAACTTTGGAACGCACCGTGGAAGATATCCGCCATCGCTATGGGCTCGGTATGATCAATTTCGCCGCACTCACCACAGGGCTGAAGATGCCTGCCCATCGGGAGGTTGAATACAAGATGCCCTCTGTTATGTATCACTGAGGAGGTATTGACTATAAGCGCAGCAGTTGAAACGACTCAAGCCAGACACCCCATTTTGAGCAATGGCTATGGCTCCATCCAGATCGACGGGTTTTCTGGTCTGATTCCCAAAAAGTGTTTTTGCATTATGGCCGATGGACATCGCTATCAGGAGCACGGCATTTCCACCGGCAGCGTGTTGTTCTGTCAGAGGGCAGCCGAGATCAATGACGGTGACTTGATCATCGTGAAGGAAAATGGAGCCTTCGCACTCTATCTCTACCTGAAAGATCGTAAAGTCAAGGCGGACGGCGAAAAGCGCATCCTCCACAATAAGTCCAAGGCCTATGCCAAAGTTCTTGGCTCCTTCAACTTTTACCATTAAAGAGGCCTGGCAGAAAGGACAAATAATGAGTAAATTCCAGAACTACTTGAAAACCTTTGACATCACCAGTACCCTCACCGAGGAAGATATTGATAAGACCTTGGCGCTGCTCCAGATTTACGGCCCCGCAGTTCGAAGGACTGCCTCTCGCATCGGCGAGATGGAAGAAGAGTGCTATGAAGGTAGACGGCAAAGCATCTCCGACTTCATCAATCTGGCCATCGACTATGACCGTGACACTGACCGGAAACGCATCGCCGATCGCCTTGCCGAGATGGGCCACTCCATGCAGCTTCTGTCCGTCATGGAGGATGCCCTGGTACTCGTGAAGGACACCCCGCCCAATGGAGGCACCTATTTCAATATCCTCCAGGCAAGGTACTTTGATGTCTACTGCACCTCAAATGAGGAAGCATATCTCAACCTCGGAATCTCCTCATCTACATACTATCGGCACATCAAGCCCGCTATCCGTGCCTATGCAGCAAACCTCTGGTGTGTCGTAATCCCCGATCTGATCATCAGGGAGCACCTGCAACAAAGCGGTAGCGTCACCGCTCAGGTGGAAGTCTCGTGAGAGACAAATGAGAGACAATGTGGCAGTCAGATAAGAGAAAACATGATAGGAAATCGGGAGGAAATTGAGAGCCAAACGAAATTGTAGTATAGAGACTCAGCCGGTATAATGGATTATGCTGGAGCACCTAT